>Ga0315540_10002688_pt1 | contig 9971 bp, 8 predicted proteins | sample SalMarSW160110MG_FD_203677 | JGI IMG/M metagenome (GOLD analysis project Ga0315540, IMG submission 203677) | Salt marsh sediment microbial communities from the Plum Island Ecosystem LTER, Massachusetts, United States - Salt Marsh Sediment SW1601-10 ... | reverse complement strand
TTTGCACAGATTCGCTATCACATTCATGCCTTCGCTGCTCTCATTGTGATGACGGGACCGGGCCCGAAATATTCCTTGGAATTATACCCCGATTGGCGCTTTTCAGCAGCGCCCGGGGCTGCAGGCGATGTTTTCCGCTGAATAACCCCGTAGGTTGGGCTGAGCGCAGCGAAGCCCAACGCAGCGCCTTCGGGAGAAACGGGCGGGGCGTGATATCGGACCCCATGTTGGGCTTCGCTGCGCTCAGCCCAACCTACCTTCCGGGCCAAATTGCGCGGGCACCGCCCGCGGTCCGTGTTTGCAACGCGCCGGCTGCGGCGGAGGGCGTTTCGCGGTAACCTTCAAGTTGTGGCCCGACAACAAAAAAAACCCGCCGACGACCCGCCCTGGTCGGCGCTGCCTGAGAGTCTTCAGGCGGCTGGCGAGGGCCGGTTCAGCGCCTATCTGCAGGCGGCGGAAGAGAGCGGTGCGCGCGTCTCAGCGGACCGTGGCTTTCGCGCCACGGCCTGCCGGGTGTTTGCGAGCAGCGAATTTGTCGCCGACCTGTGCCGGCTGGCGCCCGGGTTGCTGACGGGGCTGCTCGACAGCGGCGATCTGTTGGCCGACTCCTGGCCAGGCGTTCTGGGCGTACGTGTCACGCGGCAGCTGGCGGCCTGTGAGGACGAGGCGGCGCTGCACCGGCAGCTGCGCTACCTGCGTCAGCGTGAGATGCTGCGTATCGCCTGGCGCGACCTTGCCGGCTGGGCGCGCCTGGAAGAGACCTTGCGCGATCTGTCCGATCTGGCCGATGCCTGTATCCAGGGCGCTGTCGAAAGGCTCGCGACGTGGCAGGCAGGGGAAACCCCGGCACCGATCGGGCCGCATCGCCAGCCGGTGCCGCTGGTGGTTATCGCCATGGGCAAGCTCGGCGGGCGGGAACTGAATTTTTCCTCCGATGTTGATCTTATTTTCGCCTACCCCGAGTGCAATGCCGCGCGCAAGCCCGCAGCGCCGAGCCCCGAGGAGTATTTCACCCAGCTTGGCCAGTCGCTGATCCAGGCGCTGTCGAGCCGCGATCAGGAGGGGCTGGTGTTCCGCGTGGACATGCGCTTGCGTCCCTATGGCAGCGCCGGCGCGCTGGTGTGCAGTTTCGACGCGCTCGAGGACTACTACCAGTCGCAGGGGCGCGAGTGGGAACGCTACGCCATGATCAAGGCGCGCCCGGTTACCGGTGACGAGCAGACCCGGGCCACGCTGATGGGGATGCTGAGACCGTTTGTGTACCGCCGCTACCTGGATTTTCACGCCTTCGACGCCTTGCGCGACCTGAAGCGCCAGATCCGCAGCGAAGTCGAACGCAAGGGGCAGGAAGACAACCTCAAGCTGGGCCCGGGCGGCATCCGTGAAATCGAATTTGTCGCCCAGGCTTTTCAATTGGTGCGTGGCGGACGTGACGAGCGGTTGCGGCGGCGCGGGGTAGTGACGATCCTCACCACGCTCGGTCGCCTTGGCCTGTTGCCGCCGCCGGCGGTAAGCGAGTTGGTCGAAGCCTACCGCTTCCTGCGTCGCGCCGAGAACCGCCTGCAGGCCCAGCACGATCAACAGGTGCACCGCCTGCCGGATAATCCCCAGGACCAGGCCGCCCTCGCCCTGGCCATGGGATACCGGGACTGGAAGACCTTGCTGGCGGCATTGAAACGCCACCGGCGCCAGGTCGAGGCGCACTTCCAGCAGGTATTCGCCCTGGCGCCCGGCGACAAGCCGGTGGAGCGCGACGCTCTCGTGGAGTTGTGGCTGCAACGCCTGAATCGGGAGCAGGCCGGGCAGCTCCTCGCGAGCCGCGGTTTCGACGATGCCGCTGAAGCGCTGCGCTGGATCGAGCAGCTGCGTACCGGTACGGCACCCCGTTATCTGGGCGAACAGGGGCGCATCCGTTTTGACACGCTGGTGCCCATGCTGCTGGCTGCGGTGGCCGGTCGGCCGGCAGCCGCGGAACTGCTCGGGCGCCTGGTCAAAGTGCTCGAGCACATCTCCGGGCGAACCACTTACCTCGCGCTGCTCGCGGAAAACCCGCCGGTGCTGTCGCAACTGGTGAAATTATGTGCCGCCAGCCCCTGGATCGCCGAGCAGATTGCCCAGTTCCCGATGTTGCTGGACCAGCTGCTGGATCCGCGCACCCTGTATGCACCGCTGCACCGCAACAGCATGGCGGCCGAGCTGCAGCAGCGGCTCGACGGCGTGCCGCCCGGTGACCTCGAGACGCTGATGGACCGCCTGCGCCAGTTCCGCCACGCAATGGTGCTGCGCGTCGCCGCGGCGGATATTGCCGGTGCCTCCGAGGTTACCCTGGTGAGCGATCAGCTGACTGACATCGCCGAAGTTGTCCTGCAGCAGGTCCTCGTCATCGCCTGGGATGATATGCTGCGCCGTTACGGTAAACCGGTTTGCAAAGTGGGGGACAAGCGTCGCCCGGTGGCTTTTGCCATCGTTGGCTACGGCAAGCTGGGCGGGCGTGAGCTCGGCTATGGTTCGGACCTCGACCTGGTGTTCCTGCACGACAGCGAGGCTGGCGGGCAGTGCACCTCGGGGCGGAAATCTGTCGACAATTCAGTATTTTTTGCCAGGCTCGGCCAGCGCATCATCCATCTGCTGGAAACCTATACGGCCGCCGGGACGTTGTATGACGTGGACATGCGCCTGCGCCCCTCGGGTAATTCCGGCATGCTCGTCAGCAGCCTGGAGGCGTTTGAGGACTATCAGCGCGAGGGCGCCTGGGTGTGGGAACGGCAGGCCCTGATCAGGGCCCGGCCGGTGGCCGGTGATGCGGTGCTGGCGGAGAAATTCAACAAGATACGCGCCACGGTGCTGGCCAGCGTCAGTCGCCTGGAAAATCTGCGCGATGAAGTGCGCGACATGCGCGAACGCATGCGCAGGGAGCTCGGTTCGCACGGCGAGGCCGGTTTCCACCTCAAACAGGACCGCGGAGGTATCGTTGATATCGAATTTATGGTTCAATTTCTGACTCTGCGCTGGTGCCGTGATCATCCGCAGCTATTGCGCCACACAGCGACTATCCATCTGCTGAAAGCGCTGGCCAAACAAGGCCTGCTCAAGTCGGCTTACGCCCAGACACTCATCGAGGCCTACCGCCAGTACCGCGCGCTGGGGCATCGCTTGACGTTGGCCGAAGCCTCGAGCGTGGTGGACGAGGCGCTGGTGCAGGGCGAGCGCCACAAAGTCGCGGATATCTGGAAGCGGCTGATGGAAGAATAATTTTTGGAAATTCTGGCGAGTACTTGAAGGAGATTTCCCATGTCGATGGCCGATCGTGACGGCGTCATCTGGTACGACGGGCAGATGGTCCCCTGGCGGGAGGCCACCACCCACGTTCTGACCCATACCCTGCACTACGGCATGGGTGTGTTCGAAGGCGTCCGCGCGTATGACGCGGAGCAGGGTACAGCGATTTTCCGGCTCAGAGAGCACACCGACAGGCTGTTCCGTTCGGCGCACATCCTGCAGATGGCCATGCCGTATGACAAGGACACGCTCAACCGGGCGCACCTCGACGTGGTGCGCGAAAACGGCCTGGAGTCGGCCTATATCCGGCCGATGTGCTTTTACGGTTCCGAGGGCATGGGACTGCGCGCGGACAATCTCAAGACCCACGTCATCATTGCCGCCTGGGAATGGGGCGCCTACCTCGGCAAGGAGAACCTGGAAAAGGGCATCCGCGTGCGCACCTCGTCCTACACCCGGCACCACGTCAATATCACCATGTGCAAGGCGAAGGCGAACGGCAACTACATGAACTCCATGCTGGCGCTGCAGGAAGCGCTCAGCTGCGGTTACGACGAGGCCATGCTGCTTGATAATGAAGGCTATGTCGCCGAGGGCAGCGGCGAGAACATTTTTATCGTTCGCAACGGCATGCTGTACACACCGGAGCTGACATCCGCCCTGGAAGGTATTACCCGCGACACCATCATGACGCTGGCCGCCGAAGAAGGCCTTACGATCCGCGAAAAGCGCATCACCCGCGACGAGGTGTACGTGGCCGACGAAGCCTTCTTTACCGGAACCGCCGCGGAAGTCACGCCGATCCGCGAGATCGACAACCGGGTCATCGGCAATGGCGGCCGCGGGACCATTACCGAAAAACTGCAGACCCTGTATTTCGATCAGGTGCACGGACGTCGCGAGGATCACCCCGAGTGGCTGACGCTGGTTTGAGCGCTGAACGGAACGCGGAACGGAACGGTGGATGGAATGTAGGTTGGGCTGAGCGCAGCGAAGCCCAACGGGTTCATCTCTGAATGTCGGGCTTCTGCATGTTGGGCTTCGCTGCGCTCAGCCCAACCTACGGCGAACTACGCTCGGCCCAACGTACGCCGAACATACGAAAGCCGAACAAACATTGGAGTCCGGCCCGGCCGGACAGTGAGGAAAAGACAATGCCAAGTCCCAACACAGCGGCTGCCGCCGGTAGCGGAAAATACATCCAGGCCAATGCCCAGAACCGTTACGAGGTCACGCATGCGGATCTGCCGCTGCATTGCCCCATGGACAGCATGAGTCTGTGGAATTCTCACCCGCGGGTGTACCTGCCGATCGAAGACAGCGGCAAGGCCAAGTGTCCCTACTGCGGCGCCGACTACGTCCTGATGGACTGAAGCTGCAGCAAGGCGCGTATTTGTGGCGACCGTCATCTGGCGTTTCAGCGACGGCAAAGCCGGTCATGACAATCAGAGCAAGGGACTGGTCAATGCACTGTCGGAGAGGGTACCCGTATCCAGCCACGAGATTGCGCTCGAGCCCGGCCGCAGGGCTTTGTGGTGGTGGCTCGGGCGGCGCTATCCGCCGGGAGACCATCTGCCTGCCCCGGATCTGCTCATCGGTGCCGGGCACCGTACGCATCTGCACCTGCTCGCCGCGCGCCGCAGCCGCGGCGGGCGCTGCGTGGTGTTGATGCAACCCTCGCTGCCCAACAACTGGTTCGACCTGTGCCTGGTGCCGCAGCATGATGGCGCTGTGCCGGGGGACAATCTCCTCGTCACCCGCGGGGTGCTCAACACGATTCGCCCGGGGGCCGGCCATGACAGCGATACCGGGTTGATCGTCGTCGGTGGTCCATCGCGCCATGTTCGCTGGGACGATGCGTCTGTCATCGAGCAGATCGAGCAATTGCAGTTGCAACGCCCCAAGGCCCGCTGGTGGCTGACAACCTCCCGGCGTACGCCGAAGGAGCTCGCGGAACGGCTGCGCCGTTTGCGCGGACCGGTGTTCACCGGTTTCGCCGATACCAGCCCGGACTGGCTGCCGGCGCGGCTGGCTGAAGCCGGCGAGGTCTGGGTGACGCGTGACAGCGTGTCGATGATCTACGAGGCGCTGAGTTCGGGTGTGCGGGTGGGTCTGCTGGACGTGGCGGACGCCGGACACAGCCGCGTCAGCGCGGCTATCGATAAGTTGATCGACGCCGGCTGGGTTGCCGCCCCCGGGCAATGGCGACTGGCCGCCGGCCCTGACCAGCCGCTGGACGAAGCGGCACGCTGTGCCGACTGGATGGTGCAACGATGGCTGAACGCAAGCTGACGGTCCTGCAACTGGTTCCCGCGCTCGAGGCGGGCGGTGTCGAGCGCGGCACTCTGGAGCTGGGCGCCGGCCTGGTCAGGGCCGGTCACCGCTCGCTGGTGGTGTCCGGGGGCGGTCAGCTGGTCAGCCGCCTGACGGGTCAGGGCAGCGAACATATCCAGTGGCCGATCGGTAAAAAATCCCTCTGGACCCTGCGCCTGGCCAGGCGCCTGCAACGCCTGGTGCTCAACGAAGGTATCGACATCCTGCACGCGCGTTCGCGTATGCCCGCGTGGGTCGCCTACCGGGCGTGGAAAGGTTTCCCCGTACAGACCCGGCCGCGGTTTGTGACCACGGTGCACGGGTTATATTCGGTGTCCCGCTACAGCCGCATCATGACGCGCGGCGAAGCGGTCATCGCCGTGTCCGAGGCCGCGCGCGACTACATTCTCAAGAATTACCCGGGTGTCGACGACGGCCGCATCCACCTGATCGAACGCGGGATCGATCCAAAGGTGTTTCCCTATGCCTACCGCCCGGGAGAGTCCTGGATGGCACGCTGGTACCACGACTTCCCGTTTCTGCTCGAACGCCAGGTGCTGACATTGCCGGGACGCATCACCCGCCTGAAGGGCCACCTGGATTTTCTCCAGTTGCTGTCGCGGCTGTTGAAGGACGGGCTGCCGGTCTACGGCCTCATTGTTGGCGGCGAAGATCCGCAGCGGCGCAAATACATGCGTGAAGTGCAGGAGACGGTGCGGCGGCTCGGCCTCGACGGCGCGGTGACCTTTACCGGCCACCGCATGGACCTGCGGGACATCCTTTCGGTGTCGAACCTGGTGTATTCGCTGTCCAGCACGCCGGAGTCGTTCGGGCGCACCGTGCGTGAAGCCCTGAGCCTGGGTGTGCCGGTGGTGGGCTACGAGCACGGGGGTGTCGGAGAAACCCTGCGCCTGGCCTATCCCGCGGGCCGTGTCGCACCGGGCGACCTGGATGCGCTGGAAGCGGTGACCCGGGAGCTGTTGACGCACCCGGTGGAAGTGCCGCCGTATACCTTTCCCAGTGTGCAGGATATGGTCGACAGGACAATCGGCCTGTATCAGGAACTGGTCCGGGCATGACGTTTGCGGTCCTGGCCGGTGTTCTCGGCCTGGTCTGGTTGTCGATCAAGTATGCCTGGTGGCGCCCGCCCGCGAGTGCCGGCTGGCCGCGCCTGCTGATGTATCACATGATCAGCGCACCGCGCGCCGGCGCGCGCTTCAACGGTTTGCGCGTCCCGCCGGCGATGTTCGAGCGCCAGTTGCGCTGGCTGCGCGATCACGGCTGGCAGAGTTTTACGGTCAGCGAACTGGTCGAGTCCGGGGACCGCCTGCCGGAAAAATCGTTTGCCATTACTTTCGACGACGGCTACGCGGACAATCTGCTTGCGGCCCTGCCGCTGCTGCAGAAGTATCGCTGCAAGGCCACGCTGTACCTGGTGGTTGAGCGTTTCGATCGCGACTGGTCGCTGGCGCGCAAGGCGCACTACGACGAGGGCGAATTGATGCGCGAGGTCAAACTCAGCGATGAACAGGTGGCGAAGATGCTCGCCGCCGGTTGTGTAGAGCTGGGCTCTCACAGCATGACGCACGCGAATTTCCTGTACCTGGATGTCGCCGCGACGCGGCGGGAGCTGGCGGACTCCAGGCAGGCACTCGAAAAGCGTTTCGGCGTTGCGGTGAAGAGCTTTGCCTGGCCCTTCGGTCTGTACCGCCCGGAGCAGGTCCCGCTGGTCGGGGAGGCCGGTTATAGCAGCGCGGTGACCGTCAGGGAAGGCATCGAGTCGCCTGCCCGCTGGCAACCGCTGGCGCTCAAACGCATCAAGATCAGCGGCAAGGACAACTGGTTCGCTTTCCGGCTGCGTCTGCGTACCGGCCGGAAGGGCTGGCGGTAACACCGCCATGCCAGGTTCGCCCCTGCATGTCTGGGTTCTGTCCGACAACCGGCCCGGTCACTATAACCAGTCGCGCGGCATTGTTACGGCACTGACGGGCCTGCGCCCGGTCGAGCAACACTGGCTGAATCTCGACCTGCGCCTGGGCCTGGCGCGCAGCCCGATGCGGCTGCTGCTCAACCACCTGGCCACACCGCCGCCTGTCAGCTGGCTTGGACTGTTCTATGCGCTGCCGACCTTGCCGCAGGCGCCCTGTGATCTCGTCGTGTCGACCGGTGGCAGGACTTCGTTTGCCAACGCCTGGCTTGCCAGGCGCATGCACGCGAGGAATATCTTCGCGGGTTCCCTGCGGCGCCTGTCGCCCGCGCTGTTCGACCTGGTCCTCACCCTTGAGCCCCTCAGGCCAGCCGCGCCCAACAACCTGGTTCTGGATCTGCCGCCGAGCACAGTCGATGTCAGCCAGGTGCATCGCGACGGACTGGCGTTGCGCGCCGAACACGGTCTGAACGGGCAGGTCGTCTGGACCATCATGCTCGGCGGCGACGGCGCCGGATATCGCTACTGCGACAAAGACTGGCGGCAGCTCGCGCAGCTGCTGGAGCGGCTGGGTGAGCAGCACGGTATTCGCTGGCTGCTTGTGAGTTCCCGGCGCACAGGCCGGGCTGCCGAACGCCTGGTCGGGGGGGGCATCGACAGCCGATACATCGCTGCAAGCTGCTGGTACCGGGAAGGTACCGCCGACGGTGTCGCGGCTTGCCTGGGTGCCGCCGATCGGGTGTTTGTGACGGAGGACAGTATGACCATGCTGACCGAGGCGATCTGTTCCCGGCGTCCGGTGGTCAGCCTGCGCCCGGCCGCGGTTGCGCCGACGTCGCGCTATGCCGGCATGATTGATCGTTTTGCGGCAAAGGGCTGGATTTGCCGCTATGCGATCGAAGACCTTGCGACGGGTCGGCAGACGCTGGGTGACACGCAATGCAACGTGCTGGAGACGTCGCCGTTGTCCGAGTTGTCGCGACAGCTGGCCGCGCGCCTGAACCTGTAAGCGCGACGCGAACACCTGCGCCCCCAGCATAGCCCCGTAGCCCGTAGGTTGGGCTGAGCGCAGCGAAGCCCAACACAGCAGCGGCTGGAGACGCCGATAGGTCCTGATGTCGGGCTTTTAATGTTGGGCTTCGCTGCGCTCAGCCCAACCTGCGGGGCCAACTCAGCCTGCATGCAATTCGCCGTTAGCGTCTCAATAGGGGTAAGCTTCGCCCGCTGGACGTGTCTTGAAACGCCTGTGCACCCACAGATACTGTTCCGGCATCTCCCTGATCGCGTCTTCGATCAGGCCATTGATGCGTGTCGCGTCGGCGTGCGGATCGACGTCGGGAAAGTCCCCGAGTGCCGGGCAAAGTATCAGCAGGTAGCCTTGATCGCCGGGCAGGCGGGTCTGCAGAAAGGGTACCACGGCGGCACCGCTGATTTTTGCGAGACGCGACGTGGTTGTCAGCGTGGATGCCTGAATGCCGAAAAAAGGCGCGAACAGGGATTGGTTGCCGCCGTGATTCTGGTCGGGTGCGTACCACACGGCGCCATTCTCTTTAAGGCACTTCAACAGCCCGCGGGTGTCGTCTCGTGGGATGGCTGTTTCAAAGCGGCGCGTGCGGGCGCGCTGCATAACGGTTTCGAACAGGGGGTTCTTGTGCTGGCGGTAAAGCACGTGAAAAGGTTGCCTCAGCGCCAGCAGACGGCCACCCAGTTCCAGCGTGGTGAAGTGTGCGCTCAGCAGTATGACCCCCTTGCCCCTGGCGTGGGCGGCAAACAGGTGCTCCTCGCCAATCAGCAGGTACTTGTCGCGCAGCTGCTTTTCCCGGCCCCACCAGCACAACGCGGTTTCCATCACGCCCTGACCCAGTGATAGAAAGTGCGACTTGACCAGCGCAGCCTGTCCGCGCTCGTCCAGCTGCGGAAAGCACAGGCGGATATTGGTCTCGGCGATGTGTCGCCGCCGCCGGGCGGTCCGATAGGCAATGCGGCCGATCAGACGGCCGCTGAGCATTTGCAGCGAAAACGGCAGACGGGTCACCAGCCACAGCAGGAAGAACATCAGCCAGGTCGGCCAGAAGCGCGGCTGCAGATAGTTTGACCACCAGCGGCGAGTTTTGATGTGCACAGACGCGATTGTATCAAAGGGGACCAATGATATGATCGGTCGACATGCGCTTGCTGTATTCCCTGCTGCTCTACCTGCTGCTGCCCGGCGTGCTGCTGCGCCTGTGGATCAACGGCCGGCGCGACCCGGGCTACCGTCGTCATTGGCGTGAGCGTTTTGGCCTGAATGCGCCCCGGTCACGGGAGGTGATCTGGGTGCACGCAGTGTCGGTGGGTGAAGTGCGCGCGGCCGAACCCCTGGTCCGCGCCTTGCAGGCGCGTCACCCCGGTCAAGCGCTGCTGGTGACGGTTACGACGCCGACCGGGCGTCGCACCGTCAGACAGTTGTTCG
>Ga0315540_10002687_pt1 | contig 9980 bp, 9 predicted proteins | sample SalMarSW160110MG_FD_203677 | JGI IMG/M metagenome (GOLD analysis project Ga0315540, IMG submission 203677) | Salt marsh sediment microbial communities from the Plum Island Ecosystem LTER, Massachusetts, United States - Salt Marsh Sediment SW1601-10 ... | reverse complement strand
AAGCTCGGCCTTCTGCTTCGGCGTGAACCTCGTCCGTGCGTTCCCCTCCATACGCATACCTCCTCATCTGGCAAGATTAGAAGGTGTTGCGTCGATCGGTTGAACCCGCCGTCGATAGCGGTCATTCAGCGCGCAGGAATCTCCTGCACGCCTGTCTCCCAGACAGCTATGTGCGTCAGCTAGGGCCCGCGGCAAGGCTGGCGTACGCGATCCCGCCGTCCACCGCGATAGTCTCGCCTACCACATAGTCTCCGGCCTGCGAGGCGAGGAAGATTGCCGCGCCCGCCATGTCCTCGTCGCGCCCGATACGGCGCAGCGGCGTGCGCGCCGCCACGAGGTCCGGATGATCGCGCGCCGCGCGGTTCATGTCCGAGGCGAAGGGTCCGGGCGCGATGCAGTTCACGACGATCTTGTCTTGCACCAGGCGCGCCGCCATGCGCCGCGTCAGATAGATCAGCGCCGCCTTGGACGCGTGGTAAGAGTAGGTCTCGAGGGGATTAAGCTTGATGCCGTCGATCGAGGCAATGTTGATCACCTTCGCCGGACGCGCCTCGCTCGCCGCCGCCTTGAGCATCGGGTGCAGCATCTGCGTGAGAAAAAATGGGGACTTGAGGTTGATGTTCATCACCTTGTCCCAGCCGTGCTCGGGGAACTCTTCGAAGTCCGCGGCCCACGCCGCGCCTGCGTTGTTCACCAGCGTGTGGATCGCGCGTTCCCGCTCGCCGAGCGCGGCGGTGAACGCCCGGCAGCCATCGATGGTCGCCAGGTCGTGCGGCGTCGAGATGCAGGTGCCGAGCGACGACAACTCCTCGGCCGCGGCGTCGCAGGCCGCCGCCTTGCGCGCCGTGATGTAGACCTTGGCACCGTACTCGAGAAAGCCGCGTGCGATCATCTTGCCAATCCCGCGCGAGCCGCCAGTGATCACGGCTACGCGACCCTCGAGCGAAAACAGATCCTTCATGGTCATTACGCGAATCCTCACGTGCGCGGCGGCGCGATAGCAAAATACTGCGCCGCTTCGGTGCGGTCGGGCAAGTTCGGGAACGGCGAAGTCGAATGGCCGCTGTTCGGCCCAAGCCGCCGATCGGTTCCCGTTTCGGACGTATTGCTTCAGCCCTGCACGATCCCCAGCTCGATCAGGCTGCGCGCCGCCTCGCCGAGCCTGGCCCTCAATATGGCCGCCATCGCCATCAGCTTCAGGAACGGCCCCGAAGCGATGAAGCGCTCGCCCGCCATTTCTGGCGCCTCGAGCGCCCGCACATGCATGTCGGCGACATCGCGCACGTCGACGAGCGAGAAGCCGATGTCCGGGCAGGCGCGCAGAGAACCGTCGAGCAGCCGCTTCACCACGAGGATCGACGGCGAGTAGTCAGGGCTCAACACCGGCCCAATGACGAACGCCGGGTTCACGGTGCAGTACTCGATGTCACCGCCCTTCTTGGCCACCCATTCCCGCGCTGCGCGCTCGGCGATCGTCTTCGAGCGAACGTACGCCGATGCGCGGGGAGTCCGGGTCCGTCCAGTCGGCCTCGGTGAAGCCATGCCTTCCCTTGCCGCGCCCGTGGGCGATGGCGGCGATCGACGCTCCCGCTCAGTGGCCGAAGGCGCGATACACAAGCTGCTTGAACTCAAACGAGTACGGGTGCCAGAAGCCCATCTGGCGCTGCGTCATCAGCAGGCCGGCAAGATTCTGCCGCGGCGAGATCCACCAGTGCGTGCCCGCGAGGCCGCCCCATTGAAACTCGCCCGCCGCGCTGACCGGATCCACGGGCGAAGGAACGAGCGTCACCGCACCCGCGAGCCCGTACCCCTTGCCGACGATGTCGCCGAACCGCGGAAACCGAATCCAGACGTTCTCCGGAAGCTGGTTGGTCATCATCAGCGCAATCGTTTCCGGTTTGAGCAAGGTCGGTCCACCCAGGAGCAGGCTGCGCACCAGCGCGATCATGTCGGGCAGCGTCGAGACCAGCCCCCCGCCTCCCGAGAGCTTTGCCGCCGGGCGAAGGTAGGCCTGTGGATAAGGTGCGTCGTCGGTGCGCGTAAGCCCCGGCTTCATCGGCTCGAGCACATCCGCGCCGGCATAGTATGCGGTGAAGCGTGCGCGCTTTTCCTCCGGAACCACGAAAGAGGTGTCACTCATGCCAAGCCGAGTGAGGACGCGACATTGGATGAACGCGTCGAAGCGCTGCCCGCTCACCATCTCGATGATCCGCGCGAGCACGTCGGTCGCTACCGAGTATTCCCAGCCGCCGCCAGGATGGAAGACGAGCGGCAGCGGCTCCAGCGCATCGATCATCTCCGCGAGCGTGGCGGCCGGGTTCAGCACGCGGCGCCCGACATAGGCTTGGTAGATGAGCGTGCCCGGATCAAGCAGGCCGTAGCTGAGACCCGCGCTGTGGCTCATGAGATGGCGGATCGTGATCGGCCCGCGCGCTGGCTCGGTATCGTCTATCGTCGTCGCGCCCGGCCGCAACACGCGGCGCCTAGCAAGCTGCGGCAGGAAGCGCTCGACCGGATCGTCCAACCCGATCCTGCCTTCTTCGTAGAGCATCATTGCCGCGCAGCTCGTGACCAGCTTGGTGTTCGAAAACACGCGAAAGATATGGTCTTCGCGCAGCGGAATCTTCGCCTCGCGATCGGCCCAGCCGGTGCAGTGCAGATCGACCAAGTCGCGTCCGACAAGCACCGCCGACGAAACGCCCGGCAGAATCTCCGCTTCGACGTAGCGGCGCATTGCTGCGTGCACCGCGCTGAAGTCATAGCGCTTTATCTGTGCCGCCATCGTCGCTCCTTTACGTGCTGGCTAGCTAGCGTAACGCCCGGGCCCAAGGAGCGCGCCATTGCCATTTAACGTTATGCCAGACCTTCTGGGGTGCGAAGGAATTTCATATCCATCTTAGCGAGCGGCACTTCTGCGCTGACGCGGACCGTGGGCGCTTCGAAGCCGCGGAGCGAGCCGCGCGACGAGCGGGACGTTTACTAGCACCATCGCGGCGACCGCTACCAGCGCCGTGGAAATCCCGACCCGGTCGGCGAGTGCGCCGTAGAGCACCGGCGCGACCGCCCCGGCCCCGACCGTGCCGGTGTAGAAGATACTAAAGGCGCGCGTGCGCCACTCCGGCGCGACGAGCTCGGGCACTGATCCGTACAGCACCGACGAGGTGCCGTTCAGCGCGACGCCGACGACCGGAAGCAGCGCGAGCACGGCTTCGCGCGGCAGCGGCAGGATCGCGACGATCCCGCCCGCGGTCATGATCTCGGTGAGCCACACCGTGCGCACCGCCCCGATGCGCGCCCCGAGGAAGGCGCACACGAGCTTGCCGGCTGCGCCGCCTGCGAATACCGCCGTCAGCGCAGCGCCGATCGTGGGAAGGCTCGCGCCCTTCGCCGTGAGCAGAAGCGGCAGGAACGTGAGGAAGGCCATTCGCCCCGCGCTGTCGAACATCCCCACCGCGAGCAGCGTCCGGAAGCCGACGCGGTCGGTCGCCGCCGGCGCGTCCGCCGCGCCAGCGCCGCCGTCCTTCCCGCCGCCCTCGACCGCGAAACGCGGCGCTAGCGCGAAGATCGCGACCGCCGCAACGAACCCTGCACCGCCGAGCAAGGCGAGCGCCTCGCGCCACGGCACCGCGACCAGCAGCAGCGACGCGAGCGCCGGCACGACCATCTTCCCGACGTCGCCCGCGAAGTTGTATGCCCCGAGCGCCTTGAGCGAGCGCCGCCCGGAGAACGCGTGCGCCATCATCGACGAGCCGAGCGGATGCTGCGTACTCGCTCCGGCGCCGCCGAGGGCGAGGGCAATCGCGAGCATTACCAGCCCGCTGCTCGCCCCGGCGAGGAGATACGCGCCCCCGACCAGCGCCGTCCCGAGGGCGAGCACCGCGGGCGCGCCCAGTCGCTGCGCGAGCAAACTCGACGGAATCTGAAGCGCGGCCAGGGTGCCGCTGAAAAGCGTTCGGAGCGCACCGAGCGCCGCATACGCAAGCCCGAACTCGGCCTGCCACACGGGCAGCATCACGTACACCAGATCCGTGTACCCGTCGTGCAGCGCGTGCGCGCCGCACGCTACGCCCGCAGCCCGTCGTTCATCGTGCCGCGCAGAAACCACCGCCGTCGTGACAGCACTCATGTCAAAAAGTGTAGCACCCTAGCGCTGCTCTTCCTCTCTGCCGTTCCCGTCCAGCCTCAGGACCACTTTAAGCGCGACGAAGCGGTCGTTCGACTGTGCGAAGAGGACACCGGGCCAATTTGCCGCGGCGCGGAGCGCGAACCTCCCGAGCCGGGCAACTGAGATACCTCCACCGCGGGCAACCATAAGACCAGCCGGTTTGATCTAGGTCAGTTTGCGCGCGACCTGACTCGCGCATCCTGAAACCGTTGCAGCGCTCCCGACCCGAGGATTTCCGCGTGCCCCTGCCATCGATCGAGGCCATCCTGGGCGACGGCTCCAGGGCCTCCGCCGATGCGCCCCCGATCCCCGGTTACCTCGAGCAGCTGTACTGGTGGGCCTACGTGCACCCGAGGGCGGTCGTTGTCTTCGAGCGCGAGTGGCTGGTCAACGCGATCCTGTTCGGCAACTACCGCCGCCTGCGCGACGCCGCGCTGGCCGATCTGGGCGAGCGCGTGCAGGGTCGCACCTTGCAGGTGGCTTGTGTCTACGGCAGCCTGACCCCGCGCTTGTGTGGCCGTCTGGCCGACGACGCGCGGCTCGACGTCATCGACATCCTGCCGGTGCAACTGGACAACCTGCGCCGCAAGCTCACGCCCGACGAGCGGGTGACGCTCAAGCGTGTCGATGCCTCGTCACTAAGCGCCGCCGACGCCAGCTATGACCAAGTGCTGCTGTTCTTCCTGTTGCACGAGATGCCCGAGGTGGTGCGCCGTGCCACGCTGCGCGAGGCCATGCGCGTGCTCAAACCGGGCGGCAAGCTGGTGATCGTTGACTATGGCCGGCCCACCCGCCTGCACCCGCTGCGGCCGCTGATGCACCAGATCTTCAAGCATCTGGAGCCTCATGCCTTCGATCTGTGGCGGCACGAGGTCCGGGCGTTCATGCCGCAGGACCTGACGCCGACCGCCGTCGAGCGCCGGACCTGGTTCGGCGGCCTGTACCAGAAACTGGTGTTCACCCGGTAGCCGCCGCAAAATGAAAGGCCGCAAAGGCTAAAGCACAATGTGCGACGGCGCACAGTGCACTCCAGAGGAAAGGTGGACGATGAATTGCGGCGTCAAGGGCATTCCCGCCCTTTTGGCCGTCCAACCCATGCCAAACGAACCCTACGACGCACCGCCGCTAAGCAGCACGGGCGTCAATTCCCTGAGCCAAGTCCTGGAGCGTTGCAATCACGCCGGGGCTCTGATGCAGACGTGCGCGGAGGAGCTGTCGTCGGTGAATGACGCCATCAGTCAGGCGCTAGCGTCGCGCGACGCACTGGCCGGGGTTAAAAGCGCCCTCGGCAAGAATGTGGCGCTTGCCGCCAGAGCGCTGGCGGCGTCCGCGGAGCTGACGTCGGTGAACCGGGCGCTGCGGGCCGCGATCCGGGACCGGGACATGGTCGATCATCAATTCGCCGCGTCAGAGGAGCAGCAACGCTCGAGCCACCGTGCCGCCTTCCACGATGTCCTCACCGGCCTGCCGAACCGCGCGCTGTTCAATGACCGGCTGGAACATGGATTCGAGCAGGCCCAGCGCCACGGCTGGTCCCTGGCCGTGTTGTTCGTGGACCTGGACCGCTTCAAGATCATCAACGATACCCACGGGCACGCGGCGGGCGACAGCGTGCTGCAGGCCATCGCGCGGCGGCTCACGGAAAACTCGCGCGGGGAAGACACGGTCAGCCGCATTGGCGGCGATGAATTCCTTTACCTGCTGGCGGGGATCCGGGATGAGACCAAGATCGGCATGATCGCGGACAAGATCATCCGGGCGATTCAGGAGCCCTGCACGTTCACCCTGCGCGACGCGGAGATCGAACTCAGCGTCGGCGCCAGCATCGGCATCTCGATCTTCCCGAAAGACGGCACCACGGTGGAGACGCTGATCAAGAGCGCGGACGCGGCAATGTACCGGGCCAAGCAGGCCGGATCGAGGTTTGCCTTTGCGCAATAAGCGGGCTGATAAGCGGGCTGATAAGTGCGGTAACGCACAGCCGCCCGCCCAACGATGAAGGACACTGGCGCCATGATGCTCCACGAATTCCTGACGGCGAACCACAACGACCTTATCAAGCGTTGCAACGGCAAGGCGAAGCTGCGGTTCCAGCCCAGCCTCGACCCCGAAACCATCGATCATGGAGTGCCGATGTTCCTGCAGCAGCTGGAGGACATCCTGCGCTTCGAGCAAACGACTGACGTGCGCCGCGAGCTCGAGTCCGAGCCGGAAGCGACGCCGTCGGGTACCGACATCGGTCGCGCCGCGGCCCTGCACGGGTCCGAGTTGCTGCGCCTCGGATTCACCGTCGACCAGGTCGTCCACGGCTACGGCGACGTGTGCCAGGCCGTCACCGGGTTGGCCGTCGAAAGGCACATGAACATCACCGCCGACGAGTTTCGCACCCTCAACCGTTGCCTGGACAACGCCATCGCCGACGCGGTCAGCGCGTACGCGCGCAACGGCGGGGATACCGACGCGTCGCAAAAGGGGCGATCCCTGTCCAAGCACCTGGATGACTACGCTGGCGAGCATCGGCGGCTGGTCGATATCGCCGCCAACGCGTACTCCGCCATGAAGACCGGCAACATAGGCATGGCCGGAGCCACCGGCGCGTTGCTCGCTCACGCCCTGGAGCAACTGCGTTTGCTCCCCCAACGGATCCTGCCGGAAGTTCGCGTGGCCATCAAAGAGAGAAAGCAGCGGCTTCCATTTAGCCCAGCCGGCCAAGTACCCGGTCGACCATCGCGCCCGACAGGCCGAGGTAGTTCGCCGGGTCGCAAAGGCGCTCCAGCGCGGCGCGGTCGAGGTGGCGGCTGATTTCGGCGTTCTCGGCCAGCAGGTCGAGCAGCGGCCGGTTCTGCCCGATCGCATCGCGGCACAGGTCGTAGACCAGGTCGTGCGCGCGCTCGCGGCCGAGGTGGGGACCGAGGCCCATCATCACGGCCTCCGATGCAACCAGGCCGTTGGTGAGCTCGAGGTTTGCGCGCATGCGCGCGGGGTCGACCTCGAGTCCCTCCAGCATGGTGCGCGCCTGGCGCAGCGCGCCCGCCGTGAGGCAGAACGCTTCGGGCAGCACGATCCATTCGATCTCCCACGGACCGGTCGAGCGCTCATGGTCGGCGACCATGGCGTCCATCAGCGCGGCGGCGTGCTGGCGCACGACCGAAATGGCGGCGTGGATGTAGCAGCTCGAGATGGGGTTGCGCTTCTGCGGCATGGTGCTGCTCGAGCCTCGGCCGTGGGCGAAGGGCTCGAACACCTCGCCCACCTCGGTCTGCATCAGCAGCTTCACGTCCATCGATAGCTTGCCGAGCGTTCCGCCCAGCAGGCCGAGGAAGCAGCCGACCTCCGCGATGTTGTCGCGGATGGTGTGCCAGGCGATCACCGGTTGGCCCAGGCCGAGCTCGCGCATCAGGCCCTCCTGCGTCTCCATCGCTCCTTTCTCGATCGAAGCGAGGGTGCCGGCGGCGCCGGCGAACTCGCCCACCAGCACTCGCGGGCGCAATTGCGCCAGGCGCTCGCGATGGCGCTCGATCGCCGACAAGAGGCCGGCCATCTTGTAGCCGAAGGACACCGGCACCGCCTGCTGCAGGTTGCTGCGCCCCGCCATCGGCGTGTCGCGGTAGCGCCGCGCCAGGTCCGCCAGCGCGGCCGAAATCGCCTCCAGCTCGGCCTCGATCAGCTCGAGCGCTTCGCGCAACTGCAACACCGTCGCGGTGTCGGTGATGTCCTGGGTGGTCGCACCCCAGTGGCAGTATTCGCCCAGCCCGTCGCGGCACAGCGCGGTGAGCTGTGACACCACGCCCAGCACCGGATAGCCGATGCGCTCGGTCTGCTGGCGCAGCTTGTCCATGTCGATCTGCTCGAGCGTGCAGTGGCGCGCGATTTCCTCCGCCGCCGCGGCCGGGATGAGGCCGAGCCGGCCCTGCACCCGCGCCAGCGCGGCCTCGACGTCGAGGTATTTCTGCGTCCGGTTCCCGTCCGACCAGACCCGGCGCATCGTCTCGGTGGCGAAGATGTTTCCGAAAATCGCTGAATCGACGATGGTCGACGGCATGCGCTTGCTCTCCGGTGAAAACTTGGGACACATACGTTAAGCTGTAATTTGTTCCAGCACCATTCCCCGGATCCCATGGCATCAGACCTGCTCACCCTGTCCGCGACCGAACTGCTGCGCCTGTACCGCGCCAAGCGCGCCTCCCCGCTCGAGGTGACCCGCGCCGCCTTGCAGCGCATCGACAAGCTCAACCCGGTGCTGAACGCGTTCTGCTTCATCGCGCCCGACGCGCTCGCGGCGGCGAAGGAATCCGAAGCGCGCTGGATGAAGGGCGAGCCGCGCGGCGCGCTCGACGGCGTGCCGGTCTCGATCAAGGACCTGCTGCTGACCAGCGGCTGGCCGACCCTCAGGGGCTCGAAGACGGTCGACCCGAAGGGGCCGTGGAACGACGATGCGCCGGTGGTGGCGCGGCTGCGCGAGGCCGACGCGGTGCTGCTGGGCAAGACCACCACGCCCGAGTTCGGCTGGAAGGGCGTGACCGACAACCCTCTCACCGGCATCACCCGCAACCCCTGGAACCCGGCCAAGACGCCGGGCGGGTCGTCCGGCGGCGCCGCGGCCGCGATCGCGGCGGGTATGGGCCCGCTCACGCTCGGCACCGACGGCGGCGGCTCGATCCGCATTCCCTGCGCGTTCACGGGCGTGTTCGGGCTCAAGCCCTCGTTCGGGCGCGTGCCGGCCTGGCCGCTGTCGCCCTTCGGCACGGTGGCGCACGTCGGGCCGATGACGCGCAGCGTGCACGACGCGGCGCTGATGCTGAACGTGCTGTCGCAGCCCGACGCGCGCGACTGGTTCGCCCTGCCCTACGACCCGCGCGACTACCGCCTCGGCCTGGACGACGGGGTGCGGGGGCTACGCATCGCCTATTCCGCCGACCTGGGCGGCGCCAGCGTCGAGCCCGAGGTCGCCGCCCTGGTCGAGCAGGCGGCGATGCGCTTCGTCGAGCTCGGCGCGCTGGTCGAGGAGGTGCAGCCGGATTTCGGCGGCGTGGAGGAGGTGTTCCGCCGCCACTGGTTCACCGGCGCGGCCTATCTGCTGAAGGACTTCAGCCCGCGCCAGAAGGCGCTCATGGATCCCGGCCTGGTCGAGGTCGCGACCGAAGGCTCGAAGATCGGCATGCTCGAGCTGCTCGAGGCAGTGCAGAAGCGCGGCGCCTATGGCGTGCGGATGAACCAGTTCCACGAGAAATACGACCTGCTGCTCACGCCGACGCTGCCGCTGGCCGCGTTCGACGCCGGACGGGAGGTGGCCGACGTGATGAAGGAGAAGCGCTGGACCGACTGGACGCCGTTCTCCTACCCCTTCAACCTGACCCAGCAGCCCGCGGCGTCGATTCCCTGCGGATTGACTGCGGACGGACTGCCGGTCGGACTGCAGATCGTGGGCCCGCGCTACCAGGACGCCCTCGTGCTGCGCGCCGCGCGCGCGTTCGAGTCGCTGCAGCCGATCCCGATGCCCGACCTGTCGGCGCTCGCGTCCGGCGACTAGCGATGCCGGTCGACCTGCGCCTGATCCGCCCGCACGAGTTCGTGCGCTGCGCGGACGACGGCGCGCTCGACCACGACGCCAGCCTCGCGCTGCTGGTCGGCGCGGTTTCAGGAATCAACGTCAACCGCGCAAGCCACATCCTGCTCGACCTGCGTCAGGCCGACCCCGAGCTCGACATGCTTGAGCTGCACGCCCTGGGCGAGCACCTCGCCGCCCACCCCTCGGTGCGTGGCCGCCGCGTCGCCGTGCTCGCGGCGGCGAACGAGCACTCCGCCAGCCCGCGCT
>Ga0315540_10002684_pt1 | contig 9986 bp, 10 predicted proteins | sample SalMarSW160110MG_FD_203677 | JGI IMG/M metagenome (GOLD analysis project Ga0315540, IMG submission 203677) | Salt marsh sediment microbial communities from the Plum Island Ecosystem LTER, Massachusetts, United States - Salt Marsh Sediment SW1601-10 ... | reverse complement strand
CTGGTAAACCTGCGGTGCGGCGCCCTCGATCCGCAGCGTCAGAACGAAATCCTTGGGTCCGAGCTGGCGCAGCTCGACGCGCGCCGCCTCCTGCTCGTGCGTCAGGCGGGCGTAGGAGTGCAGGCTCGCCGCGACCACGGCCGCCAGCACGCCCAGCAGCACCACCGCCGCGCCGAGCAGCAGCAGGAGCGTGCCGCGCGCGATCTGGGCGCGGCGCAGCCGGCGCAGGGCCGCCAGCTCGAGCGGCAGCGCGAGCAGCACGCCGAGCAGCGCGAAACCGATCAGCAGCGCCTGCGGCGAGAAAGCGGAGAGCCAGTTCAGCATCGGCGTACTATATTCGCGCCGACACACGGATGGAAGCGGGAGGAAAGCGTGGCACTTGTGAAACTCATCGAGTATGCGGAGGCATCGCCCGAAGTCAGGGCGGTCTACGACGACATCATGCAGACGCGCGGCGTCGACTGGATCAACAATTTCTGGAAGGCGCTCGCCAACGACCCGGCGCAGCTGCGCCGCATGTGGGACAACATCAAGCAGGTCATGGCGCCCGGCGCGCTCGACCCGCTGGTGAAGGAGATGATCTACGTCGCGGTGAGCGCGACCAACGGCTGCGAGTACTGCACCCATTCGCACACCGCGGCGGCGCGCAAGAAGGGCATGAGCGACGCCATGCTGATGGAGCTGATGGCGGTGGTCGGCCTGGCGAACGAGACCAATCGCCTGACCAACGGCCTGCGGGTCGAGGTCGACCCCCAGTTCAGGTAGCCGGGCGAGCTTCCTTTGAGCGGTCCCAGAGGTTGGGGGTCGCGCTGTTGTGATAGCCCGAGACGAACTCGCGCGGCGCACCGCTCGCGGGATCGAAGGTATGGCGTCGCACCGCGCCGATGTTGGCGCCGTAGACGTGGATGCTGATCGCGGTGCGGTCGCTGGTCGCGTTCGAGACCACGTGCACGTCGCCGATGCGCGGCGAAACCCGGTCGATGTCGCCGGGCTTGACGCGATGCGTTCCCGTTGCCCGCAGCGGTTTGCCCGAGGAATATTCCTCGCACAATTCCTCTCCGCGCATCACGCCGACCAGGCCCCAAACCGTGTGGTCGTGCAGCGGAGTCTTCTGCCCGGGCTGCCAGACGAAGCTCACCACCGAGAAGCGCTCGAGCGGATCGCAATGCAGCAGGTACTGGCGATAGGACTTCTGCGAGGGGCGGGCGAACTCCTCGGGCAGCCAGTCGTCGTGTGTCACCAGCTCGCGCAGCAGCTTCTCGCCCTCATCGAGCATCTTCGTTTCGTCGGCGCCGTGGCGCTCGACCAGGCGGGTCATGTCCTGCACGAAGTTGCGGAAGCGATCGATGTTCTTCATGGCGCGGAATGTGAAATGGCAGTCGGACCCGACTATCTTACCGTTAAGATTCAAGCAATAGTCACGACGGGATGACGACATGACGAATCCGGAGTCCGCTGCGCCGCGGGTGAGCGCCCGGGAGCTGCGCGCGATGCTCGGCGACGGGCAGGAGCTCGCGCTGCTCGACGTGCGCGAGGAGGGCGTATTCGCCAAGGGCCACCTGCTGACGGCGGCCTGCCTGCCGCTGTCGCAGCTCGAGCTCGGGCTCGAGCGGCGGGTGCCGCGGCGCCAAACGCGCATCGTGCTGTGCGACGACGACGAGAGCCTGGCCGAGCGCGCCGCGGCCGCGATGCGCCGCTTAGGCTGGCGCCAGGTGTCGGTGCTCGCCGGAGGGGTGGCGGCGTGGAAGGCCGCGGGATACGAGCTGTTCAGCGGCGTCCATGTGCCGAGCAAGGCCTTCGGCGAGGCGGTCGAGCACGGCTGCGGCACGCCGCGCATCAGCGCCGCCGAGCTGAAGGCGAGGCTCGACGCGGGCGAGGACGTGGTGGTGCTCGATTCGCGCCCGATGAGCGAGTACCGGGTGATGAACATCCCCGGCGCCCTCGACTGCCCGGGCGCCGAGCTGGTGTACCGGGTGCACGAGGTGGTCGAGCGGCCGCAGACGCTGGTGGTGGTGAACTGCGCCGGGCGCACGCGCTCGATCATCGGCGCGCAGTCGCTGATCAACGCCGGCCTGCCGAACCAGGTCGTGGCGCTGCAGAACGGAACCATGGGCTGGCACCTGGCCGGCTTCGAGCTCGAGCACGGGCAGCAGCGGCACGCGCCGACGCCCTCGGCCGGGGCGCTGGCGAAGGCTCGCGCCGAGGCAACGCGCGTGGCCGAGCGCAGCGGGGTGCGAGCGATCGCGGCCGCGGAACTGGAGCGCTTTCGCGGCGAGGCGTCGCGCACTACCTACTGCTTCGACGTCAGGAGCCCCGAGGAGTACCGCGCCGGCCACCTGCCGGGTTTTGCCAGCGCGCCGGGCGGGCAGCTGGTGCAGGCGACCGACCTCTACGCCGCGGTGCGCAACGCGCGCATCGTGCTGGGCGACGCCGACGGCGTGCGCGCGCGCATGACCGGCTCGTGGCTGGCGCAGATGGGCTGGCCCGAGGTCTACGCCCTGGAAGGCGTGGAGGCGAAAAATATGAGCGAGCGCGGTGTGCCGCCGCGGCGCGTGCTCGGGCTCGATGCGGCCCAGGCCCGGACGCTCGAGGCGAAAGCGCTGCAGGCGCTGCTCGCCGCGGGCGCGGCCACGCTGCTCGATCTGGGCACCAGCCTGCAGTACCGCGACGGGCACATTCCCGGCGCCTGGTTCGCGGTGCGCGCGCGGCTGGCCGAGGCGCTCGCGGCCGTCGGCCCCGTCGCGAAGCTCGTTTTCACCTCGCCCGACGGGGTGCTGGCGAAGCTCGCGGCGACCGAAGCGGGCGCGCTCGCGCTCGAGGGCGGTACCGAGGCCTGGCGCGGCGCCGGCCTGCCGCTCGAGCAGGGCACGACCCGTATGGCCTCGGCCGCGGACGACGTCTACTACCGGCCGTACGACCGGCGCTCGCAGATCGAGCAGGCAATGAAGGACTACCTCGACTGGGAAGTGGCGCTGGTCGAGCAGCTCAAGCGCGAGGACTATCTGCGCTTCGACCTGGCGCGGCTGACGTGAGCGCGATTTCGCGGCGTCTCGGCGTCGCGCTGCTGATGCTGCTGGCGAGCATGTTCGCCAGCAACCACATCGCCGCGCGGCTCGCGTTCGACCACGGCACCAGCGTCTCGGCCGCGGTCGGGGTGCGCTCAGGCGTCACCGCGCTGGTGATGCTCGCCCTGCTCAGGCTGCAGGGCGTGTCGGCCGCGCTGCCGCGCGCCACGCTGGCGCGCGGCCTGGGCATCGGCGTGCTGGTGGCGCTGCAGAGTTTCTGCCTCTACTCCGCGGTGGCGCGCATCCCGGTCGGGCTCGCGCTGCTCGCCTTCAATACCTTTCCGATGCTGCTGGTGCTGCTGACCTGGGCCGCGACCGGCGAGCGTCCCCCGCGGCGCGCGCTGGTGGCCATTCCCGTCGCGCTGTGCGGCCTGGTGCTGGCCCTGGACGTGGTCGGCAGCGCGCAGGCGATCGAAGGACGCTGGGCCGTGATCGGCACCGGAGTCGGTTTCGCCCTCGGCGCCGCGTGCTCGTTCGCGGTGGTGCTGTTTCTCACCACGCACTGGCTGAAGCAAGTGGACGGCCGCCTGCGCACCTTGCTCACCATGGGCACCACCGCGGTGGTGGTGAGCGCAATTGGTGCCGCGACGCACGCGCTGGCGCTGCCCGCGGACGGCGAAGGCTGGCTCGGCCTCGCGCTGCTCACGCTGCTCTACGGCACCGCCATCACCGCGATCTTCACCGTCGTGCCGCGCCTGCAGGCGGCGAGCAACACGGTGGCGCTGAACTTCGAGCCGGTGATGGCGCTGTTCCTCGGCTGGGCGATCCTCGATCAGGCGATCGCCCCGCGCCAGATCTTCGGCGCCTTCCTGGTGGTCGGCGCGATCGTCTACCTCAGCACCGGCAGGCGCTAGCCGGTGCGCAGCACCTGGCGGATCGCGTCGGCCAGGACGCTCTTGCTGTAGGGCTTGGTGACGTAGGCGTCGGCGCCGAGCGCGAGCCCGCGCCGGATGTCCTCGGCCTTGGTCTTGGCGGTGAGCATCACCACCGGCAGCATGGCGAAGCTGCGGTGGCCGCGGATCTTGGCCAGGATGCTGAAGCCGTCGCCGTCGGGCAGCATCACGTCGAGCAGCATGATGTCCGGCGGCTGCGGCTTGCGCAGCTCGGCCAGCAGCTCGGCGGCGCTGCGCGCGACCCGCACCTGGTAGCCCGCCATGGTGACGCGCAGGTCGGCGAGCGCGAGCTGGTCGGGGTCGTCTTCGACGATCAGCACCGTCGTCTGCCCGGGAGCGCGCTTGGCCTGGGGCCGGTTCGCGATCCGCTCGCGGGCGAGGAACAGGCCGCTGCGCTCGAGCGCGTTCCCGGCCGCCGCTGCGGCGCGCGTCAGGCGCTCGGCGTCCTGGGGCAGCACGCCGGGCTCCTTCGCGGGCGCCGAGTTGAAGTGGTCGGTGAAATCCAGGTCCGCGCCGGACTGCGTCGGCAGCGTCTCGATGAAGCCGAGCTCCTCGAGCTCCGCCAGCCACTCCTCGAGCAGCTGGTCGGGATATTCGCGCAGGCGCCCGCGGATGACGTTGAAGTGCGTTTGGGCTTCGATCAGGGCCAGCAGCCGGCGGTAGTCGGTGGGAATCGCGGTGTCCTGGCCGGCGCGGGCGTCCTTGCCGGTGGCGGTGATCCTGTAGCTTTGCTCTGCCATGTTCGACCCTCAACTCTTGATGACTTCCGGCGCATCACTGTAAAGCTTTTTCACCATTGCCGCGCGGCGCTCGAGCACCGCGCGCTGGTTCATGTAGCCCTTGTCGGTGATCTCGTTGGCGTCGATCGACGGCGGCTCGCTCATTGTGAGCAGGCGCACCGGACGAGTCGAGCTGCCCGCGTCCTGCGCGAGCGCGCGCAGCGCCTGCGCCAGGCGCTCGCGCAGCGCCTCGGGCGCAAGGTCCGCGGCTGCGGCCGGGTTGAGGAACACCAGCGCCCCGATTTCATCGCGATCATGGCCGGTGATGACGGCGTCCTGGATCAGGGGGTTGGCCGCGGCGATCAGCTTCACGCGCACCGCGCCGACGTGGACCCAGGTTCCGGTGGCCAGCTTGAAGTCCTCGGCGATGCGGCCGTCGAACTCGATACCCTTGGCCGGATCGTCCGGGTCGGCGAGCTTCACCGCGTCGCCGATGCGGTAGTAGCCCTCTTCGTCGAACGCGGCGCGGGTCAGGTCGTCGCGCCGGTAGTAGCCCGGGGTGACGTTGGCGCCCCTGACGCGCACCTCGAGCTTGCCGGCGGAGGGCACCAGCTTGAGCTCGCAGCCGGCGACCGGCAGGCCGATGACGCCGGCGCGGTCCATGTGGAAGTGCACCGAGGTGGCGAGCGGCGAGGTCTCGGTCGAGCCCCAGGCCGAGAGCATTGCCAGCCGGCCGCCCTTTTCCTGCAGCGCGAGCTGCTCGATTCGCTGCCAGAGATTCTGCGGCAGGGCGGCGGCGGCGTAGAACAGCACATCCAGATCGCGAAAGAAATTGGCGCGCAGCGCGGCGTCGCTCTCGAGGTACGGCAGCAGCAGGTCGTAGCCGCGCGGCACGTTGAAGTACATCGTCCCGGCCACCTCCTTGAGGTTGCGCACCGTGGTCTCGACCAGCCCGGGCACCGGCTTGCCGCCGTCGACGTAGAGCGTGCCGCCGTTTCTCAGCACCATATTGAAATTGTGGTTGCCGCCGAAGGTGTGATTCCACGGCAGCCAGTCGATCACCACCGGCGGCCGGTCCTCGACGAACGGCCAGGCCTGCGCCAGCATCTGCTGGTTGGCGCACAGCATGCGCTGGGTGTTGATGACGCCCTTCGGCACGCCGGTCGAGCCGGAGGTGAACAGGATCTTGGCCACCGTATCCGGCCCGATCGCAGCGAAAGCATCGTCGACGCGCTGCGTCGGCTCGCTCGCGAGCAATTCGGCCACCGGCGTCGCCGTGGCGCCCACTGCGCCGAGCGCGGCGCCGAATTTCGCGGGGTCGGCGGCGTACACCAGACCGGGCCGGACCAGCTCGAAGATATGCCTGAGCTTGGCGAAATCCTTCGACATCAGCGAGTAGGCGGGCGAGACCGGCGCCACCGGCACGCCCACGTGCATCGCGCCGAGCGCGAGCAGCGCGTGGTCGATGCCGTTGTCCGACAGGATCGCCACCGGGCGCCCGGCGCCGAGCCCGCGCTCGAGCAGCGACTGGCCGATGCGCCTCGCCGCTGCGAGCGTCTCGCGGTAGCTCAGCTTGCGCCACGCGTCGCCCGCCCGTTCGGCGAGAAAGGTCCGCTCCGGCGCCGCGCCGGCCCAATGCACCAGCCACTCGCCCACCGCGCGGGCGTACGGCGCGAGCGCCTGCGGCGAGCGCAGCAGCAGCGTGCCGTCGGAACGCCGTTCGGACAGGACCTGCGCCGGCGCAAAGCGCAGATCGGAATGCAGTCGCGTCCCCATCGCGTTTCCTCCCCTGATTGCGCCCCTATTCTAGCCGCACGGCGCGCCGTTCCTGGGCGCGGCCGAGCGCCATTGAGAGCGCCAGCCAGCCGAGCGCGGCCGGGACGGCGCAGGCGGCGATCGCCGCCAGCTTGAGGCCCAGCCCCTGCAGGCTGTCGAACAGCCAGCCGTAGAGCGCATCCGAGCCGCGGAACACGACCACGTCGACCAGGTTCTTCGCCTTGTACTTGGCCTCGCGCGACACTACCGTGTAGAACACCTGCCGCGCTGGGTTGGCGATGGCGAAATTCATCGTCCGCTGCAGCGCCTGGAAGACCACCACCGCGGCCAGCCCGGGCGCCAGAGCGAGAACGGCGAAGGCGACGACGTAGACCGCGGGCAGCGCGGCCGCCGCGGGCGCGACGCCGAAGCGCTTGAGGAAGCGCCCGGTGAAGAAAGCCTGCGTCGCCAGGGTCAGCAGCCCGACCGCGAGATCGATGCCGGCGAACAGCCGCGTCTGCTGCGCCGCGCCGTGCAGCGTGGTGGAAACGATGTGCGCCTGCTGGAAATAAAGGAACGTGCCGCCGAAGGAGAGCAGGCTGACCCAGGCGGCGATGCCGAGCAGGTAGGGCGAGCGGGCGACTTCGGCCAGCCCGGCGAACGCGCTGCCGCCGATGCGCGCCGGCGCGGCAGCCGGGGTGCGGGTCGCCGCGCCCGCCGCCTTTTCCAGGCGGGACACGCACAACACGGCGAGTTCGAGGAACACCGCGGCGACGAGAAGGAGATTCACCGGCCCGAGCGGCACCGAAAGCCCGATCGTCACCACCGGCCCGAGCAGCGCGCCGGCGGTGCCGCCGGCGCCGATGAAGCCGAACAGGCGCTTGCCCTGCTCGCTCGAGAAGAGGTCGGCCATGAACGACCAGAACACGACCACCGCGAACAGGTTGAAGACGCTGACCCAGACGAAGAACACGCGCGCCAGCTCGACTTCGGCGACGTGTAGCGTCAGAAGCAGCCAGAACAGGGCCAGGTTGGCGACGAAGAAGTGATAGACCAGCGGAATGAAGCGCGCGCGCGGCAGGCGCGCGACCAGCGCGCCGTAGAGGGGCTGGGCCAGGAGCAGCACGACGAAGGTCGCGGTGAACAGCCAGGGCAGGTTGCGCACCCCGCCGGCGATTCCCATCTGGTCGCGCAGCGGGCGCAGCACGTAGTAGCCGGCGAGCAGCGAGAAGAAATAGGCGAACGACCACAGCAGCGCGCGCAACTCTTCGGGCTTGACTGCGACCGCGCGCGCGACCAGGCGGTGCAGGGCGGCCGTCACGGGCTCAGAAGGTGACGACCTGCCGCAGCACCCGCGCGTCGGCGAGCGCGTCCATCGCCTCGTTGATTTCGTCCAGCGCGAGGGTGCGCGTGACGAGCCGGTCCACCGGCAGCCTGCCTTGCCGGTAGAGCTCGGCGAAGGCGGGGATGTCGCGGCTCGGCAGGCACGAGCCGATGTAGCTGCCGGCGACGGTGCGCGCTTCGGCGACCAGGCGCGAAAGCGGGAAGCTGAACTTGCGCTGCGCCTCGGGCAGGCTGACTGTCACCGTGCGCCCGCCGCGGCGCGTGAGATCGAGCGCCAGCTCGAAGCCCTCGACCGTTCCGCTCGCATCGAGGGCAACATCAAGGTTCTTTTCAATCGATTCTTCACTTGTGAAGAAGGCGGTTGCGCCCACCGCCAGCGCGAGCTCACCCTTGTTCGCGTTGCGGTCGACCGCGACGATGCGCGTCGCGCCGGCCAGGCGCGCGCCCATGATCGCGGCCAGGCCCACGCCGCCCAGGCCGACCACCGCCACGCTTTCGCCCGGCGCGATGCGCGCCGAGTACAGCGCCGTGCCGGCGCCGCACATCACCGCGCAGCCGAACAGGCTCGCCTCGACGAAGCCGAGCCCGGGCGGGATCTTGACCAGCGATTTTTCCGACACCAGCGCATACTCGGCGAATGCCGCGAGGCCCATGTGGTGGTGCAGCGGCGCTCCGCCGAGCGACAGGCGCGGACCGCCGGTGATCAGGCGCCCCTCGCGGTTGGCCTGCGTGCCGCGGGCGCAGAGGTAGGACTTGCCCTCGACGCAGCGCTCGCAGACGCCGCACTGGGTGAGGAAGATCAGCGCCACGTGGTCGCCCTCGGCCACCGACTCGACGCCGGCGCCGGTTTTCGCCACCACCCCGGCGGCCTCGTGCCCGGGCACGATCGGCAGCGGCCAGGCGCGGTCGCCGTTGACCACCGACAGGTCCGAATGGCAGAGGCTCGCGGCCTCGATCCGGACCAGCACCTCGCCCGCCGCGGGCGGCGGCAGCTCGACGGTCTCGATCGCCAGCGGCCGGCTCGCGGCGTAGGGGCGGGCGGCGCCGGCCTGCCTGAGCACCGCGGCGCGGAGTTTCATAGGTCTTTGGTCTTCAGCAGCGCGTTGCAGCTCGCCAGGCTGCCGCGGTGGGTGTCGCGGATGCGGCCGAGCGCCTCGACGCCCGCCTGGTCGGGCACGCGCGGCAGCGCGGCTTCGATCTCGCGCACCGACCAGCCGAGGCCGCGGCAGAGGAACTCGAGCCGCTCGCGCCGGCCCTGCAGCGCGATCGCCTTGTCGAGGAACTCGCCGGTGGCGTGGCTGTAGGGCTCGCCGGCGCGCTTGAGCAGCTCGCCGAGCAGGACGCAGTTGTGCGCCTCGTCGCCCTGGACCTTGCGCAGCGCCTTCCAGGCTTCGCCGTCGCGCGGGTACTCGCCGAGGAACTCGAGCAGCGCCCTGGCACCCGCGCGCTCGGCCTCGAGCATGTGGTTGAGGAACGCGCACCACTCGGCGCGCGCGAAGGCGGGCGCGGCGCCGCTCATGCGAGGTGGACGTACTCGTAGTCGATCGGCAGGTTATTGATGCCGCGGTCGGGCGGCGCGATCCAGGCCGCCATCTTGCCGGGCTCGGCCACCTTCTGCATGAGGGACTTGACGAAGGCCTTGTCGTCCGCCGACGGCACCCATTCGTAGAGGCGTCGCTCGTACTCTTCCTTCGGCAGCAGCTTGCCGCCCGGGTCGACCGGCAGGCCGACCCAGGAGCCGATCGCGCGGCGGAAGCGCGACGAGGGCAGGGTGAGGCGGAAATCGTGCCCGGCGCGCTCGATGGCGCGGTTCCAGCGCTTGAGGCCGATCTCGCAGTCCTTGAGGTAGGACTCGCGCATCACCTCGTTCAGGGCGTTGAGCATCGGCACGTCCTGCGCGCCCTCCGGCGTGTCGAGCTTGAGGCTGACGTCGCGCAGCACGTGGTCCTCGTACTGCGACTCGTCGGGCCGGCCCTTGAGTCCGTTGGCAAAGCTGGCCGCCGCGTTCGAGCTGATCTCGGAGCCGAACAGGTCGAGCGACGACGAGCACCAGAAGTTGATGTATTTCTGCAGCAGCGGCAGATCGACCGCGCCGCGCGCGCGCACCTTGGCCGGGTCGTCGCTGCCGAGCTCCTTCATCACCTCGAGCGTGCGCTTGACCACGCGCCCGATGCCGGTCTCGCCGACGAACATGTGGTGCGCTTCCTCGG
>Ga0315540_10002683_pt1 | contig 9991 bp, 6 predicted proteins | sample SalMarSW160110MG_FD_203677 | JGI IMG/M metagenome (GOLD analysis project Ga0315540, IMG submission 203677) | Salt marsh sediment microbial communities from the Plum Island Ecosystem LTER, Massachusetts, United States - Salt Marsh Sediment SW1601-10 ... | reverse complement strand
GCGCTGATCACCGTCTGCTCATAGTGGCAGATGTTCTCGAGGCAAACGGAAGCGACTGCAGCGAGGCGGGAGAGGAAGTCGCTCGAGTGGTGATGGGTAAAGCGCACCGGATTGTCGCTGCCGAGGTTCAGGCTGCCGAGCGGGTGGTCGCGCAGCACGAGGGGCAAGATGGCGATGCTCTTTATAAGCCCCCCGCCCCGAAACAGGCCGCTGTGTTTCCTCTCGTTGTAGGTACCGAGCCACGCACAGTGCAGCCGAGCATAGAGCGGACTGACGCTGTTCAGGTCCGCGACCAGCTGAACCTCTGGAAATGACGCATCCGTGAGCCGGTTATGGGCCAGAAGGCGACGGATCTCATCCTCCGGATCGGACAGGACGAGGTTCACCGCGGAGACAGAGAAGGACTCGCGCATCCCCTGAGTCAGTCGCCGCAGCAGCTCCGGAAGGGACGCGGCTTCCAAGACCAACTGCTCTCGCTCGTGGGATCGGCGCAGCACCCCCTCGTTGTAGCTCGCCTCCCGCGTCAATCGGTGGAGGCGCTGACGCAGGGCTCGGTTTTCCTTCTCCAGGACAAGCAATCGTTCCGCGAGCGGGTCGTCCGTCTCCCCAGTGCGATTATTGGACGCGGCCTTATCCATTCCCGGGGTCGGTCTCCCTAAGCAAGCCGATGTGGCCACCCGGTCCGTGGACCCAATGGTCCGAAGACGAGGTTTGCCTTGGTGCGCGGCGTCCTGCGGGATCTCCTCGTCGACACCGCATTGTGGCAAGCCCGTCGTTATAGAAGATGAGATAGAGTTCGCATGCCCCGGGCGAACCATTGCCCCGCGGGACTTTCGTGGGATAGGCGGCGCGGACTAGACTCATCGCCGACTATCCATCAAGTGAGGGGCTACGAGCCTCAGAGATTATGAAATACAGCGCGATCATCCTATTGGCAGCGACCCTCGGAAGTGCCCCAGTGCTCGCAGGCAGCGACAGTCTGGACGCCGCAGTGGGCGGAGCCTAGGGCGGCGGCATTGGGGCCTATGTGGGCTCCGAGCTGGGCGGACGACAAGGTGCCGTCATAGGCGGCGCCCTGGGCGGGGCGACTGGGGCCGCGGTGACGACCACCCGATCAAGGGAGCCGGATTACGGCCGATATGATCCCCCACCGAGGCAGCACCGTCACCATCATTACCACCGCGCGCCCGCTGGATACTTCTGCCCGCCCGGGCAGGCCAAGAAGGGCAACTGCTGACATGTTCCGCGCTAGAATCCCGTGCCATGCTGCTGTCGGTTCGGCATCGGTTCCTTTTTGTCCACATTGCCAAGACTGGAGGCACGAGCGTGCGCGCGGCCCTCGAGGGCTTGCGCTGGCGCGACCCCTGGTACTGGCCGATGTTCCTATGCAGCCGATTCAGTCACCTCAGCGGCCACCGCATCGGCACTAAGCTGCCCCGCCACGCCAAGGTCATCGCCGCGCAGGAGCTGCTGCCGACGGAGTTCTTCGAGGAGCTGTTCAAGTTCGCCTTTGTCCGAAACCCCTGGGATCTGCAGGTCAGCTCGTTTCACCACATCCGGCGAGAGCGGCCCCATTACCTAGGTGGCCACGAGAACTTCGAGGAGTTCCTACGCTGGAAGCTGGACCCCGAGCGTCCCTATCAGTACCACGTGGACACGTCGATCGAGCAGCAGAGCGACTATCTGATCGACCTCCGCGGCCGCGTCCTGGTGGATTTCATCGGCCGCTACGAGCAGCTGGAAGCGGACTTTGCCGAGGCCTGCCGGCGGATCGGGATCACCGCCCCGGCCCTGCCCCACCGGCGTCATTCGGCCGATCGGGAGCGTGACTACCGCAGCTACTATACTGCCGAGACGGCCGAGCTCGTGGCGGAGCATTTCCGCAGCGACATCGAGCTTCTGGGGTATCGCTTCGACCCGCCCTAGCGACTCTGTCGCCACCGCAGCCCCCCTCATGGATCGCCATGCCTCCGCCCCCATACGCCGAGATCGCCGACGGCATCTACTGTATCGATACCGGGATCTATCGCCACGGTCTGGTCGCCAGCTACCTGGTGCGCTCCAACGACCGCCTGGCATTCATCGAGACGGGTACCGCGCGCTCGGTCCCCCGCCTACTCCAGGTCGTGGCCTCAATCGGCCTCAGCCCCGTGCATGTGGACTACGTGATCCCGACGCACGTCCACCTGGACCACGCGGGAGGCGCCGGGCAACTCATGGCGCAATGTCCCAACGCCCGACTGCTGGTCCACCCGAAGGGGGCAGCCCACATGATCGATCCGGCGAAGCTCACCGCCGGAGCAAAGGCGGTTTACGGTGAGGAGGCCTTCGAGCAGGAGCTCGGGGCCCTGCTGCCTGTCCCCCCGGAGCGTGTCGAGCCCGCCGACGATGGAGCCGTATTCGACCTGGCGGGCCGGGGGCTTGCGTTCCTTGATACCCCCGGCCACGCCAACCACCACAGCTGTATCCTGGACGCACGAGCGGCCGGTGTCTTCACCGGCGACACCTTTGGTATCTCCTATCGAGAGCTGGACACCGCCGCCGGGGCCTTCCTGTTCGCGCCAACCACGCCGGTCGCCTTCGACCCGGATGCGTGGGAGGGCAGCCTGGAGCGGATCATGGGCTACCACCCTCAGGCACTGTATCTAACCCATTTCGGGCGGCTTGAGGCCCCGAACAAGCTGGTGTGGGAGCTGCGACAGAGCATCCGCGACCTTGCCGCAATTGCCCTGGCGGAGGAAGACCATACCCCGGAAGGACGCCTTGACCGACTGCGGAAGGCAGTGGCCGACCACCTGACTGCTCGCGCGAAGCAGCACGGGGTTACCATGGGGGAGACCGCCGTTCAGGATCTCCTTGCCCTCGACATCGACCTCAACGCGCAGGGGCTCGAGGTGTGGCTGGTCCGACGCGCAAGGAGAAACGCGTCGGAAGACGGCTGACGCAACCAGCTGGCTGAGCTCAGCTTCCCCGGCAAAGGAACAAAGCGATTTCAATAGAATGGATTCCCGCGGTTAAAGGCGTCCACAATCGAATCTCATCCGCAACCTGTTTCCCAATGCTTTTCATTATCCCCGTGCAGCACGATCGACGCGGCGGCCTAAGAGCATCTTCGGCGCCCTCACGAGCATATGCTGTGCCGACTCGTTGAGTCCTAGTTGGTCGGCCAGGAGAACCCGATCCGCCAGCGAAAAGCTCATTGCTGCGCGGCAGAATCAGGTGGTGGGCGACACCATCTCCCTCATTTTCCGCAACGTCCGGTGATCGATACTCCAGACCCTCCAACGAGCGAATACTGCGCGCGGTGGGTATCAGCCAATCCTCAGGCAGTCCGCTCGTTATTGCCTCGACCCGGGTACGATGAAAGAAGTTATTCGCCCCAGACACATAACCGATCGACCAGTCAATCTGTCAACACATAGTGCGCCCCACAGTAGGGGCAGACCTCCTCCCCGGTCTCGTCGATGGGCAGGTACACGCGCGGGTGCATGTTCCAGAGCTCGTCCTGGGGGCGTGGACAGGACAAAGGCAGCTCCTTTCGGGTCACTTTGATCACGCCCTCAGCAACTGGGGGCTTTTCGGCCGTTTCCGGCATGCTCAGAACCTCTTGTCGAATCCTTCTGATCTGAATCAAACGGCACGGGTGAGGGAAACCGTCATTGTTGCAGCGACTTACAGTCTCCGGGGTGTCACTGACACCACAACCGTTAGCGCCGGCCCATCAAACGGGAGTTAGCCACTCGGGGTGCTCGTCGCGGCGCCCGTGCACCTGGTCGAAGTAGAGGCCCTGCAGCCGCTTGGTGACGGGGCCACAGCCACCCTCCCCGATGAGCCGCCCATCCACCTCTCGGATCGGCGTCACCTCGGCGGCGGTGCCGGTGAAGAATGCCTCGTCGGCGATGTAGACCTCGTCCCGGGTGATGCGCTTCTCAACGACGGGAACGGCGAGCTCGGACGCGAGGGCAATGACGGTCTTGCGGGTGATACCGTCCAGGGCGGAGGTCAGGTCGGGAGTGTAAAGGACGCCCTCCCGCACGATGAAGATGTTCTCGCCGCTGCCTTCCATCACGTAGCCCTCCGCGTCCAGTAGCAGGGCCTCGTCGTAACCGCACTCCAGGGCCTCCTTGAGGGCCAGCATCGAGTTCATGTAGTTGCCGTTGGCCTTGGCCCGGCACATGGTGATGTTGACGTGGTGGCGGGTGAAGGAGGACACCTTGATCCGGATGCCGTGCTCTATGTTCTCCTCACCGAGATAGGCCCCCCAGCTCCAGGCGGCCACCATGCAGTGAACCTGCAGGTTGTCCGCCCGCAAGCCCATACCCTCCGCCCCATAGAAGCACATGGGACGGATATAGGCGGACTCCAGACCGTTCTGCTGTACAACCGCACGCTGGGCCTCGTTGATTGTCCCCCGATCGAACGGCATGGACATCCCCAGGATGTGAGCCGACTTGAAGAGTCGCTCGGTGTGCTCCTGCAGGCGGAAGATGGCCGGTCCTGCGGCGGTGCGGTAGGCCCGAACACCCTCGAAGACGCCCATGCCATAGTGCAGCGTGTGGGTCAGCACGTGAGTGGTAGCCTCACGCCAGGGCACCATCGCGCCGTCCAGCCAGATCAGGCCATCGCGGTCCGCCATCGTCGTCATCGCAATCTCCGCATCAACTGAGAAAGCCCGATCCAGGGGCGATGGAGCTCGCGCTCATTCCTCCAGCAACCGGCGCCACAGGTCCTGAACCCGCTGCCGCTCCTCTATCAGGCAGTCATCCCCCACGATGGTGGGCTCGTCTTGCAAGGCACTGCGGTGGTAAGCGGCGCGCAGCGACTTGTAGGCCCGGGTGAGGTCATCGGCGGCCCCCCGCGGCAGCAGGTCGTGGCGAGACAAGGTCTCCAGGATCCGAATGTTGTCCGTCCAGTCCGCCAGGTCGGGATAGTCGCTGGACCAGCGCAGGACCGAGTATTGAACCATAAACTCGATGTCGGCAATACCGCCGAGGCCTTGCTTCAGGTCGAAACGCCCCGGTCGGCTCCCATCGAGCTGCTCGCGCATCCGCGCCCGCATCTCCCGGACCTCCTGGCGGAGCTTATCGGTCGAGCGGGGACGACCGAGAATCTCCCGCCGGACCGCCCGGAAACGCTCCGCCAGCGCGGCGTCCCCCGCGATCGGCCGGGCACGCACCAGGGCCTGGTGCTCCCAGGTCCAGGCGCTGGTCGCCTGATACTCCGCAAAGGCCCTCAGGGAGCGCACCAGCAGCCCCTTGCCCCCGTCCGGTCGGAGCCGCACGTCCACGTCGTACAGGACCCCGGAAGGGGTGTGGGCGGTCATCATGTGGATCATGCGCTGGCCCAGGCGCGCGTAGAACTGCTCGATGGAGATGGGGTGCGGCCCCTGGGTCGATGCGTAGGACGCCTCGGCCCCATGGAGGAACACCAGGTCCAGGTCGGAGCGGTAGCCGAGCTCGATGCCCCCGAGCTTGCCATAACCGATCACGAGGAAGCCCGTGTCCTGCTCTCCCACGCCCTCGGGTCGGCCGTGCCGCCGGGAGAGGTGTCCGAAGACAAGGCCAAGCACCCGGCGCACCGTGACCTCGGCGATCTCCGTAAGGTAGTCGCTGACCACCATCAGAGGGATCACCTCCGTCAGGTCCGCCGCCGCCACCCGCAGGACATTGCCCTGGGCGAACTGGCGCAGGCGCTCCATCTGCTGCTCCAGGTCTTCCGCATCCAAGGGGGCAAGGAGGACATCGAGCTCCTGCTCCAGATCGGCCCGGCGCAGCGGGGCAAAGAGCCGGCGCGGGTCGAGCAGCTCGTCGAGCAGCAGAGGTTGGCGGCCGAGCTGCTCCAGGACAAAGGGGCTCATGGCGCACAGGCGCACCAGCTGGGACAGGGCGATGGGATGCTCCAGGAGCATCGCCAGATAGGCGGTGCGACGGACGATGGACTCCAGCAGGCGCAGCACCCGCTGCAGCGCCAAGTCCGGGCCCGGGCAGCTGCTGATCCGCTCCAGCAAGAGCGGCATGAGCTGGGCGAGGCGGGCCGCACCCTTCGTACTCAGCCCCTTCCTGGCCGCCGCGTCCCGAAATCGCTCCAGATGCTGGACGGCGGCCGCCGGATTGCGGAAGCCGGCCCGTGCAAGCAGATCGTGCGCCTGACCTTCGTCGACTGTCTGCCGCCACACCGCGGCGAGCCCCCCGGCAACGCCGTTATCCTCGGTGTGGGGCGCCGCGAACACGCGGTCGAAATGCGCTTGGACACGCCGGCGGTAGTCGTTCAGGACGGCGGCGAATGCGTCCCAGCCCGGAAAGCCCATTGCGCGCGCCAGGCGCAGCCGACGCTCCGAATCCTCGGGCAGGACATGGGTCTGGCGGTCCTGCCATGCCTGCAACCGATTCTCGACCCGTCGCAGAAAATCGTACGCGCTGCACAGCTCATCCACGACGAAACCGGGCAGCAGGGACTTGTCTCCGAGCAGCCGCAACACGGGCAGGACCGGGCGAATCTGCAGCTCGGGGTCGCGTCCTCCGCGGATGAGCTGGAAGGACTGGGCGATAAACTCGATCTCGCGGATGCCGCCGGGACCGAGCTTGATGTTGTCCTGTATGCCCTTGCGGTTGAGCTCCTTGGCAATCAGGCCCTTCATCTCCCGCAGGGACTCGATGGCCCCGAAGTCGAGGTAACGGCGATAGACGAACGGCCGGAGCATCGCCGTCAGCTGAGCCGCGGCCGTTGGCTCCCCCGCCACTACCCGCGCCTTGACCATGGCGTAGCGCTCCCACTCTCTCGCCTGGGCCTGGTAGTAGTCGTCCATGGCACTGAAGCTCATGGCCAGGGGCCCTGCTTCGCCAAACGGCCGCAGGCGGGTGTCGACCCGGAAGACGAAGCCGTCCACGGTCGGGGCGTCCAGCGCCTTGACCAACCGCTGGGCGAGGCGAACGAAGAACTGCTCGTTGCTCAGGGGGCGCGGACCGTCCACCTGCCCCGCGGACGGAAAGGCGAAGATCAGGTCGATGTCCGACGACAAGTTGAGCTCCCGTGCGCCCAATTTGCCCATGCCCAAAACCAGCAGGCTCTGCTCTCTTCCCGCTGCGTCCCGAGGCGTCCCGAGCTCGGCGATCGCCCACTCCTGGAGGCGCGCAAGGGCTTGGCTCACGCAGGCGTCGGCAAGCGCAGTGAGATCCTCCAGGGTCTCCGCAAGGGGGGCGAGACCGGCGATATCCCGCCAGATGATTCGCACCATCTCCCGCCGGCGAAAACGCCGCAGCGCCTCGGCCAGCGCAGCCTCGTCCTCTGTGCCTTCGAGCGCGGCGGGGAGCAGCCGGTCCATCTCTCCGGCCCCGCAGTGGATCTGCAATCGACCCGCTTCTTGGAGATCCGGCAGCAGCTCCGGATAGCGAATTGCACTCTGGGCGACATAGTCGCTCGCCTCCCACACACGCGGCAGTGCGGCCAGGAAGTCCGCGTCCTCCGGCACGGAAAGCCCCCGCCGATGCAGCGCTTCTTCCCAGCTGCGCCGACGCTCTGCCACCTGCGGGGTCAGATGTGGGGCTGCCGCCATGGTGAAGCCTTTCGTCGTAGGAAGAATCGGAGGATACGTTGGCTCTCGCCTTGAGGACAATGACCCAGCCTGGGGCGCCGTTGCGGCCACGCCGGCTCTGGCATGATGGAGCCTAACTGGCGCACCGACTCCAGCGACATCATGGCCCTGGGACCGGACGACATCCAGTTCATCAAAGACCATCTCGGCGAGTGGCTCGCCGAGCGGTCACTCGGAAAGCCTCCTGCGGTCTACGAGATGGAGCTGCGCGAGCGTATGGTCAGGGTCGAGGAGGAGCTGAAGCACCAGCGAGAGCCGATCAAGACGCTGATCGAGCAAATGGACAAGCGTTTCGAAGCGCTGATCCTTCGGATTGACCGTTTCATGTTCTGGTCGTTTGCCACCACGCTGGCCGTGGGCGGGTTGGTGGTAGCGGCGATCAAGCTGATCACCTGAGTACGGTCGCGACGGATGCGGCTTCTTCGTCGCCGCATCCTCTCGGTCGATTGAGCACCCGCCGCGGCCAGGGGCCGCGGCGGCTCTCGGTTGGCTTATGGTGGGCCGGGATCGCCGAGCCCGCGGTTGCTCCGAAGCCTCGGACAGGCGACTGGCCGCCTCCGCGACCTGCGGGCTCAGATCTGGGGCTGCCGCCGGCACTGGAGCACGCTGTGAGCTGGGACGCGTTCGGGGGGGGGATCGCGGGTAGACCCTCCGTCGCCCACAAATAGTCCTCTCTGCGCCCTCCGCATCTCTGCGGTTCGATTTCAAAAACAAAAAGCCCCGCAGAAGCGGGGCTTTCTCGGGCCGGATCCGGAAAACCCAGATCAGTAGTCCATGTCACCCATCCCGCCGCCTGGCATGGGGGGGGCCTTCTCCTCCTTGGGCTCCTCGGCCACCATGGCCTCGGTGGTGATCATCAGCCCGGCGATCGAGGCGGCGTTCTGCAGCGCCGTGCGCGCCACCTTGGTCGGGTCGAGAATCCCCATCTCCACCAGGTCGCCGTACTCGCCCGTGGCGGCGTTGTAGCCGTAGTTGCCGCTGTGCTCCGCCACCCGCTGCAGCACCACCGAGGACTCTTCCCCGGCGTTGGAGACGATCTGGCGCAGCGGCTCTTCCATCGCCCGACGCGCAATCCCGATGCCCACATCCTGGTCGTGGTTGGCCCCGCTCAGGCCCTGCATGGCGCTCAGCGCCCGCACCAGGGCGACGCCGCCGCCGGGCACGATGCCCTCTTCCACCGCCGCACGCGTGGCGTGCAGGGCGTCTTCCACCCGCGCCTTCTTCTCCTTCATCTCCACCTCGGTGGCCGCTCCCACCTTGATCACGGCCACACCCCCGGCCAGCTTCGCCAGGCGCTCCTGCAGCTTCTCCCGGTCGTAGTCGGAGGTGGTCTCCTCGATCTGCCCGCGGATCTGCTCGCAGCGCCCCTTGATGTCGTCCACCGAGCCCGCCCCGTCGATGATGGTGGTCTCTTCCTTGCTCACCTGGATCTTCTTGGCCGAGCCCAGCTCGTTGAGGGTCGCCTTCTCCAGCGACAGGCCCACCTCTTCGGAGATGACGGTGCCCCCGGTCAAGGTGGCGATGTCCTGCAGCATGGCCTTGCGCCGGTCGCCAAAGCCCGGGGCCTTGACCGCGCACACCTTGATGATGCCCCGCAGGCTGTTGACCACCAGCGTGGCCAGCGCCTCGCCCTCCACGTCTTCGGCCACGAGCAGCAGCGGTTTGCCCGCCTTGGCCACGGCCTCGAGCACCGGCAGGAGGTCGCGCACGTTGCTGATCTTCTTGTCGTGCAGCAGGATGTAGGGCTCTTCCAGCTCCGCCTTCTGGCTCTGCTGGTTGTTGATGAAGTAGGGCGAGAGGTAGCCGCGGTCGAACTGCATGCCCTCGACCACGTCGAGCTCGTTGTGCAGGCTCTTGCCTTCCTCGACGGTGATCACCCCTTCCTTGCCCACCTTCTCCATCGCCTCGGCGATGATCTGCCCGATCGACTCCTCGGCGTTGGCGGAGATGGTGCCCACCTGGGCGATCTCTTTGTTGGTGGAGCAGGGCTTGGAGAGGGTCTTGAGCTCTTCGACCGCCGATTCCACCGCCTTGTCGATGCCGCGCTTCAGGTCCATCGGGTTCATGCCCGCGGCCACGGCCTTCAGGCCCTCGCGCACCATGGCCTGGGCCAAGACGGTGGCAGTGGTGGTGCCGTCGCCCGCCACGTCGCTGGTCTTGGAGGCGACCTCCTTGACCATCTGCGCGCCCATGTTCTCGAACTTGTCTTTGAGCTCGATCTCCTTGGCCACCGACACCCCGTCCTTGGTCACCGTCGGGGCACCGAAGCTCTTCTCCAGCACCACGTTGCGGCCCTTCGGACCCAGCGTCACCTTCACCGCGTTGGCCAGGATGTTCACGCCGCGCAGAATGCGCGTCCGGGCGTGCTCGCCAAAATGGATTTCCTTTGCAGTCATTGCA
>Ga0315540_10002682_pt1 | contig 9991 bp, 9 predicted proteins | sample SalMarSW160110MG_FD_203677 | JGI IMG/M metagenome (GOLD analysis project Ga0315540, IMG submission 203677) | Salt marsh sediment microbial communities from the Plum Island Ecosystem LTER, Massachusetts, United States - Salt Marsh Sediment SW1601-10 ... | reverse complement strand
AAGCGTCCCCGGGAGCCGGGTGGGCAGTCTGTTGCTGCGCCTGCGGTGAAGTGAGGAAAACGGTGGCCGTTCCAGGGAGGCACCTTTCTTTCGCGCCTAAACGTGGGGGAAAACCGCGTGGCGTCATGGACTTAGAGCGGGTCATCGGGCGCGGTGGCCTTCCTTGACGCCCTATTCGTAACCCTATAGAATACGTTCTGCATTTTTCCGGGAATCCGGATCGAAAACGACGCTAAGGAGGGGCTATGAAGGTTTATGGGCCGCAGGATATCCGCAACGTCGCTCTGATCGGCCATGGTGGAACAGGCAAGACGAGTTTTGCGTCGGCCATGCTTTACGCCGCAAAGAGCATCAACCGTTTCGGCAAGGTGGAAGAGGGTACGGCACCTACGGACTATGAGCCCGATGAGATCGAAAAGAAATTTTCCATCTCGACGAGCCTTGCGTTCGTAGAGTGGAACAAGACGAAAATCAACGTGCTCGACACGCCCGGGTACGGGAACTTCATCGCCGACGCGCGAGGGCCGGTGCGCGTCTCGGACGCCGCCCTGGCATTCGTAAGCGCGGTGTCGGGCGTTGAAGTCATGACGGGAAAGGCCTGGGAGTACGCAGAAGAGTTCAAGGTGCCCAGGATAATCGTAGTCAACAAGATGGACAGGGAAAACGCCTCGTTCGATCGATCCCTCGCCAGCATCAACGAGAGCTTCGGACGCCTTGCGGTTCCCGTGTTCCTCCCTCTGGGGCAGGAGAAAGACTTCGCGGGCATCGTCGACCTGATCAACGGCAAGGTGCACCGGTACAAGGACGACGAGACCGGAGATTACAGCGAGGAGGATATTCCCGCCGATATGGGAGACAGGGTCGCGGCGAAACGGGCGGAGCTGGTCGAGATGGTTGCCGAACTCGACGAACAGCTCATGGAGAAATACTTCGACGCGGGCGACCTGACGCCGGAGGAACTTAGTTCGGCGCTGAAGATCGGCATTGCGCAGGACAAGATCTTCCCCGTCCTTTGCGCCTCCGCCGCGCGGAACATCGGCGTATCGGACGTAATGAATTTCATCCAGGAGTTCGTGCCGTCGCCGGACAGGCGTCCTTCCTTTTCGGGCAGGGTCGAGGGGCAGGAGGAGCCGGTGGACGTGCCGGCAGATCCGGAGGCGCCCGCGAGCGTGTTCGTCTTCAAGACCATCTCGGATCCCCAGCAGGGGCGCATCAGCGTGTTCCGGGTCGTCTCCGGCAAGGTGACCGGCGATTCCGTCCTGGTGAATCCGGCCAGGGAGGCCCAGGAGCGCATGGCAGGGCTTTTCTTCCTGCGGGGCAAGGAACACGTGAAATGCGACGAGGTGGTTGCGGGAGACATCGCCGCGGTCATGAAGCTCAAGGAGGCCCTCACCGGCGACACGCTATGTGCCAAGGAACGGGTCATCGTCTTTCCGCCCGTCAAGTACCCGATCCCGGCCATCTCCTTCGCCGTGGAGCCCAAGGCGCGAGGGGACGAAGAGAAGATCATGGTGGCTTTGCAGCGGGTGGCGGAGGAAGATCCCACTCTCAAGATAGGCCGGGATCCCCAGACCCACGAAACCCTGGTTTCCGGTTCCGGGAGCCAGCACGTGGAGATCGTGGCCGCCCGCGTCCAGAGACGCTATGGCGTCGAAATGAACATCAAGCAGCCGAAGGTCCCCTACAAGGAGACCATCAAGGGCAAGGCGGAGGTCCATGCCCGCCACAAGAAACAAACGGGCGGACACGGACAGTTCGCCGACATCCAAATCCGAATGGAAGCCATGCCGCGCGGCGGCGGTTTCGAGTTCAAGGACGAGATTTTCGGCGGCGCGGTACCCCGCAACTTCATCCCGGCTGTGGAAAAAGGCATGAACGAGTCCCTGGAGCGTGGGGTCCTGGCAGGCTACCCTGTCGTAGACCTCAAGATCACCCTCTTCGACGGTGGTTTCCATCCCGTGGACTCTTCGGAAATGGCATTCAAAATCGCGGCCCACATGGGTTTCAAGGAGGCCATGCAGAAGTGCAAACCGACCCTGCTGGAACCCGTGATGGCCGTCGAGGTCGTCGTCCCCGAGGAGAACATGGGGGACGTGATGGGCGATCTTAACAGCCGGCGCGGACGCATACAGGGGATGTCGCAGAAGGGGGCCAACCAGGTCATCAAGGCCCAGGTTCCGTTGGCCGAAATGCTGACCTACGCTTCCACGCTCAAATCCCTGACCGCTGGACGCGGCACGTTCGCCATGGAGAGCTTCCAGTATGAGGACGTCCCCGCTCAGATCCAGGCTAAGATCATCGAGGACGCCAAGAAGGAGCAGGAGGCCGAACAGGAGGGTTGACCGAACGTCGGCGCGCCTCCGCAGGATGGACGGAATCACGGAGCGAGGGCCGGGCATCATTCCGGTTCCTCGCTCCAAATATGTTTAAAAGGTGCAACCAGGGGGGGAATGGGCGGGCAGGCCTCGCCAGTATTGACAGGAAGCCCCTAAAAACTGTAATATCTGCATTTGCGCTTGGTTAACAAGCAGCGAGGAGGTAACGTTGCTGGCTATAAGACTGAAGAGAATCGGCAGGAAGCACCGCCCCTTTTACAGGCTGGTCGTTTCGGACAGCCGTAACAGGCCGGGCGGGAGAAACGTGGACGAGGTGGGTATCTATGATCCCCTCCCAAACCCCTCCGAATTCAGGGTCAACCTGGAGAGAGTGGACTACTGGCTGGCCAGGGGCGCACAGCCTTCGGCCCAGGTGAACAAGCTCATCGCCCTCTCCCGGAAAAACGAACAGGCCTGAGAGACTTTTCGGCGTCAACCGGATAGTCGGCAGCGGGGCAGCAAGAATGTCCGTTGCCGCAACGAGGTCTGGAACCGTTCAAGTAACGCCCTGCTGAGGATTCGCGACGAGGACCGATGCGAATGATTGCCGTAGCGCGTATTGGCAAGCCTCGGGGCGTGAAGGGCGGAATGTGGCTCGAGCTTTATATGGATGACCTCCGCCTTTTCGAGGCAGGAGAAGTCGTCCGGTTGGGAGTGAGTGAAGGAGCGGCCGAGGCGTTCGAGGTCGAAGAGTGCTTCAGCTACGCCAAGGGTACAGTGCTCAAGCTGAAGGGAGTAGACCTGCCCGAGGACGCCCGTCGGCACATGGGCGCAGAGATTTTTCTTCCGGAAGACCGGGTGCCGCAGGACGGTCCTGACGTCTTCGACACTCGAGAGGTCATCGGATACGCCGTTCAGGACAGAACAAGAGGAAGAATAGGCTCCGTGACCTCGGTCAGCCAGGGGCCTGCCTACTGGATCTTCCACGTCGAGTTCGACGGCGGAAATGTGGACATCCCTGCCGTGAAGGGACTGGGCGTCGAGTTGAACAAGACGGCGAGAATAATGAATGCGGACCTCCCCGATGGCTACCCAGGACTGCCCGGAGATGACGATGCGGATTGACATTCTCACCCTATTTCCCGAGATGTTCCGGGGCATGCTGGAGCATTCGATCGTCGCGCGGGCGATCGATTCCGGCCTGGTCGAAGTCAATCTGCACAATTTTCGCGAATTCGCACAAGACAAGCATCACACGGTGGACGATTCTCCTTTCGGCGGAGGGCCCGGGATGGTCATCATGCCCGATCCCGTCTTCAAGTGCGTTGAGAGCCTGCGGGCCAGGCAGCCGGCGCCGTCCCCGCTCGTCTACCTGAGCCCGAAGGGTGAGAGGTTCACTCAGGCCACGGCGGCGGAACTCTCCGCGCTCCCCGGCTTTACCCTCCTGTGCGGCCGGTACGAAGGCATCGACCAGCGGATCGTGGACCACCTCGTCGATCGCGAGATATCAATCGGCGACTACGTTCTCTCCGGAGGAGAACCGGCGGCCATGGTCGTCGTGGACGGCGTGGTGAGGCTTCTGCCCGGTGCGCTCGGCCACGAGGCGTCCACGGAAGAGGAGTCCTTCAGCCTCGGCCTGCTGGAATACCCCCAGTACACGCGGCCGTCCGACTACCGGGGGTGGCGGGTGCCCGAGATTTTGCTGTCCGGAGACCACGGCGCTATCAGACGATGGCGCCTGGAAATGTCCATGGAATTGACACGAGTGAAACGCCCGGATTTGCTTCGGGATAGAGAAGCTGTGGAGGCAAACCATGAACAATAGCATTAGTACACTGGAAAACACCGGCATGCGCGCGGATATCCCGGACTTCAAGGCTGGCGATACCGTGCGGGTACACGTGAAGGTCCGGGAAGGCGAGAAAGAACGAATCCAGGTTTTTAAAGGGGTCGTTATCGCTCGCAAGCACGGCGGCATAAGGGAGACGGTAACCGTCAGGAAGATTTCGAGCGGCATCGGCGTGGAGAGGATATTCCCCCTCCACAGCCCGATTATCGGGAAGATCGAAGTCGTTTCCATCGGCAAAGTCCGTCGCGCGAAGCTCTATTACCTCCGAAACCTCAAGGGCAAGAAGGCCCGTATCGAAGAGTTGAGGAAGGACTGAGCGGAGACTTGTCGTGCCGGACCTGCTTGCGTTGGAAAGAGCTCTGTGGGAACAGGGACTCTTCGCCGTGGCAGGCGTGGACGAAGCGGGGCGGGGTGCGCTTTTCGGCCCCGTCGTAGCCGCGGCCGTCATTCTGGATCGTTCCAAAGATCTCTCCATATATCGCGACTCCAAAACCGTCCCGGAGGCCCGAAGAGAGGACCTCTTTGATCGCCTCCAGGTGGATGGCCATGCCTGGGCCGTCGGCGTCGTGGGCGCCGTGGAAATAGACCGCACGAATATTTTGCGGGCCACGCTCGCTGCCATGGCCGAGGCCGTAGAGGGTCTGACCGTGCCCCCGAAGTGGGTTCTGGTGGACGGCTTGCAGTGGCCTGAGTTATCTTGTAGAGGTCAGACCGTAGTACATGGCGACGCTCGGTCGGCGAGTATCGCCGCGGCGTCTATTGTGGCAAAGGTTTACAGAGACAGGATGGTGAGACGGTTGGCGGAGAATTTCCCGGGGTACGGCCTTTTGAGAAACAAGGGATACGGTACCAGAGAACATATCGAAGCGCTCAGGATGCTCGGCCCGACTCCGGAACACCGGCGGACCTTCCGGCGCGTCACGATAGGAGGCGATTGATGGCCCTCGATCGTGCGAAGGCAAGATCCAATGCGGATAAATACATCCGGGCAAACCGCCTGCAGGATGCCGTAAAGGAACTCCAGAAACTGGCCGACGACAGCCCGAGAGACATACAGGTCCTGAACCAGATCGGAAATCTCTACCTTCGGATGGGAAACAAGATCTCGGCTGTTCCTATGTTTCTAAAGGTGGCCGAGCTTTACAACAAGAACGGTTTCGCCACAAAGGCCGTCGCTTCCCTCAAGATCGCGACACGCGAACAGCCCGACAATCTCCCCGCGTGGGAAATGCTCGCGTCGCTTTCCGAACAGCAGGGGTTCTCCAGAGAGGCCCGCCTTGCCTACGGAGAAGTGTGTGATCTTCTGACCAAGTCCGGTGACTTGAAGGCCCTCATAGGGGTACATAACAAAATCCTTGAACTCGAGCCCGAGAACATCAAGGCGAGAATCCAGCTGGGCGATAATTATCTCAAGCTAGATAGGAAGAAGGAGGGGGTCAAGGAGTATTTGAAGGCCGCCAACCAACTCGTCACGCAAGGGTACGTGAAGGAAGCGGCGCGGCTTTTCGAAAGGGCCCTTCAGCTAGGGCCGGAGAACCTGCGCGCCCTCGAGAGCCTGGTCAAGAATCTGCTGGGACATCAGCAGGCCGCACAGGCCCTGGAAATGCTCGATGACCTCCTCGAAAAGCACCCTACGGCCGAGTCGCTCCTTCTTCTCAAGATCGAGACTCTTGCGGAGGACGGCAAGTTCCAGGAGGCCGAGGCCGTATGCAGGGAGCTTATGAAAGCACACCCGGACAGCAGCCGGGCTTTCGCCCGGCAGGTCCGCCTGATGGTGGCTCAGAAACGCTACGACCACGCCTGTGAGATCGTTGATGGGTGGGCGGCGCGCAGCGATGTTTCGAAGCTCCCAGAAATCGAAGCGCTCTACCAGGAGATCCTTCATTTTTCGCCCGGTCACCTGCCCAGTCTGTCAGGTCTCTGCGAAGTCTTCAGGCGGACCGGAGCCACGACCGATCTCGTCAGCGCGCTCGCGTCGCTGGCGGCTTCCGCGGAAGAGAAGAACGAGCCACAAACCGCGCGGGAAGCCCTGTCCGAAATCGTCCAGCTCGATCCGGACAACACAGGTCATCTCGAAAGGCTGAGGCAATTCGGTGTAGATCCTCCGGAACCCCCCACGGTCAAAGAGGCCGAAAAGTCGGCAGATGAAGAGGCCGGACGCGAGCCCGAGGTCGAGGCCAAGCCCGACGCCACCGGTGAACTGGAAATCGAAGTCGAGGTGGAGGATCTCGAATTGCCCCAGCCGGACGTGACTCTGTCCCTGGCATCGCCCGACGGCGAACTGTCGGCCGCCGGGACGGAACCGGAGACCGAGAGCGAGTCCGCATCCTTGCTTTCCCCCCTGCAGGACCAGCGCGGTAAAGAGAAAGTCATCGACGCGCGCGCCGCCGAGATCATCAGGGAGCAGCTCACGGAGGCGGAGGTCTTTCTCAAATACGGGTTTAGCGACAAGGCCATAGCAGAGCTTCAGTCCATACTCAAGAAAGTCCCGGACCATATCCACGCGCATCAGAAGCTCATAGCCATCTACCGCAAGCAGGACAAGAGTGATAAGGCCGTCAAGCAGATCGTCAAGCTGGCGGCCATCTTCAGAGACCAGGGAGAAAAGGAGACCTGCGAGAATCTCCTGGACGAGGCCCGCGCCATCGATCCCAACAACGAAGCACTGCTGTCCTTTTCAGAAGAGAGCGAGGCTCAGGTGGAGGTGGTCCTGGAAGAACCTGCCGTGGAGGAACCCGTCGAGCCGCGGGAGGAGACCGGACGACAGGAGGCGGGATCTGTGGATCTCGATCTCGGCCTGCTCGTTCCGGTCAGCGAAGAATCCCCCGGGGAGCAGGAGGGCGAAGAACTCGAGATTTCCCTCGACGGCGCAGAGAGTTCCGAAGCGGACGAGGAACCGGCCGCGGACGACCCCGGAATCGAGCTGCAGGAAGAGCGAGAATCCGCAGTTGGAGGAGAGTTATATCCCGAATCGGAATCGGACGAACGTGATGCGTCCGAAGGCATGCCGGAAGAGAAGCCGGAAGAGACGACCGAGGAGGAAGATGTCCTGATCAAGAAGGCAGCGGACGAGCCGGCCAGGGAGTCCGGTGACGACTTGTCCATAGATCTCTCAGAAGCGGACATCGAGGCGGACACGGAGATTCTGGAACAGCTCGAAGAAGCCGAATTCTACTTGAGCCAGGAACTGTTCGGTGAGGCCAAGCGTGCGCTCCAGGCCATGGAAGACCAGTGGCCGGGAGATCAGAGGGTCCTTGCCTTCAGGGAGAGGTTCGAACGGGCCTCCGCGGCCGAACCTTTTCCCCAGCCAGAGTCGGCGAGCATGGGCCAAGCGGCTGACGACGAAGGACAAGAGGGCGCAGAGAGCCGCGGCAAGGCATTGCTGGACGAGGTCGAACCGGCGGCGGGCGAAGAGGCCCGGGAACAATCCGGGGAGGCGTCCGCCAAGTTCGACGCGGCCGATCTCTTTGACGAATCTTCCGAACACGCGATAGAACTCGGGCTGGACGAGTCCGCCGAGCTGGGTGTGGATTCAGGTCCGGGTGGAGAGCCGGCCGTCGCGAAGGGAACGGGAACCCGAAGCAGGACAAAGCTCAAGGTGACCCTCAGCGAGCTTCTGCCCGAAGAGGTGTTGGCTCAGGACCGGGAAACTTTCTCCGAGGCTGCCTCCAAGGATGAGTACTTCGACCTTGCGTCCGAACTCGGCGCCGCCCTTGACGGATTGCAGACCCCCGAAGAGGAAGCGCACGTCGAGGACAAGTCGCCCGAGGAGATGTCTTTCGAAGAAGTCTTCGAAGAGTTCAAGCGGGGTGTCGAACAGAAAGTGGGCGAGGAGGACTATTCCACCCACTACAATCTGGGTATCGCCTACAAGGAAATGGAACTGATGGACGAGGCCATCGGCGAATTTCAGATCGCGGCGCGATCGCCCCAGTATTTCGTCGAATGCTGCTCCATGCTTGGAATCTGCTTCAGGGAAAAGGGCCTGTCCGAACTGGCTGAGAAGTGGTACAGGAAGGGCATAGGAGCCCCGGGCTTCACCGACGAAGCGTACATCGGCCTCAAGTACGACCTCGCCGAAACCCTTGCCGAACAGGGTCGGGAAGGTGAGAGTCTCGAACTCTTCAAGGAAGTCTACGCGGTCAACACAAGTTACAGGGACATCAAAGAGAAAGTCGACGGCCATCTGAAGTAGCGGATGAGCCAGGCGGCTCTCCAGAGGCCAAGGCTGAGGGCTGGGGCCAAAAAGTCAAAAGGCGGAATTCGGAAGGCGGAGGCAGTAAGTGGGCGGTCTTCGAAGCTCTCCTTGCGACTCGATCCCTCTATAATGCAATCACTGCAAGGACCGCAGGGCCGCTGGAGTCCCAGGGTGAAGCACCCGCCTCCTCACTCGGTCGCTTGATCACTCACTTTTCCGCCACACGGCCACGCGCAGCCGCCCGGCCAGGTCCCGGACGCCGTTCTCCCAGCTAAGCCGGGGGTGCAGGCGCCTGAGCCCCGACGCTCGCCGGGCCTGCGCCACGCCCAGTTCGCACACGAGGACGCCGCCGGGGAGCAGCGAGCGGACGGCCCATTCGGCGACCGCCCCGTAGGGACCCATGGGATCGTTGCCACAGCGAAGGGCCGCGGCGGGTTCGAATTCCCTCACCTCCGGTTCCAGTGTCGCCCACTCATCATCCGTCACGTAGGGCGGGTTGCTGACGACCGCGTGGAGTGCGTCACCGGGGGGCAAGAATCGCACGTCGCCGGCCAAAAGCCTGACACCCGGGAAGTCGCTGAGATTAAGTCGAGCCCACGCCATGGCCTCGGGATCCATCTCGATGCCGGTCAGCCGTGCATCCGGTCGCTCCGTCGCGAGAGCCATGAGAATGCACCCGGAGCCGGTACCGATCTCTGCGACGGCAGGCCGTTCAAACGCCGCAATAAGTTCGAGCGTGGTTTCCACGACATGTTCCGTCTCGGGACGGGGAATCAGGCATCCCGGGCCGACACGGACGGGCATGCCCCAGAACTCCTGCCTCCCGACTATGTACTGGAGGGGTTCGCGTCCGGTCCGGCGGGCCAGAACCCGGGCAAGCGCCGCCGGAGTGTCGCCGGTCAATTCTGTTTCAGGATGTGCCAGGAGGCGGGTCTTGTCGAACTCCAGGACGTGGGCCGCCAGCAGGAGGGCATCCCGGTGGGCGTGAAGGACGCCGGCAGCGCGGAGAGTGGCGGTCGCGCCGTCAATCCACTGGTCGAATCTCATCCCCGATCCACCACGTCCTGCACGCGTGTGTCTCCCAGCCGCCCGTTGCCGGGCGTCCATGCACAGCGACCTCTGTCGCCGTCAATGATCGTCCGGTGAAGCGTTGACTATTTCCAGTCCGAGTATGTCCGCGGCCTCGAAAATGCGCTCATCCCTGTAGAACTCGCCATAGACGATCCGCCGGATGCCCGCGGATGCCAGCAGTTTGAAGCAGGTCCAGCACGGCGAGGCCGTCACGTAGGCGGTGCACCCGTCGGTCGACACGCCGTGCTTGGCCGCCTGGACGATGGCGTTCGCTTCGGCATGGCTCGTCCGCTCGCAGTGGCCGTTGACCATCATGTGGCCGACCTCGTCGCAGTGAGGCAGACCGGCGACCGAACCGTTGTAACCCGTGGCGATGAGGTACTTGTCTTTGACGAGAACGCAGCCCACGTGCTTGCGGTCGCACGTAGCCCGGCTGGCGACGTCGCGGGCGATATCCATGAAGTACTCGTCCCAGGACTTTCTCATAGGGCCTCCCGTAGAAAATGCGCGTTTATCCTACCACGAGAGAGGGAGAGCCGGTGAAAGGGAGGCGCTGTA
>Ga0315540_10002681_pt1 | contig 9992 bp, 7 predicted proteins | sample SalMarSW160110MG_FD_203677 | JGI IMG/M metagenome (GOLD analysis project Ga0315540, IMG submission 203677) | Salt marsh sediment microbial communities from the Plum Island Ecosystem LTER, Massachusetts, United States - Salt Marsh Sediment SW1601-10 ... | reverse complement strand
CTTCGCCCCGTATCGCGCTGATGGGGAGTGCAGCGGAGCGCGCAATGACCACGTGCCATTGTCCATGACCCACGTGTCGGCCAACGGCTGGCTTCCGTCGAACCCGCCGAACAGAACCATCTCGTGTCGGGTCTCGTCGTAGGCGGTCGTCTCGAGCGATCGTGCCGCGGGGCCGGTCGGCTCGGCTCCCCACGTTTCGGTGCACGCACAACGGTCGAGGGAACTTTCCACTCCGACGAGATCGATCTGGGGCATCGGGGTAAAGAAGTAGAGCCCGTTGTAGAGCACAGTGCCGGTCGTTCCGCCCGGCTGGCTCAATCGAATTTCGTCGCCACTGAGATCACCGAGCACCGGGGAGTGCACGGTCAGTGCGGTACTCCACTTCGCCACCCACACCCCAGCTTCGAGCGACAGGGAGGAGGGGCTGACGAGGTCGCAGCGGAGGCTGCTGTCCGCGGGCAGCGTCCACGTGCCCACGGTCGAGCCGTGATTGCGAACCTCGACTTGCGAGGTGAAGGGACCAAGATAGCCGCCCATGCTGATGTTCCAGTCCCCGTGCCCTCCGAATGGCGCCCACATCCACCAGTAGGGCCCGGTCAGCCCTCCGTAGACTCCACCGCTTGGAGGACCCTCCCAGTGGCAGGCGCCGTCGCTCTCGCACTGGTAACCCGCGTAATAGGTGCCCAAACCGATCGTGCAGCGCTTGGCATCCGGAACCTGCATACAGCTCGGGGTGTTGTACGCGAGGCAGCAGCCGTCGGGCAGGGGCCTCGTGTCTCCACCGTCCGGCCCGGCCACGACCGCGGAGAGGAACATCGTGTCCGGTGACCCCAATCCGGACCCCGAGAGACCGAATCGGATGCTCCGAAACGCGTCGTCGCTCGCAGCCAGCATTCCGGTCGAGGCTAGCGGGCCGTCCCCCAGCAGGTGGACGGTGGTTCCGGTCACGGCCAGCCTCGCGGTCGGCAGAGGCTCGACCGCCAGCGTTCCCACATGATTCCAAGACCCGTCCGATGTATAGCTGTTGGAATCTCCTGCCGCGATCGCGGCGAGGATGATTGCCCGGTCCGACGGGCCAAGGACGTGATTGCCATCGAGATCGAGCAATGGATCGTAGCCCGCGCTCGAGGAGCGATAGTCGAAGTAGCCCAGATCGGTCGCGTTCACGACCCCGTTCCCCGCGCTGCCGTCGAAGTCCGGACTGAGGACGTTCGCGAACGTGCGCAGGACTACGCCTCCCGCCTCCACGGTGACGTTGGAATTGAGCCGTGATCCGCCGATCCGCGGGTTGAGGATGATCCGGCCCGCACCGTCGGTCGTGGCCGTGAGTCCAGGATTGAGATCGAAGGCGAGTCCTGGCAGCATGGCGATGCTGACCGTCACGGGCACGTTCGGGACAGGGTTGCCCACGGCGTCCCGCACCGTGATGATCACGGAGTCCACGCTGCTCTGCGTTCCCGGCGAGACGAGCACGTGGCCGTAAGTATCCCATGGTTCGACCGTGGACTGGCCGGCATCCGGAACCTGGGCCCGAACGACCGACGATCCCGCCACCATGAAGGTCGTGATCAGGGCGAACAACGTGGCGACACGCGAAATGCGGGTCTGCGACATGGGGCTCCTCCTCGGCAAGGGGCCGGCGGGGCCGGCAGGGGTGCGATGCACCCACCCTGTCGCAGAGACGTCGCCGAAATAACAGGAACGGGACGCCTACCTCGCGCCCATTCGCTCGCGCGCCATCGACCCGATCGCTCCGGGCGCGTCGGCCAGCTCGCGCAGCTCCGCGGCGGCCTCGTCGCGCCGACCGGCGCGATCGAGCGCGAGGTAGCGAACCCACAGGCCCTCCGAGCGCCACGGCTCGGGCAGCGAGGCCGGCCGCAGGTCGTCGAGGACCGCCAGGGCTTCCGCGGGGCGGGAAGCCGTCACGAGCGCGCTCGCGAGGTAGAGACGGCGCAGGTCCTCCTCCCCTCCCGTGGCGTGGCTCGCTGCCAGCAGTCGCGCGGCCGCGGCGGCGTCGTGGCGCTCGTACGCTTCGAGCCCGGCCCGGAAGAGCGAATCGGCTCCGTTCGCGTCCCCTCGCGTCAGCACGAGGTCGCGGTCGACCGCGATCCAGCGCGCCGCCTCCTCGGGCCGTGAGGGTGCGTGCGGGCGCAGGAAGAAGAGCGCAACGAGCGCAGCCGCGGCGGCAAGCGGGGCCCAGACCCGGGGGTCGGTCCAGGTCCAGGACGGACGCGCGGGCGGCGACGGCACGTCCGCCGGCGCGGCCTCGCCGCGCGCCTCTCGTGCGCGCAGCGCCTCGAAGTCGGCCGCGCAGCGCCGCAGGCGTTCGTCGCACTCCGGGCACACGCGCGCGTGGCGCAACGCCTCTTCGAGCGCGGAACTGCTCGCGAGCCCCGCGACGATGTCGAGGCAGCGGTCCTCGGAGAGGTGGGGTCCGGCCCCGGGCGGCGTGCGATCGATCGGAACGTTCACGACACGCCCTCCGGCGAGCGCAGCGACGAGGCCCGGAAAGCGCTCCACAGGGCCGTGAAGCACCCGCTCGGCATGTCGCCGGGCTCGAATCCCTTCGACGCCATGCACTCGCCGACCTGCCGCCGGCAGCGCTGCAGGATCACGTTCACGTTCGCCTCGTTCAGGCGGATCTCGGGGTGATCGGCGATGTCGCGGCTCGGCAGCTCGTAGAACACGCGGAAGAGCCACGCCAGCCGGTGCACCGGCTTGAGCGCCTGGGCGCACGCCACCAGCGCCTCGGCGAACTCCCTCCGGCTCGCCCCCAGGCCGGGGTCGGCATCGTCCGAAGCGGCGGGTCGTGCCAGGTGCTTCTCCTCGAGCGGCTGCGTGCGCCCGCCGGCCCTGCGGCCGGCGTCGATGAGCCCGTTTCGGGCCACGCGGTTGACGAAGACAACGACCTGCCCCGGCACCGAGGTTCCGGGGTTCCACTCTCCACGGTCGAACATCCTCATCAGATCGAACGCTTTCTGCGCCGCCAGGTCGCGCAGGTCGTCCTCGGAGATGCCCGACTGGCGCCAGGCCGCGCCGCGCAGTGCGCGCAGGAGCGCCCCGCCGAGCAGCAGCCAGAGCTGTCCGCGCTCGTCCGCACATTCCGGCGAGGCGGAGAGTCGTCGGCCCAGCTCGACGATGCGTTCGGGCCACAGGGCGTCCGGGGCGGTCTCGGGCAAAGCGCTCTCGGGGATCGGGGGACGGCGCTCGGGCGTGGTGCCCGGCATCGGTCGGGCCCACATTCTGACGGGGCGCGGGAGTTTCCGGCAAGGCCCGAGCGTCGCCGGCGCCGAGATTCGCCTTGGGCGTCTGCCTCGGGCTTGCCACAATCCGCTGTGACGATTGCCGCGAATCGGCCCGTGCCGCCCTCCCGTCCATCCATGAGCGAACGCCCAGCCTCCGCGATCCTGTCCGTCCTGCTCGCCGTCCTCGGCCTGGCCGCGGGCTGCGCCCGCCCCGCCGCGCGCGCCGCCGATCCGGCGCCCCAAGTCGCCTCGCTGCGAGCCGCGGGCCGCTGCGCGGCCGCGCTCGCCGCGGCGGACTCGGCCCTCACCCGCGACGTCACGGGTGGGGCGCCCGCGTGGCGGCTGCGCGACGACAGCCTGCGGGTCGCGGATCTCTCGCGCATCGTCACGCTCGATGCAGCGCAGCGGCAGGCGTGGCGGAGCGCCGACAGCCTCACGGCCGTGGTCGAGGCGTTGGCCGATTCGAGCCACCTGCCGGATTTCCTCGGGAGCGCGCGTGCGCTGTTCGCGGTGCGCGAGCGGCTCGAGGGGCCGCAGGGACCGGGTGCGATCCGGGCGCTCGAGCTGCTCGGCGTCGCGGAGTTCCTGAACGGCGAGCGGCACGAAGCCGACGCGGACCTGCGCCTTTCGCTGCGGCGCTGGACCCTCCGTCTGGGCCGCAAGAATCCGAAGGTCGCGATGAACCTGCGCGAGGTCGCGATGGTTTCGCGCGAGCTGGCACGCTTCGACACCGCCGACTCCTGCTACGGGGCGGCGATCGAGATCCTGCGCGCGACCGTCGGCGAGGACTCCCCGGAGATGGCCACCGTGCTTCACTCGCTCGCCAACCTCCGGCGCTCGGACTGGCGCCACTTCCGCTTCGACGAGGCGATCGCGCTGCATCGCCGGGCGCTGGCGATCCGGCGCAGGCTCTTCGGCGAAGGCAGCCTCGAGGTGGCCGAGAGCGAATCCGAGCTCGGCTTCACGCTCATGCGCGCGGGTCGCGGCCTCGAGGCCGAGGCGCCGCTGCGCCGGGCGTGGGAGACGGCGCTGCGGCTGCACCGGGTCCACGACAACGACATCGGCGGCTCGGGCTGGCTGCTCGCCGAGGTGCTGTGGCTGAAGGGCGACGACGCGGGCGTGCTGCGCATGGGCGAGAGACTGAAGGTCCGCGAGAGCCTGACGCGGTACTTCTGGCCGTCGGGGTTCGGTCTCGCGCGGGTCATCGGCCTCCCGTCCTACGAGGTGGCCGCGCTGCTGGGGTCGAATCGAGGCGACGAGGCGTTCGAGATACTCGAGCTCGGGCGCGGCGCCATCACGGACATGATGCTGGCGGGAGGGAGCGACGCCGGCCCGGACTCGCTCGGCGCCGCGCTCATCGGCGCACGCCGCGAAGAGCGCGCGCTGCGGCGCCGCGCGTCGCGCGCGCCGGGGCGCGCGGTGGACTCGCTTCTCGAGGCCGACGCTGCGAGGGAGCGAGCTCTCGAGGCGCGTCTCGCCGCCCGGGAGCGCCGGCGCTTCGTCGCGCGTGGCGGCGTGCGGACGGTGCCAAGGCTCGCGGACGTCCGGGCGACGCTCGGGCCGCAGGAGGCGATCGTGGGCTGGTTCGAGGCCTCGTCCGGGCTCGGGCCCGGCGGGGACCAGCAGCGCGACGCGTGCTGGGCCTACGTTCTGCGGGACCACGGCCCCGTGCACTGGGTGAAGCTGTGGGACACGCGCGGCCGGGCGGCGATCGAGCGCGACAAGCAGCCCGAGGCCCGGTTTGCGCACACCCTCGCCCGCTCGGCGGACTGGCCCGTGCGCCTCGGGCCGGACTCCACGCTGTCGCGCCTCGCCGGGGCCGTCTGGCGGCGCTGGCTCACGCCGATCGAGCCGTCCCTCGAGGGCGTGACGCACCTGATCGTCGCCGGGAATCCCGACCTTCCGTTCGAGTGCCTGCGCGACGGCCGCGGCCGGTACATGACCGATCGCTTCGCGCTCACCTACACGCCCTCGGCCTGGCTCTACGCCGCGCTCGGCGCGCGCGGCGAGGGTCACGCGCCGGGCGGCACCTGCGTCGCAATCGCGGGACCGACCGAGGACGACGCGAAGGCGCTCGATCCGGCGGCGCTGGTGGCCGAAGCGGCGGCCCCGCAGGCCGAGCCGGTCGGCGTGAGCAGCACGCTGTTACTCCGCTCGCTGGCCGGCGATCCGGAAGCACTGGCCCAGCTGCCGCCTTTGCGTCACGCGTGGAGCGAGGCGCGGACGGTCGCGGCCTGCTTCCCTCGCGGCCGCGCCCTGACCGGAAACGGGCTCACCCCGGACAGCCTCGCGGCGCTGCGCCGCGAGCTCGGCGGCTACCGGGTCGTCCACTTCGCGACCCACGCACTGGTGGACGCGGACGACCCGGGCCGCTCGGCGCTGGTCGTCACGGCCGGACGCCCCGGCGCGCGCGACGACGGGCTCGTCACGGCCGAGGACATCCTCCGCTCGTGGCACCTCGACGCGGACCTCGTCACGTTGAGCGGTTGCCGAACGGCCTCCGGACAGCCGACGCTGTCCGACGAGTACCTCGGCTTCACGCAGGCGCTGCTGGCCGCCGGCGCGCGCACGGTGCTCGAGAGCCGCTGGAGCGTGGACGACGACGCGACGTCGCTGCTCATGGGCCGCTTCTACGCCGACCTGACGGGCCGGGCAGGCGACGGTTCCGGGGCGCCGATGCCTCCCGCGGAGGCGCTGCGAGAGGCTCAGAGGTGGCTGAGGAGCCTGCGCGATCCGGGCGGCCGCGCGCCGTTCGCGCACCCGGTCTACTGGGCCGGGTTCCGGCTGGTCGGCGCGGCCCGCTGAGCCGCGTCTAGCCGGTCCCCTCCGCCAGCGCGGCGAGGCGCTCGGCGACGTCGGCGACGACCAGGGCCTCGGTCATCTCGCCGATCTCGCCCTCCATGAACGTCGCGAGCGAGTGGGTCGTGAAGTTGATGCGGTGGTCCGTCACGCGGCCCTGCGGGAAGTTGTACGTGCGGATCTTGGCGCTGCGGTCGCCGGTCGAGACCTGCGAGCGACGCTGCGCGGCGTACTTCGCCTGCGCCTCCTGGAGCTTCGCGTCGTAGAGCCGTGCGCGCAAGACCTTCATGGCCTTCGCGCGGTTCTTGATCTGCGAGCGCTCGTCCTGGCAGGTCACGACGACGCCGCTCGGCAGGTGGGTGATGCGCACGGCGGAGTCCGTGGTGTTCACGCCCTGGCCACCCTTGCCGCTCGAGCGGTAGACGTCCACCCGCAGCTCGTCCTCGCGGATCTCGACGTCCACGTCCTCGGCCTCCGGCAGGACGGCGACGGTGGCCGCCGACGTGTGGATGCGGCCCGAAGCCTCGGTCTCGGGCACCCGCTGCACGCGGTGGACGCCGGACTCGAACTTCATCTCGCGGTACACGCCGTCGCCCTCGAGCGTGAAGATGATCTCCTTGTAACCGCCCATGGCGGCATCGGAGGTGCTCACGATCTCCTGCTTCCAGCCGCGGGCGTCCGCGTGCTTCGAGTACATGCGGTAGAGATCGCCGGCGAACAGCGCCGCCTCGTCGCCGCCCGTGCCGGCGCGGATCTCGACGATCACGTTCTTGTCGTCGTCGGGGTCACGCGGCAGCAGGAGCCTCCTGAGCTCGCCGACCAGCGCCGCCTCGCGCGCGCGCAGCTCCGGCAGCTCGGCGTTCGCGAGCTCGGCCAGCTCGGGATCGCCGGAGGTCACCGCGGCCTCGTCGTCGGCGATCGTCTTCGCGAGCCCGCGGTGCTCGGCCGAGCGCTGCACGGTCTCCGAGAGGCGCGCGCGCTCGCGCGAAAGGTCGCGCAGCTGGCGCGGGTTCGACGCGACGGCCGGGTCCGACAGCAGCCGGTCCAGTTCGGCGAACCGCTGCTCCACGCGCTCGAGCGCCTGGGTCATGTTCGCGTCGATCATTGGATGAAGCTCATCTCCTTCATGCCGCCGCCCTCGGCGCGCAGCTTCACGACCGTCGGGTCGTCGAGCACCTGCTCGAGCGAGCGGATCGCGACGGCGCACATCTCGAGGTCGGGCTCGCGCGTCGTGAGCAGCTGGAACTGCATGCCCGGCCACGTGGCCGCGCGCACCCACGGCCGGTCGAAGTACTTGCCCGAGAGCCGGATGAACTCGAACGCCACGCCCGCGATAACCGGCATGCTCGCGACCCGCGCGAGGTGCATGCCGATCGAGGTCGGTCGGCCGAGGAACGTGAACACGACGATGCTCACGACCACGACCAGGAACAGGAACGTCGTCCCGCAACGCGGGTGCAGCCGCGGGAACTTCTGCACGTTCTCGGGCGTCAGCGCGACGCCGGCCTCGATCGCGTGGATCGCCTTGTGCTCCGCGCCGTGGTAGCCGAGCACCCGCGCCATCTCCTTCCACTGCGAGATGAGGACGAGGTAGAGGACGAACGCGAGCAGCCGGAACAGGCCGTCCACGAGCCCGAACGCGATCCGCTCGTGGAAGCCGAGCCAGCCCGCGAGCCGCGCCGGCAGCACGACGAACAGCAGCACGCCCAGCACCAGCGAGACGACCACCACGGCGCCCTGCACGAGCTGGCCGAGGCCGCTGGAGCCGCCCTTGCCGTCCTTCTTCTCCGTCTCGTCCTTCGCCGCCTCGTCGGCGCTGAAGTTGAGCGCGAGAATGCCGACCCAGATCGTCTCGAACAGCGACACGGCGCCACGCACGACCGGCAGCGCGAGCAGCTTGTGCCGGCGCGTGACGGAGGTGAACGCGCGGTCCATGAGCGCGACGGTGCCGTCGGATCGGCGCACGGCGACCGCGATCTTCGAGGGCGCGCGCATCATGACGCCCTCGACGACCGCCTGGCCGCCGACCGGCAGGAAAGGCATGAGTTCTCCGGACGAAAGGACACGGGCCCCCGCGCACGGCCGTTCGGCCGGCAGGCGGAGGCCCGGAAGGCGACGCTAACCGTTCGCGGCTTCGGTCTTCTCGGCTTCGGTCTTCTCGGCCGCGGGCTTCTCGGCCTTGACCTTCTCGTAGCGCTTGCGGAAGCGCTCGACGCGTCCGGCCTTGTCGAGAAGCTTCTGCTTGCCCGTGAAGAACGGGTGGCAGCTCGAGCAGATGTCGAGGTGGATCTTGCCGTCGGTGGTGTGCGGCTTGAGCGTGGTGCGCGTGGTCCACTCCGTGCCGCAGCCGTAGCAGTGGAACGTGCGCATCTCGTAGACGGGGTGAACGCCTGCCTTCATCTGGGTGATTCTCCGCTCCGGCGGCGTTCCCCGGCGTCCGGGCCACCGTCGCTTCTCGCGACGCGCGGACTGCGGATGGTGCCGGGCGCTCCGCCTGGGTCAGGGTGTGAAGAGGGCGGGGAGTATGCACGAGACGCCCGGGCCGCGGCAAGCGGGGGCCGGAGGGCCCGTGCGGGCCGTCTCAGGCCGGGACCCGGTCACTCCCGCGGGTCCCCCACCACGACCCGGGCGGCGATGCCATCGGAGCGGACGACGCCGATGCGCGAGCGGGGCCAGGAGCCCGAGAGGAACGCGATCCGGCGGCCGTCGCGCGAGGGCCGCGCGAAGAACGCTTCGATCCCTCCGACGAGCTGCGGGTCGGAGCCGTCGGGTTCGATCGTGGTGAGGAGCTTGCGGCCCGCCGGCGTCACGCCGGTGAAGAGCAGCCGACCGTTGCGCAGGAAGCACGGGTGGATCGCCCCGGCGTCGGGGATGGGCACGACCGAGGCGTTCGACCCGTCGGCGTCGGCGAGATGGATCCGATCGCCCGTGGAGTCGCGCGCGAACCACACGAGCCGCGAGCCGTCGGGCGACCAGGCCGGGTTGGACGCCTCGGAGGTGTCGGCGCTCACCCGCCGCACGCTCCCGCCGTCGGGATTCATGAGGTAGACCTGCTGGTGGCCGGCGCGGTCGGAGACGAACGCGATCCGGTCGCCCCGCGGCGACCAGGCCGGCTGGCGGTCCTTCGCGGGGCCGTGCGTGATGCGCTTCACGTCCGTGCCGTCGAGCTTCGACGTATACACGTCCCAGTCGCCGTCCCAGTTCGAGCTGTAGACGAGCCGCCGGCCGTCGGGGGCCCAGTCCACCCAGCGCGCGCGCGGAACGGCGCGCAGGATGTTCGTGCCGGCCGGGGTGCCGATCCAGATGTTCCAGCCCGGGGCCGTGTCGGGCCGGACGATCGAGAATTCGGACCACGCGAGGTGCAGCCCGTCGGGCGACCACGCCACGTCCTGGCGGAACGCGGCCGGCGGCGGCTCGGCGGTCGGCGGCTGCGCCGCGCCCGGCGCGGCCAGCGCGACGCAGGCAGCGAGTGCGAGCGCCAGGGCCTTCACGCGTCCCCCCCGCGGTTCCCGCGACGGCTGACGCGTCGAGTTGCCCGCGGCCGCGCCCTCCCGGTCACACCTTCGGCTTGCGGACGGCCAGGCCCTGCGCCCGCTTGAGCGCGGCCATCTCGCCGGCGTGCCAGAGGTTGTGCTGCGCCGCGCCGTGGAGCTGGAAGTAACCGCTCGAGGCGCCCCTGCGGAGGGGACGGTCGAGCGTCTCCTCGGGGCAGGCCCGCGCGGCCTTCACGAGCGCGTCGTTCGAGCGGCGCAGCTTCGCGACCGACGCACGCCACGCGTCCGCCGTGGGCCTCGGGGCCCGCGGCCAGTCCTTCGGGCCCCCGATCCGGATGTTCGGGAAGCGGCCGCCCAGCCGTGCGCGCACGGCGTCCTGCCAGACCGTCACGTGCAGGACCAGCTCCCAGATGCTCTTCCACCCGGCGATGGGTTTCGCGGCGGCCTGCTTCGC
>Ga0315540_10002679_pt1 | contig 9996 bp, 9 predicted proteins | sample SalMarSW160110MG_FD_203677 | JGI IMG/M metagenome (GOLD analysis project Ga0315540, IMG submission 203677) | Salt marsh sediment microbial communities from the Plum Island Ecosystem LTER, Massachusetts, United States - Salt Marsh Sediment SW1601-10 ... | reverse complement strand
CCATAATGACCGCGGCTTCTCCTGATTATTATCCGAACGCCAAAACAAACGAAGTCTACACCAAACAGCTGTGTGTTTCGAGTTCCGGTACACGATACGGCCACCAACAGCGGCTGTTTATATAACCCGCAACCCGGAACTCCAGTAAGGCCCGGGATATAATCCCGGGCCTTACTGGGTTGCCGTCATGGACTTTGTCACGTCCACCACCACGGCCTTGCCATCGCCGCGGGGATCGCTGGCGGCCATCACCTTGTTGTGATCGACTTGCCACAGGATGGCCTGCATGTTGCCGTAGCGGCGACTCAGCGGTTTGAGTGTATGGCCCATGGCCCTCAATTGCCGTTGTTCCCGTTCGGTGAAGGCGCCGGGTTCGAACTGGACCTCGTCCGGCAGATATTGATGGTGAAAGCGCGGTAGCTTGACCCAGTCCTCGGGGGGGTGACCTTGCATATAATCCAGGGTGGCAAGCAGCACCATGGTGATAATGCGGCTGCCTCCGGGCGTGCCCAGCAGGGCCACCCCGTGCTCACCCTCCAGGAACGTTGGCGTCATGCTGGACAGCGGCCGCTTGCCCGGTGCGATGGCGTTGGCCTCGGCGCCCACCAGACCATATACGTTGGGTGTGCCCGGTTTGGCGGAGAAGTCATCCATCTCATCGTTGAGCAGCACCCCCGTGTCCGGGGCAATGAAGCCTGAGCCGAAGGGGTAGTTAATCGAGAGGGTGGCCGCCACCCGGTTGCCTTGTTGATCCAGGATACTGAAATGGGTGGTATTGTCGCCTTCGGGATGTTCGCTGATCCCCGGCAGTGAGGCGCTGGGAGTGGCTCGGTCCAGGCGGATGGAGTTGCGCAGGCCGGCGGCGTAGTAAGGATGCGTGAGGCGTTTGACCGGTATAGTGACGAAATCAGGGTCACCCAGATATTCGGCACGGTCGCGGTAGGCGCGACGCATGGCTTCGATGATGAGGTGCTTGCGGGTCACGTCGTCCATGTTATCGAGGTCGTAACCGCTGAGTATGTTGAGCATGGTCACCAGGGCGATGCCACCGGAAGACGGCGGGGCCGCCGCGATGATGCGCGTCCCACGATAGCGGCCTTCGATGGGTTTGCGCTCCACCACCGTGTATTTCTCCAGATCTTGCATTTGCCATACGCCGCCGGCCGCACGCACGCTGTCCACCATGCGCCGTGCAACACTGCCGGCGTAAAAGCCCTTTTCTCCCTGCTTGGCGATGGCCTGCAGGGTGGCGGCAAGGTCCGGTTGCCTGATGATTGTCCCCCGCGGCGGCACGTCATTGTTGACCAGGAACGTTGCGGCGGCGGCAGGCGATCGGCGCAGTACATCGAGGCGAAAGCGTGCCAGGGCGCGGTAGTGTTCGGTCACTGCGAAACCCTGGCGTGCATAGTTGATGGCCGGGGCCAGGGAACGCGCCAATGGCAGCTTTCCGTAGTGTTGAGCCAGGTAGACCATGGCGGCGGGGACGCCCGGTATGCCGGCGGCCAGGGGGCCATTGATGGACAGGCCGGGGACGACGTCGCCGTGCTTATCCAGATACATGTCACGGGACGCGGACAGTGGTGCGCGTTCACGTCCGTCGATCATGGTGTTGCGGTTGTCGTCGGCGGTGTGCAGCAGCCAGAATCCGCCACCGCCGAGGCCGGAACTCATGGGTTCCACCACCGCCAGGGCCGCGGTGACAGCCACCGCGGCGTCGAAGGCGTTGCCACCGGCGGTGAGTATCTCTTTGCCAGCCGCGGTGGCCAAGGGGTGGGCTGTGGCAATGGCGGCAGCCGGCGGGGCGGCGCCCGTGGCGCCTGCCGGCGGCATAGTCAAACACATGCACAGTGTGATGGCGATAGACAACAGCATGCGGCGCGGCGCAGCATGCTTGTAATGCAGTTGTTTGATCATGATGATGTCACGTATCCATGGCTGTACGCCGATACGGCGCGTGTGATTCGACGGATGGTTCAGCCGCGCGGCGGTTTGGGCGGCATGTGTTTTTGCAGTGCCGCCCTGACGTCCTCATGGACAAACTCTCCGATATCGCCACCCAGCACGGCGATCTCCCGCACCAGGCTTGAGGAGATATAGGCGTAGTGTTCAGACGGCATGAGAAAAAGCGTCTCCACCTGGGGTGCGAGCTTGCGATTCATGCCCGCCAGCTGAAACTCGTGTTCAAAGTCGGATACGGCGCGCAGGCCGCGCAGGATCACCTGTGCGCTGCTGCGTCGGGTGAAGTCCACCAGCAGGCCATGGAACGGGCGCACCTCCACCTGGTCGAGGTGTGCCAGTACCTTGCGTGCCAGCGCCGCGCGTTCATCCAGGGGCAGGACGGGCGTTTTGGGCGGGTCGGCGGCGATGGCGACGATGACCGTGTCGAACAGGCGCACGGCACGCTCCACCAGATCTGTGTGGCCGTGGGTGATCGGGTCGAATGTCCCGGGATAAATGGCGGTGATATTCATGGCAGGAACGCCCCTATGATTGGCAACGGCGGTACCCGACAATAGCATGCCACGGGGCCGTCGGCTTGGCCAGTTTCAATGCCCTTCCATACCCGCCAGATAATAATCCACCTGCCCGGCCCGCTTGTGTTTCAACATGTGCCAACGCGCCGGTATTTCCAGCGGCATTGCATGCGTGGAAGTCTCCAGATATATCCTTGCGCCGGGCAGAAGCCACGCCGCGTTGTCCAGTAGACGACAGCTTGACGTAAGCAATTCGCTTTGGAACGGCGCGTCCACGAACACGATATCGAAGGGCTGCGCCTGACCCCGTAGATAGGACAGTGCGTCACTTTGAACCAGTTGGGTTTGCATTGGTGCCGCGCCCAGCATTTCCAGTTGGCCGCGGATATGGCTGATCAACAGTCCATTGTGCTCCACCATGACCACCGTGCCTGCCCCGCGGGACAAGGCCTCCATGCCCAGTGCGCCGCTGCCGGCAAACAGATCCAGGCAGCGCGCACCCTCGATGAACGGCGTCAGCCAGTTGAACAGCGTTTCGCGGATCCGGTCCGGTGTCGGACGCAGTCCCTCCACGGCGGGGAAGGTCACCTTCCTGTGACGCCATTTACCCCCGATGATGCGCAGCTGCCCGGTGTGGCTGTGGTTGCTCACTTGCCCGCGGCGTCGGCGCCACCGCCAACGACCACTGTCAGGCGTTTGTCTGGATGCACATGTTGTTTGAATGCGCTGCGAATGTCCGCTGCGGTGACCTGTTCCACGTGATCGTTGAAGGTATTCAGGTAGTCCAGGGGCAGGTCATAGAAGCCGATGAACGCCAGGTAGTCGGCAATCTTGCGATTGCTGTCGATGCGCAGCGGAAAGCCTCCGGTAATGTTCTGTTTGGCCTCCTTCAGTTCTTCCGCCGTGGGACCTTCTGCGACGTATTTGGTCAGGGTCTTGTTCATTACGTCAATGGCCTGTTTGACCTCGGTGTTGCGGGTCTGCAGCCCGATGATGAAAGGACCCTTGGCTGCCAGGGGCAGGAAGTAGCTATAGGTGCTGTAGGACAGGCCGCGCTTTTCCCGGATCTCCTCGGCGAGCCGCGACACCAGGCCGTTGCCACCAAGGACATGGTTGCCGACGTACAGGGCGAAGAATTCCGGGTCCTTACGGGTAATGCCCACCTGGCCCGACAGCACGTGAGTCTGCGTCGAGGGGTGGGGGACCATCACGGTTTCACTCTTGTCCAGTGACGGGGCTTGGGGAAGCGGTGCGGCGTGCTGGCCTTTCGGCAGCTTGGCCATCATGGCGTCAGCGAGTTTTTGCGCTGCGGATTTATCCAGGTCGCCGACGATGATGACAAAGGCATTGTCGGCCACATAGTAATGGTGGTGAAAAGACGCCACATCGTCGCGGTTCAGCGCCTTGAGTGAATCCGGCGTGCCCAGTGGATCACCCGCGTAGGGGTGTTTGCCGTAGAGGACGGCATAGAACTTGTTATTTGCGATGTCGCCGGGGGACTCCTGTTCCTGCTGCAGATCCACCAGCATGCGTTTGCGTTCACGCTCGAAGGCATTTTTGGGGAACGAGGGTGACTGCAGGACCTGTGTCAGTGTGTCCACGGCTGTTTTCAACAGCTTCGCGTCGGACAGGCTGCGCAGGCTCACCGTGGTGGTATCCCGGTCTGTATTGGCGCTGAACTGCGCGCCCGCGCCTTCGAAGCGGTCCGCTATCTGATCCGCACTCAGGTCTCCGGCGCCTTCATTCAACAGATCGCTGGTCAGGTTCGCCACGCCGGGCATGCCTCCGTCACGGGCACTGCCGGCATCGAATACAACTTGTATATCCACCATGGGCAGTTCATGGGTTTCGACGAACAGGACGCGTACGCCGTTGGCTGTCTGCCAGTGTTGAATAACCGGCACGGCCCATGCCGTACTGGATACCAGGGTATACAGGGCGAATGCCGCCACGGTAACGGCCGCACGGGACAACGAGGGCCGGTGCGGTGTCATGAATGGATGTCTGCAAGCGGGCATAAGCGTCAATCCTGATGCGGGGGTTGTCTGGAATCCATGGGTTGCGGCCGCAGCACGGCGACGGTCAGGTGATCGCCCGTCAAATACTTCTGCGCGACCTTCTGTACCTGTTCGGGTGTGATGGCGCGGATACGGTCCACGTACTCATCGGCCAAGTGCCAGTCCAGCCCCACGGTCTCAAGCATGCCGATCTGCATGGCCTGATAGAACACAGAGTCCTGCTGGTAGACCTTGCTGGCTACCACCTGTGCTTTGACGCGCTCCAGTTCCTGGGCGGTTACCGGTGCATCCCGCAATTGCCTGACCTGCTTTTCCAGAGCCTGTCTGAGTTCCTTGATGGTATGTCCCGGGGCGGGTGTACCGTCCAGCTCCAGCAGAGAGTTGTAGCGCTCATAGATGTCATAACCGGCACTGGCGCTGGCGGCGACCTGGCTGCCGCGGATCAGGTTCCTGGTCAGGCGCGCGCTGTCACCGCCATCCAGTATGCCGGACAGGACATCCAGGGCATAGGGTTCCCACTGCTGCTTTGCGGTGCGCAATACCGGCACCTTGTAGCCCATGACCAGATAGGGCAGTTCGGCCGGGGCCTTGACGGTGATTTCGCGCGGGCCTGTCTGCGCTATGTCGTGGCGGGGCTTGAGCGTGGGGATGGCGTGGGGTTTGACGGGTCCGAAATACTTCTTTGCCAGAGCCAGGACGTGCTGCGGATCCACATCACCCACCACCACCAGGGTGGCATTGTTGGGTGCATACCACTTACGGTACCAGGCCCTGACATCGGCGTCGGTGTAATGCGCGATATCGTCCATCCAACCGATGACCGGGTGATGGTAGGGGCCGGTGGTGAAGGCCGCCGCGTGGAATTGTTCGCTGGTCAGGGCCTGGGGATTGTCCTCGGTGCGTAGCCGGCGTTCTTCGGCCACCACCTGGCGCTCTTTCTTGAACTCCGCATCTGGCAGCAGCAGGTTGTGCATGCGGTCAGCCTCCAGCTCGAAGCTGATCTTCAGGCGGCTCTTTTCCAGGCTCTGGAAATACGCGGTGTAGTCGCGCCCTGTAAACGCATTCTCCTGTCCGCCGTTGGCGGCGATGATGCGTGAGAACTCGCCGGCGGGGTGCTTTTTGGTGCCCTTGAACATCATGTGTTCCAGCATGTGGGAAATGCCGGTAATGCCGTCGTTCTCGTAACTGCTGCCGACCTTGTACCATACCTGAGAGACGACCACCGGCGCGCGGTGATCCTCTTTCACGATTACTTTCATGCCGTTCTTCAGCTTGTACTCGTGGGTCGCCGCCGCGGCTTGGGCCACAGTGGCGGACATCAGGGACAAGGACAGGCAAACGGCACCCAGAATGCGAGGTAACGCATGTGTCATGTAGCGATCTCCGGGATTACTTACCCTGCGTGGCCAGTAAATGGTAGGATAGCCTATCACATCCCGATGATCTATCGCGCAACCATGGAACCGGCACAACGTCGTGAAACCCTGATGCCCTTGGGTATTTTCTGGGCTGCGTCTGTATATCAGAGTTAGCCTATGGTGTTCGGCTTCAGAAAGAATAAATCCACGACTGAAGTGCAGCCGCCACAAGGCGGCGTTCTGCGTCGCTTGCGGGAACGCTTGTGGCGCACCCGTGAGGGATTGGGCAAGGGCCTCGCCCAGTTGCTGCGCCGCAGCACGGTGGTGGATGACGCGCTGTTGGAAGAAATCGAGACACTGCTGTTGTCCTCCGACGTGGGTGTGGAGGCAACCACTTCTCTGATCGCCGATTTGACCGCCCGCGTGCGCGGCAAACGCCTGGAGAGTGCCGGTCAGGTCTTCGAGGTCCTGCGCGATGACATGGTCGCCCAGCTTCAGCCCTGTGAGGCGATGTTGGAGATCATCCGCCGCGATACGCCGTTCGTCATCCTGATGGTGGGCATCAACGGCTCTGGCAAGACCACCACCATCGGTAAACTGGCCAAGCGGCTGCAGGATCAGGGGCACTCGGTGATGCTCGCCGCCGGCGACACCTTTCGTGCCGCGGCGGTGGAACAGCTCATGACCTGGGGGGAGCGCAACGACATCCCCGTGGTGTCACAGGGCCAGTCGGCCGATCCCGCCTCGGTGATCTACGACGCACTGCAGTCGGCCAAGGCGCGCGGCAAGGACATATTGATCGCCGATACCGCCGGCCGGTTGCATACGCAAAAGAATCTCATGGAGGAATTGAAAAAGATCAGGCGTGTAATCAGCAAGCTTGATCCCACCGCACCCCATGAGGTCATGCTGGTCCTGGATGCGGGCATCGGTCAGAATGCCGTGAATCAGGCATTGGAATTCCACGAGGCGGTAGGGGTGACGGGAATCACCGTGACCAAGCTGGATGGTACCGCCAAGGGCGGCGTGCTGCTGTCAGTGGCCAAACGGCTCGGTATCCCGATCCGCTTTATCGGCGTGGGTGAGGGCATCGAGGATCTGCGTGAATTCCACGCCCGGGAGTTTATCGAGGCGCTCTTCGATGATGAGGAAGTAGCGGCCGGGGCGGGGGACGAATGATCACGCCGGCCGTATGTGGCGGTGGACAACAGAGCGGAGTGGCGGACCGGGCGTGATGGTATGATTCAGTTCAGTCAGGTGGGTAAGCGTTACCCCAGCGGACACGAGGCGCTGAGCGCCATCAGCTTTCACATCGACCCGGGCGAGATCGTATTTCTCACCGGCCACTCAGGGGCCGGCAAGAGTACTCTGTTGAAGCTGATGGCGCTCATCGAGCGCCCGTCCTTTGGGCAGATCATGATCAATAACCGCAACCTGGCGCGCATGAGCCGCCGCAGCATCCCCTATCACCGCCGCGATATCGGCATCATCTTTCAGAATTACCAACTGCTCAGCGACTGTACGGTGTTTGATAACGTCGCCCTGCCGCTCAATATTGCCGGTCTGTACCGTCCCAAGGAAGTGGCGCGCCGGGTACGGGCGGCCCTCGACAAAGTCGGCCTGCTGGCCAAGGAAAAGATGTACCCCGTCGTATTGTCCGGCGGCGAACAGCAGCGGGTGGGCATCGCCCGCGCGGTGGTCAACAAGCCGCCGGTATTGCTGGCCGACGAGCCCACAGGCAACCTGGATCCGGATCTGTCGCGGGAAATCATGCATCTGTTCGAGCAATTCCAACAGGTGGGCGTCACCGCCCTTATCGCCACCCACGATATCGAGCTGATCAACAGCCTCGACCACCGCATCCTTACCCTGCGACAGGGACGTCTCATCGCCGACAGCCATGCCGAGGCGCTGGCATGAGATACCGGACATCCGCCGCGCGGAAAATCCAACGCCGGCCCCAGGCTCAACTCCAGACACCCGCCAAGCGCTCCCAGGTGAGCCGCCGGGAGCGGCGCACGTCGTCTGTTTCCCTGGGCAGTTATTTCGTCCATCACTGGAGGTGCATCGGGCACAGCCTGGGCTATATCACGCAAACGCCCCTGGCCAGCCTCATGACCCTGGCCGTGATCGGCATCACGCTGGCACTGCCGGTGGGGATGTATGTGTTGCTGAAAAACGTGCAGCACGTCAGTGCGGGATGGAACAGCACGGTACAGATCTCTTTGTTTCTGAAACAGGACGTGGGGGAGGGCGCCGCCCGCCAGCTGGCCCGTCGTCTCCTGGACACTGATGGCATCGGCGCTGTGGACTATATCTCTCCCCGCCAGGCCATGGAGGAATTTCGCCAGTTTTCCGGCTTCGGGGATGCCTTGAATGCGCTGCCGTCCAACCCCCTGCCGGCGGTGCTGGTGGTGCACCCCAAGGCGGATCAAAGCCGCCCCGGCGCTGTCGAAGGTTTGGTGCAGCGCCTGCGCATACTGCCACAGGTGGATCTGGCAAATCTGGACATGCAGTGGGTTGAGCGCTTATACGCGGTGATGGATATCGCCAAACGCGGCGTGCTGATACTGGCCGGTCTGTTCGGTATCGGGGTACTGCTGATCGTGGGCAATACCATACGCATGGCCATTCAGAACCGCCGCGAGGAGATCGAGGTCAAAAAGCTCATTGGCGCGACAAATGCCTTTATACGCAGGCCGTTTCTCTATTATGGCTGCTGGTACGGGCTATTGGGCGGCGCTGCCGCCTGTGTGCTGGTGAACGTGAGCCTGTGGCTGCTCCAGGGGCCGATACAGCACCTGTCCCTCGTGTATGGCGGTGCCATACGCCTGCAGGGCCTGAATTTTGGCGCGGCCGCTGCAATATTGCTGTTTTCCACCGTGCTGGGCTTTTTGGGGGCGTGGCTGGCGGTGGGACGCCATCTCAGTGCCGTGGAGCCCAGCTAGTTGCCGGTTGATGTTTGTAACCGTTTGTATATAATATAAAAAATATATGCTCCCTGGATTGGAGGGGGTACCGGCAGAGGAACTTTTCCGTGTCCTGGCACTCTTATGATAAGAGTGCTAAAAATCGATCTAAATGGGCCGATATGGAGGAGGTAGATATGAAGGCTAAGGGTATGGATCTGGCGTTACGACCGATCGGAAGCCTGGAAGGCTATCTCCAGGCCGTATTGAATATTCCCATGCTCAGCGCGGAACAAGAGCGCGAGCTGGCGCTGCGCTATCGCAGTGGAGACGATTTGGATGCGGCGCGGCAGCTGGTTCTGTCACACCTGCGCTTCGTGGCCCATATCGCCCGGGGCTACAGCGGCTATGGATTGGCGCAGGCCGATCTGATTCAGGAAGGCAACATTGGTCTGATGAAGGCGGTCAAACGCTTCGACCCGGATATGAACGTGCGCCTGGTGTCATTCGCCGTGCACTGGATCCGCGCCGAGATCCATGAATTTATTCTGCGCAACTGGCGGCTGGTCAAGGTTGCCACCACCAAGGCCCAGCGCAAGCTGTTTTTTAATATCCGCAGCGCCAAAAAGCGTCTCAGTTGGTTCAGCCAGGATGAGATCAACACCGTGGCCAGGGACCTGGGCGTGAGCCCCGAGGCGGTCATGGAGATGGAAAAGCGCATGAACGGCCAGGACGTTGCCTTCGATGCCCACGCGGCCAACGACGGGGACGATGATCATGTATACGCCCCGGCGGCCTACCTGGCCGACGGTCGCGCCGACCCCGCTGCGCAGTTCGAAGACGCGGACTGGGAAGACCACACAACGGACAAACTGCACCACGCCCTGGATGGCCTGGACCCACGCAGCCGCAGTATTCTGGAACGTCGCTGGCTGGCCGATGAAAAGCCCACGCTGCAGGCGCTGGCTGACGAATACCAGGTCTCCGCGGAACGCATCCGCCAGCTTGAAAAAAACGCGATTAAGAAATTGAAGCTGGCCATGGAGACTTGAAACACCGCGTTGTAACCAACGCGGTGTTTCTGCTCCGATCTGTGCCGAAGAATAATGAACAAGGTCCGCGCCGTCGACGACGAAGCGAAGGCCTTGCGCTTTAACTCTTGCATCCGTATCTCGCTTAGTCGAGCACGCCCACATCCACACACTCCGCGATGGCGTTGTGATCGCAGTGCTGCATA
>Ga0315540_10002677_pt1 | contig 10004 bp, 10 predicted proteins | sample SalMarSW160110MG_FD_203677 | JGI IMG/M metagenome (GOLD analysis project Ga0315540, IMG submission 203677) | Salt marsh sediment microbial communities from the Plum Island Ecosystem LTER, Massachusetts, United States - Salt Marsh Sediment SW1601-10 ... | reverse complement strand
GAACGAGTTGGAAATCCAGGACCTGGTTGTGCTGCTCGAAGCTAAATCGACCCGGGTGCCGTTCGCGGATTTTCGCGAATACCTGGTGATGGGGGCGCCTGTCAAGGCATAAACTGCAACGCGGCTGTACCCTTGCCGCAGACGCATTATTTTACTCACGTACGCTATTGGAGTGCGAATGTTTTTTCCACAAGAGATGACCGAAGTAGAACTGATCGTCCCTGAAAAGGACCTTTTAACTGTAACCCGCTTGTTGAGCGAAAAAGGACTTTTTCATCAAGCGGATGGCACCTACTTATCTACAGACAAAGGCACCCCTTCCGCCGCCTCGTGGTCCGAAAAAGCGGCCGCTTATTCCGGGTTGGAGCGCCGGATCCAGACAATTTTGCAGATCCTGGGAGCAGAAGAAGGGCGCCCGGCGGCCCAAGAATATGAGACAACCGCCGACCTCGATACGGTGCGCCCGGTAGTTGAGCACATTGAACATGAAGTTAAACTCACCAGCGACAAAATTGCCGCCCAGCAAAAGCAGCTCGAACAGCTGGAAAATACGCTCAGGCAGCTCGACCCGGTCGCGGGTATCGGACTGGACATCAGCCTGATTCGCAACCCCCGCTACCTGTTTTCCACCATTGGCATGATGCCGGTCGAAAATATGGAGCGCTTGCAAACCAGTCTATCGCGCGTGCCCTATGTATTCCTTCCGCTCAGCCAGGATAACAAGCGAGCCGTAGTGTGGTTGGTTGGGGGGCGCAAAAATGCCGATGTATTGGAACGGGCGGCGCGCAGCGCCTACCTCAACCCTTTGGTGCTGCCAGACAATTACCAGGGCACCCCGGCTGAGATCATCGCCCAACTGCGCAAGGAAATTCAGAATGCGCACCAGGAAATCGCCGAACTAAAAAAGGAATTAGCCCGCCAGAACGAAGTGCACCACGAACAGCTCCAGTCGCTGCTCTGGGAAGTACGGGCAAGCCGCATGATGACCGACGCCATCGTGCGCTACGGCAAAATGCGCTACACCTACCTGATTGTGGGCTGGTTGGTCTCCTCGGCAATTCCCGAATTCACCCGCAAGCTCAAACTGATTTCGAGGGGAACGGTGCTCGAGACCATCCCCACCCGGCGGGACGAACCCAACCAGGAAGTCCCGGTCTCGCTGGGGCATCGCCCAATCTTGCGGCCTTTCCAGATGCTGGTAACAACCTACGCCCAGCCGCGCTACGACGAAGTGGACCCTACCCTTTTGATGACGATAACCTTCCCCCTGCTGTTTGGGGCCATGTTCGGCGACATCGGTCACGGCTTATTGTTAGCCGGGTTGGGCTGGTTGATCAGCAGCGGCAAGCTGAAAGCGCTGCGCAGTCTTGCCAGCCTGGGTGGTCTGATACTGGCCTGCGGCCTGATGTCGATGGTGTTTGGCGTGCTTTACGGCAGTATTTTTGGACGGGAGGATATCCTGCACGCCGTGTGGATCGCCCCGATGGAAAACATCATGACCATCCTGATCACGGCCATCGGTTTCGGGGGTGTGCTGCTCAGCCTGGGCTTTTTACTGGGGATATTCAACGCCTATCGAAGGCGCGATTGGGGATATATGCTGGCCAATCCCAAGGGCATCGCCGGATTGATCCTATACTGGTCGCTGCTGGGTCTGGCAGTCGGCGCGTTGGCCCCCACCATGATGCCCGTGCCCTCGATCATTTTCATCGTTCTGGCTGCCATCAGCGGGTTTGTGGTCATGCTTTCGGAAATCTTCGTGCACCTGATCTCCGGGCATCGCCCCCTGCTCTCGGAAGGGATCGGGACATACGCCGTCCAGGCCTTCTTCGAATTATTCGAAACCCTGGTCAGCATGCTTAGCAACACCCTGTCTTACGTGCGTGTCGGCGCATTTGCGGTGGCCCACGGCTTCCTCACTACCGCGGTCTACATGATCGGCAGTATGTTCGGTCCTGAATACAGCATCGTCTGGTGGATTGTAGCCGTCTTTGGCAACCTGCTCCTCGTGGTGTTTTTCGAGGGGGCGATCGTGGGCATTCAGACCATGCGTCTCGAATATTACGAATTTTTCAGCAAATTCTTCACTGGCGGTGGGCTGCGCTTCCAGCCGCTCACGGTTCAACCTGAGGTGGAAAAATAAATAAACCTTCGGATTTTCAGGGAAAAGAGGTTTTCACCAGCAGCATATGCCAGGGAAAATCGACACCCATCAATCAAAGATATCGAATTAAGGAGAAATAAAATGGTTCTGTACGCCGCGGTTCTTGTAGGTCTGGTGCCAATGATCCCAGCCGTGATCTTTTTCTTGCGCGAGCGCAAAACCGGGCCCACCCGCGCCACGCGTGGTTTGCTGATGGGGCTGACCGGCTTCAATATCGTCCTCGGCTTGATGGCCGCCGGGTTAGGCATTATCTGGCTGGCCTCACCATCCACGGTTTTAGCCGCCGGTTTCAGTGCTGATGCAGTGGCAGATCCGTACGCTGCCCTGGCAGCCGGAATCGCCACGGGCCTGGGTTCGATCGGCGCAGGTATCGGCGTGAGCGCCACCGGCGCTGCCGCAATCGGGGCGATCGCAGAGAAACCTGAAGCATTCGGACGCTCGCTGATTTTCGTGGGTCTGGCAGAAGGTATCGCGATCTACGGTTTGCTCATCTCGTTCATGGTACTGAACCGGTAGGCATGCCATGAAAGTGCAGGTTATCGGTCATCCCGAGGCGGTATTGGGATTCTCCCTGGTCGGAATGGAAGGCCAGGTAGCAACCAACACCGAAGAAGCCAACCAGGCTTTAGACAATGCCCTGGCGACGAAAGATATCGGCATTATTCTGATAACTCAGGATGTCGCCGGATGGATCGAGTCGCGAATGGATGAATTAAAACTGCACAGCACTGTGCCATTAGTCGTTGAGATTCCCGGCCCGGAGGGGGTCAGTCCAGACCAGCCCTCCCTCAGCGATGTCGTTCTCCGGGCAATTGGTGTCAAAATTTAGATTTTCCCCGGCCCGGTAACCTGCCTGTGTAGGGAAAATGGATTGGGTATGAAGCTATGAAATCGGTAGACGAAAGTATTGAAACACTCTCGCGGGCAATATTAAGTGAAGCCAACGCTGAAGCGGAGCAGATCAAGAACGACGCTCGCGCCAGGGCAGATGCAATCCGGCAGCAAGCCGAAAAGCAAGCCGCCGCGGAGCGCGCAGAAATCTTAGAGCGCGCCGAGCAGGAAGCCGAGCGCATCCGCAGCCAGGTGGTGGCGACCAGCCAGTTGAAAGCGCGCACCCGGCAGTTAGAACACCGCGAAAAACTGCTGCAGACTGTGTTTGATTCCGCTCGCCAACAGCTTCCGAGCGTGGAAGAGTGGAGCGATTACGAGGAAATCGCGCTGAGCTTGCTGCGCGAAGCCGTGGTCCAGCTGCGATCTCAGCAAGCTGTTGTGCGGGCAGACAAGGCAATGGTTAACCTGCTCGCGAACGGGGTTCTGGAAAAAATTTCCACAGAACTCAACGTGCCCCTTACTCTGGGGGACACCCTGGAAAAAGGCACCGGGGTGGTAGTAGAAACGCCCGACGGGCACATTAATTATGACAATACCCTGGAAACCCGGTTGGCCCGGCTGCAGAACTCCCTGCGCTCGCCGGTCCATCACATTTTGATGGGAGAATCCTTATGAGCCAGCAGGTTGGAGTTGTGACGTGGATTAACGGACCGGTGATCCGCGCCAAGGGGTCGAAGCATGTCAGCATGCTGGAATTGGTCGAGGTCGGCAACGAACACCTGGTGGGTGAGGTCATTGGCCTGGAAGGCGAAACCATTACCATCCAGGTCTACGAGGAAACCTCTGGCATGCAGCCCGGCTCGCCGATATATGGCACCGGGCTGCCGCTCTCGGTAGAATTGGGGCCCGGCTTGCTGCGCAGCATTTTCGACGGCATCCAGCGCCCACTGCCGGTGATCGAAATGCGCAGCGGATCTTTTATCGGCCGCGGTGTTCACCTGACCCCACTTTACCGCAAGGATCACTGGAGCTTTACACCTACTCTGCATGCCGGGATCGATGTGCACGGTGGCGAGATTCTGGGCACGGTGCCCGAGACGCCTTCGCTGGAACATCGCGTCATGGTTCCGCCAGATATTTCCGGCAAGTTAACCTGGATCGCCCCCGCACGCAAATATACGATTGACGAACCGATCGCGCGCGTACACAACGAACACGGCGATCACGAGATCACCATGCTGCAGCGCTGGGCCGTGCGCCGTCTGCGCCCTTACCACAGGCGGTTAGGGCAAAACATCCCCCTGATCACCGGGCAGCGCGTGCTGGATACATTTTTCCCGCTGGCCAAAGGTGGGGCGGCCGCCATCCCGGGCGGGTTTGGGGCCGGCAAAACCGTCACTCAGCAGAGCATCGCCAAGTACGCAGATGCCGACATGGTGGTGTACATCGGCTGCGGTGAACGCGGCAACGAGATGACCGAGGTGCTGCAGGAATTCCCCCAGTTAATCGATCCGCGCAGCGGAAACCCCTTAATGGAACGCACCGTACTGATCGCCAACACCTCCAATATGCCCGTGGCGGCGCGTGAAGCCAGCATTTACACCGGTATCACGATCGCAGAATATTACCGCGATATGGGCTACCACGTAGCCTTGATGGCCGACTCGACCTCCCGCTGGGCCGAGGCCCTGCGTGAAGTCTCCGGGCGGTTGGAAGAAATGCCCGCCGAAGAAGGCTACCCGGCTTACCTGGCGGCTCGCCTGGCTGAATTTTACGAACGGGCCGGCTACGTGGAAACATTAAGCGGCAGTCAGGGCTCGGTCAGCATCATCGGGGCGGTATCTCCGCCGGGCGGCGATTTCTCCGAGCCGGTTACCCAGCACACAAAGCGTTTCATCCGCTGCTTCTGGGCACTGGATAAAGCCCTGGCTTCGGCGCGCCACTTCCCCTCGATCAACTGGCTGGACAGCTACAGCGAGTACCTGGCTGACGTGGCCGGCTGGTGGCAGCAGCAGGTGGGGGTGGACTGGTACCAGATGCGCAACCACGCCATGGAGCTGCTCAGCGAAGAGAGCCGCCTGGCGCAGATCGTCAAGCTGGTCGGGCCCGATGCGCTGCCCGACGAGCAGCGCCTGGTGCTCGAAACCGCCCGCTTGCTGCGCGAGGGTTTTTTGCAGCAGAGCGCGTTGGATGACGTGGATGCCTACTCGGATATTCACAAACAAATCAAAATGTTGAGCCTGATTCTGCATTTCCACAACCGGGCGCAGCGCATCATTAAACGCGGCGCGCCGATCGCCGTCATTCACAGCATGGCGGTGGTGGACAACTTGATCCGCATGAAATCCCAGGTAAAGAATGAGGAACTGGAAAAACTGGATACGATCGCCCAGGCGATCGATGACCAGATGAACCAGTTGGAGACGGAGTATAAATGAGCGAATTACTTGAACTGGGCGGGCAGGAAGTTGTTGGAGTCAGCCGGATCGAAGGCCCGATCGTGGTCGTCGAAGGAGCCGGGAATATTGGCTATGATGAAGTAGTGGAAATCATCGACTCGCTGGGACGTATACGGCGCGGGCGCGTGTTGGAAGTCGGCGCGAATATGGCGGTGGTGGAAGTTTTTGCCGGTACCACCGGCCTCTCGATCGAAGGCACCCATGTGCGCTTTTTAGGTGGTCCGCTGCACATCCCGGTGGCCGAAGAAATGCTAGGCCGCGTCTTTGACGGCCTGGGCATGCCGCTCGACGGCGGTCCGGTGCCGCTTTCCGAACGAAACGCCGATATCAACGGCCAACCGATTAACCCCACCGCGCGGGTCTACCCACGCGATTACATCCAGACCGGTATTTCAGCCATCGACGGCATGAACACGCTCGTGCAGGGCCAGAAGCTGCCCCTCTTTTCCGGCGCGGGTATGCCCCACGACCAGTTGGCAGCGCAGATCGTGCGCCAGGCCACCCTGGGCGCGCCAGCCGGCGAGTCTGAGCGTGCCGGAGAGCAGTTTGCGATCGTGTTTGCCGCCATGGGTGTCAAACATGACGTAGCTGATTTTTTCCGGAATTCATTTGTCGAAAGCGGCGCGCTGACCCGCGTGGCCATGTTCCTTAACCTGGCAGACGACCCCCCGATGGAACGCCTGGTGACCCCGCGTGCCGCCCTGACCCTGGCCGAGTACCTGGCTTTTGAACGCCAGATGCATGTGCTGGTGGTGCTGACCGATATGACCAACTATTGTGAAGCCCTGCGCCAGATTTCAAACATCCGCGGCGAGGTGCCCAGCCGTAAAGGCTACCCAGGCTACCTGTACAGCGACCTGGCATCCCTTTACGAACGCACCGGGCGGGTCAAAACCAGCAAGGGGTCCATCACCCAGATTCCCATCCTGTCGATGCCCAACGACGATATCACTCACCCGGTGCCGGACCTGACCGGATATATCACCGAAGGGCAGATCGTGCTGGGACGCGATCTCAACCACCAGGGTATCTATCCACCGATCACGGTGCTGCCCAGCCTGTCTCGTCTGGCAAAAGACGGCATTGGCGCCGGGCGCACGCGGGCCGACCATTCGCATGTCGCCGCTCAATTGTATGCCGCTTACGCACACGTGCAGGATGTGCGTGCGTTGGCCTCGGTGATTGGCGAAGAAGAGCTGGGGAATGTCGACCAGTTATATCTCAAGTTTGGCCGCGCATACGAGCGCGAATACATCAACCAGTCGCTGACCGAAAACCGCAATATCAAGCAAACGCTGGATATCGGCTGGCGCCTGCTCTCGATGCTGCCCAAGGAAGAGCTAACCCGCGTCAGCCTGGAAGAGATCGAACAATATTACGAGAACAGCCATGGCGAAGATTAATATCCCGCCAACACGCAGCAACCTGCTGCGCATGAAGCAGGAATTGCGGTTTGCGCGCGAAGGGTACGAAATCCTCAACCGTAAGCGCGAGGTGCTCACTGGCGAATTGATCCGGATAGCACATGAAGCCGAGGTGCTCCAGGAACAGTTGTGGGAGCTGTTCGAAGCAGCTTACCGCGCCATGGAAAAGGCCCAACTACAGCGCGGGCGCGAAAATGTGGAGTGGGCAGCCCTGGCAGCCAAGGAAACCCTGGACGTGCAGCTCAGGTTCCGCGGCATTATGGGCGTGGCGGTCCCGGTAGTTGAAGCAAGCACGCGGCCGCAGGAAATGCTTTACAGCCTGGGCAATACTTCGGCCACTCTGGATGAAACCGCGGTGGCCTTCCGCAAAGTAGTTGAGATGATCCCCGAACTCTCCAGGCTGGTAACCACAGTCTGGCGTCTGGCCATCGAGCTGCGTAAAACCCAGCGGCGGGTCAACGCCTTGCAGTACATTTTCATTCCCGAATACGAAGAAACCGTCGACTTCATCGTGAGTTCGCTGGAAGAACGCGACCGCGAAGAAACCTTCCGCCTCAAGCTGCTCAAGACTCGCGCCAAACGCGGCGGAGAACCAGAGGAAGGCCCGCCGATACACGAGTACGAACAGTCCTTCCACGACGTGATGGGGGGTGGTTTCGGGTCGGACACGATCGGGTTTGCGTAAATCAACATCAATCCAAAAAAAGGCCGGCGCCTGGTTGCGCCGGCCTTTTTTTGGATACATTTTTATCCTGGGGTGAATTCGCCCCCTTTTTGGGTGGCATCAGGCTGCCACTGTCTCGTTCAGGTAATCCAGAAAGGGCTTCATCACTGTAAAGATTTCAACCACATGGTCGATGATGGTCGGGGAAAGGACCAGCGCATCGGGCAAGGGATACGACACGGTGACCTGTTTCAGGCGCAACAAATCGATATCGGGGTGATCACGCGAATACCCCTGGGGGGCGGTCTTCAAGCTTTCGCCGCCCGGGGCGCCAAACACCTGGTAGAAGCGGCTGTCGTTAAAAATCGCGCGCAGTGGGGCCGAATCACGGTCAACCTGCTCGCGAAAACGAGCCAACTGCGAGCCAGAAGTCATATACAGACCGCCCGCCAGAAACGATTGGTCGTGCGGGGCGATGTGGAGGTAATACGGAAAACGCGGCGAATGGCGCCCTCCTTTGGCAATCGAGGCCGCCATGTGGGTCTGGTACGGCGTTTTATCGCGGGTAAAGCGCAGATCGCGGTAGATGCGCATCACGCAGTCATGGGCCGTAAGCGGGCCAAGGTCTTCCACGGCACGGTAGGCGATGATTAACTCGTCGACAAAATCTTCGAAACGCTTGCGGGCAGCCTGATAAACATCCTGGTGCTGCTTGAACCAGTCTCGCCGGTTATGCTGGGCGAGCTCGCTCAAGAAATCGAGCACAGGTTTGAGATAATTTTCCTCCATCCATCCTCCAGTTGAGTAGTTGGTGGTTTTTCGTGGCGCTTCGCGCCACGAAAAACCACCCATCGAATTTCATGAGCCCGCATGGATTAATTATACTGCCTATAAAAACAGAAAACCGTGGTTTAATAAAACCCATGAAAATCCAGCGCGCTACCCTTGAGACCTGCGCCGCTGCCACGGGTGTGGCAGTAGCGATTGACGTAATCCGCGCCTACACCACAGCCGCTTACGGGCTGGCTGGCGGGGCGCGCGAGATTTTGCTGACCGGCACGGTCGAAGAAGCGCTGGCGCTGCGCCGGGAGATCCCCGGGTCACTGGCCCTGGGCGAGGTCAACGGCCTGCGCCCACCCGAATTTGACTTCGGCAATTCTCCATCGGCCCTGGCCGGGTTGGACCTTTCGGGGCGGACCTTGATCCACCGCACCAGCGCCGGAACCCAGGGAGCAGTGCGCGCCGCTAAGGCCAGCATCTTGTTTGGGGCCAGCTTCGTGGTGGCAGGGGCCACAGCCCGCGCGATCCGCGCCCTACAGCCGGAAGAGGTGACCTTGATCGAAACCGGCGTGCGCCCAAATGATCGCGGTGTGGAAGATGTGGCCATGGCCGATTACCTGGAAGCCCTGCTGCTGGGTCAGCAGCCCGATCCGGCGCCCTACCTGGCGCGCGCCTGGCAGGCCGACAATATCAAAAACTTTCTCGACCCGGCCGTGCCGGAGCTGCCGGAAGGTGATATCGCCCTCTGCCTGGAAATGGACCGCTTTGATTTCGGCCTGCACATCGAACGGCTTAATGGACGGCTGGTGCTGCGTAAGGAACCTGCTCAACCATGAAAAACGAGGCCTCCGAACAGAAAGCAGCATATATCCTGCGGCCTCCATTACCCGGCGATCTGGGTTGGGTGGTGCAGAACCACGGCAAGCTGTATGCCCAGGAATACGGTTGGGGCGAAGATTTTGAGGCCCTGGTGGCCGGAATCGTGGCGGATTATGCCCGGCAGCATGACCCCAAACGCGAACGCTGCTGGATCGCCGAGATGGACGGAGAAAACGTGGGGTCGGTCTTCGTGGTGAAGAAGTCTGAGACAGAAGCCAAACTGCGCCTGCTGCTGATCGCGCCCAAGGCGCGCGGGCTGGGGCTGGGCAAAAGGCTGGTGGATGAATGCATCCACTTTGCCCGCCAGGCCGGCTACCATAAGATGGTTTTATGGACCAACAGCATTTTAGGCGCAGCACGCCACATTTACGAACAAGCCGGGTTCCGCCTGGTGGAAAGCAAACCCAACTTTGAATTCGGCCACGACCTGGTCAGCGAAACCTGGGAGATTGACCTGTAAACTCGCAACTGGAGTGGTGCGCGCTGCGCACCCTACTATGCAGCCATTGATAATGTGATACTTTGTATTCGGCCACGACCTGGTCAGCGAAACGTGGGTGCTTGACCTGTAACGCCGCGGAAGTTAATCCTGCAGGCGGCGCTGGTTTTCCAGGTAGACGCCACCCGCGCCAGCCTGCCGGCAGGCCGCCAATACCCGCGCGCGCAAGGTCGGGGTTATCTCCGGCGGCAGCGCGCCGGGCTCAAAAAACCGGTATTCGCTCAACTCTTTGGAAGGCAGCCGGATAGCAGCTGTTTCTTCAGCGGAGAGCACACCACCCGAAAAAATAAACATCAGCGATTCA
>Ga0315540_10002675_pt1 | contig 10012 bp, 9 predicted proteins | sample SalMarSW160110MG_FD_203677 | JGI IMG/M metagenome (GOLD analysis project Ga0315540, IMG submission 203677) | Salt marsh sediment microbial communities from the Plum Island Ecosystem LTER, Massachusetts, United States - Salt Marsh Sediment SW1601-10 ... | reverse complement strand
CGGCCAGAGCGGGTCGGGGTCGACCGCGAACTTGCTTTTTCGGAGGCCGGGTATCGGTGATCTCCGGGCCCCGAATCGGCAGGCTTGGCGGCACCGCAATTGTCCGCGGCGCCGATGAGCGCTTGCAGCTGAGCGGGGGCGCCGTTGCAGGCGAGATTGTTTCGGCTTCGACCGTTTTCCCTGCAGCATCGGTAGGCGACGTACTGACGACACCTCCCGAGCAGCATTTTGTTTTGACCACGTTCTGCGCTACGGGAAACACTAGGCTTGTGGGATCAACATTTGGGTTCATTGCAGATACGGATGGGAGTGGGTGCGTTAGCTTTTCGCCCGGCGTGGTGCTACGAAGCGGAGAAACGTTGACGTGTGCCCCTCTCGGAGCTGCAGGTAGTACGTGTCGCTGCCACGTCTCCGGAGTCTTGAGCGTTCGCTAGGTAGGCTCAAAATCGATTGCCGCTCAAGTTGTTGCTCGAGTGTCGGGTGCTGGTGTGGAGCAAGGCCAGAAACCTTCGGCTTGTAGCCGACCTTCTACGGAGTTGCGACTCGGCGCATCTCAATCCAGCGTTCGCATGAGAGCCATCATTAGACGCTCGGCGGCTTGTCCAGGTGTGAGACACCGCCCAGTGAGGTTGCCGAGGGCTTCGACCAAGGCATGGATCTTCGTTGTCAGCCCGCCGCGCGAGCGGCCAATCGCCTTAGCGCCCTCTTTTTCGGGCGCCGGCGGCATGCTGATGGACGCGAATGATGGTCCTATCGGACAGACTTCCTCGAAATCGGCATCAGCGGCCAACGCGGCAAAAACCCGCTGCCACACGCCCCGTTTCTACCACCGTGCAAAGCGCTTGTAGACGCTGGTCCAGAGACCGAACTCCTCTGGCAGGTCGCGCCAGGGTGCTCCCGAACGTGTCAGCTACAGCACTGCCTCGACGAACAAGCGATTGTCCGCCGCGCTACGACCGCGGTCTCCCGGCTTCCCGGGCAGGAGGTTGGCAATCGGCTCCCATTGATCGCCACGCAGGTTTTTACGAGCCACGAGTTGACCCCATCAGTGAGTTGAGCGAACTATATCGTATTAAATGTGAACACTGCCTAGGGATAGCAAATCCAACCGCACGACGGGCGGATTGAGCGAGACGTTCCTTAGGATTACCTCAAGCGGAGACCACCATGTTTCTCGATCCATCCGGCCACGACAAGACACCTAATCCTGCCCGAGCAGGGTCGATTATCTCATGCAGTTTCGATCGAAGCTGTTCATCGAGCTACCCGGGCTTGATTTGTGCATTCGTGCTGATAAATCTGGCTCTTGCCGCTCAACCGGTGCAAGCGCAAACGCGCGAGCACGTTCTTCTGGCGCGCCAGGTCGGACTACCGGAAAATCAGGCTGTCGTTGTTCTTGTCAGCAACCGATCGCATGAGCCGCCCGGCCAGTCGTGTCATTTCACGGGGAGGGCGCGCATCGAGGAAGTCACTCCGCCGTTCGGATCTGGCCTGGAAGACTTCGTGTTCGAGCCGGTCAGTCTCGCGCCCGGCGAATCGGTCGCCATCGATATACCGCCACCTGACAATTCGGCGCCCGGCGCTCGGGTCGTTCCAAGCCAGATCAGGGTACTGATCATCGGCTTTGAAGCCGATGATGCCGCGTCCGGTTTGTGCCCACTGTTGGTTCAGGCGTTCGGCTACGACACCGACAGCGGCGCGACGGAAGTCTTGATCGACAGATTCACCATCGGTGCGGAAAAGACCTTTGCCGTCCCTACTGCCATACGCTCATCCGTCCCGCTGGGATTCGTGGGTGGTGCTGCCGACCAGATCGCCCGCCTGATCCTGTTTAGCGACAACTATAATGGGTTGCCCGCAGATCATTGCCAATTGATCGGCGAGGTGATCGCGCAAGTCGTGCCGCGTCTCGCTGACGACCCGGACGATCAAACTCGGTCGTTGGAGAAAAGCTGGCCGATCAAGTGGCAAGGCCCTACGACAAAGTCGGTAGCCATCGTCGATATTTCCTTTGATGAACTCGATCTCTCAGCCGATCCGAGGGTCGATTCCCTGCTGAGCCTCCGGTTCGATCATCCGCTCCCTGCGGCCTGCCTGAAGTGCCTCACCGGCAGCGTGCAAATCTCCAATAATCAGACGGGAGCGACACAGGCAGTCATCCCAGCGGACCGGTGTTCTTCAACTACCGCCACTTTCAGAACTGCAGCAACCAGTGCTCGCGACCTATGCCGACGTTATGCGCATCGTCGCGTACGTAACCGAGGGCTCGCTGGAATTGCATGCGACTACACTGCTTGCATCTCGCCCAATCCACCTGTCGTGGTTTCCCCATTCCTCCGTTTCACGGAGAAGTCCTCCCCGCGAGGCATCTCTGTTTCGTCTTTCCAGCTAAGGAGATCTTCGGATGAACCCTTCCATTTCTGCGGTCATTGCCGCGCTCAATATAGTCCTCTGCGCCGTGCAGCCTTCTCCCGCCCAGGCGGATGGCATGGACCTACCCAACCATCCCCCCTTGCTTAGCCCCGATGAGGACCGCGTGTTCGTAGGCGGACTCCCTCCGGGAGAGCGCCGCGTCTTAAAAGAGCGGATCTTCTCCGACGGGGAAGTCATCACCTCGGCGCTCTGTGCCGAGGACCTTACGCTGCAACCGATCTTCCCGGCGGGCGCGCCTGCGCGCGGGCAAGGCGTCATGTGCCTGGCAGACCTCACAGTACGAGGGCCACAGGAATTTAGCGCCACGGTCTACTTGTCCGGCCAGCTGATAGGGGGCTCGAGACAGCTTGCGGTGTATCCTGACTGCCGCATGTTTGTCGAGGACGGGAGCATATTGGTCCCCGGTATGGACGACGATCGCGAGACACTCCGCCGGCATGTACTAAGTTGCCGTTCGGACGGCATGGCGCGCGCTGCCTTTGGCCACTTCCTCAGCGCAGACCTAGCTCCGGGGGGCGCAATTGGGACGATGTTGGTGATGGAACGGTCGTTCGGTGACGGCGACGCATGTGGATGTAATCCCGTGGAATGTGACCCCTGTTGCGCGACCTGCCCCGACTGATACACCCAGCCTGAGCATGGGAATTACAGGGTGAGGCAGTTGGCAGCTCCGCTGGCGGCCATCATCACCTCGATGGCATCCGGGCACGCGCCAGCGCGAACGAACCGCGGAGGCGCAGAAGGCCGCCGAGCAGGCGGGGATCGGGAAGGGGCGTCAAGAAATCCTCCATATCTTCCCCGGGACAATCGAGGCTCATCTTCGCAAGATCAGCCCAGAGGCCCCCGCACAGGCACGGATCCGGGCCTTCGGCTTCGCGCGCCGTTTCGGCTTCCCGCTCGGGCCACACCCACTACCATTGCTGTATCCTCGCTGGGGTGATGACGGAGATGCCAGCGACATGCTCGGCTGGGGCAACGGCGGCTTCTCGCTCGACGCCTCAGCGCGGTCTCGACTACCCGAATTGAATGTCCGCTATGTGGGATCGATCCGTTAACAGATAGCCGGTTTTGAACGTCCGGAATTGGCCGTTTGCACCCCTTCCCGCATCCGAAGGGGCCGAGGAGACCGGCAGGGGCAGGAGCCGACCCGAAGCGGACATCTGGGCTGCGTCTAACGTTTAAGTTCAGCCATGGCCGGAGGCCGTCGGCTGGAACGATGGGTTAGCACCGATATTTTTCTCGAACGCGACAAGCACCAGTTTCCCGTCGATACCGCCTGCTTCGAGTCGTTCGTTTGCCTTGCGTGCATCCAGTAAGGGGAACGTCTGGGCAATCCGAGGGCTGATCTTCCGCTGTGCGAGCAGATCAAAGAGCTTCGGCAGGTCCTCAAGGAAGGGCTGGGTGCTCTTCCGATATAGCATAGTGATTCCGTAGAAGGAACCGCGCCGGCCACGCAACCGGGCGCCCACGAACAATGACAGCGCTGAGCGTGCTATCGAAGTAACTCCACGCGCGCCCACGAACCCGTACCAGACAGTGATTCCCCCCTGTCGGGTCGACGAGATGCACTGTCCCGTGTGCACTCCACCGACACCATCGAACGCCGCATCGACGCCCTCCGCCTGGACCGCGTGCACGCCGGTATCCAAGGGAGTCGATCGCCCTTCGATCGGAATCGCTCCGTATGATTTGACAATGTCATGCCGCGCTTTGGCGGCCGCGCCGATAGCCGACACGCCGTGTGCCCGCAACAGGTCGAGCAGCGCCTGGCCTACTCCGCCGTTCGCTGCGTTTACCAACGCCCACTGCCGGGGTTGGAGCCGAGCGTTCCGGTGGATCATCTGGTACGCGGTGACGTAGTTGAGGATGAGCGAGACGACCTGAACGTCGTCAAGCCCGTCGGGCACCTTCACCCAATGTTCGGCGCCCCGGACCACGTGCGTCGCGTAGCCGCCGTGCACCAGCAGCGCGCAGACCCGATCGCCCTCTCTGAGCGCCGTGACTCCTGCCCCTACGGCGTCTACGATGCCGACCGACTCGTAGCCAGGCACGAAAGGAATGCGTGGGGCGTATGGATAAGACCCGCGCCGCATCGTGATATCGGTCGCACCTACTCCCGTCGCACGTATTCTCACACGGATCTCACCTGGGCCGGGCTCCGGCAGAGGCAACTCCACCACCTCGAGCACCTCAGGGCCGCCCTTTTTCGTCAGCATCACTGCCTGCATCGTTGCCAAGCCATATCTCCTTCTAGGGGCTAACGCTTCACATCACAGGCAGCAAAAAGCAGAGCGAGGGACGAGCGGCGCTTTTTGCTGTCCGAGTGCATGTGATTGTTATGTTCTTTTGTTTACCAATAGATCGGGTCATTGAATTCCTTAACACACACGGGACGTTCATCAATAGTAGGAATTGGCTCTCCCGTTAAAGATTGGCCAAGCCAGCCAAAAGGCATTGAAAGCTTTAGCGGAGCCTGAATTACGTTTTCTGAAAGCGCCTGAAACCCTGCCTTTGAATAAAAGGTTGGGTCTCCATATGTGACAGCAACATTAGCAGAGCGCTTTTTGAGTTCAGTAAGCCCGTAATTGATTAGTGCCTGTCCGACACCTTTTCCCTGATGTTTAACGCTTACCGCAACTGGGGCAAGCATGTAAACCTGAATAGGCGTACTAAACTGAAGGCGAGTGAAGAAAATAGAACCTATAAGCGTTTCATTTTCATATACACCGAAACAGATTATTTGATTATTGTCGATGTTTGATGCCAACTGTGAAGAAAGGTCACCAATCAATTTTCCTTCCTTTTCACCCTCTGATGAGGTGAATACAGAAGTAAACAGCTCTTCTACCTCGTTTTGTTTTGATTTGTCCAGAATTCGGTGAATCATGCCTTACATTTCAAGATTGCTGCGCTTATCGCTTTTGGAACATAACAGTTAAATGGACTGACGTCGGCCTTTGACGGGCTAGGTGGATATCTGTCTAGCACAATATTAGCCGACCGGAGAACCCGCCAAACTCTACCAGCCGAAGCGAGCACCGGCTAGCTGCGGGCACCTCGCTTCGTCTGGGGTGGTTCAAGGTCCGCTTCTGGCCGTTTGCACCCCTTCCCGCATCCGAAGGGGCCGAGGAGACCGGCAGGGGCAGGAGCCGACCCAAAGGAGACATCTGGGCCGCCTCTAACGTTTAAACTCAGCCGACGCGTTAACGGTCGGCTGGAGTGCTTTCTTATGTGCTTCATTCCTTTTTCTTATATTTTTCCTACGACTGTCTGGTTCGTCGGCGGTCTTGGCGACGATAGTCAGGGCAACGATTACTCTTGTCGTTTGGCATTCAACATAGTCCAGGCCCACCCCAGAAGGGTCAGGGCCAGGAAGGGATAAGAATAAAAAGGGAGGGGCTTGCTTAAGGGAGTGAGCATATTGCCGGAAAAGATTTCAAGTGCTGTCACCGCAAACAAGATTCCGGCAATGACGCCTGTCCCACGCACAACGGCGGGGAATCCGCGTGGAAGACTCACCATGGCCATCCCAGCGGCCCAGAGGGCGGTACCCGCGGCAAAGAAGGGCGAACTTGAGTCGGGTGGCATCGCGCATACCAGTTGCACCAGTCCTTCCCCGATCGCATAGACGATAAACCCGGCGGCCAACATGTCATCGCCGCTTCGCAAAAAGCGGACCGTCATGATGGCGCAGCCAACGATGATCGTGGTGCCATCGATGCCCCAGGAAATGCCGCGCAAGCTTGCCGTTGGCGCAAAGCTGCCTGCTATGCCGAGAACGGCGCCGATAATCAGTCCGATTGCCGCGATGACTTCTTTCTTCATTTGTTTGTCTTCCAGATTCGATTGCGAAATTCGTTTGAGTGTCTTCTTTTAGCAGAGATTAAACCGCAGTTGCAATGGTCTCTTTGGGAGCGCAACCTGTCATTTCTAAAGCACATTACAGTGAAATGGACTGATATCTATGTTGGCCGCGCTAGGCGGATATCAGCCTAGCGCGACAAATTCGGCCACTGGGAAGCCCCCCGGGGTCTTGGTGTGCAGCGGTCACCGGGCAACTATAGCTTGTTGGGAACAGGGTTTCAGGAGTGCGAGGTCCCCTTCTGGCCGTTTGCGTCCATTCAGCTGAGGGAGGGGCCGGGGATGCCGTTGGGGGCAGCTCCCGACCCAAAGCGGACATGGAAGACGTCCTTTGTCGGCCGGGAGCTTCAGATCGCCGAGGACAAAAGTATTATCCAGCATTATAAATATCGTCCATTAATCGAACAACCACGAAGAGCAAATTGTTTGTCACGTGAATCGCCTCTTTTCGGGAAGGCTGAAAGCTGGCATACCTTCTCACTTGCTCGTCAAGGTGACCTAATAGTTCTAACTGAATTCCTGACGCCACACTCCTTTCCGCGAAGCGGCTACTCAAACGCTGCCTGAGTTTGCGGCTCATCTGATCTTCGGTGCTTAAAGCCTTAAGCTCTGCATCAAGAAGGGCAGCTTTCTCCTCAAGCCACTTCTTGCTTCGCGGCTTACCAGGTGTGGTTCCAAATGCCGTCCGATAAACAAATATAATGTCAAAGCACAAATCGAGGAATAGGTCCGCCATATCAGTATTTACGTCCGCTACTCCGTCGGACAGCTCACCGAAAATCGCCTGATACATTGGCGGTTGTCTTCTTTCAAACTCATCTAAGATGGATGTCCCCGCTTGCTCTGACAATTTTCTTCCCTCGTGGACAAAACCATCCACTTCGCTTCTTGATAAGACTCTCACAATTATCTCCACTGTCCTTGCGCCGGGTATCGTCGAAAACTGTCGAAGCCGGAGTGGGCGTTTGTAGAGTTGGTCAGTAGCGGTAAGCGCAGGGGTAGGTACCGCAAACGAAATTCAGTCATCGCACCCATTGCTACTCCGAATGCGTTCGAGGTCGGGTAATAGCGGATATGAGACTCGTCCGGCGACGGGCACGGCTTCCACCTCTCATGCACGGGTACTCCAGATTGTGGAGGCTCATGCCGGCCGCAGGGAGCTGCTCACCTTGGTCGGGCGCTGTTGTTGGGCTCTGCCCGGTTGGCCGGGCACTACGGATTGAGCGCTGTTCGCGGTCCGGGACCGACCCGAAGCGGACATGTAAGGGTGCCTCCAACGCCAGCCGTAACCGGCGCATTTGTAGTGAGCGAAGCGAGCGGAAAATGCGTCCGAGTTGATGGCATTGTTAGTCAAATTTCGTCGATAGCTACTCATCACCAAAATCTTTAGGCCTCCACCCAGAAAGATATTTATCTGCCAATTCAAATAAATCCCCAATATCATCCGGTGGAGACGCTTTCAGTTGATCGATTCGATCTCGCAGCACATTCTCATCGCCATACAGATCAATCAATACATCCCATGCAAGTCTCGGTTTCAGACGCACAGCACGACTCCCCATTGACTGACTTCTAACCTCGCTTCTTGCGCTTTTCAGTAGTGCATATGTGATATCCGTGGAGTCCGGAACCACTAGATCTGGTTCTTCTGGATCTGCTTCCCTTTTAACAAGCAACATCGTCCTGAGCAGATCAGTTTCGCTTGCTAGTTCTTCGGGACTGGCAGACCGAACCTGGGCTCGCCATTCCACTTCAAAAGCTTTCGCGGCTTCTTCAGAAACCAGCTTGTGACCAGCCCCTTCGCGATAACCAACGTCAGTTATAAGTTCTTGCCTTGAAGACAAAGATTGTATTTGGGGAAGTATTTCTTCAACTGCCGCCTCAATGGCGTCTGGTTCTTTAAGTGCGCGGACGAGACGGTAAACAACTCTTCCGACAACCAGTCTTGTGTCTAGATCAAACATTCCGCGTTGACGATCTGGAAGCTGTGGAAGCAGATTTAGCAAAACCACCGTACCGGGAATAACATGCTGATCAGCAAAATCATCTTCATACGCTTCAAGTGACGAAATAATGTCCTGCAATCGATCTAAGGGCAGCGACTTTAAAAAAGTCTCGAACTCAGCTTTGTCCTTGATCAATGACCAAGCAATTGCGGCGTCAGAGAAAGCCTGTAGTTTCTCACCCGCAACGCGCTCTAAGTAGTAGCGAAGCACTTCTACATGAGCTACCCGTCTTTCCTTGAGCCAACGGTTACTCCAATCTCCACCATAATGTGCGCCCCCCAAATGCCGTTCTCCACCCGGAAACAATCGCCTAACCAAGTTACGTATGCTTTCTTCGTGCTCTCCCCCTTTTGCTACCAGATTATCGATCTGAATTTTCAGTTCTGGGGATTCTTCGCGGTAGCCATATACACCTGAGGTCGTCGTCAGTCCACTCACAGAAGAGTGCAAACCATGAAATACATCTGGAAGAAAAACGCGTACTGCTTCTAATGCCAACACATCAACCAGTGCAACTTGACCACCTATGTCTCTTGCAGTGCCATGTATGGCTGCCGCATATCGACGAACATCTCTCATATTTCTTACGAGTGGACGAATCACCTCCATGAAAACATCTGGCCAACGGTCTGAATCAAAACTCCCTGGGTTCTCGATATCTTCGAGCGCAGTATCTATTGCTTTAAATATCTGCGTATTCAGTACATGCTCAGGAACAGCAGGTAGGTCGATTGCTATTTGGAGTATTTTCTCGAGATAGTCCCGCCCCGGAATTCCTTGTTCCCCCAGAGCTTGTTCGACACGATACCGATCAAAAGCCAGTAAATAGATGATATTCGGGAAGTTTGCTGTTAACCGAACCAATTTGAACACATCGCGTATTTCTTTGGTCGATAAGCGATCTATGTCATCCAATATAACTACTATTGGTTTATCTATTTTCTTGAGGGATCGGCGCACCCTATTTTGGCTTGATTTAACACCTTCTTTTTTGCGCTGCAATGTCTTAGCAACGAGATCCGTTACGACTCGACCCCGTTCAATCCATGGCCCTAGTAGTGGCAACCAGCCAAAGCCAGAAAAAGTATCACCATACTCTTCAATAAGTTCTCCAATTTCAGATAGGTCAGAGCGGAGCTTTAGCTGGGCAGATAGCTCTATGAAAAACGATTGAACAAGTTGATCTGCTCCACTGAACATCCATGGATTAAATTCAAGTACCGTTACGCCTGATTCCTTGAGAAAAGATTGAGATAGATTTACGAAAGACGTTTTTCCAGATCCCCAGGGGCCTAAAACACCGACAACCACTCCTTCACTAGAATCAAGAGTTAATACTTGTTCAGCAAATGATGAAGCAGGCTTGAGTCGTCCAAGCGCATCCTCTTCTGATTTAGTAATTGGATTATCTGCGGTAATTCGTGCCGTTTTCTGTTCTTCCTCAGGCATAGATTGATTTTCGATTTCGTGAACTACCGAATCGTCTTTCTTCCGTGAAAATATGCTGCGTATCCAGTTCATGATTTTTGATTGCCTAACAAGTGATTCTCTCGTTTTCTGGATAACTCTCCAACCAGCTGCGCTCCCCGTCTTCACGAGGGCAGGCCCTTTCACGAGAATCGCACGCCGCTGCTGACGCTGCTTCGGGATAACACCCCGGTACGGAGTGTTATCCAGAAAAGCGGATAACCCCGGGGTGGTTCAAGTTTCTC
>Ga0315540_10002670_pt1 | contig 10019 bp, 18 predicted proteins | sample SalMarSW160110MG_FD_203677 | JGI IMG/M metagenome (GOLD analysis project Ga0315540, IMG submission 203677) | Salt marsh sediment microbial communities from the Plum Island Ecosystem LTER, Massachusetts, United States - Salt Marsh Sediment SW1601-10 ... | reverse complement strand
CCTTGAGTGGTTGTTGACGCCTTCGTGCTCAACATGTGGCTCTACGTGGTCCACCCACGCAAACCACGATACGCCGGAGGCAGGCCGCCTCAAAGCGTTAAGCCATTCTGTCTAGGCCGCTTGTTGCGTGATGCGCAACACAGTATACTGCAAGCATGATCCAGTCGTTCCGACACAAAGGACTGAGGAGGTTCTATGAGTCGGGAAGTGCGGCAGGCGTCCAACCCCACCACGCTAGGCGCCTTCGGATGCTATTGACGGCCTTGGATACGTCCCAGTCCATCGAGGACATGGATATTCCCGGGTTTCGGCTACACCAATTGAAGGGGGAAGAACGAGGCCGCTGGTCGGTGTGGGTAAACGGTAACTGGCGCGTGACTTTTGAATTCAAGGACGGACACGCCTACGTCCTGGACTATGAGGACTATCACTAATGGCCATGCACAATCCGCCCCATCCGGGTGAGTTTATTACCGAGGTGTATCTCGAGCCGAACAATCTGAGTGGCCGGGAACTCGCCGCAAAGCTGGGTGTGGCTGCCTCGACCCTAAATCGTATTCTCACTGGCGCAAGTGGCATCAGCCCCGAGATGGCATTGCGGCTTTCCAAGGCGCTGGGCCGTTCGCCCGAAAGCTGGCTTGCGATGCAGTACAACTACGATCTTTGGCAGGCGAAGCAACGTGTGAAGCTCGGCAATGTTGGCAGGGTCAAGCTCACGGCGGCCTAACCGGCGCTTGCAAGCGACGCGCTCGCGCTGCGCCCTCGTGCGCGCCTGAAGCGCAACGTTAGCCGTCAGCAATATATCCGTACGTTATGCCGCAGAAGGGAACTCGCCTTGACATGTCATATATGGTATAGGCACAATGCGGTATGTGGCGTATCGAGGAGCATCGCCGGGTCGACAAGCAGATGTCGTCAGCGCCCCGGGACATCCTGAAGCGCTACGAAAAATGGAAGGACATCGCGATGTTGTCCGGTCCGCCCGGACTGAAGTTCATCAAGGGCTTCAACGACGAGGCCCTATCGGGAGAGTGGAAAGGCCATCGCTCTTCCCGGCTTGGGCTGCAGTGGCGGATCATTTACCGCACCGTGCCGGATGAGCAGCTGTTCCAGATGATATCGATCACCGCCCATGACTATCGGAGGCCGTAAGTGAGCCAGTTCCGCACCGCAAAGAAACGCATCACCGTCTCGGTGGGCGAGTCCGTGCGCATTGTGCGGGAGCTGCAGGGCCTGAGTCAGAACCAGCTCGCGGAGCGCACAGGTATTCCGCAGGCCACCCTCTCGGCCATCGAGAACGATCGTGTTCGCCTAGGCGTCGAGCGTGCCAAGGTGCTCGCGAAGGCGCTTAAATGCCATCCGGCTGTGCTGGTGTTCCCGGGATGGGAAGACCACCTTCAATCTGCGGCATAACTTGCTGCTGCAGCCGACGCGCTGAGGCGCGCGGCTGAGCGCTACGTTAAGCGCTGCTACATCATGCTAATGCCACGCATCGACCGAGCAGCGCTGAAGCGAGTTGGTCTGGGAACTTTGGTTGGCCTAATCATTGGGGCATTGGTCGGCGCTTTTGCCGGAGGGATCGCCGCGCTATTCGTTCCAGAGGAGTTTTCCGGCACGGGGCTTTTGGAACTTGTGCTTGTCATGGCCGGCGCCGGTACTGTCGCCGGGTTGATCCAGAGCTGGCTGCATTGAGCGCGCAGCGCAAGGTCATGCGGCGAACCGGCGCAGGTGAGGAACGCAATCTATGAAAGTTTGCATCGTCGGAGCGTCCGGGAAGCTCGGTAGGTACATGGTGCAGCACGCGCTTGACCGGGGCCACGATATTGTCGGCGTTTGCCGGGAGGGCAGCGTAGGCAAACTCGATGCGTTCAAGGGGCGCATCATGGTCGTTCCCGGAGCGACGAATGACCGTGCGGCGATCAAGAAGGCGGTCGCGCAGTGCGACGGGGTTCTGACAGTGTTGGTTCCCTGGGGGGTTCGGCAGTACTCGACGGGAACGGCTCAGGCGGTACTCGACTACGCGCCACCGGGAGCACGCCTCATCTTTTCCTGCGGCTGGCATATCACGCGGGACGGCAACGACGTATTGCCGCTGTCGCTCAAAGTCTTGGTGAAGATCTTCGGCTGGTTCGCCCGGCTGACTCGCTTGGCGGATATCGACGACCAGGTGGAAGCCTGCCGGCGGGTATTTGCCAGCGACACACGGTGGACGGTCGTGCGCGGGAGCGACCTCGAAGAGGGTGAAAGCCAGGGCCTCCCGGTGTGGAGCCGGCACGTGGGCGACCCTGTTCTCGAGAGCAATCTCACGCGCCGCGTCGATTTTGCGCTGTTCATGGTTGCGGCGCTCGAGAACGACCGGCTGATCCACGAGGCGCCGGCAATCGTCGGCTGCCGATCGCCCTCGGCGCTTGCGCACGCCGCCGGGCGCCGCCGCTGATGCCGAGCGTCGCGCCGCTCGTACTATCCTTCACTCCACATGCCCACATGCCCACCTGCCACGCCTGGGAGGCTGCATGCACGAACAAGTGCGATCGATGGATCTGCGAGCCGAGTTCGATACCGACGAAGGCTGCTTCATCACTGAACTCTCCAACATTCCGGAAGACGCCGACGCCTCCGTCGCGCGAGCCCGAGTTCCCCCGGGAGCCACAACCCGCTGGCACCGGGTGAACGGAACAACCGAGCGATACGTAATCCTTTCGGGCACCGGCCGGGTCGAAGTGGGTGAACTGCCGACCCAGGATGTCGCTCCGAACGACGTGGTGCTCATCCCTCCCGGGTGCCGCCAACGCATTGCTTGCACGAGCACCCAGGACTTGGTATTTCTCGCGCTCTGCACCCCTCGCTTCCGACCCGAGGCGTACGAAGACATCGATCCAGCGCCCGCTCAAGCCCGCCCAGCGGCCTAGCCCTTCCATCATGTCAAACGTCAGGCACGAATCGGCATGATCGACTTTGAAACGGCACGACGGCTTGTCTCGGAGCGCCTGGCCAGGATGGAGTGCGACATGCACGACTTCGGCGCGGCACTGCCGGACCACGAGAACGAGCCCCGTTTGCATCTTGTCGTGGTGAAGACCACTGAATACGATTTCGGCTGGGTATTCGCATACGACAGCAAGAAGTACCTGGAAACAAACGACATCGGTTTCGCTGTCGCGGGCAACGCTCCCCGGCTCACGCCCGACCTGGCGGAGCTCTTGTTCACGCAGTCGGGTTCGTCCCGCGCTTTACGCATCCGATGCGATTCGAGCCATCTGCCCGTGCATCGCGGCTCGAAGCAACCGAAGCTCTTGTCGCCGAGCGAAGACCTGCGCGACGCAATCGTCGTTTCACATCGAGGCGACTTGTGGCTGGACGGTTAGCGGGAACGTTGACCGGGCGCTCCGATCCCGGCGATGATCGCAGCGGGGAACGGATAGGGGTGGTCTTATGACGACGTACGTCCTGGTGCATGGCGGGTGGCACGGGGGTTGGTGCTGGCGCAGGGTCGGGTGCGCCCTGGTTGCGACCGGCGACGATGTCCACACGCCCACCCTCACTGGCCTGGGCGAACGGGCGCACCTCCTGTCGCCGGAGGTCGGGCTCGAGACGCATATTCTCGACGTTCTTGGATTGCTGGAGTTCGAGGGTTTGAGAGGCGTCGTCCTCGTCGGCCACAGCTACAGCGGGATCGTGGTTACCGGCGTAGCGGATCGTGCTCCCGGCAGGATCGCGCACCTTGTCTACCTTGATGCCGTTGTCCCCCGCGACGGCGAGGGTCTATACGACCGCGCGCCCGCGCAGGTCAAGGCGTACTTCGAGGAGCAAGCGAGAACCAAAGGCGATGGTTGGCGCGTTCCGGCCGGCGCGGCAAGCGCCGAGTTCCTGGGCTTGCGGAAAGACGAGGATATCAGCTGGGTGATGCCGAGGCTCACTTCGCACCCGATCCGCACATTCCGGGAGCCCGTGCGACTCAGCGCCGACTTCCCGCAGATGCCGCGCACTTACATCAACTGCATCGGCGACAAGGACTTCGGTCAACCGCGCACGATCCAGGCGGAGGGCATCGACGGCTACCACGAATTGCGTACCGGGCGCGATGCAATGGTGACCGCTTCACAGGAAGTGGCAAGGGTGCTGCGGCAGGTGGCCGAGAGAGCGGTCGCCCAGCCCCTCGCCGCGGGGGACGCGCCGAATTCGGCGCGCCCCTGTCGGCATGCTTGAAGCGTTCGGACCTTCTCTTTACGCGGCCGATGGGCCGAGCGTGCCGTTCTTCGGTTTTCCCTACCCCACCCGCATGGCGCTGGCGCGGCTGTCGAACGGCTGCGTGTGGGTGTGGTCCCCTGTGGCGCTGACCGAAGAGCTGGCCGCGGAGGTGCAGGCCATCGGACCCGTGCGCTACATCGTTTCGCCGAACAAACTTCATCATCTGTTCCTGAAGCAGTGGGCCGAGCGCTGGCCCGATGCGCGCCTCTACGCGCCGCCCGGCCTCGCGCGCAGAAAGCCCGGACTGCGCTTCGACGGCGAGCTGAGCGACGAGCCCGATCCGGCGTGGGCGGCGGACGTCGACCAGGCCGTCTTTCGTGGCTCGTTCGCGATGGAGGAGGTAGTGTTCTTCCACCGTGCCTCGCGCACCGCGATCGTCGGCGACCTTATCCAGCGGCATCCCGAATCAAGAGTGTCGGGCTGGAAGGGAATGCTGATGCGACTCGATGGCCTGGTGGGGGAACGCGGGAGCACGCCGCGCGAGTGGCGAGCCAGTTTTCTCCGGCGCGGCCCGGCGCGCGCCGCGCGGGAGAAGGTGCTGGGCTGGAATGCCGCGCGGCTGCTGATCGCGCACGGCGAGTGCGCGCAGACCGAAGCCGCCGCGGTAATCGCCGCGGCGCTGCGCTGGATCTAGATATCATCGGGGGAGCAAGGAGGAAGCCATGAACGGGCTTGGCGCAAGGGAAAAGAGGTTCGCCCACATAAGGAGCCGTCCCGATGCCAATCGGTGATTTTCCGGAGCAGAAATATCTGATCGATGCGCGTGCGCTGGGCGAGCGGCGGGGTACGGTTACCCTGCTCGACCTGCGCCCGGCGGAGGATTTTGCGCTCGGCCACATCGAGGGCAGCGGGCACCTCGACATCTACGGCGTCAGCCTGAACGATTCCTCGGACGTCGCCTTGAACGCCTTCCTGCCGATCTTCCGCACCCTGTTCGGAGCCCGCGGCGTCGCCATGGACAAGCCGGTCGTCATCTACGACCACGAGAGCGGGGAGCGGGCGGCGCGGGCGGTCTGGCTGCTCGCGGTTCTGGGTCATCCGGAGGTCAGGATCCTCGACGGCGGGACGCAGGCGTGGACCGCGTCGGGTCGGCGGCTGGTGCGCCTGAGCGAGTCGGCGCGGCCCGTGGACCCGACCAAGGCGCCGCCGACGCCGCCGCCGCTCAAGGCGAGGCCGAATCCCGATCTGCTGGCGACCCGGTTCGACGTCCAGCGCGCCATCGCCGACGAGCAGTCGGTCATCGTCGACGTCAGGCGCGAGTCCGAGCATCGCGGCACGGAGAGGCGGGCCCGGCGCGCCGGAACCATTCCGGGCGCGGTGCACATCTTCTGGCGCGATCACCTGGACGAGAACGGCGCCTTTCGGCCGGCGGATGAAATCCGCGCCCTCTACCTCTCGAAGGGCGTGACGCCCGACAAGACCGTCATCCCTTTCTGCCACGGCGGCTACCGCTCGGCCAGCACCTTTCTCGCCCTCAAGTCCCTCGGCTATCCGCGGGTGCGAAACTATGTCTCGTCGTGGGGGGAGTGGGGCAACAGAGAGGACTCGGAGATCGTCGTCCCGGGCGCGGCGGGTTAGCGCCGTATGACGGGTTGAGCGCCGGCAAAGGCATGCCCAGGTTTCGCTTCGCGCAGGTCAACGTCTTCTCGGCGGATCCGCTGGGCGGCAATCCGCTCGCCGTGGTGCACGCGGCGGCGGGACTGAGCGAAGCGCGCATGGCCGCGCTCGCGCGCTGGACCAACCTCTCGGAAACGACCTTCCTGCTGCCGCCGACGGATCCCGCCGCCGACTACCGGGTGCGCATCTTCACGTCCGGCGGCGAGCTGCTCTTTGCCGGCCATCCGACGCTCGGCTCGTGCCACGCCTGGCTCGCCGCGGGCGGAACGCCGCGCCAGCCGGGTCTGGTGGTGCAGCAATGCGGCGCGGGCCTGGTCCGCGTCTGCCGCGACGGTCCGCGGCTCGAGTTCGCCGCGCCGCCCTTGATCCGCAGCGGCGCGCTCGAGCCCGACGTGCTGGCGCAAATCGCCCGCGCGCTCGCCCTGCCGCCGGCGGACATCGTTCAGCAGCAATGGGTCGACAACGGCCCGGGCTGGTGCGCGGTGATGCTGCGCTCCGCGCGCCAGGTGCTTGCGCTCAAGCCCGACTGGGCCGCGCTCGACCCGCTCAAGCTGGGCGTGGTCGGTCCGCACCAGGCCGGCGGCGACGCCGCCTTCGAGGTGCGGGCGTTCATCGGTGGCGGCGGGTACGAAGATCCGGTCACCGGCAGCCTCAACGCCAGCCTGGCGCAGTGGCTCATCGGCGCCGGACTTGCCGGGTCTTCCTACGTTGCGACCCAGGGCGGCGCACTGCAGCGCGCGGGCCGCATCCATCTGCGCAGCGACGGCGAAGACATCTGGGTCGGTGGCGAGGTCGTGGACGTCATTCACGGCGAGGTCGATCTCTAGATGCCGCCGGGGGTCGTGTGCAAGGCGCTCGTGCTGTGGGCCGCGATACTGGTTCTCGCAGTGGCCAACGGCATCTTGCGCGAGAGCGCACTCGTCCCCGCCCTGGGCGCGTTGGGCGGCCTGGTCGCGAGCGGCGTGGTTCTCTGCGCCTGCATCTTCCTGGTCGCTTTTCTCGCCGCGCCCTGGTACGGCCGGCTTGCCGCTTCGAAATGCTGGCTCATCGGCCTGCTCTGGCTGGTCCTCACGCTGCTGTTCGAGTTCGGCTTCGGCCGCGTGGTGCAGCACAAGGCGTGGGCGCAGCTGCTGCGGGCGTACACGTTCGAGGGGGGCAACCTCTGGCCCGTCGTGCTCGCGGTCACCCTCGTTTCGCCTTGGCTCGCGGCGCGCCTGCGGGGCCTGATCCGGCCGGACGCGCCCGGCGCGGGATAGCCTTGCTCCGCTTTCTCGCTCGCCGATGACCAGCGCCGCGATAAAGGTCCTGATCTCGATCGCCTGCGCCGCGATCGTCTACGCCTTCGTCTGCGACATCAGGATCGCCGGCACGGCGCGCAAGCTCGCGCAGCGGCTCGAGCAGGAGCGCCCGGAGCTCTGGCGCGGACTGAACCCGATCGCGAGGAATTTCAGGGGCGGCCAGCCCGGCCTCAAGGTGCTGCATCGCAGGAAGGCGGTCGACCTGCCGTGGTTCGAGGAGGAATACGGGCGCCTGCGCGCCCTGGAGCGCAAGCAGCTCTGGGCCGTGGCCGCGGGCGCGGCGTGCATCGGCCTGGTGCTCGCGGGGACCGGGTTGTGGGGCTGGCATTGGTAACATGAGCCGGTGCTGATCGAGCCCGACAACGAGCGCCAGCGGAGCGAAGAGCGATGATCGCGGCGCGCGAGGCGCTCGAGCGGCTGCGCCGGGGCAACCGGCGCTTCGTCGCGAACCGTGGCGGCGCAAGCGGAACGCGGCCCATCGAGGTGGCCGCGGGGCAGGAGCCGTTCGCCATCATCCTGGGCTGCTCGGACTCGCGCGTGCCGGCGGAGATGGTGTTCGACCAGGGCTTGGGCGACCTGTTCGTGATCCGCGTCGCGGGCAACATCGTCGCGCCGTCGCAGGTCGGCAGCGTCGAGTTCGCGGCCGAGCGCTTCGGCACCCGGCTGGTGGTGGTTCTGGGGCACTCCAATTGCGGCGCGATCCTCGCCACCCTGGAAGAGCTCGGCCGCCCGAACGAAGGCCAGTCGCCGAACCTGCGCTCGATCGTCGACCGCGTGCGCCCGTCGGTGGCGGGGCTGCTCGCGAGCGGGCTGCGGCAGGACCCCGAGGCGCTGGTGCGCGAGGCGGTGCGGGCCAACATCAGGGCCTCGGCGGACCACCTGCGGCACGGCTCGCGCATCCTCGAGCAGCTGATCCAGACCGACGGCCTGCTGGTGGTCGGCGCGGAGTATTCTCTCGAAACCGGCGTGGTGGATTTCTTCGACGGTCTGCCTCAGCCTTCAGACGGAGCGGCGCGATGAACCCGGAAAAGATCAAGCTGGTGATGGAGAACGGACAGTCGATCGACGTGGTCGTGTTCAGCAAGCGCGCGGACTCGATAGAAGTGGTGCTGGGCGAAGGGATCAACAACGTCAAGTGCGCGCTCACGCCCACGCGCAATGGCCTGGCCTACGCCGGCAGCGTGATGGGGCGCGAGCTGGTCTACCCGCGCAGCCGCGAGCAGGTCCAGGCCGACATCGACCGGCTCAACCCGTCGCTGCGCAAGCCCCGCGCGCGCTGACGCCGCGATGCGCCTGCGCGAGGTGCGGCCCGACGAGCGCGACGCGCTGCTCGCGATCGTCAACGACGCGGCACAGGCCTATCGCGGCGTGATCCCCGCTGACCGCTGGCACAAGCCCTACATGCCGCTCGAGGAGCTGGAGACGGAGATCGCCGCCGGGGTGGTGTTCTGGGGCGCGGAAGACGACGGCCGCCTGCTCGGGGTGATGGGGATCCAGGACAAGGGCGAGGTCGCGCTGGTGCGCCACGCTTACGTCGCGCCGGACGCGCAACGCAAGGGCGTCGGGGGCAGCTTGCTGCGCCACGTGCGGGGCCTGGCGCGCAAGCCGCTGCTGGTCGGCACCTGGGCGGCGGCGGCGTGGGCGATCGAGTTCTACCGCCGCAACGGCTTCACGCTCGTCGCGGGCGAGCGCAAGGACGCCTTGCTGCGCAAGTACTGGTCGATCCCCGCGCGCCAGATCGAAACTTCGGTCGTGCTGGTCGCCGCTCAGCAATCGCCGAATCAAGCGGAGAAGCCATGACCCTCGTTGCCGACGCAGTCGTCGCCCTCGTTGCGCTGCTGCACGTCTACTTCCTGGTGCTCGAGATGTTCCTGTGGGACAAGCCCGCCGGGCTGCGCGCCTTCGGCCAGACCCTCGAGTCCGCGGCCGCCTCGAAGGTGCTGGCGGCGAACCAGGGCCTGTACAACGGTTTCCTCGCCGCCGGCCTGGTCTGGGGCCTCCTGCTCGGCGCCGAGGGCGGCGGGGTGAAGATCTTCTTCCTCGGCTGCGTGCTGGTCGCGGGCCTCTACGGCGGCGCGACCGCGAGCCGCAAGGTCCTGCTGGTGCAGGCCCTGCCGGCGGCGATCGGCCTCGCCCTGGTGCTGCTTGCGTGACCGACGCCGAGCGCTAGCCCTTCCTGCCCCCGACCAGCAGCAGCAGGCCGCCGATCGCGATCGCGCCGACGCCGAGCCAGACCGGGACGTTGACCGTCTCCTTGGCCTTGATCGAGAGCTGGATCGGCCCGACCTTCGCCTGGTGGGTCTCCTTGGTGTAGGTGAAGCTGCGGTAGCTCAGCCCCAGCGCGCCGGCCACGATCAGAACGATTCCCACGAGCTTTGCCACGGCTTCTCCCTGCTTATGGCGCGGCGCGCCGGGGCGCGCCCGAGCCCTTGATCTGGGTGCGGTGCATGACGCGCCGCGCGGCGGGGTCGAAGGCGTCGCGCCGGTGCATGGTGGTGCGGTTGTCCCACAGTACGAGGTCGCCCAGCGCCCACTTGTGGCGGTAGACCGAGGTCTCGAGGTACGACCACAGCTCGTCGAGCAGGCGCTCGGACTCCTCGAGCGGCAGGCCCATGACGTAGGCGTTGCGCCGGCGCCCGAGGTAGAGCGCGCGCGCCCCCGACTCTGGGTGCTCGATCACCACCGGGTGCGGTGTGCCCGGCGAGCGGCGCGGGTCGTCCGACGCGGTGAACCCTTTTCGCAGGGTGCCGCCCGAGTCGTAGGTGCCGTCATGCTTGATCGCGAGCCCCGCGACGCGCGCGGCGAGCGCGCGCGGCAGCTTCGCCAGCGCGGCCTTCATGCCGGCGAAGCAGGTGT
>Ga0315540_10002669_pt1 | contig 10019 bp, 6 predicted proteins | sample SalMarSW160110MG_FD_203677 | JGI IMG/M metagenome (GOLD analysis project Ga0315540, IMG submission 203677) | Salt marsh sediment microbial communities from the Plum Island Ecosystem LTER, Massachusetts, United States - Salt Marsh Sediment SW1601-10 ... | reverse complement strand
AGGGCGAGCTCGCCGCGGAGGGCTACGAGACGACCGAGCTGAACGACGGCGACTTCGAGCACAGCTTCGATGAGGAGGTCGAGGACGAAGTCGAGGCAGCAGGGTCCTTCGGGCCTGAGGTCGAGGGCGTCCAGGAGCCCGAGATCGAAGGCGTCCAGGAGCCCGAGATCGAGCCCGAGGCTGAGCTCCCAGCCGAAAGCACGGGAGAGCCGGAGCTCGAGCCCTTCGAAGCTGCACCTCCGGTCCCGCCAACGGTTCCACCGAGCGTCCCCGCGGCCGCCGTCGTCCGTGCCGAGGCGGGCGTCGGGGAGCCGTTTGCCGCCGACGACAGCGGCATCGGCGCCGGTCGCGAGGCGGCGCCAGCCGCGGCAGCGACCGCCGTCGAAGAAGCTCCGATCGCACTCAGCGACGAGGACGTCGAACGCATTGCCCGTAAGCTCCTCGAGCTCTCCTCGGGCACCCTCGAGCGGATCGCGTGGGAGGTCCTCCCCGATATGGCCGAGCTGGTTGTCCGCGAGCGCGTGCGCCAGCTCGAGGCGGCCGTTGACGACGCCGCTCCCGCCGAAGAACCTCAGTGACGGGGCTTCGCCCGACCGAGTGACGGGGCCGATGGCGGTTTCTCCGCGACCACGGTGGCGGGTCCTGGTGGTCGAAGACGATCCGCTCAGTCGTGAGCTCATCTGCGAGTACCTCGAGGCCGGGCCGTACGAGGTCGTCACCGCCTGCGACGGTGTCGAAGCGTGGCACCGTCTCGAACGCGAGGTCGGTTTCGACGTGGTGGTGCTCGACCGTATGATGCCCCGCCTCGGTGGGCTCGAGCTGCTTGCCCGAATGAAGGAGCATCCCCGACTCCACCACCTGCCCGTGATCGTGGAGACCGCCGCCGCGGACCAGGCCGACATCGCCGAGGGCATCCGGGCTGGAGCCCACTACTACCTGACCAAACCCCTCGACGGCTTGGTGCTCGAGTCGATGGTACGGGCCGCCGCGACCGACCACGACCGCGTCCGGCAGCTGCTGGCCGACGTCCGACTGAGCGCCGATGCGATCCGGCTGCTCGAGACCGGCCATTTCAGCTTTCGCACCCCGGAGCAGGCCACCGGGCTCGGCGCCCTGCTGGCCAAGGTCTGCCCCGACCCGGAGAGAGTCGTGGTGGGGCTCACCGAGCTGCTGGTGAACGCCGTCGAGCACGGCAACCTCGAGATCGACTACGAGCTCAAGGGTGAGCTTCTCAGGGACGGTCGGTGGGCAGAGGAAGTCCGCCGCCGACTGGAGCAGCCGCGTTTCCGCGAGCGCGTGGCCACCGTCCGTGTGGAGCGGGTCGCGCACCGGCTCACGTTTGTGGTCCGCGACCAGGGCCCGGGCTTCGACGCCCGCCCGTTCATGGTGATCGACCCCCAACGGTGCTTCGACAACCACGGACGCGGGATCGCGATCGCCAACCTCATGAGCTTCGACAGCCTCGAGTACCACGACGACGGCCGCGAGGCCGTCGCCTCGCTGAGCTCGGCCCCCGAGCAGCGGTGAGCCCTTCGTCCTGCGAACAGAAATCAACTGCGACCGGATACAATGGCAGATGCCGCGTTTCGGAAACCGGCAGCGGGCCATGGACGTAGGAAGTTCAGATCGCCGATGCACCACGCTCGGGAATTGGGAGGTCGCCATGACCAGGACCCCCTCGTCGCTCCGCCGCCTCGTTCGGCTGGCGCTCGCCGGCAGCCTGGGGTTGATCGCGCTCGCCGGGGCAGGCATGGCTCAGGAGACGATCGTCGAGTCGAACAAGTTCTTCGACGTGGTCAAGGTCAACGTCGTCAACGTCGAGACCTTCGTCACCGGACGTGATGGCAAGCCGGTTCTCGGTTTGACGCCGGACGACTTCGAGATCACTGTCGACGGGGAGCCGGTCGCGATCCGCAACTTCTTCACCGTCGAAGGTGCCCGCGTCCGTCAGCTCGAGGTCGCAGAGCGCGCCGGTGCCGAGCCCAAGGACGTGGCCCCCGCCGACCTTCCCGACTACCAGCGCCTCAACCTGATCGTCTACGTGGACAACTCGGCGATCCAGCCACGCTCCCGGAACCGCGTCCTGGGTCAGCTCAAGAAGCTGTTGGCGAGCGAGCTCAGCCACGACGACCGGGTCATGGTCGCCACCCAGGGTTCGCGCCTCGACATCCGCCTCAGCTTCTCCGATCCTCCAGAGAGGCTCGGGCCGGTGCTCGATGCCATGGCGCACGAGGTGGGCAAGGGCGGCCTGTTCGTCAACGACCGCAACTTCATCCTCCGCACCATGGAGCGAACGAACACCACGACACCTCAGAGGGGTTCCGGCCAGGACACGCGTGTCGAAGAGGCCAAGGCTCTCCTCCAGGACATCGAGGGCTGGTGCCAGTACAAGTACGAGGTGACCCGGGCGTCGATCCGGACCTTGCGCCAGCTCGTCGACTCGCTCGCCGGGCTTCCCGGCCGCAAGGCGGTCCTGTACGTCGGCGAGGGCGTGTCCATGCGGATTGGCGAGCCGCTGTTCGAGGCCTGGGTAGCCAAGTTCTCGCGCATGTGGTCCACCGTTCCCGACGTCCCGATGGGTCTGCGTGGGTTCTCTCCCCAGACTGCCGCGGGTCGGTACAACGTCCGCCCGTTCTTCAGGGAGCTCGCCGACCGCGCCAACTCCAATCGCGTGACCCTCTATGCGATCGACGCGTCGCAAGGTGTGCTGGGGAGCTACGTGACGGCGTCGAACCCGGGCTACGAGGGCGGGTCGCAGCTCTCCGTGATGCAGGCCTTCGGCGACCAGGAGGCGCTGCAGTTCCTCGCCGGGACCACCGGCGGTCGTCAGATCACGAACCTCGAGAACGTCGCCCTGGCCCTCGATCAGCTCAGGTCCGACTTCGACAGCTACTACTCTCTCGGGTTCACGCCCTCCGGCGAGCCCGACGGCAAGTACCACCGGATCAAGGTCGCCGTGAAGCGCGGCGGCGTCACGGTGCGCCATCGTGAAGGCTTCCGGTCCAAGTCGCCGGACGAGCTCATGTCCAACCGGACGCTGTCCGCGGTCTTTCTCGGAGTGACCGCCAACCCCCTCGACATCGCACTCGAGACCGGCGTCGCGCACCGCGATGCCGCCAACGGCGAGTATCTGCTCCCGGTCAACGTCGTCATCCCCCTCGGACGGCTCCTTCTGCTGCCCGCAGAGGACGTTCACGAGGGCCGGCTGACCGTCTTCATCGCGGTGCGCGGTGCTGACGGCCGCTCCTCCGACGTCCAGCGGCGCGAGCTCCCCCTGCGGGTCCCCAACGAGGTCGTGCTCGAGTCAGGGGACCGCAAGCTCAACTACTCGATCGACCTCATGATGCGGGAGGGCGAGCAGACCGTCGCGGTCGGGGTGCGCGACGAGCTCGCGGAGATCGACTCTACGGTCTCGGTCGGGGTCACCATCGGCGGCGCCAGCGGCTAGCCTGCGAGGGCGTGACCCGCTCTCGCGGTGACGCGCGCTGTCAGCTCCATCTTCCCGGAGGGTCGCCTGCCCGACCTGCGCGGTGGACGCGCGATGCTAGACTTTCGAGACCCCTTCCGGGGCAGGAGACCGCGACCATGACCGAGCCGACTCTGGACACGCGCTACGAGCCCTCAAGCTTCGAGCGCGATTGGTACGAGCGCTGGGAGGCCTCCGGCGCGTTCTCACCCGAGCACCCGTCGACCAAGCCGCCCTTCTGCATCGTGATCCCCCCGCCGAATGTTACCGGCAAGCTGCACATCGGCCACGCACTCCAGTTCACACTCCAGGACCTGGTGATTCGCTGGCGGCGCATGCAGGGCTACAACGCGCTCTGGCTGCCGGGCACCGATCACGCCGGTATCGCGACTCAGGTGATGGTCGAGCGTCAGCTCGCGCGCGAGGGCACGTCTCGCCAGGCCCTCGGCCGCGACGCTTTCCTCGAGCGCATGTGGGCCTGGAAGGACGAGCACAAGGACAACATCTCGGTGCAGGCGAAGGCGCTCGGGTCGTCCTGCGACTGGAGCCGGGAGCGCTTCACCCTCGACGAGGGGCTGTCGCAGGCGGTGTTGCACTCCTTCGTGACCCTCCACGAGCAGGGTCTGATCTATCGGGACCGCCGCCTGATCAACTGGTGCGTGCGCTGCCACACGGCGCTGTCCGACCTCGAGGTGGTCCACCAGGACAGTCAGGGCCGGCTCACCGACTTCGCCTACCCCCTCGAGGACGGCGGTGAGATCGTCGTGTCCACCACCCGGCCCGAGACGATGCTCGGCGACAGCGCGGTCGCCGTCCACCCCGAGGACTCCCGCTATCGCCACCTGGTCGGGCGCTTCGCCCGCCACCCGTTCCTGGACCGGCGGATCCCGGTCATTGCCGACGCCGAGCTGGTCGACCCGGAGTTCGGCACCGGCGCGGTCAAGGTGACGCCCGCCCACGATCCCAACGACTTCGCGACCGGGCTGCGCCACGACCTCGAGTTCATACCGATTCTCGACGAGGATGGTCGGGTCAACGCCAACGGCGGACGCTTCGCTGGCCAGGACCGGCTCGAGGCGCGGCGGGCGGTGGTCGACGCTCTCCAACGCGAAGGCCTGCTGCGCGGTGGCCGCGAGCACCCGATGGCGGTCGGCTGCTGCCAGCGCTGCGACACCGTGCTCGAACCCTACCTGTCGACGCAGTGGTTCGTACGCACCACGCCCCTCGCCGAGCAGGCGCTGGCGGCAGTGGCGAGCGGCCGCATCACCCTGGTGCCCGACTTCTGGGTCGCGACCTACAACCACTGGCTCGAGAACATCCAGGACTGGTGCATCTCCCGCCAGCTGTGGTGGGGCCACCGGATCCCGGCGTGGTACGACGCCGAGGGCACGGTCTACGTCGGTTTGAGCGAGGACGACGTGCGCGCCCGCCACGGCCTTCCGGACGACCTGCCGCTGGCGCAGGATCCTGACGTCCTCGACACGTGGTTCTCGTCCGGACTGTGGCCGTTCTCGACCCTCGGCTGGCCGGAGGCCACCACCGACCTCGCCGCCTTCTACCCGACGTCCGTGCTGATCACGGGCTTCGACATCCTGTTCTTCTGGGTCGCCCGGATGATCATGATGGGTTGCCACCTGGCCGGCGACATCCCGTTCCACACCGTTCACCTCACCGGCCTGGTCAGGGATGCCCAGGGTCAGAAGATGTCCAAGACCAAGGGCAACACCATCGATCCACTCGAGCTCTGCGCCACCTATGGCGCCGACGCGGTGCGCTTCACCCTCGCCGCGCTCGCATCCCCCGGACGGGACCTCCCGCTCGACCTCAATCGTATGGAGGGCTACCGGGCGTTCGCCACCAAGGTCTGGAATGCGGCGCGCTTCGTCCAGATGCAGCTCGTTGGAGACGAGATCCCTCTCGCCGAGCTCGACCTCGAGCGGCTCGCGCCGACCGAGCGCTGGATCCTCTCTCGGCTCTCGCACACCGTACGCTCGGTCACACGCGCCTGGGAGAGCTACCGCTTCGACGAGGGCACCCACCAGCTCTACCACTTCGTCTGGCACACCTACTGCGACTGGTACCTCGAGCTGACCAAGACCACCTCCCGCCTACGGGAGGTGCGGTCGGTCCTGCGCGGCGTGCTGCTCGAGGCCCTCGCGCTGCTCCACCCGGTGATGCCGTTCATCACCGAAGAAATCGCCGCCGAGCTCGGGCACAAGGGCATGCTGATCACCGCCCGATACCCCGAGCCGACACCCGGCTGGGAGGACGACAAGCTCGAGGGCGATCTCGAGACCCTGCAGGCGCTGGTCAGCGGGCTGCGCTCCTACCGTTCGCTGCTCGGGCTTGGGCAGCGCAACCCGATCGCGGTCACACTGGTCGACGCCGATGCCCATCGCGCCTCATTCCTGCGCGCCCAGGCAGTCCAGCTCGAGCGGCTCGCCGCGGTCTCCGCGATCTCGGTCGGCCCCGCCCCCGAGCACTCGGTACACGAGCTTCTCGGCGGCCTCGAGGTCGCGCTCGCCTTCCCCCCGGGCTCGATCGGCGCCGAGCAGCGTGAGCGGATCGCCAAGGAGGTCGCGAGCCTCGAGCGCGAGGGACGGGGCCACGAGGCCCGGCTTGCCAACCCCGGCTTCACTTCCAAGGCGCCGCCGGAGATCGTCGAAGGCGCACGCACGCGGCTGGCGGAGGTCCGTACCCGCCTCGAGCGGCTGCGGCGGACACTGGACGCGGTGTCCGGGTGAAGGACCTGCTGGCCCGCCTGTGGACGTCGCTCGGCGACGCCGCCGACAACCTGGTCTACCTCTCGCTCGCCGACTCCACCCATGCTGTCGCCGGGAGGCTCATCGACGAGGTCGACGACGACGAGGCGAGCCTCGGATCGAGCGTGCTGATCGCTGGCCGGCAGTCCACCGGCCGCGGCCGCGGGGACCACACATGGTCCTCGCCTCAAGGCGGCCTCTACCTGAGCTGGATCGCGACCGGAGTTGCGTCCGCCCGGCTCGCGCAGCTGCCGATGCTGGCTGCGGCCGCGGCATGGCGGGCGCTGGGCGCGGCCGGGCTCGAGGGCCACGGCGTCAAGTGGCCGAACGACATCCTCCACGGCGGCCGCAAGCTCGCCGGACTGCTGATGACCGCCCGCCACGGGGCACCGCACTGGGTGACGGTGAGCCTCGGCGTCAACCTCGCCACCGCCCCCGACCTCGGCCCAGGCGCGTCCCATCCGGCCGGAAGCCTCGCCGACGTCCTCGGGCCCCGCGAGTGGGTCGAGTGGGCGGAGCCGATCATTTCGACCTTCGTCGCCGAGCTCGCGCGAGGGATCGCCGAGCCGGCCCCCGCCTTGCGGCGGTGGCGGGACGCGCTGGTCCACCAGCCCGGAGACAGCGTCGCAGTGCGCCTCGCCTCCGGCGAGACGGTTCGCGGAAAGTACCTCGGAGTGACGGATGACGGCTACCTGCGCGTGGTGAGCGACGATGCAGAACGGGTCATCTCGGCCGGCGAGGTGTTCCCGGCCCTCGGCGACCCGACCTCGGGCTCCAGCGACACGGAAGAGGATTGACCCACACTCGTCGCCAGGCTTCCGTAGGAGCGCGTGATGCGCCGCGCTGAGCCGTTCTTTCTCGCCGCGGGTCTCATTCGTCGTCCTCCGAGGCTTCGCCCCGGACCCCTTCGAGGCCCTCGCGAATGAGCCACGGCACCATCGCGAGTGCCGCGACCGGATCGGCCCACCACCAGCCGAGGGCGGCGTTCAGCCCGAGCCCCAGGAGCAGGGTCAAGGACAGGTAGGAGCAGGCCAGAGTCTCCTTGGCTTCGGCGGCGAGGGCGCGGCTGCCCAGGCGCCGCGCGGCGCGCAGCTTGCCCCACGCCACCAGGGGCATGACCACCAGCGACGCGACGGCGAGGATGATGCCGACCAGGCTTCCGGCGGCGGCCTCGTGGCGCCACAGCCCCCATCCCGCCTCGGTCGTGACGTACAGCGCGAGCAGCAGGAAGGTGACGCCGATGACGCGGTGGACTGCGCGCTCGCTGGCCTCGACGCGCTCGTGGTCGGCGCCGCGGGCCTCGACCGACAGCCGCCACAGCAGCGCCGCCCCCGCGACCAGCTCGATGACGCTGTCAAGGCCGAAGCCCACCAGAGCGATCGAGGCCGCGACGACGCCCGACCACAGGGCAACGCCCGCCTCGATCGCGTTGTAGGCCATGGTGGCGACCACCAGGCCGAGCGCGATCCGCCGCCAGCGGGCGGGCTCGGTCCCTTCAGCCGCCGGTGGCACGCCGGAGTCGTCCCATGAACCGCTCCGCCGGCTCAAAGCCCGTGATCCGGAAGCGCTCGGCGCCCTCGTTCCAGACCACCACCGTCGGCACGCCGCGGACGCTGTACTCTCGCTGCAGGACCTGATTGGTGGCGTTGGCGCGGGTCAGGTCTACCTTGAACCGGGTGAACCCTTCGAGCAGTTCGCGGACGCCGGGGTCGGCAAAGGTGATCGCGTCGAGCTCCTTGCACGGAGCGCACCAATCGGCCGCGAAGTCGACGATCACCGGCCCGCCGGCGGCGATGGCGGCCGAGACCGCACTCGCCTCGTAGGGCGCCCAATCCAGGTGACCGGCGGCAGCCGTCTCCCCGCCGCCCTGGTGCAGCCGTACCGTCGGCGCCAAGACGACCCCCGCCGCCAGCATCACCGCCGACGCAAGGCGCATCGAGCGGTCGATCGCGGGCTGCTCGTGCCCGGTCCGGTCGATCACCAACAGGTAGAGGGCGCCGAGCACCAGCACCACCGGCATGAGCCAGCCGCCGACCGCCGCGGGCAACTGGGGCGCGGCGAAGTAGGCGGCCATCGCGATCAGGAGCACGCCGAACAAGCGCCGAACACCGACCATCCACATGCCGGACGAGGGGAGGCGGTTGACCAGGCCTGTGAAGGTCCCGAGCAGCAGGTAGGGCAGCCCGAGACCGAGGGCGAGGGTGAAGAACACGGTGAAGCCGAACACCGGGTCACCGCGCTGGCCGACCAGGGTCAGCAGCCCGATCACGAACGGCCCGATGCAGGGCGCCGCGATGAAGCCCATGATGAGGCCCATGAGCAGCGCCCCGACGACGCCGGTGCGCCCGCCCGAGGCGCGCTGCGCCCAACCCGGCACGCGCAGCTCCCACAGGCCGAACATCGACGCCGCGAGCGCCAAGAGCACGGCGACGATGACGCCGACCACCCACGGGCTCTGCAGCGCGCTGCCGAACAGCGCGCCGCCGAGCGCGGCGAGCACCCCGAGCACCGAGTAGGTCGCGGCGATCCCGATCATGTAGGCGAGGGCGAGCCAGAAGGTCCCCCCCGAACGCTCCTTGGTCTGCTGGGCGAAGAACCCGATCGTGATCGGAATGAGCGGAAACACGCACGGCGTCAGGTTGAGGGCCAGACCGCCGAGGAAGACGCCGATCAGGAGCAGGGGAAGGGACTTCGCCGCCAGCCTCCCGGCCTCCTGAGCACCGGCGGCTGTACCCTGGGCGTCGGCGGGCTGCGGCGGCGCCTGTGCCTCGCTGAAGAGGTCGGCGTTGGTCGGGTTGACGACCGTTCCTGGCGGCGCGACCGTCGTCTCGAGTGTCGTTGTGACGTCGGTCGGCGCCAGACACTGGCTCGAGTTGCAGGCCTGAGCGGTGACTCCTACCGTCAAGCGGACGGGGCCGGTTGCGCCCTCCGGCACCGTGAGCACGACCGGGATGAGTACCCGCCCCTGCCAGACCTCGATCGGCGTCTCAGAGAAGTCGAACCGCAGCTTCTCGCCGTCGGGGAAGCTCGGGACCGGATCCAGCCAGCCCTCTGGGAGCTTCCACACCATCGTGGTAGGAACCGAAAAGTCGTCGCCCGGGTCGTCGCTGTTGATGTGCCAGCCGCGCTCGACCGTCACGACCACGGCCAGCCGCGCCGACTCGCCCGCGACAAGTGGCTCGTGGTCCGCGACCAGGCGCGCCTGGAAGACGGGCTCGTCGAGGATGCCCTGGGCGACGGCGACGGTCACGCCCAGGCACAGCAGCAGGATCACGAGTACAGGTCGCCTCATCTCACCCCCACACCGATGCAGAGTAGCCGTCGCGCGGCACGCCGCACAGCCGCCCGACCGTCACGACTCGACGAGCTCCGGGGCCAGGCGGCGCACCATCATACGTGCGTCGTCGTCGAGCCTTTCCCAGCTCTTCTTGATCAACTCTGGGCGGCGGGTTACGGTGAGCTCGACCGCACGCTCCAGGCGCCAGCCGCGGACCGCCGCGTGATTGCCGGAGACCAGCACCGGGGGGACCTCGAGTCCCTCCACCACTGGTGGTCGCGTGTAGCACGGGTAATCGAGCAGACCATTGACGAAGGAGTCTGCAGCGACCGACTCCGGATCGCCGACGACCCCGGGTACCAGCCGCGCAACCGCCTCGATCAGGGCCATCGCGGCAACCTCGCCACCACCGAGAACGAAATCACCGAGCGAGATCTCGAGGGGATCCAGGATCTCGTGAACTCTCTCATCGAAGCCTTCGTAGCGCCCGCACAGCAGCACGACGCGGGAGGTG
>Ga0315540_10002667_pt1 | contig 10023 bp, 9 predicted proteins | sample SalMarSW160110MG_FD_203677 | JGI IMG/M metagenome (GOLD analysis project Ga0315540, IMG submission 203677) | Salt marsh sediment microbial communities from the Plum Island Ecosystem LTER, Massachusetts, United States - Salt Marsh Sediment SW1601-10 ... | reverse complement strand
GGATTGACGTGGTTCGCCCCCCACAGCTCCTCCACGATCTCGTTCTGGCGGTCGCGGTAGAACGTGTCGCCCGTGACGAGCCAGAGGTAGTGGGCGAGGCGCCAGTTCGCGGAGCGAGGCTCGAGATCGGGCTTGTAGAAGGCCGCGTAGGGCGTGTTCCAGGCCGTGAGCGGGTCCCCGCCCGCGCGCGCGTACCACTTGGCGAGGAACTGGTTCTCGAGCCAGTCACGCCAGAAGTCCGCCGCCGGTCCGTAGCGCGAGTCGAGACCACGGTTCGCGTTCAGCACCCAGGTCCACAGCGCGACGTTTCCCGAGCTGATGGACTCGTCGAGCCAGTTGGTGTCCTTGCCGTAGTAGGTGGCGTTTGTCGGGTCCGCCAGCCACAGCCAGCTCGTGTAGCCGTCCGTCGTGCCGTCGAGCCACGCGTCGCGCAGCGAGCCGCGCCCCAGCTCGGTCAGGTCGTAGATACGGTCGAGGAACTGCTTCTCCCCCGTGGCCCGGAACGCCATGAAGAGCGCCTCGATGTAATTGCCGCCGGTACGCCCCAGCTCGTAGGAGTCGCCGCCCGTCATCGCGTTGTCGGCGAGCACGTCGCTCGCGTTCATCGCGGCGATCAGCCGGTCGTACCAGACCTGCTCCTCGGGGGTGCGGGTCGCCGGGGCCGCGGCACGCGGGCTGCGGGAGACCGGCGCGTCGGCGAAGGCGGGCACGGCGAGAACGGCGGTGAAGAGGAAGACGACGGCCGTGCGAAGGAACGGGGCAGGACGCATGTGACCTCCGGCGTCACCTCGATGGGGTCGATCGAGAAGGATGTCGGTGAACGGAGTGCGGGCCCGGCCGGTGCGACGGACTTCGGTTCGACGGAGAACGCTCCGGGGACCTCCGCGGTTCGTCCCTTTCATCGGCACGAACGCTCCGGCGGTCCAGTCTTCATCGGCGCGCAGGATGGCTCACGGGGCCCTCCGGGCGCCACCGGGCCGTTTGGCCCGGGGCGTTGCGGTTTCGCGTGCGAATTCCGTTTCGCAAGCCGGAGATCGCCCCGCCGTTACCTCCGGCGGCGGCGGCGGTCCCCCGCCTGGCGCTGCGGGCGCCGCCCGTGCGTGGGCGCCGCGGTCCCGGCTTCGCCGGCCCGCTTGATGCCCGGCATCGGCGGCAGCCCCGCCCGCGGTCCCGGTCGCTCGCCGCGGCCGGAGTCGCCCTCGTGCCGGCGGCCGCCGCGGTCGTACCGCCCGCTCGACGCCGCGACGGAGGCGGCCGAGCGCTTGTAGTCGAAGTCGGGAAGCGTCACCCGGGGAAGCGAGCGGCCGAGGAAACGCTCGATCGCCGCGACGCCGGACTTTTCCTCCGGGCTCACGAGCATGAACGCGTCCCCCACGGCCTCGACGCGGCCGGTCCGCCCGATGCGGTGCACGTAGTCCTCGGGGCTGTGGGGAACATCGAAGTTGATCACGTGGGAGATGTCCTCGACGTCGATGCCGCGCGAGGCGATGTCCGTCGCCACGAGCACCTCGACGCGGCCGCGCTTGAGGTCCGACAGGGCGCGCTCGCGCTGGCTCTGCGTCCGGTCCCCGTGCAACGCGGCCACGCTGTGCCCGCGAGCCTTGAGCTGCCGCGCGAGGCGGTCGGCGCCGTGCTTCGTTCGCGTGAAGACGATCGCGCTGCCCACGGCCGAGTCCTGGAGCATCTGGTCGAGCAGTTCGAGCTTGAGGTGCCGCGCCACCGGGTAGATCGCCTGAGTGATGCCGGCCGCCGGCCGCGAGGGCGGGGCGAGGTCCACGCGCTTCGGGTCCACGAGCGCCTCGCTCGCGACCTTGTTGAGGTCGGGCGGCATCGTGGCGCTGAACATGAGGGTCTGCCGGTCCTTCGGCAGCAGGCGCAGGATGCGGCGCAGGTCGGGCGCGAAGCCCATGTCCACCATACGGTCGGCCTCGTCGAGCACCAGCGCCTCGACGTCCTCGAACGTGACGCTCTGGCGGCCGTGCAGGTCGAGCAGCCGGCCGGGCGTGGCGACCAGGAGGTCCACGCCCTCGTAACGGAGCATGCGCTCCTGGGGGCCGATCGGGACGCCACCGTAGACGACGCCGACGCGCAGGCGCGTGTAGCGCGCGTAGTCGCGGGCGTTCGTTTCGACCTGCGCGGCCAGCTCGCGGGTGGGCACGAGCACGAGCGCGCGCAGGGCCTGGTAGCCCTCGAGCAGCTTCGCGAGCAGCGGCAGGACGAACGCGGCCGTCTTGCCCGTGCCGGTCTGCGCGGCGCCGATGAGGTCGTGGCCCTCCAGGATCAGCGGGATGGCCCGCTGCTGGATCGGCGTGGGCTCCTTGTAGCCGGCCGCGCGGACCCCCTTGAGGAGGGGGGCGGGCAGGCCGAGTCGGGCGAAGGGCAAGGGCACCTCGGGGATGGGGTGAAGGGCGAGGCGAGGACTATAGCCGAATCCTCGCCCCGCCTTCGAATGCCTCCCCGACGGCTCAGCGCGCCGTCGCGGCCTCGCCCGCCAGGATCAGCCGCCGGGTGTACGGCACGAGCCCGCCCGCATCGATGATCGCCTGCCGGGCCTTCGGCAGCGCCACGACCGGGAAGCTGCGGCCGGTGGCGAGGTTCGCGACCTCGCTCCCGCGCAGCTCGAGCTCGTCGCCCTCCCCCGCCTCGATCGTCGGGCAGTGGACCATGTGCAACCCGAGGTTGATCCCGTTCTGCAGGAAGATCCGGGCGAAGCCCCTCGCGACCACGACGAGCTCGTGGCCCTTCAGGCACGACGCGGCCTGCTCGCGGGACGAGCCGCAGCCGAAATTGGCGCCGCCGACGATCACGCTGCCGGCCGGCACCTCGCCGGCACGCAGCTTCGCGTTGAACTCCGCATGGTCGGCGAACGCGTACTGCGGGGTCTCCGAGGGCAGCACCGTGGCCATGTAGCGGCCGGGATACAGGATGTCCGTGGAGACGTCGTCGCCGACCTGGAAGACCACCCGTCCGCGGGTCATGCCGTCACCTCCTCCCGCTGCTCGGCCGCGACCCCCGGGTCGGTGATGGTCCCGGCCAGCGCGCTCGCCGCGGCGACCGCGGGCGAGCACAGGTACACCTCGGCCTTCGGGTTGCCCATCCGGCCCCTGAAGTTCCGGTTCGTGGTCGCGAGCGCCACCTCGCCGTCGGCGAGCGCCCCCTGGTGGACGCCCAGGCACGGGCCGCAGCCCGGGTTGCAGACGACGGCGCCCGCGTCCACGAGGTCCTGGATCACGCCCGTGCGCAGGGCCTCGGAGTAGACGCGCCACGACGCCGGGAAGACGAGCAGGCGGGTGCCCTCGGCGACCCGGCGGCCCTTCAGGATCCGGGCCGCGACCTGCAGGTCGTCGAAGCGGCCGTTGGTGCAGGAGCCGATCACGATCTGGTCCACCTTCGTGCCGGCCACCTCGACGACGGGCTTCACGCGGTCCACCGCGTGCGGGCAGGCGACCTGCGGCCCCAGCGAGGACGCGTCGAGGTCCACTTCGAGCTCGTAGTCCGCGTCGGGATCCGGCCCGAAGAAGTCGAACGTCTTCCAGACGTTCGCCGTCTCGTTGAGGTAGCGCCGCGTCTCGTCGTCCGGCGGCACCACGCCCGCCGTGGCGCCGGCCTCGACCGCCATGTTGCAGAGCACGAGCCGGCCCGACGTCGGCATCGTGCGGATCGCCGGGCCGTGGAACTCGAGCACCTTGTAATTGGCGCCCTCGGCCGTGAGCCGGCCGACCAGCGCCAGCGCGACGTCCTTGGGGTGGACGCCCTCGCGCAGGCGCCCGGTCACGTTCACGCGGATCGTTCCGGGCACCTCGACGTTGAGCACGCGGCCCAGCGCCCAGACGGACGCCATCTCCGTGGCGCCGATGCCGAAGGCGAACGCCCCGAGCGCGCCGTGGGTGGTCGTGTGGCTGTCGGTGCCGACCACGACCTCCCCGGGCAGCACGTAGCCGTTCTCGGGCAGCACCTGGTGGCAGATGCCGCCCCGGTCGCCCCGGACGTCGTGGAAGCGGCCGATGCCCTGGGCGCGAACGAAGTCGCGCACCTTCTTCTGGTTCGTGGCCGTCTTCGACGACTCCGCCGGCACGCGGTGGTCGAAGACGATGGCGATGCGGCCGGGATCCCAGACGCGCGGCTCACGCCCCGTGCCGGCGAAGATCCCGGCGAACTGGTTGAGCACGAGCGCGGCGTTCTCGTGCGACATCGCGAGGTTCACGGGGGGCTCGAGCACCTCGCCCACCTCCACCGCGTCGCGGCCGCACGCGCGCGCGAGCAGCTTCTGCACGTAGGTCCTGCCCACGGATTCTCTCCTTCCGGCGCGTCCGGCCCTCAGGCCCGGAGCTTCACCCCGATCGGGTACTTCGTCTCGATGCGCTCCTTCGGCAGGTACTTCTCCTCGAGCGCCCGGTACTCGGGCAGCCCGACGGCCCGGGTGAACTCGGTGAACGTCGGCACCCACTTCGTCTCGCCGGCGAGCGTGCCCGTGGGCGAGGCCTTCAGCGCGCGGAAGAAGTCCGCGAGCGCGCGGTGCGCGACGAGGATGGACGCCACCGGGATCGACACCCGCCCCACGCCCAGTCGCGCGAGCTCGGGGATCGGCACCAGCTCGGTCTTCACGCCCGAGACGGCGTCCATCAGGTTCACCGACAACGGCCCGCCCACCTCCTTCACCGCGCGCTGGATGTCCGCCTTCGTGCGGATCCCGTCGATGAACGCGAGGTCGGCCCCCGCGTCGAGGTAGAGGTTGCAGCGCCGGATGGCCTCGTCCAGCCCGAGCGGCGCGAACGCATCGGTGCGGGCATTGAGCACGAAGTCGGGGTCGAGGCGGTCACGGACGTCCGCGCACGCCCGGATCTTCCCGGCCATCTCCTCGGCCGGGATGACCTCCTTGCCCTCCATGTGCCCGCAGCGCTTCGGGAAGACCTGGTCCTCGAGGTTCATGCCCGCGACGCCCATGGCGACCAGCCGCTCGGTGACCCAGGCGGCGTTGACCGCGTTGCCGCCCCCGGTGTCGACGTCGGCCATCACCGGGATCGCCACCGCCTGCACGATGTTCCAGGTCATGTCGAGGACGTCCTTCATCTGCACCAGGCCGACGTCCGGCTTTCCGAGCAGCGAGGCCGCGAGACCGAACCCCGAGACCTGGATCGCCTCGAAGCCCGCCTGCTCGACGAGCCGCGCGCTGAGCGCGTCGTGACATCCCACGACGGTGACCGCGCGCCGCTCCTGGATCGCCTTCTTCAGAACCGTGGATCGCCTCATCCGCCCCTCCTCACCGCGAACCGACCGGGACGCCGAGGCGCAGGCCGACGGCCTCCGCCATCTGCACCGTCGTCGCCGAACCGCCCATGTCGTACGTCCGCACCTTGCCCTCGCGCACGACGCTGGCGACGGCGTCCTCGAGGCGCTTCGCCATGTCCTTCTCGCCCAGCCAGTCGAGCATCATCTTCGCGGCGAGGATCGTGGCGATCGGGTTCGCCTTCTGCTTGCCCGCGTGCTTCGGCGCGGATCCGTGCGTGGGCTCGAACACGGCGAGCGTCTCGCCGACGTTGCCCGAGCAGCCAAAGCCCAGCCCGCCGACCATCTGCGCGCAGAGGTCCGAGACGATGTCGCCGTAGAGGTTCGGGGCGACGAGCACGTCGTAGTTGAACGGGTTCTTGAGCAGCCACATCGTCATGGCGTCCACGTTCGCGTCGTCCATCACGATGTCCGGGTACTCCCTGGCGACCTGGCGCGCGATCTCGAGGAACAGTCCGTCGGTCGCGCGGACGACGTTCGCCTTGTGCACGACCGTGACCTTCTTGCGGCCGTGCTCGCGCGCGTAGTCGAACGCCGCGCGCACGATGCGCTCGGAGCCCCGGCGCGTGTTGACCTTGCACGAGACGGCGAACTCTTCGCCCGGAAGGTCCGCGAACGCCCGGAACGGCGGCGAGAGCTCGCGAAGTGCCTCGCGGAGCCGGTCCGGGACCGTGTGGAACTCGACGCCCGCGTACAGGTCCTCGGTGTTCTCGCGGAACACGACGAGGTCGATGCCCTCCCGGTAGTTCAGCGGGTTCCGGTCGAAGGCCCGGCACGGCCGCTCGCAGACGTAGAGGTCGAAGAGCTGCCGCATGCGAACGATCGGCGAGCGGTAGACGTGCCCGCGTCCGCGCAGGGACGGCGAGAGCTCGCGCTCGGAGTCCTTCAGCGGCTTCGAGGTGATGGCGCCGAACATCGCGGCGTCCACGCTCCGCAGCAGCTCGATCGTGCGGGCCGGCAGGGCGTCGCCCTCGCGGCACCAGAAGTCCCAGCCGATGTCCCCATGGACGTATTCCGCGTCGAAGCCGACGCGGTCCAGCACCAGCCGGGTGGCGTCCATCACCTCGACGCCGATGCCGTCCCCCGGCAGCCACGCAATCCTGTATCTGGGCATGTCCTGATTCTCCTGTGCGAACGCGGCCCGCGGTCGCCGGCCGGCGGCTCTCCCGGAGGCGGCCCCTCCGGGCGCGAGCGCCCGCGAGTCGTCCCGGGTTGCGGCGGAAGGGCCGCATTGGGCGTGCCATGGAGGCCCTGCTGGAGGGCGCGGCGCGCGCGGGCCGGGGCCGCGGGCTCGGGTGCGCCGAAGTCCCGTGGGGCCCGCAGGGTTGGGAGGCGCGGCTGACCAATTTCGGATGCCGCGCCCCCGCGGGCGCGCGTGGCCGCCTCCGGCCCGCCGACGCCAACCTGTCAGGCGCGGGCCGAAGTGGCAGGAGTCAGTGCGCGAGCGGCGCGCGCTGCCCCGCCGCGTGGCGGAGGCGCTCGAACTTCGCCCGCGCCGCCGACTCGACGAGCGACACGGCCTCCTCGAACGTCAGGCAGCCGGTGTTCACCACGAGGTCGTAGCCCGCCGGGTTCTCGATGTCCCGGCCGAAGAGCTTCCGGACGAACTCCGAGCGCTCGTGATCGCGCGCATCGACCTCGCGCGAGGCCATCCTCGGCGTCAGGTGCTCGTCGTCCACCAGGCGCTGGATGCGGTCCTCGCGCGGCGCCACGATCCGCACGTGCAGGCCCCGCCCGGGGCCCACGATGTAGTTCGCGCCGCGCCCGACGACGACCACTCCGCCCAGCTCGGAGAGCGTGCGGATCGTTTCGAGCAGGAAGCGGACGTAGTCGCTCGAGTCGGCGTAGTGCTGCTGGACGATGGCTTCGCACCACATCGCGATCTGGGACTTCGCGTGCTCGTCGAGCGACTCGACGATGCTGCGCCGGATGCCGCTCGAGTTGCAGATACGATCGATGACGTCGCGGTCGAGCAGCTCGTACTCGAACCGCTGCGCGACCAGCCCGGCGACGCGGCTCCCGCCGCTTCCCCGCTCGCGAGAAACCGTGATCACGGGGTGAAGGGGCGTTCCCGGCTCTTCGGGCCGCGGCTCGGCGCCGCGCGCGTCCCGCTCCAGCTCCCAGCGGCGGAGCTGGCGGTCGATGATGGAGTGGATCGACGGCATGACGGACCTCCCAGGACCGGCTTCGACACTCCCGGGCGCGCCGAGCGACGCGTCGTCGCACCCGCGCGCGTCTTGCTGTCCCTTGCGATGCCTCTATTGGGCTCCCGGCGTCTCCAGCCGGTCAAGGGACCGGCTCCCTCGGGAGGCCGGCCGCCGTTCCCCGTTGCGCCGCCGACTCTTCCGCGGACCGGCCCGCTCGACTCCCGCCTGCCCCGGGGCACCCTCCCGCCCCGACGAGGGGACTCGCGGCCCCTTCGGCCCGGCCCCCTCCAGGCCGGGCCCCGAGGGCTGAAAATGACGGGGGGGCTGCCACTTATGAGGCGTTTTCACTCGACTTTCAGAAGGGAGGTCGTTCACCATTGAAGCCGTGGTTCACGCTCTTGCGGGCTGCACCTCCCGCGGGGGCCTTTGGAGTGTCGGCCGGCGAGATGTTCCGGCAGGAAATCCGGTCCCCCCGGCGCGGATTCAGCACCTTCGGAGAGACTTCATGCGAGTCCGCCTCACCGCCGTGATGTCCGTGCTTGCCCTTCTCGCAGCGACTTGCGCCGTTCCGGCCGCGCACGCCCAGCTCGTCGAGACGATGGACCCCGTCCGGCTGGACGTCGTCAGCGGAGGTCACGGCAAGGTCCGGATCACGGTCACGGCCGGACAGACCGGTGCGCCGGCGGGCTTCCAGGTCTGCTGGATGACCGCCACACAGTTCACCGAGCTCGGCCAGCGCTGGACCTGGCCGTGGGTGCCGGGCGAAGGCTGGGTGGACTACACGGGCATCGGCACGCTCAACACGTGGGGGAGTGTCAACGTGGACTTCCGGCTCGACCCCGGCGAGTCCCTGGACATCGAAGTTGGCGACACCCGAGGCGAGACCGGCGTCATCGGCACGATCGCCGCCGAGTTGAAGGAGAACACGTCGTACGCCTTCGTCGCCGTCACGCACGGCACGGGCATGTCGGGCCCGAGCGTGCCCTCGAGCACCGTCTACGCGACGACCTCCCTGCAGGGCGAGAGCTGCACCTACACGATCGGGTACTGGAAGACCCACACCGACGCGTGGCCCGTGTCCTCGCTGCAGCTCGGCTCCGTCAGTTACACGGCCGCGCAGCTGCAGGCGATCTTCAACCAGTCCGTGTCGGGCAACGGCCTCGTCTCGCTCAGCCACCAGCTGATCGCGGCCAAGCTCAACATCGCTAACGGCGCGAGCCCGACGGACATCGCCAGTGCGATTTCCGCGGCGGACGCGCTCATCGGCGGCCTCGTCGTGCCTCCCGTCGGCAGCGGCTACCTGGCCCCGAGCCGGACCAGCTCGCTCACGCAGAGCCTGGACGACTTCAACAACGGCGAGCTCGGGCCCGGGCACTGCGGCAGCACCCCGGTGCGCGCCACCACCTGGGGATCCCTCAAGAGCCTGGCCCGCTGACGGCCCCTTCCGCCCCCACGGACGCCCGCACCCCGAAACGGGGAGCGGGCGTTTCGGTTATGGTCCCCGGCGAGTCCCCGCGTGCGCCCCTCCACGGAGGCAGGAACCCATGGGCATCTTCACCACCGAATCGCTGCGCTTCCTGCGGGGACTGGCGCGCAACAACCGGCGGGACTGGTTCGAGGCGCACCGCGCCGCGTACGACGAGCACGTGCGGGGGCCGATGGCCGATCTCGTCGTCGAGATGGACCTGCGGATGGCGACGTTCGCCCCCGAGATGACGGGAGATCCGAAGCGCTCGATCTTCCGCATCCATCGCGACGTCCGCTTCTCGAGCGACAAGTCGCCGTACAAGACGCACGCCGCCTGCTGGTTCTTCCACGGCGAAGGCTCCTCCAAGGTGGGACGCGAGGCGCACGGGGGCGGGGCCGGCTACTACTTCCACCTCCAGCCGGGCGCCAGCATGGTGGGGGGCGGGATCTGGATGCCGCCGCGGCCGGCGCTCCAGCGCCTGCGCGCCGCGATCGCCTCGGACCCAGTGGGCTTCGAACGGCTCGTGCGCGACCCGAAGCTGCGCCGGAGGCTGGGCAGCCTGGACGAGGAGGCGATGCTCAAGCGGACGCCGCGCGGGTACGCGGAGGATCACCCGGCGGCCCGCTGGCTTCGCCACCAGTCGTTCACGGTCGGCCGCTCGCTCTCGGACGCCGAGGTGACGAGCGGACGGCTCACCACCGCGCTCGCCTCGGACTTCGCGCTCATGACGCCGCTCGTGCGCTGGCTGAACGGCCGGCTGGGGCTCAAGGCCGCGACGCGGCGCTAGGGCGCCACCGCGGGGGGACGGCCGCGTGCATACGGGACCGGACTTCCTGAAGACGCTGGCCATCGTGCTCGGCGTCGCGGCCGTCACGACGGTCGTGTTCCGGCGCCTGCGGCTGCCGGTCGTCTTCGGGTACCTGCTGGCCGGGCTGCTCGTCGGCCCGTACGTGCCGTTCCCCCTGGTCGCCGACACCGGGACCGTGCAGACCCTGTCCGAGCTCGGCGTGATCCTGCTGATGTTCTCGCTCGGGCTGGAGTTCAACGTGCGGCGGCTCGCGCGGGGCGGCTGGCCGGTGCTCATCGTGGCGGTGCTCGAGAGCTCGCTCATGCTCGGGCTCG
>Ga0315540_10002666_pt1 | contig 10026 bp, 8 predicted proteins | sample SalMarSW160110MG_FD_203677 | JGI IMG/M metagenome (GOLD analysis project Ga0315540, IMG submission 203677) | Salt marsh sediment microbial communities from the Plum Island Ecosystem LTER, Massachusetts, United States - Salt Marsh Sediment SW1601-10 ... | reverse complement strand
AGACTCTCCAGCCGCATCGGCCTGGGCCGGTTCCGTTAATAGACTGCGCGCAGCGCGCCAGTTCAAGCCGCCAGGCTCTTTGGCGCAAGCAGAACAGGTGCTCGAGAATAGCTGTTGTCAAAATCACGCTGACTTACAGGCCCGCGCGTGTCGCCTAGTCATCCCATTGCGGCACGACGGACTGCGCGTTCTCCGGGGTCATGCGGCGAAAGTCGTCGATGTACCGCCGCAGGCAGTCGAGAAACGTTTTGGCGTTCTCCGTCAGGATCTGCCCCTTCTGATAGATGTAGCCGTAGAGCAGCCAATGCGGCGGATCGAGCGGCCGTATCGTCATGCCGCTCGGGTCGATCGCCCGGACGGAAACCCGGTCGATAATGGCGACGCCCGCGCCGTCTCGCGCCATCTGGCACCCCATGAGCGACGACGTGCACTCCACGGCATAAGACGGCACGATGCCGCCCGACCGGAAAAACTCGTCCACCTGCCGCCGCCAGAACTGGTTCGGCCACATGCCGACGATCGGTTGCGCGGCGAGGTCGTCGGCGGTCAGGACGGCCTTGCCGGCCAAGGGATGGCTCGCCGGCATAACCGCTTCCATGCGGACCTGGCATAACGGCTTGTTCTCGATGGGCACGAGCGTGTGCGTTACGGGAAGCGACGCGACGCCGAGATCGTAACGGGAGATGCCGGACTTGATCTCCAGGTCGAAGCGAGAGGGCACGTCCACGATGCATTTCAGCTCCGGGTTCTCGCGTCGCATCAGCGCCAGGGCGGGCGATACCAGGCCTTCACCGGTTCGGGGCCCGGCCACCACACGGAAAGGCTGGTTCGAGCCTGCGCGAATTTTCGCCGCGATATGCGGAATCTCGTCCACCCCGTCGAGGATGTGCTGGGTTTCCCGGTAGAAGGCCTCGCCCGCCTCCGACATCGTCAGATGCCGGCGCGTCCGATTGAACAGCTTGAGCTTCGTCTCCGCCTCGAGCAGCGAGATCAGCCGGCTGACGGCCGGCTGGCTCAGGTTGAGGGTCGCCGCCGCGGCGGCAAGCGAGCCCTGGTTGACGATCAGGCGAAACGCGCGAAGCGCTTTGAGATTCATGGCCCGGCTGCCATCGCAATAATGGTCAATTTATTGAAAACACGTGTTTTATAGACAACTCATGCAAATTTCTGAAGGGTTTTTGCTTAGTTTCGAATTTTCTTTATCGACGGTGACGTGCAAAGTCGCTAGGTGACGCCTCGCGCGCAACAAGAACGCGAGATTGCTACGGGAGGAAAAAAACCATGATTCGGATGTTGGGCCGCGCCGCGCTGGTGGCCGGATTACTTACGTCGGCTGTCTTCTTGGCGCCGGGCACCGCGGTCGCCGGCAAGTCGGACGACACGCTGGTCGTCGCTTTCCAGCGGTCGATCGACAACCTCGACCGCCTGTTCACCGTCCGGCGCGAGATGCTGATCCTCTCGCAGCTCACCGATGACGGCCTGTTTTATGCCGATCCGAAGACGCTGAAATACATTCCCCTTGCCGCGAAGTCGTACAAATACATCGACCCCACCACGCTCGACGTCGTGATTCGCGACGGGGTGAAATTTCACAACGGCGGCACGCTGAACGCGGACGACGTGGTCTATACCTACAACCTCGTCCTGGATAAGAATTTCAAGACGGTCCAGGACAAGCGGGTGCAACGCTGGCTCAAGAGCGTCACGAAGACAGGTCCGATGTCGGTGCGCTTCAAGCTCAAGCACCCGTATCCGATGGCGCTCCGCGACATGGCGGTCAGCGTGCAGCTGCGCAAGAAGGGTACCTACGACACCAAGGACCCGAAGAAGCCCAATCCGGACAGCCAGGTCGCGGCGCTGAACTCGAACGGCCCGTACAAGGTCGTCAAGTTCGAGCCGGGCAAGGACGTGGTGCTCGAGCGGTTCGACGGCTACTACAAGGACAGCCCGAAGGGACGTCCCGCGATCAAGCGCATCGTCATCCGCGCGATCCCCGACTGGGGCACGCAGCAGGCGGAGTTGCTCAGCGGCGGCGTGAACTGGATGTACGACGTGCCCAGCGACGTGGCGCAGAATATCGGGAAATTGTCCCAGGTGAAGGCGCTGAATGGCCCGTCGATGCGGGTCTTTTGGCTGAGCATGGATGCCGCCGGCTATACCGGCAAAGACAACCCGTTCACCAAGCTCGATGTGCGCCGCGCGATGAATTACGCGATCAACCGCGAAGCGATCGTGAAGAACATCGTCAAGGGAACGTCGCAAGTCATCTATTCGGCCTGTAACCCCGTTCAATTCGGCTGCTATCAGGGCGTCCCGAAATACAAATACGACCCGGCCAAGGCCAAGAAGCTGCTGAAAGCCGCCGGATACCCGCATGGGTTCACCTTCGATCTCTGGGCCTATCGCGAGCGTCCGGTCGCGGAAGCGATCATGGCCGACCTCGCCAAGGTGGGCATCACCGCCAAGCTCCGCTACGTGACGAGCAGCGCGCTCAGCCGCGCCCGCAAGAGCCACGAGGTCCCGGTCTATTTCGCGAGCTGGGGCTCCGGCAGCACCGCCGACACCTCGATGATCGCCGACCAGCACTGGTCCATGACGACGGACCGCAACCTCTCCGGCGACAAGGAAGTGGCGAAATTGGTGCTCGCAGCCGATGCGACGATCGACCCGAAGGCGCGGGCGGAGGACTATAAGAAGGCGCTTACCCGGATCGCCGACAAGGCGTATTGGGTGCCGCTGTTTTCCGGAACCTTGGACTATCTGGTCAGCTCGGACCTCGCCTTCACGCCGCCGAAGGACGGATTGCCGCGTCTTTATCTGGCGCACTGGAAGTAGGCGGCGGGTACCGACGGTGCGGCTGACGACTCCGAGGCTCGGATCGCGGGAAGGCGCCTGCCTCTCGCGTTCCGGTCTCGGCGCACCGCGTGAACGCTCGCTAGATGAGGCCGCCCCATGTTTCGCTACTGCATTCGCCGCAGCATTTTCGCGCTGCTTGTCGCGCTGACCGTCTCGGTCGCGACCTTTTTCCTCCTGCAGGTCGCCACCGATCCGGCGGAAGCCATCGCCGGACCCGAAGCCGATCAGGCCGTGGTCCAGCAGATCCGCGAACAATACGGCTTCGACCGGCCGATTATCGTGCAATATGCGAGCTGGATGGCCGGCATCCTCAAGGGCGATTTCGGACAAAGCTTCTATTGGAAGATGCCGGTCGGCAAGCTGATCGCCGATCACGCGCCGGACACGATCGAGCTAGCGCTCTCGGCCGTACTCGTGACGATCGTGATCGCGGTTCCGCTCGGAATTTTCGCCGCCCTGCGCCCGAACACGATCATCGACCGCTTGGCGCTTTCCGTCGCCGTTTCCGCGCAGGCCATTCCGAACTTCTGGCTCGGGCTGATGTTCATCATCCTGTTCGCGGTGATGATCCCGCTCTTCCCGGTGTCGGGGGATTCGACCTGGCGCCACTTCGTCATGCCCGCCATCGTTCTCGGCGCCAGCTCCGTGCCCTCCGTCATGCGGCTGACCCGCGCCGGCCTGCTGGACGTGATGGGATCGGACTATATCCGCACCGCGCGCTCGAAAGGGTTCCGCGGCTTGAACCTGCTCGTCCGGCACGCGCTGCGGAACGCCCTTCTGCCGGTCATCAGCGTGCTTGCCGTGCAGCTCGGCCACAAGCTCAACGGATCCTTCATCGTCGAATCCGTGTTCGCCATCAACGGGCTCGGCCGGCTCGCCATCGACTCGATCTTCGGCGCCGACATCTTCACCGTGCAGATGCTCGTCTTCGTCTTCACCCTGGTCTTCGTCGTGCTGACCTTCCTCGCCGACGTGCTCAACGCGTGGCTCGACCCGCGCATCCGGCTCGGGTAGCGCCATGACCGACGCGACACAGAACCAGGCTCTCGATGCGGCCTCGGAGGACATCGGCGAGCCGAGCCCCGCCGCGGCCCTGCGCCGGCGCATCCTCGGCCACAAGGGGCTTCTGACGGGCGGCATCATCATCGCGGTGCTCATTTTGCTCGCGATCTTCGCGCCGCTGCTGGCCCCGCACAGCCCATATGCGCAGTCGCTGCCAAACCGTCTCCTACCGCCGGTCTGGGTCGACGGCGGCCGCTGGACCTATCTGCTCGGCACGGACCATCTCGGCCGGGACTATCTCAGCCGCCTTCTGTACGGCACCCGGGTTTCGCTCATCATCGGGCTCGGCGCCGCCTCCATCAGCTGCGTGATCGGCGTGTCGATGGGGATATGCGCGGGCTATTTCGGCGGCCGCGTCGACCAGATCATCAGCTATCTCCTGACCTGCCAGTTGGCGATGCCGGGGCTGCTCATCGTCACCGCGCTGGTGTTCCTGATCGGCCCGTCGCTGCTCGTCGTCACCCTCGTCATCGGCGCGACGCATTGGACGCTCTATCTCGTGGTCAGCCGGTCCGCTGCGATGCAGATACGTCAGCTCGATTACATCGCCGCCGCGCTGTCGATCGGCAGCAACCGGCGCCAGGTCCTGTTCTACGAAGTGCTGCCCAACCTGCTGAACCAGGTCATCGTCATCTTCACGCTGGAGATCGGCGTGGCGATCCTGGCCGAGGCCGCGCTCTCCTTCCTCGGCGTCGGCCTGCAGCCGCCGACGCCCGCCTGGGGCCTGATGATCGCGGAAGGCAAGACGGCGATGTTCTTCCAGCCCTGGCTCGTCATCCTGCCGGGCGCGATGCTGTTCATCCTCGTCATCGCGATCAACCTTGTCGGCGACGGTATTCGCGACGTCACCGCGCCGGAGCACAGGAACTGAGCGATGGGCGGCGCCTTCCTCGAGGTCGAGAACCTGTCGGTCGACATCGCCCTCGCGCATGGCGACCTGCATGCGGTGCGGGACGTCTCCTTCTCGCTCGACAAGGGCGAAGCACTCGGCATCGTCGGCGAGTCCGGGTCGGGGAAGTCGATGACCGCGCTCGCCCTGATGGGGCTGCTGCCGCAGACGGCGCGCCGGACCGCCACCACCTTGCGGCTCGGCGACCTCGACCTGCTCCATATGTCGGAGCGAACGCTATCGAACCAGGTGCGCGGCGAGCGGGCGTCGATGATCTTTCAGGAGCCGATGACGTCGCTTAATCCGGTTTACACGATCGGCCGGCAGCTCACCGAGGCGGTGCTGCTGCACGGGAAAATGGGCCGGGCGGAAGCGACGGAGCGCGCATTATTCCTGCTGGAGAAGGTCGGCATCGCCAACGCGGCCAGCCGTCTCAATCAGTATCCGCACCAGATGTCCGGCGGGCAGCGGCAGCGCGTGATGATCGCGATGGCCTTGATGAACGAGCCGGAGCTGATCATCGCCGACGAACCGACGACGGCGCTCGACGTAACCATCCAGGCGCAGATCCTGCAGCAGCTGGCCGCGCTGCAACGCGAGTTCGGGATGACGATGATCCTCATCACGCATGATCTCGGCGTCGTCGCGCGCACGGTCGACAAGATCGCCGTGATGTATGGCGGCGAGATCGTCGAGACGGGGACGACCTCGGAGGTGTTCGGCCGGCCGTCGCATCCCTACACGCGCGGGCTGCTGCGCTGCATTCCGGAGCCCGGCAAGGGCGACGGCCGCACGCGGCTCGGCTCGATCCGCGGCGTCGTGCCGTCGCTCGTCGGAACCCTCACCGGCTGCACCTTCGCCAACCGGTGCGACGTCGCGACGGACGCCTGCCGCCAGGCGCCGCCGCCCGTATGGCCGCTCGGCCCGGGGCGGATGATCCGCTGCGTGCACGCCGACGGCGGCGTGTCGGCAGCCGCACCGCCGTCCGCTGCAGATGCTGTTTCCTCGGCCAATCCTATCGTCGATGCCGCTTCGCCGCCCCTGCTCGCCGTCGAAGACGTGCGCTGCGTGTTCAAGATCCGGCGCAGCGTGTTCGCCAAGACGCAGTTCCTGAACGCCGTCGATGGCGTCGACCTGGCGCTCCGGCACGGCGAGGTGCTGGCCCTCGTCGGCGAGTCCGGCTGCGGCAAGACGACACTCGCCAAGATTCTGCTCGGCCTGCAAAGCGTCGACGCGGGCAGGGTGATGCTGGACGGACAGGCCATCACCGACGTGAATTCCCGCGAGCGGGCGCGCCGGATTCAGCCGATCTTCCAGGACCCTTATTCTTCGCTCAATCCGCGCCGGACAATCGGCGAGACGATCGGACGACCGCTTGCCGTGCATGGCATCGGCTCGGCGCCGGAGCGCCAGCGCGAGGTCGAGCGCGTCATGGCGCTGGTCGGCCTGCCGCGCCGCTTCCTGCACCGCTATCCCAATCAGATTTCCGGCGGGCAGCGCCAGCGGGTCGCCATCGCGCGCGCCATCATCATGAAGCCCGACATCGTCATCTGCGACGAGCCGACCTCGGCGCTGGACGTTTCCGTGCAGTCGCAGATCCTGAACCTTCTGCTCGATCTGCGGGACGAGCTCGGCCTCACCTACATGATCATCACGCATGACCTGGCGGTGGTGGAATACATGGCGACGCGCATCGCGGTCATGTATCTCGGCCAGATCGTAGAGGAAGGCACGAAGGCGCAGATCTTCCGCGCGCCGCGCCATCCCTACACGCGCGCCCTGCTGGACTCGGTCCTGACGATCGCGCCCGGCGCCGGCGTTCCCGACACGCGGATGGGACTGTCCTTTCCGAACCCGCTGTCGCTGCCGGCGGGATGCCGCTTCCACCCGCGCTGTCCCGAAGCGTTCGGCCCTTGCAGCGTCACGGCGCCGGCCCTTCGCAAGCTGCAGGACGGTGTGGTGCGATGCCATCTCTACGCGGAGACGCCGCGATGATCGGGCGCCGCGCCATTAACAGCCTTGCCGTATTTCTGATCGTCGCCGCGGCGCTGGGCGCGGCGGCCGCCGATGCAGCCGATAGCGCGAAGATGACGCCCGGCACCGGGACCCTGAAACTGACCCTCGGGCCGAAGGACGACCCGATCCCGCTCACCCTCGCCTATGACTGGCCGGACACCGCCAGCCGATGCTCGAACCTCGTCGTCGTGATTCACGGCGCGGCGCGGAACTACCGCGACTATCTGAACCTGTGGCGCGGCCATGCGGCGCGCGGCGGCTACATCGTCGTCGCCCCGGACTTCAGCAACGCGACCTTTCCCGGCGTGTGGCGATTCCAGATGGGCAACGTCTTCCATGCGACCGGCGAGCGCAAGCCGGAGGCCGTCTGGGCCTTCACGGTGCTCGAGCAGGCCTTCCAGGAAATCAGGCGCGCCAACAAGCTGACGACCAAGACTTACGATATCTTCGGCCACAGCGGCGGCGGCCAGTTCGTCCATCGCCTGGTGCTGTTCATGCCGACGGCATCGTTCCGGATGGCGATCGAGGCGAATGCCGGCTGGTACACGATGCCCGACCTGACCGTCGCGGTGCCCTACGGACTCAAGGGTGCCGGGCTGACGGATGCCGACCTGCGCCGGTCCTTTTCGCGGCGCTTGCTCGTCCTGCTGGGCGAAAAGGACAACAACCCGAACCATCACAGCCTCAACCGTGATCCCGGGGCCATGGCCGAAGGGCCACATCGCCTGGCGCGCGGCAAGAAATTCTACGCCACGGCGAAGGCGCTCGCCGCCAAGATCGGCGCGCCCTTCGATTGGACCATCGCGACCGTTCCGAATTCCGGCCACAACCCGCGCCGCATGTCGGACGCCGCAGCGGCGTATTTCGCCGCGTCGCCGAGCGGCTGCGCCGCGAAGCGCACGAACTGAGACGCACAGACGGGAAGCATCCATGACCCCAGAGCAGTACTTCCAGGCCTGTCCCGCGACCCGGACCGTCGCCCTCGCCGGCGGCCGCCTGTCCTATCGCGAAGCCGGCAGCGGACCGGCGCTGATCTTTCTGCACGGCATGAACGGCGGCTCGCTGAGCTGGGGCTATCAATTCGCCCGCTTTGCCGACTGTTTCCGTGTCGTCGCCTGGGACGCGCCGGGCTACGGGGACTCCGATCCGATCGCGCCGTCCATTGACGCCTACGCGGCATGCCTGCTCGATTTCCTGGCGGCGATCGGCTGCGGCCACGCCGCCGTGATCGGGCATTCGATGGGCGGCATGGTCGCCGCCCGCGCCGCCGCGGCGCCCGGCAACGGCATCGACAGGCTGGTCCTGTCCTGCACGCATGCGGGGCAAGGCGACCCCGAGGACGCGCCGATGTCGCGGCGCTACGACGCGCGCGTCGCGGAACGGACCGAGCTGGGCGCGGCGGCATACGGCCGCCTGCGCGCGAGGAAGATGATGGCGCCGACGGCGACGCCGGACGCGGTCGAGATCGCCGCGCGAATCGCGGCCGAGGCCGACCTGGCGCAGCAGCGCAACGCCTACCGCATGCTGCAATGCACCGACAATCGCGCGATCCTGCCGACGCTGCGGCAGCCGCGGCTAATCATTGCCGGCGGCAAGGACCCGGTCGTGTCGAACGAGCGCCGGGCGGCGTTCCGCGCGCTTTGCCCCGACGCCCAATACGCGTCGATCGAGGCGTCGGGGCATGCGCCCTATATCGAAACTCCGGACGCCTATAACGCCCTACTCGACGAATTCATCGGTTCGGGCGCCCGCTGATCCGTCATCGTCGCCTTGCTCGCTGGAAACGCCGCGGCGCGGTAGCATCGACCCCATTGGTGCGACTTGCGCCGGACCAACCGGTATCCGAACGCATGGACACGCGGATCGGAAGGGCTGGCCGGCGCGCATCCCGATTTCGCAAAGGACCGCTCCATGCCAGCGAGCAAAGGGACGGCGCGCAGCGCCGATCGAGCGCCGGTGACGACCGCCGACGCAGCGAACCGACGGGCGACGTTCAATTCCGTCGCGCGGTTCAGCCTTCGGATGACCGCATCGGCCCTGGCGGCGTATTTCCTGGCGCAGGTCGTTCCGGTCCCCCTACACGGGCTTTGGGCCGTTCTGACCGCCGTGATCGTGACGCAGGCGAGCGTCGGCGGCTCGATCCGCGCGTCGCTGGAATATGTGCTCGGCACCTTCGTCGGCGCGGTCTATGCCACGCTCGTCTCGCTGCTCGTTCCCCACGGCACGGCGGTGACGATGGGCGCCGTGCTGGCGCTGTCGATTGCGCCGCTCGCCTACGCCGCCGCGCGCAGCTCTATTTTTCGCGTCGCGCCTTTCACCGCCGTGATCGTGCTGTTGCTTGCGGGCGAATTCAGCCAAGGCCCGATCACGGCGGCGATGACCCGCCTCTTGGAGGTCGCGTTGGGCGGCGCCGTCGCGGTGCTGGTGTCGCTGCTCATTTTTCCCGAACGGGCCTACGGCCGCGGCAAGCAGGCCGCCATCACCGCGCTGGAGCGGCTGGCGCATGCGATGCCGCTGCTGATGGCGGGGCTCTCCAAGGAATCGAAACCGGCGGATTTACAGCGTATCCAAGACGATCTCGGCGCCGTCGTCGCCGCGTTTTCCACGACCGTCGCGGAAGCCAGGCATGAGCGCGCCCTAAGCTTCACGGCGAAGCCCAGCGTCGGCCCGCTGTCGCGCACATTGCTCCGGTTGCGCCACGATCTCGTCCTCGTCGGCAGGGCCGCGACGGCCCCTCTTCCGGATACGCTTGCGCAACGGCTGGGGCCGCCGATCGCGGCGACCGGATCCAGCGTCAGCGCCTTTCTGGCCGCAAGCGCGCAGGCGCTCCGCTCCCGCCAGCCGCCGCCACCGTTGGCGCCCGTGTACGCGGCGATGGACGCCTACAACGCCGACGTGGCGGCCGTGCGCAAGGAAGGGTTGACGCTGCCGCTTTCGACCAGCGAGGCCGAGCGGCTCTTCGCGCTGGGCTTCGCCTTCGATCAGATGCGGCGCCACCTGACCGACCTCCAGCGCTGCACAGGCAACTGGACGGCCGTCTGACTAACCTAAAGACGATTCCGGCGCGTCGACGCGAATTGCAAGTGCAGGATAAGACACACGGCCATATCCACATTGTGGAACCGGATGATGAACTCCGGCGCATGGCACTCCCGCGCTTGAAAATGAAGACCGGATGCAGTCATTGGTTGCTCGCGTCCGGG
>Ga0315540_10002665_pt1 | contig 10026 bp, 7 predicted proteins | sample SalMarSW160110MG_FD_203677 | JGI IMG/M metagenome (GOLD analysis project Ga0315540, IMG submission 203677) | Salt marsh sediment microbial communities from the Plum Island Ecosystem LTER, Massachusetts, United States - Salt Marsh Sediment SW1601-10 ... | reverse complement strand
GCCCGACGCGCAGGCCGACATTCTCTGCTACGGCAACGCCGAGCGCGCGGTGGCCGAGATCGCGCACCGGCTGGCCCGGGGCGAGGCCATCGGCTCGATCACCGACGTGCGCGGCACGGTATTCCTGCGCCACGGTACAGCGGAGGGATTCAGCGAGATCGACTCCACCCGCATCGACCGGCCCGGACGGATCGACCGGATCGTCAACCCGTACCTCAACACGGAAGAGATGACCGACTGCGAGCGCGAGCGCCGCAACGCGCAGCAGTTCGGTCTTGATGAGAACGGCGTACAGATCGTGGAGTTCACCATGCCGCGGCTCATCCGCGAGCAAACCGTCATTCGCCTGCCGTCGTTCGAGAAGGTGCGCAACGACAAGGCGTTGTATGCACACGCCAGCCGCGTGCTGCACCTGGAAACCAATCCCGGAAACGCGCGCGCCCTGGTGCAGGCCCACGCGGGCCGCGACGTCTGGCTGAACCCACCGCCCGTCCCGCTGACCACCGCCGAGATGGACTACGTGTTCGGGCTGCCCTATGCGCGCGTGCCGCATCCGGCGTACGCGGACCAGCGTATCCCGGCCTGGGAGATGATCCGCTTTTCGGTGAACATCATGCGCGGCTGCTTCGGCGGCTGCACCTTCTGCTCCATCACCGAGCACGAGGGGCGCATCATCCAGAACCGCTCGGAGCAGTCGATCCTGCACGAGATCGAGCAGATCCGCGACCGGGTGCCGGGCTTCACCGGCGTGATCTCCGATCTCGGTGGCCCGACCGCCAACATGTACCGCATTGCCTGCAGGAGCCGGGAGATCGAAGCCGCCTGCCGCAAACCGAGCTGCGTGTATCCCGGCATCTGCCCGAATCTGGACACCGACCATTCCGCACTGACGCAGCTGTACCGCAAGGCACGCCAGCTGCCGGGTGTGAAGAAGGTGCTGATCGGCTCCGGCGTGCGCTACGACCTGGCCGTCGAAGACCCGGAATACGTCAGGGAACTGGTCACGCACCACGTCGGTGGCTACCTGAAGATCGCGCCGGAACACACCGAGGACGGTCCGCTGTCGAAGATGATGAAACCCGGCATCGGCAGCTATGACCGCTTCAAGGCAATGTTCGAGAAATTTTCGAAGGAGGCCGGCAAGGAACAGTACCTGATCCCGTATTTCATCGCCGCCCACCCCGGCACCACCGACGCGGATATGCTGCACCTCGCGCTGTGGCTGAAACGCAATGGCTTCCGCGCCGACCAGGTGCAGGCGTTCTACCCCTCGCCCATGGCCACGGCCACGGCCATGTACCACACCGGCAAGAACCCGCTGCGCAAGGTCACCTACCGGAGCGAGCACGTCGAGAGTGTGAAAGACCCCGCGCAGCGCCGCCTGCACAAGGCCTTCCTGCGCTGGCACGACCCGAATAACTGGCCGCTGTTGCGCGCGGCACTGGTGCGCATGGGTCATGCCGAGCTGATCGGCGACGGCCCCAACCAGCTCATTCCGAAGGATCAGCCGAAAGATGACAAGGGTTACCGTTCACCACGGCGCAAGAACTCCGCGCAGGACCACCGGAAACGGACGAAGAAGGGCAAGGTGCTGACGCAGCATACGGGGTTGCCACCGCGTACCACGCGATAGCCGTTGCCGGCGTATTAATGTTTTACAGGCGCAATCTGTATCCGTTTCTGCCTGTGATCTGATGTTTTGCAGGAGCGCCTTGCAGGCGCGATCTGCTCAAGAGTTGCTATTGCTGCAGGTACGCAGACACATGCGAATCAACCTGCTGCCAGGGTTTGTGGAGCGGTAACAGCCTCATGAAGCCACCTTGTGCCGTCCGATATATTCCATCACGGCACGCGCCAGCAGGCCGGAGCGTGTTTCTCCCTCACGCCTGGCCTGTTCATCGACCAGTGCCAGCACCCGTTCCGGTACGGTGATGTTGATCCGCTTTGTCTTGCTGCGCAGCTTCGACAGATCGACACTCACCAGCGCCCAGGTGCCGCCAGCAAAATTCCTGTTCTTCAGGTGTACCTCAACCGGTTGTGCCTGCGGAATCTCGTCACCATCCAGTAACAGCCCCTCAAGGTGACATTCAATCGCCTCGACGGCATTGGTGAGCGCATCCTCCATGGTGTCGCCTGCCGAAAAGCAGCCGGGCAGATCCGGCACGGTAACGCCGTAATCGGTTTTTTTATCTTTGTGAATCACAACCGGGTAGCGCATCTCAGTGACCCCAGCGCCAGTCTGCCTGGCGATATATGTTACGCAAGGTGCCCGTGGGAAGGTCCTTGTTCGGGTGGGGCACGGTTACCTTGCCGGTTTTGCGGGGATGTCGGAACTGCTGGTGTGAACCCTTGACGTGGTGTCGCACCCAGCCTTCCGCCAGCAGACGGCTGATCACATCCCGGCTATGCATGACAATCTATACACACTATACACATCACGTCAAGGTATGGGTACTGAAGATCACAAGTGCAAGCGTAATGACAAATCGATACTTCGGAATTAATGCCAGCCGACGCTGACCGTCAGACAGCGAATGGAATTTCTTGTTGAGAATTCAGATCCAGGGGTCGGGTATACATCCCGGTGATTGTGTCAGGATCGCACGGTAAACAGGATAAAAAGCTGAGCTGTGTTCACTGGCAGAGTGTGTGATTTGTCGAGAATATTTCAATAAGACGACATATTCCGTACTTGTGTCGATCCAATCGACACATTCCAATAATATGTCGAAATAAGTTGAAATATTCGACATAAAACGGGATGATGGATCGCATCCCGGCTGTGAATATGACCGTACAAAAAATGTAACTATCTGTTAAATAATGGAATAAATTACATACGTGTTTGACCCAGCCAGGCCATACAATGACTTGCCGCTGCTGCCACCCAGGCAGGAATTGGAGACGCGTGCCGTCCTCAAACGGTGTACGGAAGCCCGGGTGGCATTAGCCGAGCTGAAGCAGGTGGTGGAGGCGATCCCCAACCAAGCCGTGCTCATCAATACCATCCCCTTGCTGGAGGCACGGGCCAGTTCCGAAATCGAGAATGTAGTCACGACCGTGGACAAACTTTTCCGCTTTGCCGAAGGAAAAGCCAACCAGGCCGATCCGGCTACGAAAGAAGCCCTGCGCTACCGCACCGCGCTCAAGCACGGTCACCAGGCCCTGGCGAAGCGGCCGTTGAATACCACCCTGGCGGTAGAAGTGTGTCGGATTATCAAGGATACCCAGCTCGACATCCGTCGAGTACCGGGGACGAAGCTGGCGAATGACCGCACTGGCGAAGTGGTCTATACGCCGCCGGAAGGTGAAGATCTGCTGCGTGACAAGCTCTCTAACTGGGAGCGGTTTCTGCATGAGGAAGAAGCGCTCGATCCCCTGGTGCGCATGGCGGTGTCACATTACCAGTTCGAAGCCATTCATCCCTTTACGGATGGCAATGGCCGCACCGGCCGTGTGCTCAATATCCTCTTCCTGGTTGAGCAAGGGTTGCTTGATCTGCCGGTCCTGTATCTGTCGCGCTATATCAACCAGCACAAATTGGACTATTACCGCCTGTTACTGGAAGTAACGCGGGATGAAAACTGGCCGGACTGGCTGGCGTATATGCTGCAAGCCGTCAAGGAGACGGCGAACTGGACGGCTGCAAAGATTCGCGCAGTTCGTGATTTACAGGCCCATACGGTCGAGTACGTGCGTCATCAACTGCCATCCATCTATTCCCGTGAACTGGTCGATCAGCTCTTTATTCAGCCCTATTGCCGAATTGGTAATCTGGTCGATGCCAAGATCGGGCACCGTGAAACGGCGTCTAAATACCTGAAGGAATTAGCCGCAGCTGGCGTGGCAGACGAAATCAGACTGGGGCGCGAAAAATTGTTTGTACAGCCAAAGTTCCTCAGGCTGCTGACAACCGATGACAATACCTTTGAAAAATATGCAGGGATGGAATGAGCGCATGGGCCATGCCGAACTGATTGGCGATGGACCTAACCAGCTCATTCCCAAAGATCAGCCAAAGGACGGCAAGGGCTACCGCGCGCCGCGGCGGAAGAATTCCGCACAGGCGTAAAACAAGAGGACGAAGAAAGGGAAGGTGCTTACGCAGCATATGGGTTGTCGCCACGGGAAAGCAGATAATAAGCTGTCGATGCAGATTAAGTTGAAATCAGTATAAGGACTGTTGTCACTATGACGCTATCGCCTGGTATCTATGAGCTGGTTATTGATGAATCGCTGGTTGAATTGCTACGACTAGCCACGCACTTGCGTGACCATAGAAAAGTTCCTGACAATGAACAGTTTGTCGACCAACTCGTCAATCATTTGTCTATATGTCTCACATCTATCCTCAAATCACGCAGTGACAATTCACAGAGGGCGAATATTGTAAATAAAATAATTGGTTTATTGTCACGTCTCGATGGGCAGGAGTACCTAAGTGCAAAACGACTGTCTATACCACCAAAAGTTCTAACCGAGGTGCTAGAACAAACAGAAGCACGTACCCATTTGCCACGTACAGCATCGCCATTAGCATCAAGTACGCTTTACACGGGCTCGGCAAATGACCCATCTCTCGATAATGAGCTACGTCAGGAGATGTACACAGCTGATCGTGTCGATATGTTAGTGTCATTTGTCAAATGGTCTGGGTTGCGCCTATTGATCCCCGGGCTGGAAGATCTTGAACGACGTGGAATACCAGTGCGCCTGATAACGACTTCCTATTTGGGTGCTTCGGATCCCAAGGCAGTTGAGTGGCTCAACGAACGTAGTAATACAGAAGTGCGAATATCGTACGATACGCAACGAACTCGCCTGCATGCAAAAGCCTATCTCTTTCACAGGGCATCCGGTTTTGATACTGCCTACATAGGTTCTTCAAATATCTCACAGCCTGCAATGACGAGTGGGCTTGAATGGAACCTTAAAGTTACCCGACGCGACCTGCGCTGGATTGTCGAGCGCTTCACAGCTGAATTCGAGTCATATTGGAATAGCGCAGAATTCGAGCCTTGGGATGCGTCGGAGCCGGAACGTTTCCGTAATGCCATAAATCAATGCCGGGCGGTCGGTCGGGAGACTTCTCTCACCTTTTTCGCAGATATCGAGCCGTATGCTTATCAAGCAAGAATCCTCGAACAGCTAGATATTGAACGCTATGAACGGGGCAGTTGGCGAAACCTAGTCATCGCCGCGACAGGTACTGGAAAGACAGTGATATCGGCGCTTGATTATCGACGAGAATGTCAGGCAAAAAATCGTCGCTTGCGCTTACTTTTTGTCGCTCACCGTGACGTGATTTTGCAGCAATCACGTGATTGTTTCCGGGCAGTCATGCGAGACGCAAATTTTTCCGAACTGCTCAGTGGCACGGCTATACCTGAGCAATATGACCATCTTTTTGCGACCGTACAGACAGTCAATGCCATGCGTCTATGGGAGCAGGTATCAGCTGATTATTTTGATTACATCGTGCTCGATGAGGCCCACCATGGCGCTGCCTCTAGCTACCGCGGTTTACTTACCAAATTTACACCGAAGATATTACTGGGCCTGACCGCAACACCCGAGAGAATGGATGGTGAAAGCATACTGCCAGATTTCAATTATCGATTTGCCGCGGAAATACGTCTTCCTGAGGCGCTGGAAGAGAAGCTCTTGTGTCCTTTTCACTACTTTGGTGTGACGGATCCGGTATCGCTAGCAGATGATCGTTTCTGGTCTCAGGGGCGATACCAGATTGGAGAAATTGAAAAAGTCTATATCGAGGACGATGGGTCGGCGAGACAGCGCTTGGATGCAGTAGTATCGGCGCTCAACCTATATGTCCCAGACCTTACCAATATGCGCGCTGTTGGCTTCTGCGTCAGTATCCGCCATGCGCAATTCATGGCGCAATCGTTGAAATCGCATGGCGTAGCTGCTGAAGCCTTGGTAAGTCAGTCTGACATGGTTATGCGTTCACGCATCATTTCAGAATTCCGTGCTGGGCGTTTGCAAATTCTGTTCACCGTAGACCTGCTGAGTGAAGGGTTCGACCTTCCAGAAATCGATGTGGTTCTGTTCCTACGGCCTACGGAAAGTCTGACTGTTTTCTTGCAGCAACTCGGACGGGGTCTGCGTCATTCCACTGGAAAGGAATGTCTGACGGTCCTCGATTTTGTGGGGCAGTCGCATCGGAAATACTCAATCGCAAGAAAGTTTGCTGCGCTGTTGCCCGCGCGCCGTTATCGGATCGATACCGAAGTTGAGCAGTCGTTTCCGCATCTACCGCCAGGGTGCAGCATTCTTCTCGAGAAGCAGGCCGCAGCATATGTCATAGAAAACATTAAATCTGCTCTCGGTAATCTCAATCATTATGTAGTAGAAACCTTTGGTGATCTCAGTGTGCGATTGCAGCGTGAGCCGTCGATTGCGGAATTTGCGCGTGAGTCAGTGATAGACATATCGGAAATTCTGAGTAAGAAAAGCTGGTCTGAGTGGCGAGCAACGGCCCGTCAAGAAGATATCCCGGAAGACCCGGATCTGGATTGGTTTCGTCCTGGCATGGCTAGCCTTAGCGTGCAGGATGCTCCCGCCAAAATTGACGATATCCAGTATTTTCTCGAGAGTGGAGGCGGTCTGGATAAGCTTACCGATAAGAAAGCACTGGCAATTCATCTGCTATTGACACGCAAGCATCCAAAAAATACAGGAATTTCAGATGCAGTTTCATTGGCGGACCGTCTGCATGCCAACCCATCGGTCGTCAGTGATATCGGTCAGCTGATCGACTGGCGTAAAGCTGTCAGTCAGGTTCGTAGTCACAGACTTGAATTTCCCTTTGAATGCCCGTTGGATTTACACGGCACCTACGGCTCAGAAGAGATCAAGGCGCTGATGGGGCTATCAGATTGGAATCGGGTAGGGTCCAAAGGCGTCGGTGTGCTGCATGATAAGAAACATAAGATCTATTATCACCTCGTCACCTTCCAGAAAGATGAAAGAGACTTCGTGCCGACTACGATGTACAACGATTACCCAATTAGCCCAACCTTGCTACACTGGGAGTCACAATCCCGTGTTGCCAGCACGTCTACGACAGCTATGCATTACCGCGAGTTCAAAACCCGTGGCTATACGATCCTGTTTTTTGCGCGCTTGCAGCGAAGCATCGGTAAAGTTACCGCGCCGTTCATCTTTCTTGGGCCCGCTGAGTCTCTGGTTACGTGTGAAGGCGAAAGACCACTGCGAATGGTTTGGCAGCTACAATACGCAATGCCTGCAGCCTTGTACGAGCAGGCACAGAGAGGAGGCTAGGCAGCTAAGATCATTCTGATGATCGTGGGTTTTCAGGACATTTGGGTGGACCGGCGAAATCACAGTCCCAAGCCTAGCCAGCGCATACGCACCGGCTAGGCCTAGCTGAGCTCCCCAAAGAATAAATTGGGATCAGAGCACAATTTTGCGCGTTTCCCAGCGTGGCTAGCTTGGTTTCCTATGTCTCCGTTCAAGACTTTCAATGTGTGCGACGTCTGTTTGGCCGCTGATAGCAAGTCTTGCAGTTTCAAGCCGGCCCACGCAAAACTGCACTCGGTTGTAAGATATGACCTCGGTGGTCTGTGTTCGTAAATATTCAATGAACCCAGAGAGACTAAATACTCCATGAGGAATCTCCGTCTTGAATTCTGCATCGCCGGTAAATACGACCGCAGACTTAATGGTGTCAGCCGGCAGGAAGTCAAGCAAGCCATGCACCGCCTGAATGTGCCGAAAGTTCTGGAAGATTGGGTTCTGAAACTTAAATTTGCGCATGAACATGACTTGAGTCCATTTCGCTTGATTCGCACTTGCGAAGATCCAGCCGTTGTAGTCCTTCGTCTCGATTACAAACACTCCGAACCTAGAAACAAGGATATGATCTATTTGGGTTGTGCCGTCTTTAAACTGAAGTGTGACATGATTCATTAAGTGATAGTCAGGATGACTGAAGTTCGTGAGCACAATGTGGGAGAGCAGTGCCTCGCCACGATTCTGGAATGCGATGGCGTGGTGGCGGCGGCGGGCGAGGTAACGACCAATTATACAACCAAAGACAAATGCAAGTAATATGTAGAGAACGGTCTTATTGCTTAGATTTGAGTCAAGAACAAGCTGCGATAGCCACTGAATAACCGCGTGATCGGACAGAGTCGAGATGCGCTGGGCGAGGCTTTCGATATCCATTATTCCGCTCGTCTTACCGACAGATTGTGTATACAGTTAGATTTATAGGCTGCTGCCAAAATTCATTTGGACTGACATAACCGATTGCTGATAGACTTCGTGTTCGATTGTAGAATTACTCGATGTTTTATAATTACATGAGTGACAGATTGTTAGTTGAATACTATCACTACACCGAAGAATACCGGATTTTGATCACTCATACCGCTACGCATCAATCGACCTCAACCCCGCCGCCTTCCTTGCCGGGTACAGGCCGAACACCACGCCCACCACGCCCGCAAACAGGAACGCGATCAGTACGGACCACGGTGTCACGCTGACCGGTAGTTTGGAAAAGTGTGCCACGGCCATCGCGCCACCGGGTCCCAGTGCCACGCCCAGCATGCCGCCGGCGGTGCTGAGCGCCAGTGCCTCCAGCAGGAACTGCCATAGGATTACGCACTGGTGCGCGCCTAGCGCCATGCGGATGCCGATCTCGGTGACGCGCTCGGTGACTGATACCAGCATGATGTTCATGATGCCGAAGCCGCCGACCAGCAGCGAAACGGAGACGATGCTGCCGAGCTGCCAGGTGAACACGCGTGTGCCTTCCTCTGAGGTCTGTGCGACCCCGGCGCGGTTGTACATGATGAAGTCTTCATCATGTTTTCTGCCTCACGCATGATAGGTAGTGCAAGTTCCTTATGGTCAATCGTTTAATCTGGAGAGCCAGGTAGTGATCCTGGAGTGATCCTGCACTATCATACCCACCCCCGCGGCCAGCCCGCTCCGCTGAATGACTGAGAACTGCACCATGAGCAACCCCACCATCATCTACACCGAAACCGACGAGGCGCCGATGCTGGCGACGTACTCGCTGCTGCCGATCGTGCAGGCGTTTGCCAGGGCGGCCGGGGTGAGCGTGGAGACGCGGGACATCTCGCTGGCCGGGCGCATCCTGGCGAATTTCCCGGATCAGCTGACAGATGCACAGAAGGTGGGCGATGCGCTGGCCGAACTCGGTGCGCTGGCGAAGACGCCCGAGGCGAACATCATCAAGCTGCCCAATATCAGTGCGTCGGTGCCGCAGCTCCGGGCGGCCATCCAGGAACTGCAGGGGCAGGGCTACGCGATTCCGGATTACCCGCAGGCGCCGCAAACACCGGAGGAAGAGGCCATCAAGGGACGGTATGCGAAGGTGCTGGGCAGTGCGGTGAACCCGGTGCTGCGCGAGGGCAACTCGGACCGCCGGGTAGCGGCCGCGGTGAAGGCTTACGCGCGGAAGCATCCACATTCCATGGGCGCCTGGTCGCCGGACTCGAAGACGCGCGTGGTCTCCATGACCGAGGGCGACTTCTACGGCAGCGAGCGCTCCGCGGTTGTGCAGGCGGCGGGCAAGCTGAAGATCACCCTGCATACCGCCGGCGGCGAGGTGCGGGTACTGAAGGAAGCCGTACCGGTACAGGCCGGTGAGGTGGTCGATGCGTCGGTGATGAACTGCCGCCAGCTGAAAGTCTTTTTCGAGCAGTCCATGCAGGCGGCGCAGGCCGAGGACGTGCTGTTGTCGCTGCACATGAAGGCGACCATGATGAAGGTGTCCGACCCGATTATCTTCGGGCACGCCGTGGACGTGTTTTACAAGCAGGCGTTTGCCAGGCATGACGCGATGTTCCAGCAGCTGGGCGTGAACACCCGCAACGGCCTGGGCGATGTGTACGCGAAGATCGCCGGCCTGCCGGAGGATCAGCGCGCGGAGATAGAGGCCGACCTGCAGGCAGTCTATGCCAGCCGCCCGGCACTGGCGATGGTGAACTCGGACAAGGGCATCACCAA
>Ga0315540_10002664_pt1 | contig 10028 bp, 9 predicted proteins | sample SalMarSW160110MG_FD_203677 | JGI IMG/M metagenome (GOLD analysis project Ga0315540, IMG submission 203677) | Salt marsh sediment microbial communities from the Plum Island Ecosystem LTER, Massachusetts, United States - Salt Marsh Sediment SW1601-10 ... | reverse complement strand
CTGAAGTCCGACATGATTGAATGCCTTGAAGAGTAATCATAAATGAAGCGTCGCCTATGGGTGTTCAGATTCTCATATCGACGTTGGTTTTGGGTATTGGCTAATCTTGATGGAACCGCAAAAAGTCCGGTCCTCAGGACTTTTTACTCACAGAAACCGAAAAGTGTGATTTTCGTTTTCCTTACAAATCAACGGGTTGCGATGCACCCCATTGATTTGCGTGCCCGTCCATGAGCACGTTGATGACTTTTTACAAAGCCATCAATCTTAACGGCACGTCCTTTTCAGAGTTATTGTAGCGCTTGCCCGGATCATTGTCAAAACAGTCAACTGATATTGGAGGATATGCAAAGATGCATTGTTTTTTTTGTAGGAAGGAAATGGAGGCCGGGAAGAAGATCGGCCGGCGGGAGACCTGCCCTCACTGCGGCAGGGATCTGAAATGCTGCAAGCAGTGCAAGTTCTATGATGTTCACGCCTACAATGAGTGCAGGGAAGTGTCGGCGGAAAGGGTTGTGGATAAAGAAAGGTCCAATTTCTGCGACTATTTTGTTCCCAGGGGTGCATCCGGTCGGAACATGAACCGATCTGATGAGGCCAAACAGGCCCTTGAGGCGCTTTTCAAAAAGTAATTCGCGGCAATGGGTGATCGATCATTGCCGCCGTTGAAGCGTCATGGGTAAATCTTTGCCGCATTTTTTCAAGAGTTCAAAAAAGCCTGCCAAGACAACGCATGAAACCATCCGCATCAACTTCGCCGTGGTTCAGGAAAAGAACGAAATAACCGGGAGTGCCCGGTGATTTTTCGTAGAAACCGGCACGCGTGTGAATACCCGTGAGGGTGCCCGTCTTGTAGAGAAACGAGCCCTTTCGCGCCAAGAGCCGGCGATAGGGTCTGAACTGTTTGAGCACCATGAGCATGTCCTCGGGAGACATGCGGTTTTCCCTGGAAATACCTGAACCTTCCACGAGTTCAAGATCCTTCAGCCTCAGGTTTTCTCTTGCATATTGAAGAATGGCACTTCGTCCCTTGGCAAGCGTGGAGGGCGCTCCATAGACATGCCCTCCCAGACTGATCAGTAGCTGGTTCGCCATAAAATTATTGGAAAACTTGAACATTTTTCTAAGAATTTCTTCCAAGGTGAATCCGGACCGGTAGGTATAAATCAGGGAATCTTCGGGCGCACGGATTCCATGTCGAACGCGGCCCCTCCCCTCGACCCCATTTTTTTCGAGGAAGTACCGGAGAAGCTCCCCTGCGTATCTGGCTCCTTCCCGGCTATCGTGTGAAAACGTATAACGACCCTTTCTTTCGCGCAGTTGTCGAATCTTCTTTTTCGCAAAAGGGATCATCGGGGTCTGGGGCTCGGCGGACAGGACGCCATTCCCGGAGTTGCGCTCGAAAAAAAACGTGTTGAAATTCGCGCACAGGGCTCCAACAGGGGCATCATAGGGATTCGTTGAACTGTTCACCCCGGGAATACGGATTGCCGGGGAAAAATAGGAGCTGTCGAGAACGAGATCCCGGAACCCATGGAGCTTCAGGGCGAGCTGCTGCGAAATTTCTTTCCAAACCTCTGATATGAGAAGCGGATCCCCATAGCCTTTTACTATGAGATCCTTTTCCGGCGAAAGGAAAAACTCGGTGTTGAATCGGTAGGCCGGACCCAGGTAGTGAAGGGATGCAAGGGCGGTAAGTATTTTCAAGGTTGAGGCGGGAACGAATTGATCGGTTTCATGCCTTTTGGCCAGGATTTTTCCATTGGCGTCGGCTGCAATGAATCCGACCTGGGGAGGGATATCCTTGAGACAGGGAACAAGAGAGCCGGCCTGACAAAGGCACCCATGATGGAGCGGAGGTGCAAAAAAGAGCAAAAAGACGAGACATGAAAGGGCTTTTTTTGCAGCTCCAATGGTGGGGCGGGGGGCAGGTTGGGCGCCCCTGCCCATGGCACGGACATTATGACGCTGACGGATCATCGGAAGCCCGCCCTGATGCATTTGTTTCCACTGTCCGGATAGTCTGATGGTGAAGTTCCTGCTTGCATTCCCGTTCGTCGGTCCTTATCTTTTAAATGTTCTCAAACACGAAAAAGAGAGCATGGTGCCCATATGAATATGATACAATTTGTTATAGTCTGGGGTGTAGTGGCGATCGCCGCTTTCCTGTCGGGAAGATCCATTTACAGATCGTTCACCGGCAAGAAGAAGAGCGTGTGCAGTTGCGGAGAGGTTTCATGCCCCGCCGGCACCAGCCGGGAAGATTGTAGCGTGACCCATCGCCCTCACGGTTGACATGCCCACTCGGCCGTGTTGCGCCTTTCCTTTCATGAAGCCTCTGTGGGCGGGAAAGAGGTGAGGCAATCTTTGAGAATGTCCACCCTCTCTGCAGGGGATTTTCGCCTGTCGATGAAGAGATGGTGTTCTCCCCTGATTTTGCAGATACCTCCCTTCAACTTGAGACCTGCCGCTTCCAGTCGGTCATAGTGCAGATGAACGCCCTTCCGGGCGACCAATGCCTCCAACTGCAGCAGTTTTGCCTGCATGCCTGTGGGGGTTTCGTTTTTTTCTTTCTCTCGTGCCATGCCTGATAGCGTCATAAAAAGTCCGGTCCTCAGGACTCTTGATCATTTCACCCGATGTGTCAGCATTGATTCATAACATAATGGATGCTTATTTTCAAATCTCTTTGGATGGTTTTATTTACCTCTGGACTCTATCCTGTTCTTACTCAAATCAAACAAATTTGTTATATTTTAATGAGATGCAAACCCATTATTTCTTGACAGGTTTGAGAATCACCATATACTGGTATAAGCTTCATCAGATATGAACTTCACGCTTGGAGATATCCTTCTGACTGTGATCCCAGACAACAATTGGGGAACGATACCAAAGAGGATGGAACCGTAAAAAGTCCGTCCCTGGACTTTTTACTGACGGAAACCGAAAAGTGTGATTTTTTTTTACTTACAAATCAAAGGGTTGCGCTGCACCCCATTGATTTGCGTGCCCGTCCATGGGCACGATGATGCCTTTTTACGAAGTCATCAAAGAGAAAGGTTGAAAAAGTGGAGGTGGTACTTCATGGGCAACGGGTACTGGCAGAAGTTACTCAGGGTAGATTTGACAAACAGGAAAACATCTGTCGAATTTATTGATGAACAAGATATCAAACAGTTCATCGGGGGAGCAGGTCTCGCCTCAAAAATACTGCTTGATGAGGTCCAGGGAAAAATTGATCCTTATGGTCCTGATAACAAAGTTATTTTTGCAACCGGGCCTTTTCAGGGCCCAGCGATAGCAGGTGGCGCCAAATTCAGTATTGCAGGGATTTCACCGGTCACCGCCACTTTTGCTGATACGGCTGCGGGAGCTGATTGGGGACCTGCGTTGAAAGATGCCGGTTATGACATGCTTGTAGTTCAAGGGGCAGCTGAAAAGCCGATATACCTCCAGATAGTTGATGACAGCATTGAGATCAAAGATGCTGCCCATTTATGGGGAAAGGATAGCTACGAAACTATTGATGCGATCCGAAATGAAACCGGTGATAAGACATTAAGTGTTGCTTCCATCGGACCTGCGGGAGAGAAACAGGTTGCTATAGCCTGCGTTGTTGTCGACAAACACAGCTTTGCCGGACGTTGTGGCCTGGGGGCCGTCATGGGATCCAAGGGCCTCAAGGCAATTGCAGTCAAGGGGACAAGAGAAACCGAGGTGTACGACCGTGATAAGGCCACGGCACTCATCAAACAATTCCGGCAAAAGATCTTGAATGAGGTCAGGGAGAACGGGTTCAGGGAACACGGGACTCCCGGCTTGTGTGAAACAGCTGAAAGCCTCGGGGATATGCCCATTAAGTACTGGGAGGGCGATGTCTGGCCGGAAGGAGCAAGAAAGCTGGGTGCTCCAAACTCCACAAAAATCTTAAATGCTGTCCCGTATCCCTGCAAATTTTGTCCCATCGGGTGCCATCGGAAAATTTCAGTAAAAGAACCCTCTGAGTATGCTCTGGAAGGGGTGGGACCGGAGTATGAGACCTATGGAATGATGGGTTCCAGTCTCCTCATCGATGACCCCATGGTAGTTGCCAAGGGCAATGATATGGCGAACCGCTTGGGACTCGACACCATTTCAGCGGGAGCCATGATCGGGTTTGCCATGCAGTGCTTTGAAAAGGGCTGGATCACAACCAAGGACACCGCCGGTTTGGAGCTCAAATGGGGAGATCCTGAGGTTCTCTTTGCATTGCTGGAGCAGATTGGCAATAAAGAGGGCTTTGGCGCCATATTTTCAGCAGGGACACTGAGGGCCGCCGAGAAGATCAGCACTGAGGCCGCGGAATCTGTGGTACATTGCAAGGGGCTTGATTTTCCCTCTCATGATGCCCGCTCATGCATCTCCCTTGCTCCTACGTATGCTACCGGCACCCGTGGGGCCTGTCATTTCAGAGGAGGATGTGAGGATGTGGAGATGGGTGGCTTTTTTATCCCCGAAATCGGCATCAGGAAAGGCACGGTAAGGTTTTTTGAAAAAGAAAATCAAAGCATGGTGGCAGCCGGATGCCAGGACTACTTTGCACTTTTAAACTCTCTGGTGATCTGCGCCTTCATGACTGACGGCGGAGGTATGTCATTTACAGAAATCAAAGAACTTTTCAATGCGGTTACCGGGTGGGGCTTTTCCATTCATGACCTGATGGATGCCGGTGAACGGATGTTCACTGTTCAGCGCCTTATCAATATCCGGGATGGTTACAATGCAGCATCGGATGTGTTGCCGTCAAGAATGTTCCAGCCTGCTAAAAAGGGATTCAGGGCAGGCAAGGTACCGCCTTTCAAGATATTAATGGAGGACTATTACACGCTCCGGGGTTGGGATGGCAATGGCGAACCAACTCCGGCAACTCTGGACCGGCTCGGTCTGTAAATATCCTGGTGAGATCAAGACGGCTACAGGATACGAACATGGCTTTTAGGTTATTTTAAACCGAAAAAGCACACTGATGAAAGGAGGTGTAGGGGAGGTAGTTGAACGAGGCAATTGTTCATGGTTTGAGACTTCCGGAAACTAACGTTCTTAATCAACGTAGAGGAGGGAGAAAGATGAAAAGATTTGCATTCATAATAGCAATTGCAGTCTCGCTGTGTTTTGTCATTGGCTTTAGTATGGCGGATGCCAAAGAGCCGGTCAAAATCGGTATCTTGTGTCCCATCACCGGCACACAGGCGGTCATGTCCGAAGATCTGTTGACCGGATTTAAATTGGCACAGGAGGAAATTAACGCGGCCGGCGGTATCCTTGGAAGACCGGTAAAATTGATTGTTGAAGATACCGAGACACGTCCGGCCCCCGGAATGGATGCCGCACGAAAGTTGATAGAGGTTGATAGGGTTAAGATTATTTCCGGTGGTTTTTCCAGCGGGGTAGCCCTTCCCATTGCAAAATACTGCCAGCAAAACAAGATTTTGGCTGTTTTCCAGCCTCCGACATCTCCACTTTTTCGCAATGCAGGTTCCTATATTTTCCTCACAAACGTGTTGGATAACTACAAGGGTAAGGTGATTGCTGATTTCGCCGTTGCGGATTCGGGAAAAAAGAGATTCGCAACCATGTTTATGAACAACGCTTTTGGCAAGGCCTTGATGGACGAAACCTTGAAGAACCTGGAAAAACAGGGGGCGCAGGTCGTCAGCAAGGTCGTTTATGAATTGAACAAGGTAGATTACAAGGCGGAACTTCAGAGACTATTTTCACAAAAACCCGAAGCGATTATCGCAACCTTTTATGCCAAAGAGGGCCTGGTTATTGCGAAGCAGGCATATGAAATGGGAATGCTCAATGTGGATAAGGTCCCCTGGTACGTGCCTGAAATGACGTCAAGCTTTGCGTCAGCAGTAAAGGACATTCCTCAGGTTGTTGAAGGTATAAAAGGCTTGAATCCGCTTCAGCCAGGCAGCCTGTTCATGGAGAAATTCAAGAAGAAAATTGGGCGTGCACCAATAACAGCCTACGCTGCCATGAATTACGATGCGCTGATTATGATTGCAATGGCTGCTAATTTCGCCAATTCCGTAGACCCGACAGCTATCAGAGATAACATGCGAAAGATTGATGACTGGTACAGGGGACAGTCAACCGGTGGAGATAAACGGTTCGACAAGGATGGCATGCAGGGCTTCGGTGAATATTCCAAAGTGATCATAAGAGACGGGAAAATAGTGCCTTACAAAAAATAGCAGCATGGTTGAATAGACGGTGGATATGCCTTTTCATTAACGGCATATCCGTTGCTTGAACGGGAAGGCCCACCGGTCAGCAGAAAGGCCGGTGGGAAACTTACTTTTCATGATCTCCACTTTCACTCTCTCTGGAAATAATTGAAAAATCAGGTTGAGGATAATGGAATTTTCTCAAATTGTGGCGAACAGTTTGATCAGAGGCTCGGAATTGAGTCTGTTGGCAATCGGACTTACGATGGTGTTCGATATCTTGAAATTTTCCAATTTCGCTCACGCTGACTATGCTGTTTTGGGTGCTTTTCTGGCCTATTCTTTTAACCACGTATTTGGAATAAACCTCTTAATTTCAATCATTTTAGCAGCATTATTTACCGGCCTGTTTGGCATAGCAATAGACAAAATACTTTTTAAACGATTAAGGACCATTGGTGCCAATCCGGTATCTTTAATGATAATATCCATGGGTATCGAAATTGGATTGAGAAATGTGTTGCGATTGGTATGGACGAGCGAGATAAAGACATATGCAATAGCAATAAGAAGACCTCTCGAAATATTAGGGGCACGGATCACCCCGCTCCAGCTGAAAATAATCCTCGTGGGATTTCTTTCCATGGTAGCCTTTCACATTCTCCTGCACAAAACAAAGTTCGGGAAATCATTGCGGGCAATTTCTGACAATAGGGTGCTGGCCGGAGCCTGCGCTATCGACTCTGAAAAGATGATCACATGGATGTGGTTCCTGGCATGTGCCTATGGCGTTATTGGGGGAACCATGATTGCAATGGAGCATGTGCTCTATCCAAGATTGGGTTTTGATATCCTCATCCCGGTTTTTTGTGCGACAATATTGGGAGGTATTGGGAATCCATATGGGGCAATGGTGGGTGCATTGATTCTGGCATTTGCGGAAAATATCGTGCTGGCCCTGGATTTAGGCTGGTTAATCAATCTGGGTGGGTTTTTCAGTGTTCATCCCATTCAAATAAGTACCGGTTACAAACCTGCAATTAGCTTTGTCATGCTGATAATTATTTTGCTCTGGAAACCAACCGGGATCTTGAGGAAGAAATAAGATGACACTAATCAATTTTTTCATTTACCTCCTGACAATGGTCGGTATTTATAGCCTGCTTGCCATGAGCCTTAACTTTCAGGTTGGTTTTGCAGGCCTGATAAATTTTGGCCAGGTTGTTTTTTTCTGCATAGGGGCTTACACATCATCGCTTCTCGCAACCAGAATCGGAATACCTCTCCCATTCTGCTTTGCGGGAGGCATGATTCTGAGCGGTCTGTTTGGTTACTTGATGAGTATCCCCACAAAATCCCTGAAGTCAGATTATTGGGCAATCGCAACACTGGCCACAGCAGAGGTCATCAGGTTGATTGCCCTCAATGAAGGGTGGTTGACCGGAGGCCCTTTCGGGGTGATGAGCATTCCTCAGCCGTTCCAATCTCTTTTTTCCATGATCAGTTATCCCTTTTTCTATCTTATGTTGGTCCTTGTCTGTGTTTTATTGATCTATTTTGTCCTTTCCCTGCTCAGTAATTCTCCATTCGGCAGGGATGTGAAGGCAATTCGGGACGAAGAGGAGATGTGTCTGAGCCTGGGGAAAAACACCCGTCAGATAAAGTTGCAGGCCATGGTTGTGGCTGGAATGGTGGGAGGCCTGGCAGGGGCACTCTTTGCGCATTATATAGCCTTTATTTCACCTGAAAACTTTAGACCTATCGAGACATTCCTCATGTGGGCAATGATAATCGTGGGAGGCAGGGGGAACCATGCCGGTGCTATTCTTGGAGCGGGAATTATACAGCTCTTCAATGTCTCTACGAGATTCATAGGTGATTATGTGCCATTGAGTTCCGATTCTATGGCATCCTTACGGATGGTCATTATTGGTCTTTTAATAATCCTGTTTGTTTCGTATCGACCGGAAGGGCTGATCAAGGAAAAAAAGAAGGTTTACTAACCGAAAAGGAAAAATGGGGAGTGACCGCTCTTATGTTGAAAATCAAAGAGCTGCAGAAAAATTTTGGCAGCCTTCGGGCATTGGATAGAGTGTCCCTTGAGGTGAAAGGCGATTCAATCGTTGGGCTGATAGGCCCTAACGGTTCAGGGAAAACCACTTTATTCAATGTCGTATCAGGCTTTTACGAAAAAGACGGTGGCGAAATCTATTTCAAGGAAGAAAGAGTGGATGGATTGACACCCGATAGGATTGCCAGAAAAGGGCTCTGTCGGACTTTCCAGATTGCCAAAGCCCCTGAGAAGTTGACCGTATTGGAGAATATGATGCTTGCTGCCAAGAATCAAGTCGGCGAGAATCCATTTAGTGCCCTGTTTGTTCGCAGGCGAACCGCCCGGGTTGAAAAAGAAAATCTCGACAGGGCAATGGAGCTTCTCAAAGTACTCCAGCTGGTGGACTTGAAAAACGAGTATGCGGGTGATCTCTCAGGAGGGCAGAAAAAACTCCTTTCACTGGGCAGGGTTTTTATGCTGAATCCGGATATGATTCTCCTGGATGAGCCTACCGCCGGCGTCAATCCTACGTTGACCATGCAGTTGATGAAGGCAATAAAGGAATTGCAGCAAAGGGAACATAAATCGGTCTTTATTATCGAACATAGCATGAAGGTTATCAGCAGTATTTGTGACAAGGTTTTCGTACTGAATTTTGGGAAAAAGATGGCGGAAGGTACACCGGGCGAGATTCAAAAAAACGAAAAAGTGCTGGAAGCGTATCTGGGCGGCTCTTGAATCGGTTATACTTCCGGGGGGTTGAGTTGTATGGCTCTATTAGAAGCAAATGATATTGTATCAGGTTACGGGAAAACGGATATCTTGCACGGCGTATCCATAACCGTTGAAAAAAATGAGGTAGTGACAATCATTGGACCCAATGGGGCAGGAAAATCGACGTTGTTTAGAACGATAATGGGATATCTCATGCCTCGCGCCGGCACTATTTTGTTTTCGGGTGAAGATGTAACCGGATTGGCGCCGAATAGGAAAGTGGAAAAGGGCATAGCCTATGTCCCCCAGTTGGAAAATACTTTTCCCTCTCTAACGATTCAGGAAAACCTGGAAATGGGGGGGTACTCGAAGGATAGTGAAGCCGTCAGAAAAGGTATAGCGCATGCCTTTGAAACCTTCCCCATACTTGGCAGGAGAAGAAAGCAACGGGCAAAGTCCCTCAGCGGCGGTGAGAGACAGATGCTGGCCATGAGCAGGGCACTCATGAGCGATCCTGAACTCCTCTTGTTGGATGAACCGTCTGCAGGTCTTTCTCCGAAGATTACCGAAGAAGTTTTTAATCAAATCAGGCGATTGCATCAAGAGGGAATCGGTATCCTGATTATTGAGCAGGATGCGCATGGGTCTCTGAATATCTCTGACAGGGGATATGTACTGGCCATGGGACAGAACTATTTCGATGGGTCGGCTGATTCAATTCTCAGTAATGATCAGATTCGAGAAGCTTTCCTTGGCGATTGATTGTTTTTGCCCTTTGCGGTGTTTGGGGAGTTGAGCCGGTCAACCCGTCTGACAGTGACCATGATTCTCCACCATATCATAGGCACTCAAGAAATCATTCTTTAATAGTCCAGGGATGGAGTCAAGAGGTATGGGAGTGGGAATGAAAAATCGGTCATCTTTTGAAAAGCCAATCCTGCGTTTTGGGTTTATTGGCACTGGGAATATCACTACGGCTTTGGTTGAAGGCCTCTGTACTTCACAAGAAGCGCCGGAGAGTATCCTCGTATCTCCGCGGAATGCCG
>Ga0315540_10002663_pt1 | contig 10029 bp, 11 predicted proteins | sample SalMarSW160110MG_FD_203677 | JGI IMG/M metagenome (GOLD analysis project Ga0315540, IMG submission 203677) | Salt marsh sediment microbial communities from the Plum Island Ecosystem LTER, Massachusetts, United States - Salt Marsh Sediment SW1601-10 ... | reverse complement strand
GCGCGCAGCATCGTCATCGTCGAGCGCCGCGACGCCACGCTCTCGCCCGCGGCGGCGGCGCTCAAGACGGCGCTGATCGCGGCGTTCGAGGCGCGGGCGGCGGGGACGGTGCGCCCGGCGACGCGGCGGTCGGCGAGCCGATAAGGCTGTGCGACCGGGCTCGCGGAACAAGTCCGCGAGTGACGGCAAGCTGTTGATCCCAAAATAGCATCGTCATTGCCGGACTTGTTCCGGCAATCCACGGCTGGCCGGGTCGTGAAGCCGCGGCTACGTCCCGCAGCTCACGATCGCCATCACCTCGCGCAGGTCCTTGTTGGTGAGCTGCTCGAAGCTGTTGGCGAGCTCGATCAGGCGCTCGCGGTCGCGTTCCTTGAGCCGCGTCGACAGGCAGTCGCGCACCTTGACCAGATGTTCCTCGACCGGGATCGGCGGCGTGCCCCACTTGCCGCGCGGGCCGTCGCAGCGCTCGGTCAGGACGGTGCCGTCGTCGAGCGTGACCTCCGTGACGATGTGGAGCTTCTCGAAGCTCGCCGGGATGCTCGCGTCGGGCGTCACTTCGACCTTGTCGAGCAGCGCCTCGACCGCGGGGCTGAAGCGGTGCTCGTCCTCGAAGCTCGCCATCGTCACCTTGCCGTCGAGCAGCGCGCAGACCGTGGTGTACTGCCACGAGAACTTGCCGGCGAGGCCGGTCTCCGGCTTCGGACGGTTGACGTAAGGCATGTCGGGCGTGGTGATGCGGATCTTCTTGATGCGCGTCGGGTCGGCGATCTTCTTGTGCAGCGCGAGCGCGGCGGTGATCACGAAATGCGTGCCGAACTGGCTCGGGAACATCTTGAGCGCGTAGCCCGGGCTGACGACGCGGAAGGGCGGGCCGAATTTGTCCAGCATCTCCCAGGCGAACGTGCCGCCGAAGAACATGTCGACATAGCCGCGCGGCGTCTCGAGGATCTCCATATGCGCGCCGAAGCCGCGCTTGGCGAGCATCGCCGCGTCGACGCCGAGCGAGCAGGCGAGCCCGCAATGGGTCGATTTGGTCATGGTCCCGGCGTTGGCCATCACCGTGCCGCAGCGCGACGCCGCCATGCCGATCGCGGCGCGGAGCTGGTCCGGGGTGAGGCTCAGCATGTGGCCCGCGGCCACCGCCGAGCCCATCGGCCCGACCAGCCCCGGCGGGTGGAAACGGATCACGTTGGCCTCGAACTGGCCCGAGCCCTCGCGCAGCCAGCCCATCATCTCGATGCCCTTGACCAGCGCGGTCGCCGCCTCGCGCCCGTCCATCCCCCTATACTCCGCCAGCGCCAGGATGCCCGGCAGGCTGGTCGAGAGCTGGTGGTTGGCCGGGCTCCACATCGGCTCGAAGTCGAGCACATGCATCGACGAGCCGTTGACGTAGGTCGCCTGCACCGGGCTGGTCTTGAAGCCGAAGCCGATCACGGTCGAGACCTCGATGCCGCCGAGCTCCTGCACATGCGCGGCGAGGATCGCGGGCGGCTCCTCCTGGATCGTGCCGGCGACCGCCACGGAAAGGCCGTCGAGGAAGAGCTGGCGGGCGCGCTGGATCGCGTCCGGCGTCAGGTCCTTGTGCGTGATGCCGACGATGCGGTCGCAAAGCTTCTTGGTCGCGTCCTTCATGGCATTTTGTCCTGTGCGGCGAGATGGGGCAGGCCCGGCGCGATGGCGGGGCCGCGGATGGCGTTCTTCATCGATTAGCACGGAAGGCGGGTTAGGGACAAAACGGGCGCGGCGATGTGGAATGGCGGTGCCGGAACCGACGATAAACTACCACTTAAGTATTACTTCTTTAGTTTCATATTCCTACCATCGCACCGCCTTTTTCCCGCCACAAATTGCTGCCTAAATGCGCCACCGCACGGTCGGCGAGGAGGCGCGTCAACGGGACGCGATATCTCGTCCGCCGTGTTTTTTCTTACACAGGAGGACTCTATGAACGGCATTCGTCTGGCGGCGGCCGCCTTTGTTGCAGGTGCAGTGGCCATCGGTGCTATCGGCTCGGCGTCCGCAGCGGACAAAGCGAAGGCGCCGCGTTACTTCGTGTACAAGTCGGACCAGGGCTGTCACATCGTCACGAACGCGAACAAGAAGACCCCGGGCAAGAGAATGAGCGGCGGCTTCAAGACGGAAAAGGGCGCGCACGGTCGGATGGCCAAGCTGGTCAAGGAAAAGAAGTGCTGAGTCTTTCCGGCCGCTGAACGACCGTTCAGAGGCGCCTTCGAACAGGACCCGCCGCGGTATCGCCCCGGCGGGTCCGTTCGTTTTCGGGCGCCGGACAGAGCCATGCGCGGCAGACCGCTAATCGGCTGGCCGGGGCCCGTCTTGCCAGACCAGGTGAAGCCTCCGCCGATCTTGCTCGACTATCTCGAAGCCCAGGCGCTGATAGAGACGCCGCGCTTGCTCGTTGTTTCGAAGCACCCAAAGATGCACGGGAACCGCCTGCGTCCTCGCACGTTGGAGCATGCTCTCGATCAGTCGTGTTCCAATGCCGCGGCCCTGATACGCCGGCGCGATATAAAACTGATGGAGATAGATCGCGTCCTCGTCATCCTGCAGTTGCAGCCAGCCGACGGGCTGCCGGTCCGCCACGATGATGCTGACGTCGCCGCCGGTCACGGTGCTGCGGATCAAGGCGCGTTGCGCCTTTTCGTGCCACAGGTGGAGATCTTGCGACAGCCCACGCATGAGGCCGCTATAGAGCGCCCAGGCGAACGGGAAATCGTCCGGTGTCGCCGGCCGCAGGGAAAATTCGGTCGCCGGCTGCGCCGGCGTCAGGGTGTTTGACTCGTCCATCCTGCGTGTAACATGGGGTGTGTCCGTCGACTTGTCCGTTTTTATTCTGTCCGACCCGTGGCGCATGGCCGTGCTGCGCGCCGTCCGCGCGCTCGCGCTGCCGGACTGGGCGGTCGGCGCGGGCTTCGTGCGCAACGCGGTGTGGGATCATCTCCACGGCTTCGCCGCGTCGCGCGCCGATATCCCGAAGACGGCTGCCGGACGTAACGGGCCGCCGGACGACGTGGACGTGCTGTTTTTCGATCCGTCCGATTGCGCGCGTGAGCGGGAAGGGGCGCTGGAGCGCCGGCTCGCGGACCTCATGCCCGATGTCCCGTGGTCGGTGCGCAACCAGGCGCGCATGCATCTGCGCAACGGCGACGCCCCCTATGCGGATACCGAGGACGCGATCCGCTGCTGGCTCGAGTCGGCGACATGCGTCGCGGTCCGGCTGGAATCCGATGATGGCCTCGCCGTGATCGCGCCCTACGGTCTTACGGACCTGCTGGCGCTCCGCTCGCGGCCGACGCCGAGCGGCCGCGCGCACCCCGCCGACTATCGCGCGCGGATGCGGCAGAAAGACTGGCCGGCGCGCTGGCCGCGGGTGCGTGTGGAAGACTTGTGACCGCGCGCCGGGAATATCGGTGCGCGGCCGCCGTCTACTCCTTTGGGGTTACCGCTTTCGCGGGGTAGGTTATGCCGTCCCGGATGCACGAAACTAGCATCCGGTAGGTGAATCATGCGAAACGGATTGAGACTGCTCGAGCGGACGGAAGCGCCCGCTGGCGAGGCTTCGACGCAGGCGCTGGCCAAGGTTGCCGGCCTGCCGGGTGCCGACCGGCGCATTTTGCGCAAGCGGCTGGTGCGGCCATCGAAAGCGCCGGAGACTCCGGCAAAAACGGCGCGCGGCGGCCGCTGAACCGGGCCGAGCTACCGTCTTACGCCTTCGATTTTCCGACCTTGGCGCCGGCGCCTTGGAAGCGGCCGAGCGCGGCCAGCATCTGATTGAGCTGACGTCCCATATCCAGCGCGTTGTCGAGCGGCATCGTCTCCGCCGCGCGGAAGGTGTCGCGCGTCAGCTTGACCGCGCGCGGGTCGAGCGCGGCGAGCGCGCCGACGAAGGCCGTTTCGATCTCAGCAAGCGCGGCGGCGTCATCGGCCAGCCGGTTGATCAGCCCGGCCGCGAACAGGCGCTCGGCCGGGATCGCCTCGCCGAACATCGCGAATTCGAGCCCGAGCCGCGGCCCTACCAGCCGCGCGAGGATCGGCGTGCAGACCGCGGCGGGAAAGCCGTGGCGCATCTCGAAGGCGCCGAATTGCGCGCCGCGCTCGGCCAGCACGAAGTCGCAGCCCATGGCGAGCGTGAAGCCGCCCGCCACCGCCCAGCCGCGCACCACTGCGACCGACGGCGCCGGGCTGCGGTGCAGTGCATGGAAGATCCGCACCCAGGCGTCATCGACCGCGAAGACGTCGTCTTTCAGGTCGTCGCCGGCGGCGCGCAGGTCGCGCCCGGCGCTGAACACGTCGCCCGCGCCCTTGATCACCAGCACGCGGCAGGCCGGATCGCGGGATTCCCGCTCCAGCGCGTCCGCCAGCATCCGGGTGAGCGCCAGGTCGAAGGCATTCTTGCGCGCCGGCCGGTTGAGCCGGAGGCTGGTGACGCCGTCCTTGTGATCGATGTCGAGCATTGTGCGTTTCCTCGCCGTGCCCGGTGGCGCCGGTTCGTGACGCCGGTTCATGATACGGGTGCCGGGCAATCTGCCCCTTGTTTGCCCGGGATGGACAGTGTAGGCAAGCGCCCAGACCGGCTGCGGGGACGCGGCCCAGCAGCCAAAGAGGTAGGAATTCCGGGATGAAGCTTAGCGAGATCGCAAAGGCGCTCGACGGCGAATTGGTCGGTGACGGATCGATCGACGTCGTCCGCGCGGTGCATCCCGCCGAGGCGGAGTCCGCGGCCGATCTGGCGCTGGCGATGGATACGCCGCTGCTCGAGCGGCTGGGCGCCAGCAAGGCGCGGACGGCGATCCTGGCCGAGGGCGCCGCGGCGCCCGAGGGGCTCGACGGCTACATCCTGGTCAAGCGCCCGCGTTTCGCCATGGCCGGGGTGACGCGCCTGTTCGATATGCCGGTGCATGCGCCGCAGGGCATCCATCCGAGCGCCATCGTCGAGCCGGACGCCGAAGTGGCGAAGGACGTGCGCATCGGGCCCTTTACCTATGTGGCGAGCGGGGCGGTCGTCGCGGCGGGCACGATCCTGATGTCGCATGTTACCGTCGGCGCGGACGCCCGCATCGGCGCGGGCTCGCTGCTGCATGCCGGGGTGCGGATCGGAGAGCGGGTGGTGATCGGCGCGCGCGCCATCATCCACCAGAACGCCAGCATCGGCGCCGACGGCTTCAGCTTCGTCACGCCGGAGACCGGCGCGGCCGAGGAAGCGCGCGGCGGCGCCAGCGATGCGGTGACCGCGCAGAACCTCGTGCTGACCCGCATCAACTCGATCGGCACGGTCGTCGTCGGCGACGACGTCGAGATCGGCGCCTGCACCTCGATCGACCGCGGCACGATCAGCGCGACCCGCGTCGGCAACGCGACAAAGATCGACGACCTCGTCATGATCGGCCACAATGTGGAGATCGGTGAGAACTGCATGGTCTGCGGCCAGGTCGGCATCGCCGGCAGCACGCGGATCGGCAGCCGGGTGGTGCTCGCCGGGCAGGTCGGCGTCGGCGACCACCTGACCATCGGCGACGATGTCGTGGTCGGTGCGCGCTCGGCGGTCGGCACGAACCTGCCGTCGCGGATGGTGGCGATCGGCGTGCCCGCGATGGCGCGCAGCAAGGCGGCGGAGATCTACATGTATACGCGGCGGCTGAAGAGCCTTTTCGAGGATGTCGGGCGGCTCAAGAAGCGTCTCACTGCTATTGAATCGGGCAAGAAAAAAGGCTAACGAAACGGACGGTCGTGCGATTCCGTTGGGTGGTCGCCGGTGTGGAGAGCAGCATGTCGAGTGTCGAGAGCGACGTATACGATATCATTGCCGAGAAGTCGGCCGTCGACCGTTCGAAGCTGAAACGGGACGCCAAGCTCACCGATCTCGAGATCGAATCCCTCGATGTGGTCGAGATCATTTTCGCGGTTGAGGAGAAATTCGATATCCACGTGCCCTACAATGCGAACGACCAGGAACTCGAGTTCCAGACCGTGGGCGACGTGGTCGACGCGGTTCAGAAACTGATTGACGAAGAAGGCAAGCCGGCGTGAGCGCCGGGCCGGATGCAATCACCACACCGGAATAGACGCACCGCATGAACAGAGTTGTCATCACCGGCCTCGGTGTCTTCAGCGCGGCCGGAAAATCCGTTCCTGAGTTCTGGGAGACGGTGCGCGAGGGCCGCTCGGTCATCGGCCCGCTGACGATCATCGACACCAGCGATCTGCACATCAAGATCGGCGCCGAGATCAAGGATTTCCATCCGAAGGAGCATTTCCCGGCGAAGCAGCTCGCGCTGCTCGACCGCTTCAGCCAGCTCGCGGTGATGGCGTCGCGCCAGGCGATCCAGGATGCCGGCATCGTCTTCGAGGGCGAAGACGCCGAGCAGACGGCCTGCCTGATCGGCTCGGGCGTCGGCGGCCAGCAGACTCTCGACGAAAGTTACTACCGGATCTACGCCGAAGGCCGTAAGGGCGTGCATCCGTTCACGATTCCACGCCTGATGCTGAACGCCGCCTGCAGCCATGTCTGCATGGAGCACGGCATCAAGGGCCCGTCCTTCGCGGTCGCGAGCGCGTGCTCGTCCTCGACGCATGCGATCGGCCTGGCCTTCCACATGGTGCGCAGCGGCCTCGTCCACACCGCCGTCACCGGCGGCACCGAGGCCTGCATCGCGCTCGGCACGATGAAGGGCTGGGAAGCGATCCGCGTCATGGCGACCGACACCTGCCGGCCCTTCTCCAAGGGGCGCACGGGCATGTCGCTGGGCGAGGGGGCCGCTGTCGTCGTGCTCGAGACGCTGGAGCGCGCGAAGGCGCGCGGCGCGACCATCTATGGCGAGATCTGCGGCTTCGGCATGAGCTCCGACGCGATGGACATCACCTTGCCGGACGTCAACGGCGCGGCGCGCGCGATGACCGCCGCGCTCAAGGACGGGCGCCTCAACCCGGACGACATCGACTACGTCAACGCGCACGGCACCGGCACCGCCGCCAACGACGTGACGGAGACGCGCGCGCTGCGGATCGCGCTCGGCGACGCGGCGGCGGAGAAGCTCGCGGTGTCGTCGAGCAAGTCGGTGTTCGGCCACGCGCTGGGCGGCGCGGGCGCGCTCGAGCTGGTGGTAACGACGCTGGCGATCCGCGACCGCGTCCTGCCGCCGACCGCCAATTTCACCGAGCCCGACCCGCAATGCGATCTCGACTACGTGCCGAACGAGGCGCGGTCCGGCGAGATTCGGGCGGCGATCTCCAATTCCTTTGCCTTCGGCGGCCTCAACGCCGTGCTCGCAGTCAAGCGCTTCGACGGCTGACGGCCAGGCCGGCTTGGTTAAATCCCGCCGTGTGCCGCGCTGCTGAGGCCTGTGGCGCGTCCGGCGCCCTGACCCTTCTGCTTTAAAACTTTGCTAACACTCTCCGCTCTACCATAGGGCCAACGCGCCATTGCTGCGCCGTGCGCCGGGACAAGCTGAAAAAGACGGTCATGACAAAGCGTTGCCGCCTGATCCTTTTGTTGTCGGTGATGGGCATGGCCCTGCCGTCCGCCCTGTCCTCCGTGGTTTCCGCCGCGCCCGCGACCAAGCCGTCGGAGACGCATCTCTGGGTCTGCGCCGGGTATTTCGAGAAGCGGCAGGACGTTCGGGTGGCGTCGCACGGCATCGAGGTCTATCACGAGCGTTTCATGGCGGCCCAGGACGGCGCGGTCCGGCGCGCGGTCTTCGTCTTCCCCGTCGCCTATCGCATCCTGCGCGACCACCTGCGTTCGCAGTCGGCGACCCGCTTCGGCGAGGCCGCCTATGTCGAGCATCCGGCCTTCGATCTGCGTGACGACGCGGCGGGGCGCGGCGACAAGTCCGCCGAGGCCTACATGCCCGGCGAGCAGATCGCCTCGCTGGCCGGAAACGGCGCGGAAAAGCCGGCCGCGATCGAGATCACGACCAAGCCCTATCATGGCGTGCCGTCCAAGAACGGCTGGTCGCAGCTTCATATGCTGGTGCTCGATGGCGCGCCCATGCTCGGCAGCGACAGCACGCTGGTCGTGGCCTGGCGCACGGATAGCTTCGAGCAGTGGGGCACGGACAAGTCGGGCAGCTTGTTGAGCTTCGGCAAGCACCGGGTCAGCGTCAATTTCGTCACCAACACCGAATTCGACCTCATGGAGCGGCTGGGCAAGCTCTACCGCACGCCCTTCGGGCTGTTCCCGCTGTCCGCCAGCGGCCCGCTGGAGAAGGACGCCACGGCCTGGCAGCAGGCCCGCGAATGGCTCGACCGCTACCGCGCCAATCCCAGCGAAGACCTCCAGGCCGCCCGACCCGGGCATTGCTGAGGATCCGGCGGTGCGGTACGCAATGCCCGTTGGTGGATGCGACGCATAAAGCGTGGCATGACGTTCTTTGTTGGAAATAAACAACAATCGTCACCCCACGGTTTATCCGTGGGGTCCATGCGAACGGAACCACCCATCAAGTCGATGTCAAGCCGGACAGTCGTGGCCTAAATCGGCGAATGACGCCGTTTGGGGATTCCGGTCTTTTCCCGCCTTAGACGGCCACCCGCCGCTCTGCCGTCTCCGTCCACTCACGGGCGACGTCCGGGTCGCTTTCCCGGGCGCGGTGGCGGGCGCGGAGCGCGGCGAAACGGTCGCCGTCGAGCAGCCGCGCGAGCGCCCAGACGGCCATGGCGCGGACGATCGGCGCGGGGTCGCCGAGCAGCGCCTCGGCGGCCGGCGCGAGGTCCGGATCGCCGCTGTTGCCCATTGCGATCAGCACGTTGCGGACGAAGCGGTCGCGGCCGATGCGCTTGATCGGCGAGCCCGCGAAGACCTTGCGGAAGCCGGCGTCGTCGAGCGCCGCCAGGTCGTCGAGCCGCGGCGCGGTCAGCTCGAGCCGCGGCAGGAAGTCCGCGTCGCGGGTCGGCGTCGCGAACTTGTTCCACGGGCAGACCGCCAGGCAGTCGTCGCAGCCGTAGATGCGGTGGCCGATGCCCGCCCGCAGGTCCGGGTCGATATGCCCCTTATGCTCGATCGTCAGGTAGGAGATGCAGCGCCGGGCGTCGAGCTTGTAGGGCTCCGGGAAGGCGTTGGTGGGGCAGATGTCCTGGCACTTGCTGCAGCTGCCGCAGCGGTCGGTGGCCGGCGCGTCGGGGCTGAGCGCGAGGTCGGTGTAGACCTCGCCCAGGAACAGCCATGAGCCGAAATCGCGCGAGACCAGGTTGGTGTGCTTGCCCTGCCAGCCGAGCCCGGCGGCCTGGGCGATCGGCTTCTCCATCACCGGCGCGGTGTCGACGAACAGCTTGACCTGCGCGCCCAGCGCGTCGTGCAGCCAGCGGGCGAGGGCGCGCAGGCGCTTTTTCATCACGTCGTGGTAGTCGCGGTTCTGGGCGTAGACCGAGATCGTGCCGCGCCCGCCGCGGCGCATCCGGGGATAGGCGTCGAGCGGGTTCTCCGTCGGCGCGTAGTTGGCGGCGACGACGATGACGCTCCGTGCCTCGGGCCAGAGCGCCTGCGGGTCGGCGCGGCGGTCGGCGTGGCTCGCGAGCCAGCCCATGTCGCCATGGTAGCCGCGGGCGAGATAGTCGGAGAGGTCGGTTCCGGCCTGCCGGGCCAGCTTGGCCTCGGCGAAGCCGACGGCGTCGAAGCCGAGTTGCAAAGCCCGGTCGCGGATGGCGTCGCGCGTGCCGCTCGCCGCCACGGCGCCCTCAACCGCGCCCGCGGTAGGGTGCGACGCCCTGGTCGGGCAGCCACAGCCCCTCGGGCGGCGCGCCGGTCTGGTAGAACACGTCGATCGGGATGCCGCCGCGCGGATACCAGTAGCCGCCGATCCTGAGCCAGACGGGCGCCAGCGCCACCTGCAGCCGCTTGGCGATCGCCACCGTGCAGGCCTCGTGGAAGCCCTTGTGGTTGCGGAAGGCCCCAAGGAACAGCTTCAGCGACTTGCTCTCTACCAGCCGCTCGGCCGGCACGTAGTCGATCACCAGATGGGCGAAGTCCGGCTGGCCCGTGACCGGGCAAAGCGTCGTGAACTCGGGGCAGGTGAA
>Ga0315540_10002661_pt1 | contig 10031 bp, 10 predicted proteins | sample SalMarSW160110MG_FD_203677 | JGI IMG/M metagenome (GOLD analysis project Ga0315540, IMG submission 203677) | Salt marsh sediment microbial communities from the Plum Island Ecosystem LTER, Massachusetts, United States - Salt Marsh Sediment SW1601-10 ... | reverse complement strand
TTTACGCTAAACCCCAAATCGGCGTCCATTCCCTCCGAAGTGTTTAGAAAGGGTCTGAAAAAGAGTGTCAGGTTCTCCTCCACTTCGTTGCTCATAGGCTGCCGCTCGCGGCATAAACCAGCTTTTTACGATTCCATCAATATTTGAGGAACCCAAATTTATGCGGACATCTCTTGAATAACGACCGCCGTCCATGCTCAGGCATTTACAAAAGTTCCGGTTTCTTGAGTTTCGCGTAATAGGATCCCGAGGCATAAATTGCGGCTAAGGGATTGTGTCCTGTCACCCGATCCTTGGCCGCAAGGACAGTGACAGGGGCCTCGGAGTATTTGAACAAAAGGGAATCATGACCCACGCACAGCCCCACCAGGATGTTGAACTCGGTTTTCTCATGGTTGAACAGTTTGGCCTGGTAAATGGGATTGCACATGGCCTCATCGGTGCCCTGAAAGATGGTTTCTTCGTCCTTTATGCCGAGCTTCTTCTTGGAGGTCCTTCCTGCCTTGCAAGCCGCTGAAACCACCTCAAACCCGTGGGCCTTAAGAATATCTTCAACCATGCAGGCCTCATTTGCCAGGCCAATACAGAAGGCAAGACCTAAGCGTTTGTAGCCCATCCTTTTTGCAAACTCACAGATCTCGACAATGCGGGTCTTGGTGGGCTGCATTACATAGGGCCGCTGGTCCCGGTTGGCATAACATGCGGCCTCCTGGATAGAGGCCTGGCGGGCGAATTCCCTGACCTCCGGGTCTTTGTATTCCTTGTTGGCTTCGATCAGGACCTCCCGGCGCGTCAAAGTGGGGCACCCTTTTGATCCGGCCCCCTCATCCGACATGCAAATCCTTCCGGCCGTTTCCAGATCACATGCCGCACAGGATGGTGGAGTTAACTCCCTCTCTTTTTTCATAACTACTCCTTTCAGTTATGGACTAACGGTCAGGTCTTGAAACCTGCAGTCTTCACTGTTCTTTCCGTTCTTCCGCACCTTAGGTTTAAAAATATGAGTTTTTAGTAATCCTTTAAGTGAATTATGTCAAATAATATCCCTAAAAAGCTGGTTCATGCCGCAAGCGGCACCCTAAAAGGAACGAATGGGAAGAGAACCTGACGCTCTTTTTCAGACCCTTTCTAAACACTTCGGAGGGAATGGACGCCGATTTGGGGTTTAAGGGCAGCCATGAGAGAGCGCCAGGGCTTCCGGAGGCGTAAACCCCAAATAGCCGTCCATGTAGAAGTTAGGTGCTGAGTGCCCTATGAGAAAGCGGTCTGAAAAAGACCCTCAGGTTCTCCTTAGGGTTTCGTATAAGGAGCAGGTGCACGGGATGTTCCTGAAGCGGCGTCATTTCGGCCCTGGACCAGGATACTGGAAGTGGCGAAATTCGCAGCGACTGGAGTCGGAGATTTATCTTCATAATTTTGGTGATTCCGAGCGTCAAGCAATCGCAGTTTATTGGAGAGCCACCCAGAAATCTCACATGGACGCTCACACAAAAGAAAATGAGGCGTTAGACCGATTTCGCACAACAGCCTAACACCTCGATATTATTCGATTAAAATGGTGCGCCTGGGGTGATTCGAACACCCGGCCTGCGGATTAGAAGTCCGCTGCTCTATCCAGCTGAGCTACAGGCGCAATACCTTCAAATCATAACTTTTCCCCCCAATTCACGTCCTTCCATTCGCCCGTGATTGCAGGGTATCATAGACAGTCTGCCCGTTGGATCGGCCATTGAGCAACTGCTTCAGGACGACATTGGTGCTGTTTTCCAGTTGATCCATGATTTCTAACAGTGTCTTCAGGTGCAGAAGGCTTTTTCTGGACTTCTCCTGGAACGGGAGGTTCAGGAAAAGGTCGCCAAGAATCTCAATAATCCGATTCAGGTTTTTGAAATCAATGCCTTCTGCATCATTGTAAATCAGATCAACCCATTCTTTCTTCAATACGTCCGGCATGAGATCATAGGAAGCAAGCAGCTTGGGGTCTTTCCCCAGGTAAAGTGAACGCTTCAGCTGCTCCTGGGCCTTGTTCACCCCATTCGATATCGTGTCACCAGGGGGTAGTTTTTCAAGCAACTGGGCCCACCGGCTTTCGATCTGCCTTCGAACCCACACTTCCCCTTGTTTTGGGGGAAGAGAAAAATCGAGGAATTTTCTTTGAATGGCCATGAGTTCATCAACGGGTTCTCCGGTTATTTTTCCGGTTTTTTTAAGAAGCCGGTCCAGTGAAATAATGGCTTCCTGCTTTTCATTCCAATGATTTGTTCGTTCAAAAAGCACCCCTTCCCACTGGGCTCTCAAGAATCCGAGTTCAACTTTGATCAAAGAAAAAATCAAAGCCGATTTCGTGATGGCATTTCGGAGAGAATCAGCCAGTATATTACATGAATCCAATTTATCCTGCGCCAGGTGCCGCATGGCTTCCAGCGATTCTTCCCTCAACTGGTAGGAAAGAAGTTCAGTGCCGAATGCCCTGGAGAGCCGCTTGATCAAACGGGTTTCAGGGCCTCCAATCAGGATGGTATCAGGCTTGAAATGGATTTTGATGATCGCTGCCACCACATATTCACTATCCTGCCATAACAGTTTTCCATCGAAACCTTTTGGGTATTCCAGCTGATTATGGTTGTTGGTGAACAAGTCTTTTTTCCGGATCAGGACCGGTTCCATGTGGTGGAAGTCCTCCAGGTTGCCGTCCATCTGAAGCCTGATGGATCGCGCATCCTTTCCGGGATCTTCAGCTGTCCAGCTCTTCTGCCGCTCCACGCACCAGGCCATGGCCTCCAATGGCCTTTCGGGTTGATCCCGGTAGTCCATCCATCTTTTCCCGGGGAAATTGTAACCCGACCGTTCGGGAAGCCCCCAGGAGATGGCCTGTTTTTCCTCATCAAAAATGCCTGAGGTTACACGTTCCGCGATAATGTCCGGTGGGCCACCAATCTGGTAGACCGTGCCCTTAAAGGCATTGGGAAGGCAAAGGAGAATGGTCTCGATGATTTCCCTACAAACACCTTCAAGTGCCCCTTTGTTGATCCTTATGGACAATGTTCCCCCTGTCTGCGCCATGTCATTCTGACCAATCTCTCAGAATTAGCTTTTTTTTGGATGATTTTCCAAAAGGTAATCGCGGCGTCTTGGTAAGCGCTTATTTGAAGTAAAATGGACATCTTACGGCTTCGAGTGTGTCGATTCAGGATAATGTATACTTTTTTTAGACTTTGTCAACAAAAATGGCCCGGATGCCTCCCGAAAAGCCCTAACACCATGGAAACCCATATCCGGTTCATCGGACAAGAGCGTGCATTCCTGAAGGATATACTCCAGTCTTCGTCAGCAGACGCCCCAAACCACTCGTCCAGCTCCACAAGATGGGTTGGGGTGCTGAAAGCGATCTTGACAACCCAACGCCAAGATGTAAAGTTTATGTATCAGATCAATCGAAGCCGTTGGAAAACAAAATGATGGAGGACATTTCATGTCCCAAGAAGGGATCCAAATAGATGAGTTGCCCGTTAACAAAGCGCAGATTCTGATTGCCGGTTTTGACGGATGGGGTAACGCCATGGATGTTTCCAAGGCCATGGTTTCCTATCTGATCCGCAAATTGAAGGCCAAGCCATTTGCAACCATCAATAGCGACCTGTTTTACAGATACGACGAAAACCGTCCAGTCGTGGTCATAGAGGATGGCGTACTTAAGGATGTGGTTTCCCCTGGCGGGTCCTTCTACGCAGCCCACTGTCTTCCAGACGGTGCGGACATCATTATCCTGAAGGCCCAGGAACCGGGGCTGCGGTGGCAGTATTTTGTCGACCAACTCCTGTCCCTCTGTGAAGCGCTCCATGTCGGCACCATCATTACTCTGGGAAGCATGTTTGACAGTGTTCTCCACACTGATACCATCATTTCCGGTATCGCCTCCAGCAAAACCCTATTCGCGAATCTGGCCGAGAAAGATGTCCTGCCTATAAACTACCAGGGGCCCAGCGCCATCCATTCGATTATCCAGGCAAGCGCAGAGAAAAAGGGATTTGATTGCATGAGCCTCTGGACTCACAGTCCCTATTATCTCCAGGGGGCGACCCACTATGGATTGTTGTCACACCTGGGCTCCCTCCTGGGTTATCTGGGAGGCTTTGAACTGGACACGGCCGAACTTGATGAAGGCTGGAAAGAATTGAATCACCAGATCCAGACGCTCATTGAAAAGAATCCGGAACTTCAAGGGATGATTAACGAACTCAGAAAGGCCAAGGTGAGAGGATCATGGGCCACGATGAGAGAATCTGAAAATAAAGGAAGCAAAATCATTCAGTTAAAGGATTTTATTAAACCTAAATAGAGGGGATGGAGCTATGGGAATCTCTCTTTTCGTTGATCACCGACACCAGCCGCTCAACGATCTCTCCGGCACTGCCTTCCAGGAAGATATCGGTGATGGAATCTGTCAGATGCGTCCTCTCCTGGTTGATTTCTATGATCTTTGCCCCATTTTCCTTGGCAACAGCCGGAATAGTATTGGCCGGCGACACAGCCGCCGAAGTCCCTATCACCATTAATGTGCGTGCAGAAGAAGCCAGTTGAAATGAACGATTCAGGGCGGATCTGGGGATGGCCTCTCCGAAGAGAACGACATCCGGCTTTAGAATCTGACGGCAAACACATCTTGGAGGGTTTTCAACTTTTTTTTCTTCAGCGCCGAACCGTTTCCCGCAGGCCGGACAAAGGAGAGTGGCGAAATTCCCGTGGTATTCGATCACATTCCGGGCCCCACCCGCTTGGTGCAGGTTGTCGATGTTCTGCGTAATGATAGTGTGGAGGTATCCCATTTTCTCCAACTTGCCCAAACCCTGGTGAGCCTTGTTTGGTTTGGCCTGGAGCACGAGAACTTCCATTTCGCGAAACATGTTCCATACTTTCTCCGGATCGGCACGAAAGGCCTCGACGGTGGCATATTCCCCTGGATCGAATCTTTCCCACAGGCCGCCGGCACTCCTGAAATCCGGGATACCCGATTCGACCGAAATGCCTGCCCCTGTCAGGGCCAGTGTCATTTCCGACCGCACGATTAGACGGGCGGCGTTTTCCAGTTTTCGGGCCATAACCTCTCGATGCCTTCTCAAAGGGACTCGAACACGATCTTGCCTTCACTGTTGTTGTAGATCTTGAGCCTTCCCTTTATCGTCTTCTGTTCTCCAAAGATGTTTACCAATTTGGCCTGATCACCTTCAAATTCAACCAGATCGACATGTTCCAGGACCAACTTTTCTTCCCCATCCTGCAGCATATATGCATGTGCCTCACACATGTTTCATTCCTCCTGAAATACTGAACAATCCGGACCCGGAGGACCGGTTTTTTTGTGCTGAACTCAAAGCAAGGCCTTCAAGGCCTTCCTGAGCGATTCCGTACTCTTTGCCGCCAGAGTTACCATGTCTCTGACATGCTTGCCGCTCTCTTCCATCCCGGCAGATTCAAGCTGCTCGGCAAATGAGAGGTATTCTTCTTCGTGATGATCATTGTGCGTAATCCAGTGTTCCAATTGAATCCTTGCCTTTTCCCGAAATTCCATTATCTATATCTCCTATTTAGCCCGTTTGGCTTCAGATACCTATACGTCTTTTAAACGTTAAGTAATGCAGCACATCATGTCAATGAAATTTCTCTTGAAATCGTCACCATAAATGATTGACTATTTCATTCCTTCGGGTTAGTATTCTTTGCGATAAGCGGTACTGTATTTTGTATCCGGAGCCAACTCGCCATTCCGGCTGTCAGGCCCACCAGGAATCTCTGTACGCGTTGAGGACGGGAAGACGCTCAACTTGAGCGGACACTTCTTAAGCTACGGGAGGTCAAGTATGTCGAATGATCAAAACATACTGAAAGACAAAAAGATACTTATCGTGGACGATGAACTGGATATCCTTGAAACCCTAGAAGAAATGCTGGACATGTGCCTCATAGATTCAGCTCCCAATTTTGAAACGGCCAGAAAATTCCTGGAGAAAAACCATTACGATGCCGCCCTCCTGGACATCATGGGGGTACGTGGCTATGACCTGTTGGAACTTGCCACCAGCAAAGGCATCCCCGCCCTTATGCTGACAGCCCATGCGCTGAGCCCCGATAACCTGATAAAATCTATCAAGAAAGGTGCCCAATCCTACGTACCGAAAGACAGGATTGCAGATATTACCACATACCTCAAAGAAATTTTTGAGAAGCAGGGGGTAGAAAAACCAAGTGCAGTGTGGTTCGAAAGGCTGAAGCCGTTTTTTGACAGAAAATTCGGCACTGATTGGCGAGACGCACATCGAGAGTTCTGGGAGGAATTTGACAAGAGCTACAGGGTTTCCAAAGACGAACTGCATAAAATTATGTGAAACTCAGACAGAAGAACCCGTTTGCCGGATACCTCATTGGCCTGGGATGGGTATTCTGACAATGAACTCAGCCCCCTGCCCTTCATCGCTTGAGAGGGTCATCTTGCCACCCATATCTTCAAGCAGGATCATAACGCCGGCCAATCCCAGGCCATGCCCCCGCACGGAACAGGTATCGCTGGGATCCAGCTGAAAATAGCAATCAAATATCTTCCTGTGATACGCCGTAGGGATCCCTTCACCATCATCTTTTACACAGATAAAGAGCGCACCCTCCTCAAGAAAGGCCCTCAGTTCAACCGAACTTCTCCTATATTTCAAGGCATTGCTCAAGAGGTTTCTGAGGATCTGTTTCAACTTCCCTTCATCAAGACGAAAGTTCTCGCCCCACAACGAATCCTCAATGTCGAGATGAAGCCCTTCGGGCTGAAGGACGGCCTTAAGCCCCTCCAGATTTTGTGATCCCCTGATCCTCTCGGATATATTGGAATTAGCCAGATCGAAAATCTCGATGAGTTCATCTTCAAAAAGGTTGCATATTTGGACACTTGCCAGGTTCATTATCCCCTGTCTCGATCTACTGAGCTCAAGGGCATCACCGACCAGATTCTGAGTTACCTTGGTGTTCCGGAGAACCCTCTGGAGGACCTTTATCTGCTTGTCCGTGAGGGCACCATATTTTTCCCGACGATTCAGCATCGAAGTAACGCCGGCCTCGATAACGGCCAGAGGTACCTTGAGGTCGTGGATGAGAAGATCAATCTTTATTCTGTTCTGCCCCATGGGATTTTCCTTCTTCGACAATGGATAGTTTCCATCATCTTGTTTCGCCCGCTTACCGAATTCAAGCAGATCTCCTGAGTTATTAAAAACAAGCATGTGCAATTTATCAAGCAATTTTTTCATAAAGTGTCCTGAAATCGTATCTTCCGAAAACCTATTGGTGCCAGGGCTCTACCGAGTAAAGAGAATACCGGTATAGCCGACAAAACTGTTATCCGGACGCACATCATAACTCGTTTTGTAGATCAGGGCCTTTCCATGCAGCGCCCCCAGTTCCCGGGCAGCGGAAATTGCCGCGGCGGCGGCGCCCGAGCAGCAGGCGTTATGATTTTCCGCGGATTCTTCAATGACGCCCTTTTCGTCCATCTCCTGCATCAAGTCCACGATCCGCCGATCGTTCACCGCCTTCACCCAGTTTACCGCCATCTCTCCTGTTCCCTTCGGGACAAAGCCATAGTTATAACCATAGTGGGTCAGGTCGGTAGAACCCAGCACCAGCGTCCTGCGCCCTTTTTTCACGCATATCTGTGCTGCCCGCCTTCCGATATCAAGAGAAACGGGTACGGGTGGCAGTCCCATGGGGACAATCTTTGTTCCCGGCAAAAAATATTTGATAAAGGGCAGTTGCAACTCAATGGTATTATCCTGGTCGTAGTTCGTGACCGTTTCGACGACAAAAGGATACTCATGGATGAGGACAGATGCCACCTCGGAATCGACCTCCAATGGACCCAGGGGAGTCTGCCATCCACCCTCTGCCATAATATAGTTGGCGCTTGCAGCATGAAGATGCCTACCAAAAACCAGACATGTATCGCACTCAGCCTGATCGCCAAGGCATTGCACTACGTTGCAGGCAATGGCACCCGAATAAAACCAGCCGGCATGAGGTACGATGCCTCCTATGCTCCGACCTTTATCAACCGGACATGGGCTGGCCTCTCTTGAGAATGCTTCAATGGCGCGCCGACATTCCGCTTCTTCGTCGGGATACCAGGAACCTGCGAAATCAGCTGGTCTCAAAGCCATCTGAATCACCTCCTCAAAATATCTTCTCAGTGGCAATGGCAAAACAAAGGCGTCAACTTCTCAGACCCTATTATTCTGAAAGAAGTCATTCATTTTTTCAAGTGGAAACTTCCGGTGTGTTAGCAAAGAAAATCGGGCCTCCACATGTTTTTGGTCCTTGCTGGGAGGAAGATTTACTGCTAGGATATTTTATTAAGCCCAAATGAATCGGGTTCCAGCGTCTCAGGCCAATTCAAAGGGATGCTGAGGGAAGTTTTTCATGTCTGTGAATATTGTCGAATGGATTGTCAAGATACCGGTTCTTCTCTTTGCCATCACCATACATGAATATGGTCACGGTAAGGCGGCCTTGTCTCTTGGAGACTCGACAGCCAAGGACCGAGGGCGTCTGACGCTGAACCCCTTGAGTCACCTCGATCCTCTGGGTGCCATCTGCCTCTTCCTGTTCAATTTTGGATGGGCGAAACCCGTCCCGGTGGATACAAGGTATTTCCAGAACCCAAGAAGAGACATTATTCTCATGTCCATGAGTGGTCCTGTGGCCAATCTGTCGGCGGCTTTGGTGGCTGGCATTTTCATCCGTTACTTTCTGTTGCCATGGGAAATTTATCAGAAAGTATTGATCTACCTCATATTGATGAACGTGGGCCTGGGGCTTTTCAATCTTATTCCAATCCCCCCACTGGATGGCTCTCACATCCTGGAAAACCTGCTGCCGTCCAGGGCCTCCATGATGTACCGGAAATTCAGGCGTTATGGTGCGTTCATCCTGATCGCCGTTGTCCTGCTCGATAATTTCGCCCACACCGGCATCCTGAACCGTGCCCTGGTCTACCCGATGATTTATGTATCCCACCTCTTCGGGGGTGATAATTTCTTCCGCATGTTACGGCTCCTGCGGTGAGCCTTGCGGGCCGGACTTCTAAGGAAGCCGCTTTACTCTACGTGTCTATGGAAACGGATCTGAGAATCTTTTTCTGACGCTTTCTCATAGTGCACTTGCAACTCACTTCTGCATGGACGACTATTTGGGGTTCACTCCTATCAAACCCTACGCGCTTCTGTGACGTACCGCTGAACCCCAAATCGGCGTCCATCCCCTCCGGAGTGTTTAGAAAACATTTGAAAAAGATTGTCAGGTTCGGTTTCTCTTCATTCCCGATAGGTTGCCGATTACGGCATAAATGAGCTTTTCAAGATTCCATTATCATTGCGTGCCCACGTAGACAGGTCTGAAGCTCGATTCATTCCGCCGGAGGTATTCATCGACCATGAGAATCATCTTTTCCTTGTCCAGCGGAACAGTTCCGTGAATATCGGCATAGTTGGTGTAGTGGTCACTGCGGATCTCCGAGTTCGCTTTCAAATGCTCCAGAAGCGTCCTGGTTTCTTTCAGGACTTCATGAGGGGAAAGGATCTGGAATCTGCCTTTTTGTATTTGGTGGAGGATCAGGGTATTGACCTTTGGAAGAAATGTGCGAAACCGAATGAAATCGGGTTCTATACTGTTCAGGACTTTGGCGGTTTCGACCGCATGATCATGGGTCCGTTCCTTGCCGCCAATACCAAGAATGACATATTCACTGAGTTCAATTCCCGCCTCCCGAACCCACTTCCCTGCCTGAATCTGAGTCGCGGCATCAGTGCCTTTCTTGATACGACGCAAAATCTCATTGTCCCCACTCTCGAGCCCCACGTGGATCCTGCTTAGACCGCTTTCCCTGAGGGCCTTGAGATCATCCGGGCCCTTTTGATAGATATATTGTGAAGAACCATATACCGTTATCCTTTCCAAATCCGGAAAAATCTCCTTCCCATAAGCACATATATCAGTCA
>Ga0315540_10002659_pt1 | contig 10039 bp, 8 predicted proteins | sample SalMarSW160110MG_FD_203677 | JGI IMG/M metagenome (GOLD analysis project Ga0315540, IMG submission 203677) | Salt marsh sediment microbial communities from the Plum Island Ecosystem LTER, Massachusetts, United States - Salt Marsh Sediment SW1601-10 ... | reverse complement strand
GACCACGAGGCGGACGTCCGCCCGGCGGGCTGACCGTAGCCGCTTGACTTTCTCCTCGACCGGTCCGAGGTCGAGGCGGATCTCATGCGACGCCAGCTCGCCCTGCATCTTGTACTCGAGCTGCTTGAGACGCCGCCACGTGCTCCGGTAGGCCTCGCACACGATCGGGTGGAAGTTTCTTGAAACAAACGGATTCTGGTTCGACATCAGGTGTCGCATCCGGTTCGAGGGTACGAAGGTGTAGATGTTGACCTGCGGGTTGACCCGCATGATCACGTCCCGCGCCTGCTCGAAGCGGGTGAAGGACAGGGTCTTGTAGTCCTGCTCCGCGACCCAGAGGTTGCCGTGGCGCGCGTTGAAAGCAGGTTCGTCCGAGATCAGCGGTACGAACGGGTCGATCGCGAACACGAGGTCGGCACCAGCGGCGATCGCCGATCCCAGGTTCGAGGTCCGGGTGACGATGCCGTCCGTGTAGCGGCGTCCGTTGATCTCCACGCTGGGAAAGAACGGGTGCATGGCCGCGGAAGCCTGGATCGCCTTCGAGATCGGTACGTCGTCCTGGCCGATCTCGCCGAACAGCACCGGCTGGCGCCGATCCTGCTCGGTCGCACCGACGAAGAGCCGGACGGGCAGGGTTCGAAAGTCGTTGCTGCGACCCGGACGAGTGAACAGGTAGCGCAGGTAGGCCTCAAACGGCCGGTTGTCGAACAGCGGTCCGAATGCCACGCCGGAGGTTCCGAGAATCGATGCGACACTGAGGTCATCGGTCCGGCGGACCGTCCGGCCGAGGTACCGGAGAAGCTCCTTCTGCGCGAGCAGGACCCGCTTCGGAACCTCACCGACGTTGAGGTGGCGCCAACTCAGACGCAACCGATACGGCCAGTCCGTGTCCACGGCCCCCAGATTGAGGAGGATCTCGTCGATCGAGTAGCCGTTGGCGAGGAAGCCCGCGACCACCGCGCCGCCGGAAATCCCGTAGAACAGGTCGAAGTCCCGTATGTCGCGGTCGATCGCGTCATGGAGGCACTTCAGCACACCGAGCTCGTAGTAGATCCCGCTGATCCCGCCCCCGGCGGTGTTGATCGCGGTCGTCCCCCGCTTCCTCTCCAGCAGCACCTCGTGGCAGAAGCGCCAGAAGGCCTCGACAAAGCGGCCACGTGCGGCTCCCACTGCCGTCTCTCCCGTCCTGTTGAGCGACAGCGAGAAGTCGCGCAGACAGGCGCCGACGTGGCGCTGACCCATCGCGAAGATCAGGCGGTCAACGCGCTCCTCATCCGCATCGCCGACCAGGACCACGACCCGCCGGAAAGGGTAGCGGCGCTCAGGGTCACGCTGCGCGGCGAGCCCGTCGAGAAACTCGGCCAGGGCCCGCTCCTGGCGCTCGGCGTCCGCATCGGAATGGGGCAGGTGCCGACAGTCTATGATCACGAGGTTGTAGTAGCCCTCACCGATCAGCTCGAGGCACTCCTGAGCGGAGCCGGTGAGGTGGAGGGAGAGGTCGATCCGCGGCCCCGCGAACATGCAGTCCGCGTCGGAGGTACCGGAGGTTTGACGGTCCCCGTCGTGGAAGGACGCACACAGCTCGGAGAACGTGTGGCGAAGCGGGGCGAAGAAGAGGGCCGTACGGCGAACCCTGGTCATCGGTGTCCTCCCATCGAGCGCGCCTTTCTGCGTGAGTCTACTCGGGCACGTCTCCCTGCGGCAAGGTAGTGCCGCATTTTGACGAAACAGTTGACGGTCAGCGTCGCTCACCCTATCGTCCGAGGAACGTCGGACCGCTCGACGCCGGAGGAACCATGGACCGCATTGACGTCAAGCGCTCGCCCGACCGCTCGCAGCTGGATCGGCTCGGCGTGTTCTCGTGGCCGACATGGAGCAAGGAACCGTCGGTCTTCCCGTGGACCTACGACGAGCCCGAGACCTGCTACTTCCTGGCCGGGGATGTGATCGTGACGCCGGAGGACGGCGAGCCGGTCCGCGTCGGGACGGGCGACCTGGTGACCTTCCCCTCAGGGATGAGCTGCACCTGGCAGGTGCTGTCTCAGGTGCGCAAGCACTACCGCTTCGGCTAGCATCCTGCGGGGCGGAGGTCCGTCGCGGTCCGTGGACTGGCGAAACGCCCGTGCGGACCTCCGCCCCGCAGGATGCTTCGGATGAGCTGCGCTCATCCGGTAGGTTCAGGAGGATGAGCGCAGCTGATCACGAGCGGCGCGTGCCGCAGGGCCCCTCCGCCCGCCGTCACGACGCGAGTGCCTCAAACGGGGCCCTCCGGTGGGCCGTGCTAGTCGACCCGGCAGAGTAGCCCCTTGAGGTAGCGTGACTCCGGGAAGCTGAGCAACACCGGGTGGTCCTCGCCCTGGCCGAGGACGGCGAGCGCCCGGACCTCCCGGCCGGCATCCACCGACGCCTGGAAGACGACGGTCTGAAACAGCTCGGGTGAGACCGCGCCGGAGCAGGAGAAGGTCGCCAGGAGTCCCCCCGGTCGCACGAGCTTGATGCCGAGCAGGTTGATGTCCTTGTAGCCGCGCAGCGCGCCCTCGAGGCGTGCCCGGCTCGGCGCGAACTTCGGAGGATCGAGCACGACCACGTCGAACTGGCGGCGGGAGTCGCGCATCTGCCGCAGAGCAGCGAAGGCGTCCGCTGCAACCTGCTCGCAGGGAACGTCGAGCCCATTCAACGCGTGGTTCTCGCGTGCCAGTGCGAGGGCCGCGTGGGAGGCTTCGAGCTCGACCAGCGCCGACGCGCCTGCGGACGCCGCGTAGACCGAGAACGCCCCGGTGTACGAGAACGCGTTGAGGACCGAAGCGCCGTCGCAGCGCGACCCGACCGCACGGCGGTTGTCGCGCTGGTCGAGGTAGAAGCCGGTCTTGTGCCCGGCGGCGAGATCGACCCGGAAGGTGAATCCGTTTTCGAGCACTTCGATCCGATCCGGGCATGGGCGCCCCCACAGCGGCCCGGAGGTCGGCTCGAGACCCTCCTTGAGGCGCACCTCGTCCTCGCTGCGGTTCACGACCCCGAGCGGCTCGACCTGCTCGGCCAGAAGGCCGACGACATCGGGCAGGGCCAGCTCGGCTGCCAACGACAGCGCCTGTACGACCACCCAGTCGCCGTAACGATCCACGATCAACCCTGGCAGTCCGTCGGCCTCCGCATGGACCAGCCGATAGGCCGAAGTGGCCGGGTCCGCGGCGAGACCGGCGCGGGCACCGATCGCCCGCACGAGGCGGCGGCGCCACAGGGAGGCATCGGCCACCTCGTCAGGATCCCAGGTGAGCACCCGCACGACGATCTGGGACCTCGTGTTCAGAACACCTCGCGCGATGAAGCGGTGGTCCGCGTCGAGGACGTCCACCGCCGAGCCGTCCACCGCGGTGTCCTCCACACGTCCAACCGCGCCCGAGAACAGCCACGGGTGGCGCTGACGCAGAGATCGCTCACGGCCCCTCCGCAGGATGACCCGCGGCAGCGTCACCTGCCGAGACCACGCCCGGTCACCAGGTAGACCGCGAAGGTGCCCAACCAGTGACCGCCCTCGTAGTGCTCGCCGGTAGCGCCAGCCAGTCCGGCAGCCCGGTGGGTACGCGCCGCCGCGAGCAGCGCGGGCCGACGCGGGTCGTCGGCCGGCAACCCGGAGGCAATGCCTTCGAGCATCCAGGCACGACTCAGGTTGAGCCCGTCGAGGTGCGCGAGCTTGCCGTCGCTGCGATCGGTGACGAGGCCCACGGGAAGCCAGCCCGCGGATCCGTCGAGGGGAATCCCGGGCAGGAAGCCGCCGAGCCAGGCGGCGAGATCGACCGGGGGGAGGATCCGCCGCATCAGGTCCGCCTCGGCGAGGCACGGGGACAGGAAGTCCTGCCCGGACGGCTCGTAGCCGAGCGGACACCCGCGGTCGTTCAGGTAGAGATCCCGCGAGCGCGCAACGAGCAGGCGCTCCATCTCCGCGTCTCCGGCGGTGCGCGCCCAGTCGAGGATCAAGCCGAACGCGAAGGCGGTCTGGCTGTGCTCGCCGGTCCGGATCGGGTAGGCGAGCTTGGGGAGCCACTCGTGAAGCCTCTGCGTCGCCACGTCCTCCAGAGGCACCAGGGTTGTCGCCCAGCGCCTCGCGTCGGCGTCGTCCCACTGGCGCAGCTCGGTGGCGAGCTGGAGCAGCCACGCCAGGCCGTAGGGCCGCTCGAAGGATGCTCGTCCCTCGCCCTCCAGGTAGGCGACCTCTCCCGCCACCCCCACCGGTGTCAGCGACTGCTCGAGTGCGGCGCGCGCGGCCGCGGCGAACGGCGCGTCGGGAAACAACCGGGCAAGGCGCGCAAGCAGCCAGTGCCCGTGAACCGACGAGTGCCAGTCGAAGCACCCGTAGAACACCGGCGTCAGACGCCGTGGTGGCGCGACGTCGGCGTCGCTCGAGAGCACATGCGCGATCTTGTTGGGATACTCGTGGTGGACGCATCCCAGAGCCAGATCGGCGAAGCGGCTCACGTCGTCCTCACCCAGATCCCCCGCCGCCGCCCCACTCGCCATCGCCAAGATCGCTCCGATCACCAACCAGCGCATCGACGTTCCTCCCGCTCTGCAAAGTCCACGCCCCACGATACCAGTGTGTCGGGCCGGACGAACTCCGGGCCGGCACGACACGTACAAGGAGAAGGGAGGACGTGTGCATGCCCATGCCCTACGACCCGAGTCGCACCCAGGATGCCAATGAACCGCCGGACGCCGCCGTTGTGCGGAGCGCCGTTCGAAGGTTGGCTCGTCTTGAGCCCGACACCGCCGATGCCGCCGAGACCCTCGCATTCCTGCTCTGCCGGGTGGCCGATGCAGACCGGTGCGTCTCAACCGAGGAAGCGGCCTGCATCGAGGGGATCCTGGTTGCCTTGCACCGCATCGAGGAGGACCAGGCGGTGCTCCTCGCCGAGATCGCTAGACACCGCGAGCGTCTGGCGGATTGCGCGTCCGCGTACCGCATCAGCCGCGCCCTGCGCGAGCGGACCTCTCCCCGGGAGCTCGCGACGCTGCTCGACCAGCTGGTGCGGGTCGCTGCCGCCGATGGCCGCATTTCGTCCGAGGAGGCCGGGATCGTCCGCCAGATTGCCGCCGAGCTCGGTTTCACCCGCGACCAGGCGAATGCGCATCTCGGCTCCATCGTCGGGACCTGACTCTGTTCAGGGGACCGCCATCACAGGACCCGTGCCTGGTCCCCCGAAGCCCGCAGATCCCACCTGCCTGACGGCTGGTGGGATCTGCGGGCTAGTTGAGATAACCGGCTAGCGCCTTCGTCTTGTGGGATCGTCGCAGCTGATTGAGGGCGCGGCTCTCGATCTGTCGTACCCTCTCGCGGGAGAGCCCGAGCAGCTCGCCGATCTCGCGAAGTGTCTTGGGCTGGTCATCAGCGAGCCCAAACCGAAGCTCGAGAACGGCCCGCTCGCGTTCCGGGAGGTCTGCGAGGGCATCGCCAAGCGCTTGCAGGAACGACTCGCGCAAGATGCGCTCGTCGGTATCGGGCAGCACCGTCTGCTCGAGGAGGTCGCCGAACTCGGAGTCGCCGTCGGCGTCCACGGGATCGTTCAGGGACAGGGAGCTCTGCGATGCCTGGGTCAGCACGCGCACGTCCTCGATTGAGATCTCGAGCTCCGTGGCGAGCTCGTCTTCGCCCGGCGACCGGCCGAGGCTGTCAGAGAGCTCGGAGCGTACCCGCTCGAGGCGATAGAGCGTGTTGGCCTGCTTCTGTGGCAAGCGGAACGAACCTGCGTGCTCGGCCAGCGCGTGGAGGATCGCCTGCCGGATCCACCACACGGCGTAGGTGATGAACTTGACGTCCTGGCCCTCGCGGAATGGGTCGTACTTTCGGGCCGCCTGAATGAGCCCGAGGTTACCCTCGTGAATGAGGTCCAGGAAGGCGACGTTTGGATTCCGGTAGCGCTTCGCGTAAGCCACCACGAAACGCAGGTTCGACTCGACCAGCTTCTTCAGGGCAGCGGCGTCGCCGGTCTGAACGCTCTGCGCCAGCTCCAGCTCCTCCTCGTGGCTCAGGGTCGGATAGCGCGAGATCTCCTTGAGGTAGCGCCGCAGGGTCGCCGCTTCGGCGTCCCCCCCGGTTCCCCCTCGTCGGCTCATTCCTCGTCCACGGGCTGAATGCTCGCCGACTCGACCCGTACCAGGGCATGGAAGCGGGGGACCTCGTGCTGCTGCTGAACCGTCTGACGCAGCACGCGAGCCAACATGTCGGTCTCGTGCTGGAGGCGACGGACCTGCTCCTTGAGGTTCAGGATGATCTCCACGCCGGCGAGATTCACCCCCAGGTCGCGTGTCAAAGTGAGGATGGTCTCGAGCCGATCACAGGTCTCGTCGTCGTACAGGCGCGTGTTGCCCTGCGAACGCGTGGGCCGGATCAGGCCCTCTCGCTCCCACAAACGCAGCGTTTGGGGATGGACATTGTACTTCTCCGCCACCCACGAGATCATCCTGTACCTCGGCTTGGACCTCACGATACCTCCTCGCCGATCGCCACTCGACGTCGCCGAGCTGCGGGCGTCTTCGGCAGCCGGACGGTCAGGACGCCGCGTTCCGCGGTCGCAGTCGGAGTACCGCCGATCGTCGTCTCATCGATGCGAAGCTCCCGGACGAAGGTTCCGGTGCGACGCTCCATACGAAGCCACGCCTGGGCTGGTCGATCGGACCTCGCCACGCCGCCGCTGAGCCGAAGGAGATTGCCATGCAGCTCAACCTCAAGCGTTGCCGCGTCCACCCCGGGAACGTCGAGCAGGATCACCCACGCGTCGTCGGTCTCGAACAGGTCGGCCGCAGGGCGGGCGGATCGTCCAAAGGGCAGACTGAGGTCCTCTCCCGCACCCAGGGGTAGACCGGCGAGCAGCTCGTCGAGGCGCTCGCGAATCGCCGTCAACTCCTTCACAGGAGGCCACGCCGGCGCCGTCATCCGATCCTCCGTTGGAGGGGCGGCCGATCGCCGCCCCTCCAACGACTGTAACACGCGTTACTTGGAACTCTCGGCGTCGACGTCGACGTACTCCGCGTCAATGACGTCGTCATCTGCGCCTGCCTCGCCGCCATCCTGCGGGCCGGTCGAAGGGTCGCCGGCCTGAGCCTCTGGACCGCCGGCGCTCTGGTAGAGCTTGGCCGCAACCTGATGACTCGCCTGGGTCAGCTTCTGGTACGCGCTCTCGAGGCGGTCCGCACCGCCCTGCTCGAGATCGCGCTTGGCGTCGGCGAGCGCCGCGTCGATCTGGGAGCTTTCTGCATCGCCCAGCTTGTCGCGGTTCTCCGAAACCAGCTTCTCGGTGGAGTACACCAGCTGGTCGAGACGGTTGCGGGCCTCGATTTCCTTGCGCTTCGCTTCGTCCTCCTCGGCATGGCTCTGCGACTCGTTCACCATCCGATCGATCTCGTCCTTCGACAGCCCCGAGGAGCTGGTGATCTGGATCTTCTGCTCCTTGCTGGTGGCTCGGTCCTTGGCGGCAACATGGAGGATGCCGTTGGCGTCGATGTCGAACGTGACCTCAACCTGAGGCACGCCGCGAGGTGCGGACGGAATGCCGATGAGGTGGAAGCGCCCCAGGGTCCGATTGTCCCCGGCCATCGGCCGTTCTCCCTGGAGGACGTGGATCTCGACCTGGGTCTGGTTGTCGTCGGCGGTCGAGTAGACCTTGGTCTTCTCGGTTGGGATCGTGGTGTTGCGTGGAATCACCACGTCCATGACCCCGCCCAAGGTCTCGACCCCCAGCGACAGCGGCGTGACGTCGAGCAGGACCACGTCCTTGACCTCGCCGGCGAGCACGCCTGCCTGCACGGCGGCACCAACGGCGACCACCTCGTCGGGGTTGACCCCCTTGTGCGACTCCTTGCCAAAGAAGTCGCTGACCAGCTTCTGGACCATCGGAATGCGCGTGGAGCCGCCGACCAGAACCACCTCGTCGACATCCTTGGCGGTGATCGCCGCATCCTTGAGCGCTTGCTTGCAGGGGTCCAGGGTGCGCCGGACCATGGGGTCGATCATTTGCTCGAACTTGGAGCGCGTGAGCTTCAGCGCCAAGTGCTTCGGTCCGGATGCGTCGGCGGTGATGAAGGGGAGGTTGATCTCCGACTCCATCGTCGACGACAGCTCCATCTTCGCCTTCTCGGCAGCCTCTTTGAGGCGCTGCAGTGCCATCCTGTCCTGCGACAGGTCGATCCCCTGGTCCTTCTTGAACTCCTCGACCAGCCATTCGATGACCAACTGGTCGATGTCGTCACCGCCGAGATGGGTGTCGCCGTTGGTCGACTTCACCTCGACCACGAGATCCGAGACCTCGAGGATTGAGATGTCGAAGGTGCCACCGCCGAAGTCGTACACGGCGATCGTCTCGTCCTTCTTCTTGTCGAGCCCGTAGGCGAGCGCCGCAGCCGTCGGTTCGTTGACCAGGCGCAGCACCTCGAGGCCTGCAATCTGTCCGGCGTCCTTGGTCGCCTGCCGCTGCGCGTCATTGAAGTAGGCGGGGACGGTGATGACCGCCTTGGTCACCTTCTCTCCCAGGTAGTCCTCGGCCGCGGCCTTGAGCTTTTGCAGCACCATGGCCGAGATCTCGGGCGGAGAGTAGACCTTGCCCCGGACCTCGATGCGCGCGCTGTCGTTCTCGCCCTTGATGACCTTGTAGGGCACGGTCCGGATCTCTTCGGTCACCTCGTCGTGCCGGCGTCCCATGAATCGCTTCACCGAGGACACCGTGTTTTCCGGGTTTGTGATGCTCTGGCGCTTGGCCACCTGTCCGACAAGGCGCTCGCCGGTGCCGGTGAAGCCCACCACCGAGGCAGTCGTGCGGTTGCCTTCCTGGTTCGGGATCACGACGGGCTTTCCGCCCTCCATGACGGCCACCACCGAGTTGGTGGTTCCGAGGTCGATTCCGATGACTCGCGACATGATAATGTCCTCCTCAACCTTCACGGTCGAAGGCTAATTTAGAACCTGAGTGTGATCTTGTCAAGTCTTATTGAATGAGGATGACACCCGGCTCGTCACTCCGCTCTTGAGCCTCGACGCCGCCGTCCCATGCCAAAGGCTTCGAGATCAACAGCAAGGGCACCGGTTGTCCGGCAGCATTCGCCCCGGTGACGATCAGCTTCTGGCCCCGCGTCACCATCCTGTACGGGCGACCCCAGGGATCGACCGCGAGACGACGGAAGCCGGCCAGACCGTTGTCGACGATCGCGGTGACGATCTCCGGATAGACTCCGGTCAACAGGTAGTCCCGCTCCGCAGCGACCGCGAGGCTCTGGGTGCGGAACCACGACGCGCTCTCAAGGACGAAACGGTCCCGGATCAGGGAGCCGAGTGCGAACGACGGATTGAGCGAGTTCCTTGACATGACGGACACGGAGAAGCCGAGCAGGATGAGGAACGGTATCGCGAGCCACGGTAAGCCAGCGAGACTCCGGCGTGATGACTGATCTGTGACCAGCTCACCGCTCATATGGAACGCCACCTCGTCCGGACGAGCGACCCGGATCAGACCCCTCTCGACCAACTCGGCCAGGGCCTTGCAGGTCTCGAACTCCATCAGGGGGCTCCGAAGAATCAGCTCGTGCACGGTTTCCCTGCCGTTGACGAACGCGTAGACGGTGTGCTGGTTGGAGCTCATCCGGTCGTCCGGAAGCGACAGCATTCCGGAATCTTCGGGAAGGTCGGTGAAGCTGAATGCGAGCTCGTCGAGGTCTGCGTCGGGCTCGTCGGCAACCTCGAAGCGGCGATCGGGGTCGCTCTTGACGAAAACCACGTTGCGGTCGGGTATGTGCTGGTCGACGAACGGCCACTCGTCCGTCATCCGTGCACCTTCCATGATGATGGAGTCCGCGACCATCGGTACCATCAGGTCGCGGTCGTAGTCGATGTCGGTCTCCTGTGAGAAATGGTACTCGCCGTCGGCCCAACGAAAGACCCGAAAGACGATCTGCAGGATCTGCTGCTCGAGCGCCTCCCGCACCGAAGTGTTGGGAACCACCTCATGATCGATGAGGATCCGACCGAGGCGTTGCAGGGTCTCCTCCTGACGGCGGA
>Ga0315540_10002657_pt1 | contig 10046 bp, 7 predicted proteins | sample SalMarSW160110MG_FD_203677 | JGI IMG/M metagenome (GOLD analysis project Ga0315540, IMG submission 203677) | Salt marsh sediment microbial communities from the Plum Island Ecosystem LTER, Massachusetts, United States - Salt Marsh Sediment SW1601-10 ... | reverse complement strand
GAAAAAGATCGTTACGGAAGGTCTGATGATTTTAAAGGAAAAAAAGCCAATGTTGAATTTGTTTCAGCGAATCCGACCGGACCGTTGACTGTCGGTCACGGAAGAAATGCAGTTTTCGGAGATACGATTGCCAATTTGCTTGAGTGGGTCGGTTATGAAGTAGACCGTGAATATTATTTTAATAACGCCGGCAGACAAATGCGTGTACTCGGTGATTCCGTGAAATACAGATATCTTGAATTGCTCGGTGAAAAAATTGAATTCCCTGATGATTATTACCAGGGTGGATATATAAAAGATATTGCTCAAAGCCTTTATAATGAATATGGTGATAAACTAAAGGACGAACCTCCTGAAGGAGTATTTAAGCAAAGAGCTGAAAAAGAAATATTTAATGAAATAAAAACGACTCTTTCCAATCTTAGAATAATTCATAAAGTATTTTTTAATGAAAATTCACTTTATGATGAGAGGAGAATTACAAAAGTTTTAGAAACCTTTAAGGGTAAAAATCTCTCTTATGAAAAAGAAGGTGCAACCTGGTTAAAATTATCCGACCTTGGAAATGAACAGGATAAAGTTATTGTAAAATCTAGTGGCGAGCCTACTTACAGACTTCCGGATATTGCATATCATGCAACAAAATTCGAAAGAGGTTATGATCTTATGATCGATATTTTTGGGTCGGATCATAATGCGACCTATCCTGATGTGCTTGCTGGGCTTAAAGCACTCGGATATAATTCCGACAAAGTGAAAGTGTTGATTCACCAATTTGTCACAATACTGGAAAACGGTGAAGTAGTAAAAATGTCAACACGAAAGGCAAATTATATTACACTTGATGAATTAACAAAAGAAGTAGGTTCAGATGTCGTTCGTTATTTCTTTAATATGAGAAATATAACAACTCATATGAATTTCGATCTTACATTGGCCAAAAAACAATCTGACGAAAATCCGGTCTTTTATCTTCAGTATGCACATGCAAGAATTTGCTCAATTCTTAAAATGGTTGAAAAAGAAAAGCTGAATGCTTGCGAAGAAAATTTAAACTTATTAGTTGCTCCCGAAGAACAACAATTACTGAGAAAACTTCACCAATTTAAAAATGAAATATTTTTGAGCGCACATTTTTATGAAACTCATCGTGTGTGTGCTTACCTCGAGGAACTTGCTGCGGCTTTTCATAAATTTTATACTTTCTGTAGAATTATAGGATCGGAAAAGAAATTAGCAGAAGCAAGAATCTCTCTGGCCGAAGCTACCAAGGTTGTAATTAAAAACGGTCTATCTATTTTAGGGGTAAGTGCACCTGAACGAATGTGACTTCTGTATTAAAACTTACTCTGCTTTAAATTCAGCGATTGCAACAGAAGCTGCATAAGTTCTTTTAGCACCGGCACTTAGCAATGTCTTCGCACACTCGTTTATCGTAGCTCCTGTAGTGATTACGTCGTCAATTATCAAAACATTTTTCTTATCTGTTATTTTACTTCTTTTCAGTGATTTAAAAGCATCAGTCAAATTATCTTCTCTTTCCTTTCTTGTAAGTTTTGTTTGAGATTGAGTGAATCTTTTCCTCTTTATGATTTTATTTTTTAATGGAATATTTAGTTTTTTACTTATACCTTTTGAAATGTAATAAGCCTGATTAAAACCTCGTTCAGCTAATTTTAACCTGTGAAGGGGAACGGGAATTATTAGATTAATATCCCAACCTTCAATTATCTCTTTTCTTAGCTCAGCTATTTGTTTGCCTAAGAATACTCCGTTTAAAAATCGTTTATTATATTTTAATTCGTGTACTAATGTCTGAAGTTCTTTATCTTTTTTAAAAACAAATGCGCAGGTAAAATCACTAATAAAGCCTTTAGACTTGAAATCTCTTTGGTATTCAATTTTTAATAATTCGTTATCTGCTATTTTAATGTTCTCAAAGCAATTTGAACAGATACATTCTTCAGAGGCAGATAATTTAGTTTTACAGGACGGACAAATTCTGGGAAGAAAAAAATCAAATATGTTAGTTGGTAAATTCTCCATTTCTCCTTTTATAACATTCCCGATCTCTTTCTTAAAAACCATTCAAGGCCAAATAGTAAAATTGCGATTGCCATCAGCCATTCATTTGACCAGAGATTACTCTCGCTGGTTTCAATTTTCTCTTTGGAAGAATTATCCGTGATACTTTTCAGAATTGGAAATAACTGATCGTAACTTGAAGCCAGAAAGCATTTACCTCCGGTTTGAGTTGATAATGATTTTAGGAATTCGTAATTCATTCTGGTGTTTATCATTTCAATATCGACTTCTCCAACGTTAAAATTGCCGGCATCGCTTCCAAGTTTAGAGCCGTTTTGTAAAGCAGAACCATTATATGAATAATCCCCGGTTTTATTTGTTTCAAGAGTTCCTTCGTACAATCCGTTACCAAGAGAATTCATTATTACATTAAAATTCTCGCTTCCGCTTTTAATATATACGTTTACTTCTGCATCTGATACGGGATTGTAAGATTGATCGTAAACCTGTGCAGTAAAATCAATATTTTCACCAGGTGAATAAATTTTCTTTGAGGTTTTTATAGATACAAATTTTTGTTCATCCTTCGTATTCAACCATTTAACACTGTTGAGAATAAAACTATCAAAAATATCAGGGTTATTCTCTGATGCCTGCAATTTCCATCTCCAGATGTCAAATGCGAGAACTGCTATTGATCTTTTCGTGCCAAGTTTTCTTGTTAAAATAAGAGGTCGGTTCACCGGTACATTATTGATGATTACTTTTGATAATATTTCACTTTCCGGTTTCGGAACCAGAGTTCCATCAGGCTGTAAAACTGGGGGAAGGTTACCCCAGGCTGAAATCACATTGGATGCGTTATTCTTAATTATCGGATTATTTGCTTGATCAGATTGGATATCAGGCTGAATTTCATAAGTGCCCGTGCCCGTATTTTGAACAATAAAAGGGAGTTCATTTTGTAATAGTTTGAGTCTTTGGTAATCTATGCTGTTTGATAAAAGGGAAAACACAGGTTTACTATTCTGAACTATTTCTGTCTGAACTTTGAGTAACAATCCATCAGGCGTATTTTTTGTGGGAAAGCCGATTAAAAATATCACATTTGCACTATCAATTAATCTATCCCTGTTGTTATTTTCCAGGAATTTGTTCTGTGATAGCTGAGTAATCGAATTAACCATTAGGTTTTTGTCTTCAGTCAATGCATTTTTTATAAAAGTTACATCCGGTGAAGGCGCACCGCTGATTAGCAATACCTTAATTTTGTTTGACAATACATTTACATAAAATATCTTTTTATTATTTGCTTTGGTTGACTCACCTTCAAGAGCTGAAATATTAACAGAAAGTTTTTTCTCGCCTGCAGTTTTAGGATTATAATTCAGACTTATATTCTGTGTCCCATCTGGGCTAAGTTGAATGTTTTTCTGATCTTCAAGTTTACTGCCTTCATAAAGGGAAACATTTACAGTTTTACCTGCAAAGCCCTTATTGTTAATTGTAGCAAGTACCGTTGTCGGCGTACCGGCGTAGATCATTTGGTTATAAAGAACATTTTTCAATTCCACATCATTTTTTCTGGAGGAATCGCCAATACCGATTGTGTAGACCGGTATGTTTAATTTCTCAGCAGTGAAAAGTGGATTAGCTCCATCTGTTATATCTCCATCAGAAACGATTGTGATTGATGAGATATTTCTTTCTGTTTTTGCAGCCTCTGAAAATATTTCTGAAAAGTTTGTACCGCCCTCTGAAAAGTTAAATTGGCTCAAACTATCATAATTCACGGATTTTATTTTTGACCCGAATGAATATAATTCTGAGCTTTTTGAAATATTACTATTCTTTAAATCATTAAGGAAGTTCTTTTCAACTTCTTCTCTTTTAGTTCCATCTTTTATCTGAATTGATCTGGAATTATCAACAAAAATTAAATTAGTTGGTTCAATTATAATATTTTTTGCAAATGTTATAATAGGTTCGAATAAAACCAGTAGGAGAATTAAAATTGCAAGTGTTCTCAATAAAATCAAGATTGATTTTTTTAAGGGTGAAATAGCGGGTATCGTAAATCTGTAAACATAGAATGTGTAGGCAATTAAAACAATAAGGCCCAGAATCAGAAATAATGGGCCGGGAGATAATGACAAACTGATTTTATCATAACCAAACATTAAAAGGTCAATTCTCCTTTCAACATTGTAACAGCATTTCCTGAAATATAAAGCTCTTTCTTTGCACTTGAATATCCTACGCTAACTCTTCCTCTTCTGCCGAGAACGTCGCCCTGTTCAAACGTATAATTTAATTCCTTACCTTCGTCCTTTATAAATGCAGCTTTGATCAATACCTGCATAAGCGGGCCGTTCATTGAACCGGTTACAGGATCTTCATCAATCCCATAATACGGGGCAAAAAACCTGGAATGTGCAAAACTTTCTTTATCGACAGTTTCCAGAGTGTAAACAGCTATACATTCTTTTCCCGGGGCATTTAGTTTTTTCAAAGTCTTAAAATCCGGCTTTAAATTATGTAAAGCATTTAACGATTTTATATTTATATAAAGATAACCATTTTCAGCCAGGATAAAAGGAACCTTTTCATCAATATCTTTCTTTTCAACACCAAGACAGTTCAATAATTCATTTTTATTTCCAGAAAATTCATTCGTTGAATAAACAGGAACTTGCATAAAATATTTCCCGTTTTCGAAACGGCATTTCAAAATTCCTGAAAGAGTATCAAAAGTAATTTCCTGTCCCTCATTTAATAATTTATTTTCATTTAAAAAATGAAGAGAAGCAATTGTAGCATGCCCGCACAATTCAACCTCAACTGCAGGAGTGAACCATCTTAAATGGTAATCGGCTTTGTCCGATTTCCCTAAAAAAGCCGTTTCAGCAAGATTCATTTCCTTTGCGATCGATTGCATTTCTTTTGAGCTTAATCCATCAGAAAAAGTTACTCCTGCAGGATTTCCCTGGAACGGTTTGTCTGTAAATGCGTCTATTTGGTATATATCAATCTTTTTGCCCATTTAGCAAATCCTCAATTTTCCAGCTTTTCATTTTGTTGTAAGTTTCATAATCCGTAAGATCGAAATGTATCGGTGTAACCGAAACATAATTTTTTCTGATCGCTGCCTGATCTGTTTCAATTTCTTTATCCACTTCCAGCAGGTTCCCAGTCAGCCAGTAATAATCTTTGCCGTAAGGATCCTGTCTTTTTTCGTAAATGTCATCCCATTTAGATTTGCCTTGCTTGGTAAGCTTAATGCCCGCAATATCTTTTTCAGGGACATCAGGAACGTTTACATTAAGCAAAGTGCCGAGTGGGATATATTTCCCTGCTAGTTCTTTTGCCAGAAGTTTTGCAACTTTTCCGGCAAAGTTGAAATCAGTTACTTCGTGATTTGTAACTGAGATTGCAATTGAAGGGACATCCATTATTGCCGCTTCACGCGCTGCGGAAACCGTACCTGAGTAAATAATATTTATTGCAGTGTTTGATCCGTGATTGATTCCGGAAACTACAAGATCGGGAGGTTCATTCATTAAATTACGGATTCCTATTTTTACACAATCGGCAGGGGTGCCATCGACGGCGTGACCGAAAAATTCTCCGTTATTAAAATGCTTTGTAACGCGTAAAGGATAGTGCATCGTAATTGCGTGCCCTATCGCACTTTGCTCGTGGAGAGGAGCGACTACCGTAACCTCAGCAATTTCCTTTAGTGATTGAGCAAGTGTAAAAATTCCCGGGGAGCCGATTCCATCATCGTTGCAAACTAATATTCGCAAAGCTAGTCCTTTATTTTTAACATTAGGAAAGGATAATATACTATTAAATGGTTATAGTCTCAATTAAAAAAGGAAGCTAAAGATAATGAGTTGTTTTAGTATAGGAACGAATAAAATTAACGGAAAAACATTTTTATAAAAAACCGCCTTAAATATTTTTAAGGCGGCTTTAGTGCATTTAATAAATAGATATCACTATTTTACAAATATCATCTTCTTCCTGTCAAAAAAGTTATTTGTTTTTATTGTATAAAAATAAATTCCGCTACTTAGTCTACTGGCATCAAAACTTACACTGTAAAATCCGGCAGGTTTGTTTTCATTTACAAGCGTTGCCACTACTTTCCCAAGCAAATCATAAACTTTTAACTCAACAAAGCCGTCTTCTTTTACTGCGTAGTTTATCTGGGTTGTTGGATTGAAGGGGTTGGGATAATTTTGGAGTAATTTGTCTTCAGTTATTTTTTCCTCTGTTCCTATTTTTCCCTCTACACCTATTTTTGCCAGGTCATCTTGTGCTAAGGGAGCAGTCTGAGAACTAGAACCGCCTACAGTGACATACAATATATTTGAAGTGACCGAGGTATTGTTTGCATCTGTAACGACGCACTTAAGGTAAAAGTTACTATACCAGTATGTGGTTAAAGAAGAACTCGTTTCAGATAATTGATACCAAGTTCCACCACCTGGCAGTAGTTCTTCAAGTACAGTATCTATTTTACTGGTTTTGCTTTTTGTTAAACTTTTAATACCAATATCGGTATTATCATTTGTTGAGTTTATACTAAGAGGTGGAAGACCTCCCGGGTATTTATACCACCACTGATAGTGATATGGCGGGTGCCCACCGACTACAGTAGCAGTCCAGGTTGACTGTCCTGCTGGACCCAAGGCTATTGATGTTGGGCCAGAAATTGAAACAGCTAATGGAAGTGGCATTATTCCAGCTTCAGCTGCAAACCAATATAGTAGTCCTGCAGTAGCTCGAATTGCTTGTGGAAGGGTCTTGTTGCGTATATTTGTTTCAGTATTGTTATTAAAGGGACCTTGCCCTACAGGTTCACCTAGTGTGCTTAAATTTATTGAGTTTAAATAAGAAATTTCTTCAGGAAGTGGATTACCACCAATCAAATTATTGCCAACTGAACAATAAGGGCCACTAGAACCAAAATGATTCGCTATCTGCTGTGTAGTGTACATTAAATAGTGTATTGGATTACTACTTACATATGGATTTAGAAGACCACCGCTGTTATTAGCATTCCAGTAAGTCCAATGATTATTTTCTGCAACCCAATATTCATAATCATCTCGTGTCAAACCGTGCTCATCACAGCGCGTATGTGCAGGAACTGACATATCTTGGATTAAATGACACATTCTCCCCAAAATTTCCCAAACGAGTTTATCTCTAAAATCATCACTTACATATACAGTGCCGAAAAAATATTCATATCCGCCAGTGCTTTCGTTGTACATCATATAAGAGCCGATCATTTCTGTAGTTAGCCTTTTGTATTTATATAAATCAATTATACTAGAATAAGAAAGAGCCACGCCGTGTGGAGTACCAGGGATTAAACGTAGCCATTGTCCATTAGGTTTTTGAACTCTAATGTATGGATAAATGTTAAAAAATAAGATATACCCGCCATACGCAAAGTGGCTTATTTTGGTGTATGCATTTTCATATGGACCTATATTACCCGTAAAGAACCACCAAGAGACATCAAAACTATTTACACTAGCATCACCTCGGTCGGCATCCCAAAAATGAGTTATTGGTATAAGTGCACCTGTTGGATCGCCTACACATACTTGGTAATATCCATAAACAATATCTTCTTCGTCTTCACGCCAAGCGCCCGCAGTAAGGGTTCCATTCGTCCATATCGGACCAACTGGTCCATTACCCAAATGTGAGAGCATCTGGGTAATATCTCCCCCAATATAATTTTTGAGAAGTTTATAACCTTCTTGCGTTAAATATTGATGCACGTGCTGTTGGTGAGCATTTGTTGAAACATAAAAGATTAGAAAAGACATAATAAGAAAGCATTTCTTCATAATTGTCCCCCATTTTTTATTTTATATACCACCCAAGTGATAAATCAACACCAATAATCAATCTAGAATTTTCTTGTTCTCTAAATATACCTCCTGTTTTTATATTTGGTAAAAAATAAAAACCAGAATTAGTCTCAATCAAATAGCCCAATGAAAGTTCAAAACAAAAACCATCTAATGAGTACATAGGCTTTTTTGAAAATGTCATACCTGCTGTTATGGAATATATAGTGAATGAGTTTTTCTTATAAATATTTATTCCAAATGAAAATACATCAATGTCTAATGTAAGTGGGAAATACATTTTATTATATTGAACATTTAGCTCGCTATACTTTGTGAAAAAATAACCTATTCCTATATTAAATTTAACAGGTGTATATCCTATCCCCATGAAAATACTTCCTATTTTATCTTCCCTGTTAAATTCTCTTTGACTTACAGTATCTATTGAAAGATTGCCAATATACGTTAATCTACTTTTTTGAAGTAAATTTAATTTCTGAATTTCATTTTCATGGATTGACAGGAAACCGAGGTCATTGTTCGAACAAAGATTTCTGTCTATTTTAGTCTGAGGGTAACAAATTATGTTTATGATTAATAAATTTAATATTAAGAAAGCTTTATTAATTGGGTTCGATTTGTGCATAAATTTTACCAAAAGTATAAGTCAACAATAATCCTTTTTTAATTTATAAGAGGCTAATACTGCTATCAATATAGGAATTCCTATATTTTTGTAAATATTTCTTTATACGCAATTGCAAACTTAGATAATTCTTTTGTATTTCTTAAATTCATTTTTTCGATAATATGAGCCTTATGTTGTTCTATGGTGCCGATTGAAATATAAAATATACTTGCAATTTCTTTATTCTGCATTCCTTCTGCAATTAGCATCAATATCTCTTTTTCTCTTTTAGTCAATTTAAGAACATTAGATATCACTTCTTCTTGATGTTGTTCTATATCTCTTCTTGGATTCAGGTTAATTTGTCCTCCAGATTTTTGTGGGTACAATATAAATTCATCAGACACGCGCGCCCATAATCGTTTTCTTAATAAAAAAGAGTTGATTATTCCGTCGTAACATATGCTTCCCTGCTCAACTAATTTTAGAGTTTTAATAAATTTTTCATTACCGGCTTTAAAAAATTTATTCTCATAATATCGACTTTGCTTAGTTGAATTGTTTACACGATAATCAGTTAATGAAAACCGGGTCTCATTTTTATGTAAAATGCAACATACATTTGTTGAAATAATGTTTTTTATATAGTTGCCATTGAGACTATCTGTGTATATCAGCCTTTTATCTCTATTCTTATTATTTATTGATGAGGGTGCTGTTGACCTTAGAAAATTAACTATTTGTGACTTATCCAAAGAGAAATCGTCGATAAAAAATATATTTAAATATTTTTTAGAAGCAGATCCTTTTTCAAAATTTTCTGTTAAGCTTTTAATATTGTTTGAATATGAGGCTAAATGTAAGTGAGGTTCATCCTTTATAAACGAACTTATATTTTTGACAATATCTGGATTTACTGCAACAGGATAAATATTTATTTCTCTCAAATTTTATCCCCTTGTGCTGATGGGCCAGTACTAAAATTTTTATTAATGTAAATTACAATTGAGGGGGTAAAAGTCAAGCAAAATTTAACGTATTTTTTATGAGTAGAAAATAGATTTATGGAATATATTTTTCTTCAATCCAAAGAGTTGAACTCTGAATTGTTTTGTACATAATATCATTAGACTCTCTTTAATTGGTCAATTAAAAATTATTAAATTATTTCTTCCTATATTTAACTTAATTTTATGAAACTTATACGCTCCGAAATACTCCAAAAATATCCTGAAATAAATTTTGCTTTCAGTACAAAAATAGGATTAAACAGAACAGCGCCGTTTTATTTCAACTTATCGCTTTCAGTTGGTGATGATGAAGAAGCAGTTAAAGAAAACAGGGAAGCCTTTTTTGCTGAACTTGAGTTATCTGAAGAAAATGTGGCAATACAAAAGCAAACTCACAGCGATATTGTGAGATATGTGACAAATGGTGGAATGGTCGGTGAAAGCGATGCAATGATAACTGATAAGAAAAATCTTGGCCTATCAATAGGAATTGCAGATTGTACC
>Ga0315540_10002655_pt1 | contig 10047 bp, 8 predicted proteins | sample SalMarSW160110MG_FD_203677 | JGI IMG/M metagenome (GOLD analysis project Ga0315540, IMG submission 203677) | Salt marsh sediment microbial communities from the Plum Island Ecosystem LTER, Massachusetts, United States - Salt Marsh Sediment SW1601-10 ... | reverse complement strand
TGACGCGCCCGCCGGTTGTTACGGTCATGGGCCACGTCGATCACGGCAAGACGTCCCTGCTCGACCACATTCGCCGCGCCAAGGTGGCTGCCGGCGAGGCGGGAGGCATCACTCAGCATATCGGCGCCTACCATGTGGAAACGCCGCGCGGCGTCGTTACGTTCCTGGATACTCCGGGCCACGAGGCGTTTACCGCGATGCGGGCGCGCGGCGCCAAGGTGACCGACCTGGTTATCTTGGTCGTCGCTGCGGACGACGGCGTCATGCCGCAGACGATCGAGGCGATCAATCACTCGAAAGCAGCCGAAGTTCCGCTTGTCGTCGCGATCAACAAGATCGACAAGCCCGACGCCAATCCGGAGAAGGTCAAGCAGGAGCTGCTCAGCCACGGCGTGGTGCCGGAGGAATACGGCGGCGACGCGCCGTTCGTGCCTGTTTCGGCGAAGACCGGGCAGGGCATCGACGAACTGCTGGAGCGCGTGCTTCTGCAGGCCGAAGTTCTGGAGCTGAAAGCGCCCGTGGAAGCGCCCGCGAAAGGCGTCGTGATCGAGGCGCGATTGGACAGGGGGCGCGGCCCGGTGGCGACGCTTCTGGTGCAGTCCGGGACGCTCAAACGTGGCGACATCGTACTCGTCGGCGCGGTATTTGGCCGTGTCCGGGCGATGCTCGACGAGAACGGCAAGCCCGTGCAATCGGCGGGACCGTCGATTCCGGTCGAGATCCAGGGCCTGTCCGAAGTGCCGCAGGCGGGCGAAGAAATGGTCGTCATGGCCGACGAGAGAAAGGCGCGCGAGATCGCGCTCTTCCGTCAAGGCAAATTCCGCGACGTCAAGCTGGCAAAGCAACAGGCAGCCAAGCTCGAGAACATATTCGAGCAAATGGGCGAAGGCGAGAAGAAGACACTGGCGATCGTGCTCAAGGCTGACGTGCAGGGCTCGCAGGAAGCCCTCGCGCACGCGCTCGCCCGCCTGTCCACCGACGAGGTGAAGGTAAACGTGGTGCACGCCGGAGTGGGCGGAATCACCGAGTCGGACGTCAACCTTGCGATGGCCTCGAGCGCGGTAATTATCGGCTTCAATACCCGTGCTGACGCGACGGCACGCAAGCTGATCGAGAGCGCGAGCGTAGATGTGCGCTACTACAATGTCATTTACGAGGCCGTCGAGGAGATCAAGGCCGCGCTATCCGGCATGCTGGCGCCCGAAAGGAAGGAACAGATAATCGGGCTGGTAGACGTTCGCCAGGTGTTCCGTATCTCCAAAGTTGGCGCGGTTGCGGGCTGCTACGTGTTGGAAGGCAACGTCAAGCGCGGCGCCCAGGTCCGGGTGCTGCGCGACAACGTCGTGATCCACACCGGCGACATCGATTCGTTGAAGCGCTTCAAGGACGATGTGCGCGAAGTTAAGGCCGGATTCGAATGCGGCATATCGCTGAAGAATTTCAACGATCTGAAGGAAGGCGATCAGCTCGAGATTTTCGAAGTGATGGAAGTCGCCCGCACGCTCTAACGATACGGCATGACGCGACAAACCGGACGCGCGCAGAAGGTCGGTGACCAGATTCAGCGCGAGCTTTCGGCGATCCTGCACCGCGAGCTGCGCGATCCCAGGGTCGGGATGATCACACTGACCGGTGTCGAGGTGTCTCCCGACTGCGCGCACGCGACGGTGTTCTTCACCTGCCTCGACGCGTCACACGTTGCCGACGCGACGCAGGGTTTGCGCCGAGCCGGCGGCTTTCTGCGCTCGCAGTTGGCGAAGCGGATCAAGCTGTACACAGCGCCGGAGCTTCGCTTCGTATACGATGAGTCGATAGAGCGCGGGGCCCACCTTTCACAGCTTATCGACAGCGTGACCGGCGGACAGAAGCGCTGAGCCGCGCAGGCCACACCGTGCGTCGCCGGCTTGACGCAGCGCTTCTGTTGGACAAGCCGGTCGGCCTGAGCTCGAACGCGGCGCTGCAGGCGGCCAAGCGCTTGTTTGGCGCTGCCAAGGCGGGCCACGCGGGAACCCTCGATCCGCTTGCGTCCGGACTGTTGCTGGTGCTGTTCGGAGACGCGACCAAGTTTGCCGGCCTGCTGCTGGATGCGGACAAGGTCTATCTGGCGCTCCTTCGCCTTGGCGCAACGACCACGACGGGTGATGCGGAAGGCGAGGTCACCGGACGACGGCCTGTGGCGGTGTCCGAAACGCAGATCGAGGCGGCGCTGGCGCGATTCCGGGGCGAGATCTCGCAGCTCCCGCCGATGTATTCGGCGCTGAAGTTCGAAGGCAGGCCTCTGTACGCGCTGGCGCGGGAGGGCAAGTCGGTGGAGCGCCGTCCGCGGCAGGTTGTGATCCACGAGCTGGAGCTGGCTTCACTGCGGGGAGATCTTCTGGAGCTTCGCGTGCGCTGCAGCAAAGGGACCTACGTGCGCACCCTGGCGGAGGATATCGGCGCAGCCCTGGGCACGGGAGCGCACCTTGCCGCGCTGCGCCGCACCGCGGTTGGTGCTCTATTCCTGCGCGACGCGACAAGCCTTGAGGCGCTGGAGGCGATGAGCGAGGCTGAGCGCGAGCGCAAGCTGTTGCCGCTCGACGCGATGCTGCACGACCTGCCCCGGCTGGACTGCGCCGCCGGACAGGAAGCACGTTTCCGCAACGGGCAGGCGATCCAGATTGGCGCTGCCTCCCCGGGGCAATGCGCCGTGTACGGCCCCGCCGGCCTGATCGGAGTCGGCCTGGCCGACGCAGCGGGCACGGTGCGTCCCGTGAGATTGACCGCGCCGCAACAGCCGGGAGAGGCGCAACCGGCTGAAATACATAAAAAAACTTGTGAATAGCGCGCAGCTTGAGTTAAAATCCCGCTTTGCACGAGGAGAGAATATGGGATTGCAGGTCGCGCAAAAGGCGCAAGTCGTTCAACAGTTTCAACGCTCCGGGAAAGACACTGGCTCGCCGGAGGTGCAGGTCGCTCTTCTTACCGAGCACATCAACGGTCTTTCCGAGCACTTCAAGAGTCACGTCAAGGATTTCCATTCGCGCCGCGGCCTGCTGAAGATGGTCAGCCAGCGGCGTAAGTTGCTCGACTACCTGAAGCGCACCGATGCCGACAAGTACCGGGCGCTGATCGAGCGGCTCGGACTGCGCAAGTAGCTTCTCCCTCGATGCTTCGACGGAAAACGCTCATTCGATGGATGAGCGTTTTCGTTTGTTGCGTCAGCCGCGCACGCTGAGCGCCGCACCCGCGCGCCGCCACGGTGGCGTCCCCTGTATTTAGAGGAAACAGGCCTTGAATCCAATCAAAAAGTCGTTCACATACGGTTCCCAGCAAGTCACCCTAGAAACCGGCGAGATTGCCCGCCAGGCGCATGGCGCCGTGCTCTGCACCATCGACGACACTGTCGTCTTGGCCACTGTGGTGGCGGCGAAGCAGGCGCGTCCGGGCCAGGAGTTCTTCCCGCTGACGGTCGACTATGTCGAGAAGACGTATGCCGCCGGCAAGATACCGGGGGGGTTCTTCAAACGCGAGGGGCGCCCTTCAGAGAAAGAGACGCTTACTTGCAGACTGATAGACCGGCCGATCCGGCCGCTGTTCCCGGATGGGTTCTACAACGAAGTGCAGGTCGTCGCGACCGTCATGTCGTGCAATCCCGAGGTGGATCCTGATATCCCGGCCATGCTCGGAGTCTCAGCGGCGCTCACCCTCTCGGGCATTCCGTTCAGCGGGCCGATCGGCGGTTGCCGCGTCGGCTATATCGACGGCCAGTACGTCCTGAATCCGACGGCAACGCAGTTACAGAGCTCTAAGCTGAATCTGGTCGTCGCGGGCACGGAGCAGGGCGTGTTGATGGTGGAGTCCGAAGCGCAGGAACTGCCGGAGGACGTGATGCTCGGCGCCGTAATGTTCGGCCACGAGCAGATGCAGGCGGCCATTCGGGCGATCGACGAGCTGGCGGAGGTTGCGGGCAAGCCGGCGTGGGACGTGCAACTGTCGGCGAAGAATGAAGAATTGAACGCCCGAGTGGCGGCTCTGGCGGAGAAGGACCTGCGCGAGGCATTCGAAATGCGCCAGAAGCAGGCGCGCAACGTGCGGCTCGGGGAGATCCGAAAAGGAACTCTTGCCAAGCTGCAGGAAGAGTCGAAGGAATCCGGCAGCGAAATCAACCCGAGCGAAGTGAAAGACATCTTCTTCGAGCTCGAATCGAAGATCGTGCGCACCCAGATCCTCGACGGGGAACCCCGCATCGACGGGCGCGATACGCGTACCGTGCGACCGATTACCATTCGTCCCGGCGTTCTGCCGCGGACTCATGGTTCGGCGTTGTTCACCCGGGGCGAAACGCAGGCTCTGGTCACCGTGACGCTGGGAACCGGGCGCGACGAGCAGATCATCGACGCCCTGATGGGCGAGTATCGTGAGCGCTTCATGCTCCACTACAACATGCCTCCGTACGCGACAGGCGAAGCCGGACGCATGGGTACGCCGAAGCGGCGTGAAGTCGGCCATGGCCGACTCGCCAAGCGAGCGCTGGCCGCGGTGCTGCCTACGGCCGAGGAGTTCGGCTATTCGATGCGAGTCGTGTCCGAGATCACCGAGTCCAATGGCTCGTCATCGATGGCGTCGGTGTGCGGCGGCAGCCTGGCGCTGATGGACGCGGGTGTGCCGGTCAAGGCTCACGTGGCGGGAATCGCGATGGGTTTGATCAAGGACGGTAATCGCTTTGCGGTGCTTACCGACATTCTCGGCGACGAGGATCATCTCGGCGACATGGACTTCAAGGTGGCCGGTACCGACCGCGGCATCACCGCGCTGCAGATGGACCTCAAGATCGAGTCGATCACCAAGGAAATCATGCGCGTGGCGCTCGACCAGGCGCGCGAAGGCAGGATACACATCCTTGGCCTGATGCAGCAGACGATCGAGCATTCGCGGCAGGAGGTTTCGACCTTCGCCCCGCGTATCATCAAGATCAAGATCAATCCGGAAAAGATCCGCGATGTGATCGGCAAGGGCGGCGTCGTGATCCGCGGCCTGCAAGAGGCAACTGGCGCAACGATCGAAATCGAGGATGACGGCACCGTGTCGATCGCATCAACGAGCGCCGAGGGCGGCGAGGCAGCGAAGCAGAAGATTCTCGAGCTCACTGCGGACGTAGAAGTCGGCAAGATCTACGAGGGGCCAGTGCTGAGATTGCTCGACTTCGGCGCGATCATCCAGCTGTTGCCCGGACGCGATGGCCTGCTGCACATCTCGCAAATCAGCAACGAGCGGGTAAACGCAGTGTCTGACTACCTCAAGGAAGGCCAGATCGTGAAGGTCAAGGTACTGGAGGCCGACGACAAGGGCCGCGTGCGGTTGTCGATGAAGGCGATCAACCCGCCCGAGACAGCGAAGCAGAACTGAGCGGGGAATCGATCCCCGGACGGCAAAAAGGGCGCCTCGGCGCCCTTTTTCATTTACGTCGCGCGACGCCCCCTATTTGGCGACTTGCTTCTCGCGCAACTCGTCGAGGGTCTTGCAATCTATGCACAAGGTGGCGGTCGGACGCGCCTCAAGACGCTTGAGGCCGATTTCCACCCCGCAGCTGTCGCAATAGCCGTATTCGTTCGCGTCGATACGGCCGATCGTTTCGTCGATCTTCTTGATCAGCTTTCGTTCCCGGTCGCGATTGCGCAGTTCCAGCGCCATGTCGGACTCCTGGCTGGCACGATCATTGGGGTCCGCGAACACCGTCGCCTCGTCCTGCATGGTGTGCACCGTGCGGTCGATCTCTTCCGAAAGCTCGGATTTGATCTGTTCGAGGATCTTCCGGAAGTGCGTGCGCTGGCGCGCGTTCATATATTCTTCGCCCTTCTTTGGCGCGTACGGCGTGAAGCTCTTCCGGGTCAGTTCGACGGCCATTGATGCAGTTGCCTAGAAAAAGGAAAGGCGCTTTTTAGCAGAAATAGACCCCTCCCGCAAGCAAACTCGGATAGCGGTTATCTTCCAGGTTTTTCACGGGGTTGCGTTGCTCCGCGGGCGTGCCCGGAGTATCATGTGCGACCGTTTTTCGGGGTGTGGCGCAGCCTGGTAGCGCGCTTGCTTTGGGAGCAAGATGTCGGGAGTTCGAATCTCTCCACCCCGACCAGCTTTGCAGGCGGGCTGCCCGTAGCTCAACCGGATAGAGCACCAGCCTTCTAAGCTGGGGGTTGTGGGTTCGAGTCCCGCCGGGCAGGCCACAATTGCACCCCGGATTGCGCCGTGCGGCATGAACCATGCGGTAGGGAACCTGGAAGTAGCAGCTTTACGACGGTGGCCGTAGCTCAACGGTAGAGTCCTGGATTGTGATTCCAGTTGTTGTGGGTTCGAGTCCCATCGGCCACCCCAGATTCTTGCGCTCCGGGCCTTAGAGCAGGCACGCGAAACGGCCTCGTCAGGCGACTCCGCTTAGTGCGACGAGCGCTGCCCGTTCAAGCGCGAAAACGTGCCCCGGGCCGATGCTGGTTTCCGGCCAGGCGAACGGAACAGATGGATATGCGCGCTCGAGTTCCCGTCGGTTGTGTCCGATCTCGCACACCAGTGAGCCCCCTGGCCGCAGATGACCAGCGGACTGGGCGAGAATTTGCCTCACCAAGCTAAGGCCGTCGGCGCCGCCGGCAAGCGCCAGCACGGGCTCGTGGCGGTGCTCGGGCGGCAGCGCGCGCATCGAAGCCGCCTTCACGTAAGGGGGGTTGCACACGATCAGATCGTAGCGTCGACCTTTCAGCGCGGAGAACAGGTCCGAGCGGACGAGGCGGATGCGGCGCCCAAGACGGTAGCGGGCCACGTTGCGGCGCGCGACTGCGAGCGCTCCGGGCGAGACGTCAGCAGCGTCCACCTTCGCCTGGGGGAAGGTCTTTGCAAGCAGAACCGCGAGGCAGCCCGAGCCGGTGCAAAGGTCCAGCGCGCCTCGAACCTTGCGCCGGATCCAGGGCTGGAATCGCTCGCGAGCCAGCTCGGCGATGAATGAACGCGGAATGATGACCCGCTGATCGACGTAGAACCTGTAGTCGCCCAGCCAGGCTTCGTGCGTGAGGTACGCAACCGGGATCTTCTCGCGGATGCGCCGCTCGATGAGCGCTGAAATATGCCGCTGCTCGAGCGGCGTCACGATTCGCTTCAGGTGGGGACGTAAATCGTCCAGAGGCAGATCCAGCGTATGCAGGATCAGGTAGGCCGCGTCATCGCGCGCGTTGTGGGTGCCGTGACCGTAGTGCAGCGCCGAATGTTCGAGGCGGCGGACCGCATCGCGGAACAACCCGCCCACCGTTACGGGTTCCGGCGGCGGCATCTCAGGGCTATGGGAGGAGGGCCCTGAGAACGTCGAGGTAGATCCGGGGCAATTGCTCCAGCGCCGCGAGCTCGATGTTCTCGTTCAACTTGTGAATGGTCGCGTTGACCGGCCCCAGCTCGACGATCTGCGGGCAGATTTGCGCGATGAAGCGGCCGTCGGACGTGCCGCCCGCGGTGGAAAGCTTGGGCGTGCGCCCCGTGTGCGCGAAGACGGCTCGCTTCACTGCGTCTACCAGTTCCCCGCTGCGCGTGACGAACGGCTTCCCCGAGAGATTCCATTCCAATTCGTAGTCCAGCGCGTGCCTGCGCAGTACGTCTTCCAGGCGTTGCTTCAGCGATTGCTCGCTGCTCTTGGTGCAGAAGCGGAAATTGAAATCGATTTCGATCGAACCCGGAATGATGTTATTCGCGCCCGTGCCGGCATGAATATTGGAAACCTGCCATGCGGTTGGAGGGAAATGCTCATCTCCCTCATCCCAGTGCGTCGCAACGAGTTCCGCCAGGGCCGGAGCGAAGAGATGGATCGGATTGCGGGCCAGATGCGGGTAGGCGATGTGCCCCTGGGTGCCGCGAACCGTAAGGCGACCCGAAAGCGAGCCACGCCGGCCGTTCTTGATCGAATCTCCCAGGGCCTCGACCGAGGAAGGTTCGCCCACAATGCAGTAGTCGATCGATTCGCCGCGCTGCCTGAGCCGATCGACAACGCGCGCCGTGCCGTCGACCGAAGGGCCTTCTTCGTCTGAAGTGATAAGGAGGGCGATCGATCCAGAATGTTCCGGGCGCTCCTGCACAAACGCCTCCGTGGCGGTCACGAACGAAGCAATCGACGACTTCATGTCGGCCGCGCCGCGCCCGTACAGCCTGCCGTCGCGGAGGGTCGGCACGAAGGGGGCCGAAAGCCATTGCGCTAGAGGACCCGGCGGTACGACGTCGGTGTGCCCGGCAAAGCACAAGAGGGGACGGCCGCTGCCTCGCCGCGCCCAGAGATTGCTCACCTCGCCGCAACAGAGGTCCTCGCACGAGAACCCGGCGGCCGCGAGTCGCTCGGCGATCAACGCCTGGCAACCGGAATCGTCCGGTGTCACCGAGGGACGCGCGATCAGTTCCTTCGCAAGTTCGAGGGTTTCGTCCACTATTGCCGCAGTCACGACATGTCGATCTTGATGTCCCTGAATGCGGCAATGTCGGCCGTACGGGAGAAGGGGTCCTCGTCTGGATTCTGCTCGTCGGCGGGAGGCGGCTCGCTCTCGGGCGCCTCGGGTGACGGCTCCGCCCCGACCTCCCCGGCCGTGGCCTGATTAATCAACCACAGCATATTGGTAGCGGAGTCCGCGTTCGACATCGCCTCGTCCTGGGTGATTTGACCGTCCATGAACAGCCGGAAAAGCGCCTGCTCGAAGGTCTGCGAACCGGGGGCCATGCTCTTTTCCAGCGCCTCCTTGATGTCGTTGATCGCTCCCTTTTCGATCAACTCCTGGATATGTCGCGTATTCAGCAGCACTTCCACGGCAGCGGCGCGTCTACCGCTCTTGGTGCGCACGAGGCGCTGTGAAATGACGGCCTGCAGCGTAGCGCCGAGATCCAGCAGAAGACTCGGGCGATTTTCGAGCGGATAGAAGTTGATTATCCGATTCATCGCGTGATAGCTGTTGTTGGCGTGCAGCGTCGCGAGGCAAAGATGGCCCGACTGGGCGTAGGCCAGCGCCATCGCCATCGTTTCCTTGTCACGAATCTCGCCGATCAGAATGCAATCGGGGGCCTGTCGCAGCGCGTTTCTCAGTGCCACCCAGAAAGCCTTGGTATCAGTGCCGATCTCACGCTGATTAACGATCGATTTCTTGTTGTGGAATATGTACTCGACCGGATCCTCGAGCGTCAGGATATGGCCCGACTGCAGGGAGTTTCGATAATCCAGCATGGCGGCGAGCGACGTGGATTTGCCGGAGCCGGTGGCGCCGACCATGAGCATAAGGCCGCGCTTTTGCATGATCACTTCCTTGAGCACCGGAGGAAGGCCGAGGCTGTCCAGGGGCGGAATGGCTCCCGGAATGTAGCGCACCACGACGGCCGGGGTCTGCTTCTGGCGAAAAGCGCTGATGCGAAAGCTGCCTACGCCTTCGAAGGTATAGCCGGTGTTCAGCTCCATTTCCTCTTCGTACTCGCGGATCTGCCTTTCCGTGAGGATTTCGTAAAGGAGCTGTTTGACGGTCTCCGCCGTCATGATCGTCTGGTTTACGGGCATGGCGACGCCGTTTATCTTGATATTGATCGGCGCGCCGACCGACAGGAAGATATCCGAGGCGTTCTTCTCCGCCATCAACTGAAACAAACGCTTAATTGCCGACATGACTACCCCCCATCCAATGTCAGGGCAAGAGTCCAGTGTCTAATCGCCACGCAGCAGCTCGTTCAGGCTTGTCTTCGCACGGGTCTTGGCGTCGACTTTCTTGACGATAACCGCGCAATACAGGGCGCAACTGCGATCACCCGAAGGCAGCGTGCCCGGCACGACCACCGAGCCCGCTGGCACGCGCCCGTAGATGATCTCGCCGCTTTCCCGGTCGAAGATCCTGGTGCTCTGGCCAATGAACACGCCCATGGAAATCACGCTGTTCTCCTCGATGATCACACCTTCAACGACTTCCGAACGGGCTCCGATGAAGCAGTTGTCCTCGATGATGACAGGGTTCGCTTGCAAAGGCTCAAGTACTCCTCCGATGCCGACCCCGCCCGAGAGATGAACGTTCTTGCCGA
>Ga0315540_10002654_pt1 | contig 10048 bp, 8 predicted proteins | sample SalMarSW160110MG_FD_203677 | JGI IMG/M metagenome (GOLD analysis project Ga0315540, IMG submission 203677) | Salt marsh sediment microbial communities from the Plum Island Ecosystem LTER, Massachusetts, United States - Salt Marsh Sediment SW1601-10 ... | reverse complement strand
CATCAAGGAGAAGGGCGTCGACGACAAGATGAAGCCATACGTGACGCCGCTCGGCCTCTCGCTCGGCCATCTGCAGCGGGCCTCGATGTGGTTCATGCACAACGCCATGGCGAAACCGGACAATGCCGGCGCCGGCTCCACCGATTTCATGCATCTGTTCGGCCTGGTGGCGCTCGGCTACATGTGGTGTAGGATCGCCGAGGCCGCGCTCATTAAGCTGCCAAAGGCCAACGGTTCGGCGCCGACCATGAACGCCAAGCTGGTCACGGCGCGCTTCTTCATAGAGCGCATGCTACCGGAGACGGCGACGCATCTCGCGCGCATTCAGGCGGGGGCTGCGAGCACGATGGAATTGCCCGACGAGGCTTTTTAGCGCGGATTTGATTAGGCTGAATCGCTAAACTCCGCTCATTCCCGCGCAAGCGGGAATCCAGCACCGGGTCCCCGCATTCGCGGGGACGAACGGAAAAGAGCGGCGTTCGCCAAGTTCGTAACCCGGGTGGAGCGAAGCGTAACCGGGGAACGATTGACAGGCTGCCCCCGGGTCTCGCTGCGCATCATCCCGGGGCCATCTGCTTTCTTTACGGTTATTGCCTCCCGCCTGTCATCTGTGCAGCCACAGTCTACCGCCAGCCCAAACCCGGTGCGACGTGTTTCAAGATCGCCTCGATCACATGCGCGTTGTAGTCGACGCCGAGCTGGTTCGGCACCGTCAATAACAGCGTGTCGGCCTCGGCGATCGCCTCGTCGCCTTTCAGCTGCGCGATCAGCGCGTCCGGCTCGGCGGCGTAGCTGCGGCCGAAGATGGCGCGCTCCGTTTCGCTGAGCATGCCGATCTGATCGCCGTCCTCGCCGCCGCGCCCGAAATACATCCGGTCGCGGTCCTCCACCAGTGCGAAGATGCTGCGCGAGACCGACACCCGCGGTGTGCGCGTGTGTCCCGCTGCCTTCCACGCATCGCGATAGAGCCGGATCTGCTCGGCCTGCTGCATGTGGAACGGCTTGCCGCTCTCGTCGATCTTCAGCGTTGAAGACTGCAGGTTCATGCCGAGCTTGGCCGTCCATTCCGCCGTGGCGTTGGTGCCGGCGCCCCACCAGATGCGCTCGCGCAAACCCTCCGAGTGCGGCTCGAGGCGCAAGAGGCCGGACGGGTTCGGAAACATGGGCCGCGGGTTTGGCCGGGCGAAGCCCTCACCCTTCAGCACCTCGAGGAAGATTTCGGCGTTGGTGCGCGCCATGTCGGCGTCGGTCTTGCCGTCCTGCGGCACGTAGCCGAAGTAGCGCCAGCCGTCGATCACCTGCTCGGGCGACCCACGGGAGATGCCGAGTTGCAGGCGACCGCCGGCGATGAGGTCGGCGCTGCCGGCGTCCTCGGCCATGTAGAGCGGGTTTTCGTAGCGCATGTCGATGACCGCGGTGCCGATCTCGATGCGCTTGGTGCGCGCGCCGACCGCCGCCAAGAGCGGGAACGGCGAGGAAAGCTGGCGGGCGAAGTGATGCACCCGGAAATAGGCGCCGTCGGCTCCCAATTCCTCGGCCGCGACGGCGAGCTCGATCGATTGCAGCAGGGCCTCGGACGCCGAGCGCGTCTGCGATTGCGGCGACGGGGTCCAGTGGCCGAAGGAGAGGAAGCCGATGTGTTTCATGGGGGCAGAATATAACGGGCGATGCGATGCGTTCCCACGTTCTAATCGCCGGAACGCGCCGACCCCGCCCGCCATTCGCTCGGCGAGCGGCCGGTCGCCTTCTTGAATGCCCGGCTGAAGGCCGCCTCGGAGTCGTAGCCGACCGCCTCGGCCACCGTTGCGACCTTGGCGCTGGTGTCCGTCAGTTGTTTGGCGGCGAGCTGCATGCGCCACTGCGTGAGATACTGGATCGGCGGGTAGCCGGTCAGATGCGCGAAGCGTTCCGCCAGCGCCGAGCGTGAGGCGCCGGCTTCGGTGGCGAGTTCCTCCAGCGTCCAGGCGTGCGCCGGCTGCGCGTGCAGCAAGGTCAGTGCGCGGCCGACCAAGGGATCGCGCAAGCCCGCCAGCCAGCCGGTGTTGTTCTCCGCAAGCTGGTCCATGTGCATGCGGATGACTTCGACGAACATCAGTTCCGACAGCCGGTTGAGAACGCTCTGGCTGCCGGCGCGCTTGTTGTTCGTTTCGATGGTGGCGAAGCGGATGAAATTATCGAGCAGTCCTGTTGAAGCGTTCGAAGCGCCGCGCCCGCAGCGGATGAAGCGCGGCAGCGATCCGAGCAGCGGATTGAACGGGCGCACGTCGCAGCTGAAGAAGCCGCAGACGAAGTGCGCGTCGCTCGGGCCCTCGCGGCCGGTCGTCAGTTTGAACGGCAAGGCGTTCTCGTCCGCGGGCCGTTGATGCACCTCCCAAACCGGCTCGGCGCGCATGCCCGGCTCGCTCGACAGCGCGTGGCCGTCGCCATGCGGCATCACCGCGATGTCGCCTTCCACGAGCCGGACCGGCTCGAACGCGTCATCGTCGACCAGCGAAATCCAGCACGAGCCGCGGGTGACGACGTGATATTCGATCGCGTGCTGCGCGCCGGGGGTGACATTGCCGGCGATCTTGGCCGAGGGCGGCGCTTCCGCGACCCACGGTGACGTGGCGGTGACGTCGAAGAACACCGAGCCGGTCAGCCGCACGGCTGACAGCAGCTCCGACAACACGTCCGTGCTCATCGGCGTTATTTTCCAGCGGAAACGGCGGCTTCCCGTCGGGCAGCCCGGGCGGCGGACGATAGCAAGTCTGGACGCGCGAGCAAGAAGTCCGGCAGCCCGGTCATTCAGGCAAAACGACGCGGGCGGTATCTACGGCGCACTTGCAATGGCGCCGCGTGGCCTGACGCCGCGAGCTTCGCTCTGGTGCGCGCGCGACGCCCAACCTTCAGGGAGAACCACCATGACCACCGTCATCGACCGCCGTCCGGCCGCTGCCAAGCCCGCACCGGACCTGAAAGCCGTTAAGAACAAACAGCACGCCGCCTGGTCGTCCGGCGACTATGCCGTCATCGGCACCACGCTGCAGATCGTCGGCGAACAGCTCGCCGAAGCGATGGATTTGCACGCCGGCCAGAAGGTGCTCGACATCGCCGCCGGCAACGGCAACGTCACGCTCGCTGCCGCGCGGCGCTGGTGCGACGTCACCTCCACCGACTATGTCGAAGCGCTGCTGGCCCGCGGCCGCAAGCGCGCAGAAGCGGACGGCTTGCGCATCGACTTTCGCATCGCTGATGCTGAAAATCTGCCGTTTGACGACGGATCGTTCGATGCCGTCGTCTCTACCTTCGGCGCCATGTTCAGTCCCGACCAGGACAGCACCGCGTCCGAGATGTTGCGCGTATGCAGGTCCGGCGGCAAGATCGGCCTCGCCAACTGGACGCCCGACGGCTTCATCGGCCGGATGTTCAAGACCATCGGCAAGTACCTGCCGCCACCGGCCGGCGTCAAATCGCCGGCGCTATGGGGTACGCGCGTTTGGATGGAGCAGACGTTCGGCGCCGGGGCGTCGGTCATCGTCGCCAAGCCGCGCGTGTTCAACTTCCGCTACCGGTCGCCGCAGCATTTCCTCGATCTCTTCCGGGAATACTACGGTCCGATGCTCAAGACGTTCGAAGCGTTGGATGCGTCCGGCCAGAAGGGCCTCGCGCGCGATCTCCTCGCGCTGATCGATGAGCTGAACACGTCCGGTGATGGCACCATGGTGGTGCCGGGCGAATACCTCGAAGTCGTCGTCACCAAGCGATAACGGCGCGACTGAACTTCCCGGTCACGCCGTCAATGGCGGCGTGATCGTTCATCTTCCGTGCCAACCAATTGCCCGGCGCCGCGATCTGCGTCATTGATGCCCCACTGTTGTATCTGCTGTCGTGACGGCGGCGGGTGAGGGTGGGAAGGCAATGACCAACAAGAAACTTAAAATCGCGGTCATCGGCGGCGGCCTCGGCGGGTCTACCGCGGCGCTGGCGCTCTTGAAGGCCGGCTTCGAAGTCCAGGTCTATGAGCGGGCCCGCGTGTTGCGCGAGGTGGGCGCCGGCATCGTGCTGACGCCCAACGCTGTGCGCGTTCTGCATCATCTCGGTTTTGCCGCTGAGTTGGACGCGCTCGGCGTCGCGCCGGACGCCATTCGCCAGCGGCGCTGGGACGACGGGCGCACGCTGCTATGCACGCCGGTCACGCGCGAGGCCGGGAAGCCTGCGATGTTCTACACCTCGCATCGCTCCGACGTGCTGTCGATGCTGGTGGGCAAGCTGCCGCCGGAGCGTCTGCATCTTGATCATCGGTTGACCGGGTTTACCGATCACGGCGACCGCGTCGAACTGCAATTCACAAATCGCCCGCCCGTCGCCGCCGACATTATGATCGGCGCCGACGGCATTAATTCAACCGTGCGCGAACTGCTGTTCGGCGCCGAGCGTCCGCGCTTCACCGGCTGCGTGGCCTATCGCGGGCTGGTGGCGGCGGAACGGCTCAAGCATCTCAATCTGCCGTGCGAGGACCATATCTGGATGGGCCCCGGCAAGCATTTCGTGCATTACCCGGTGTCGACTGGGCGGTTCATCAATTTCGTCTGCGTGATCGAGCGGGATACTTGGACCAAGGAGTCCTGGACCGAACCGGGCGAGGTGAAGGACGCGGTCGCCGCCTATGAAGGCTGGCACGGCCAAGTGCGTTCGATCATCTCTTCCGTTGAGGAAACCTTCGTCTGGGGCCTGTTCGATCGCGCGCCGCTTGCGCGCTGGTCAATCAATCGCGTGACGCTGCTCGGCGATGCCTGTCATCCCATGCTGCCGTTTCTGGCGCAGGGCGCCGCGCAAGCGATCGAGGACGGTGCCACGCTTGCCGCGGTGCTCAGCCATTCGGGCGACGACATTCCCGCGGCTCTGCGCCGCTATGAAAGCCTGCGCCTGCCGCGCACCGCCCGCATTCAGGCGGTGGCGCGCGGCAACAAGACACGCAATCATTTGCCGGACAGTCCCGAGCAGCGCGCGCGCGACGCCAGCATGGCCGCCGGCGCCGCCGACTGGTCGATCGGCGCCAGCGCCTGGGTCTATGAGCACGATGCGACGGCGGCCGCCGACAGCGGTAGCTTGGGCGTGCCCGCGGATGCCGGCTAGCGGGACCCGGACGTTACGCCGGCGCGTGCGGCGCGATGGTCGCCGATAGCCGCAGGGTCGGCGGCGTAGCCGGCGCATTCATCAATTCGTGACTTATAAAGGCGCCGTCCTCGCAGATGAATTCGAACGAGGTCAGAATGCGGTCGACGGCGTTGCCGTCGCGCGCGAACGGCAAGAGCAGGCGCTCGTAACGCACCGGCCGCCCCTCGCGGTCGGTGATGTCGTGGACGATGTAGACCGGCCGGCCGCGCTCCACCGCATGTCGGTAGGGCGCAAGCTTTTGCGCGCGCGCCGGCTCCGATACGCTCTCGTAGAGAAATATGCCGCGGCAGTCCGCCGCGCCGAAGACCTGGCCGATCATCGCCCCATGGAAGCGGATCTGAAAGCGCAAGTTTTTGTCATCGCCGATCACGTCGAGAAAGCTCAGATTGTCCGAAATGCGCGACAGATCTTCGTCTTCGACCGCCTGCCACAGCGGCACGCCGCGCGACCCCAGATGCCGAGTCCAGAAATTGAGCAGCCAGCGTTGGTTGATCGCTCGAACCACGTCCGGGCGCGCGACTGAAAATTGCATGGATGGACAGGTCCCGCTTGCCACCGACGGCTTCTTCTTTGGTTGAGCGCCGGACTTTGTCAATGACCCAAGCTAAGAAACAACCATGCTTTTTATTCCACGCGCGGCCAAGAACGGCAAATCATCGCCGTCACCGTTTGCGCAGGCGCGGATTTTATACGCCGGGCGCAAAGGCCGATCCGCGCCGCGTGCGCAGCAGCAGCCAGCTCATGATCGATACGTTCAGCAGGTTCCATGCGATCCCGTTGAGGAACGCCGCCTGATAGGAGCCGGTGAGATCGAAGATTTCGCCGGACAGCCAGCCGCCCAGCGCCATGCCGATCAGCGTCGCCATCATCACCAGACCCACGCGGGTGCCGGCCTCCTTGGGCGGGAAATATTCGCGCACGATGATGGCGTAAGTCGGCACGATGCCGCCCTGGAACAGGCCGAACAGTGCCGATATCGCGTACAGGGAAAACATACCGTCAAACAGCAGGTACATGCAGAGTGCGCTGCCTTGCAGCACCGAGCCGAGCAGCAGCGTGCGCACCCCGCCGATGCGGTCGGCGATGAAGCCGGATGCTAGCCGGCTGATGATGCCGCAGGCCAGCATCAGCGACAGCATCTCGGCGCCGCGCGCCACGCCATAGCCGAGATCGCCGCAATAGGCGACGAGATGCACCTGAGGCATCGACATCGCCACGCAGCAGGCGACGCCGGCGATGCACAGCAGCAGCTGCAGCGTCAGCGGCGAAAACGGCGCTTCGGCTTGCCGGCGGGCGGCGGCAGCGCCGGCGGCCGCGCTGTGATGGGTCTCCAGGCGCCGACGCAGCAGCAAGATCAGCGGCAACATGGTGACGAGGCAGAAGACGCCAATGGCGATATGGGTCGCGCGCCAGCCGAAGCCGGCAATGGCATGCTGCACCACCGGCGGCCAGATCGTGCCGGCGAGATAATTGCCGCTGGCGGCGAGCGCGACCGCGATGCCGCGGCGGCGCATGAACCAGTGGGAGATGTCGGCCATCAACGGCCCAAAGGTCACCGAGCAGCCAAACCCGATCAACAAGCCGTAGGCGAGCGCCACTTGGCCAAGGTTCGCGGATACGCCGACGCCGAGATAGCCGAGGCCGAGCGCCAGGGTTCCGATTGTCAGCGGCAAAGCGATGCCGAAGCGGTCGGCCAGCCGCCCGGTCAGCACGCCGCCGCCGGCGAAACCGAGCATCGCGAGCGTGAAGGGCAGTGAGGCGTCGGCGCGGTCGACCCCGAAAGCGGCCTGGATTGCGGGTAGCGCCACCACCACCGACCACATGCCGACGCCGCCGATGGTGCTGACCGCAAGCGCGCAGGCCAAGCGCCGCCAGGCATAAGTGGACTCCACGCCATAGGCGGAATCGGCGTCAGCTTCTGAGTTCATGAAGAAAATCCCGGGCTTACGCTGGCGGTCGTATCATTGCGAGCGAAACTTGTCTTGCCCACCGGCCGGCCCACCCATGGCCGTCTTGTTTCTCCGTGACTGGAAACGGGAATACGGCTAGCTTATCCGGCAAGCCGTCATCTGCGAACGGCTATTGGGAGGACACCAAATGCGAAAATCATTTTTAGTCATCGCGGCGGCGTTGCTCGCGGCATCCTCGGCGCACGCGCAACAAACCGTTAAGATCGGCTTGATCGAGCCTTATTCCGGCCAGTTCGCCGACGCGGCGACCCAGCAGGACAATGCCATCAAGCTGTTCGTGAAGCAGAACGGCGACATGGTCGCCGGCAAGAAGATCGAGATCATCCGCAAGGACGTTGGCGGCATCAATCCGCCGGTCGCCAAGCGGCTGGCGCAGGAACTGGTCACCCGCGATAACGTCGACATCCTGGCCGGCTTCGTGCTGACGCCGAACGCCATGGCCGCGGGCGACGTGTCGAAGGCCGGCAAGAAATTCATGGTGGTCATGAACGCGGCCACTTCGATCGTCACGACCAAGTCGCCTTATATGGCGCGCACCTCGCTGACCATTCCGCAGCTCAACACCGCGTTCGGTAAATGGGCGGCGACCAAGGGCGGCGTGAAGAAGGCCTACACCATGGTCTCCGACTATGGGCCGGGCCACGACGCCGAGCGGTCGTTCCAGGCCGGCTTCAAGGCGGGCGGCGGCACCATCGTCGGTTCCGTGCGCATGCCGGTGGCCAATCCGGATTTCTCGGCCTTCGTGCAGCGCGCCAAGGATCTCAACCCGCAGGGCATCTATGTCTTCATTCCCGGCGGCGCGCAGCCGGGCGCCTTCGGCAAGGCCTTGGCCGACCGCGGTATCGATGCCAAGAAGACCAAGGTCATGGGCCAGTTGGAGATCACCGACGAGCACGCGCTCAAGGCGATGGGCGATACCGCCATCGGTATCATCACCACCGGTCATTACGACTACTATCTGAAGAACAAAACAAACCAAGCCTTCGTGAAAGCCTACAACGCGGCCTACGGCCGCAATCCGGACTTCTTCTCGGTCGGCGCCTGGGACGGCATGCACCTGATCTATGCCGCGCTCAAGAAGACCAAGGGCAAAACCGACGCCGCGGCGCTGATCAAGGCCGCCGAGGGCATGAAGTGGCAGAGCCCGCGCGGACCGATCTCGATCGATCCGAAGACCCGCGACATCATCCAGACCGTCTACATCCGCAAGGTCGAGAAGGTCGGCGGCAAGCTGGTCAATGTCGTGATCGACAAGATCCCGAACGTGAAGGACCCGCTGCACAAGTGAGCGTCGCGTCCGCGACCAAGCATCCGGGGGGCGGGGGCCGACGAGGCCCTCGCCCCTTCGCTTGCCTGGCTCTAGGATGGGCGCAAACGCGACTCACGCTACAGAGGCATTCTCGTTATGGACGCCCTCAATCTCCCACGCCCGGCCTGGATGAGCGAGGACCTCGTGCTGCTCGAGGAGCAGGCGCGCCGCTTCATTGCTGACGAATTCGCCCCCCATATTGATCGCTGGCACGAGGCCGGCATCTACGAGCGCGCGGTTTGGACCAAGGCCGGCGAGGCCGGGCTGTTGTGCGCGTCGATGCCGGAAGACTATGGCGGCTCAGGCGGCAGCTTTGCCCATGAGGCGGTGATCAACCGCGAGCTTTCGCTCGCCGGCTTCGACACCTTCGGCGCGCCGCTGCATTCCGGCATCGTGGCGCCCTACATTCTGCACTACGGCACCGAGGAGCAGAAACAGCGCTGGCTACCGAAGCTCGCCACCGGCGAACTGGTCGGCGCCATCGCCATGACCGAGCCCGGCACCGGCTCCGATTTGCAGGGCGTGCGCGCTAGCGCCAAGAAATCCGGCAACGGCTACGTGCTCAACGGCTCCAAGACCTTCATCACCAACGGCCAGCACGCCAATCTGGTCATCGTCGTCGCCAAAACCGATGCCAAGGCCGGCGCCAAGGGCGTCTCGCTCTTGGTGGTGGAGACTGACGACGCCCCCGGCTTCCGCCGCGGCCGCAAGCTGAAAAAGCTCGGCATGGATTCCGCCGACACCTCGGAACTGTTCTTCGAGGACGTGAAGCTGCCGGCCGAGAGCCTGCTGGGTAGCGAAGAGGGTCAAGGCTTCTACCAGCTCATGCAGGAATTGCCGCAGGAGCGCCTGATCGTCGCCGTGCACGCGGTCGCCATGATGGAGCGGGCGCTGGCGCTTACCATCGATTACGTCAAGCAGCGCAAGGCCTTCGGCAAGAGCATCATCGAGTTCCAGAACACCCAGTTCGAGCTGGCCGAGTGCAAGACCGACACCACCATCGCCAAGGTGTTCCTCGATCACTGCATCGGCGAGCACGTGGCCGGCCGTCTCGACACCGTCACCGCCTCGATGGCGAAATACCGGCTGAGCGAGACGCAAGGGAATGTGATCGACCGCTGCCTGCAATTGTTCGGCGGCTATGGTTACATGGACGAATATCCGATCTCGCGGCTCTACCGCGACGCGCGCGTGTTGCGCATCTATGCCGGGACCAACGAGATCATGAAGCTGCTGATCGCGCGGAGTTTGTGAGTTAGTTGTTGGTGACGAGCGCGTGCGACATACGCGCTTCCCTCTCCCACAAGGGGAGAGGGTATGAAGGAGAGGCCACCATGCCCGACGCATTCATCTACGACGCCGTGCGCACCCCGCGCGGCCGCGGCAAGGTCGACGGCGCGCTGCACGAGGTGACCGCGCTCAATCTCGCCGCCCAGGTGCTCACCGCCATCAAGGACCGCAATAAGCTCGATCCTGCGCTCATCGACGACGTGGTGCTGGGCTGCGTCGATCCGGTGGGGGAAGCCGGCGGCGACATCGCGCGCGCCTCCGCGCTGGTGGCGGGCCTCGGCGATAGCGTGCCCGGCGTGCAGATCAACCGCTTCTGTGC
>Ga0315540_10002653_pt1 | contig 10049 bp, 26 predicted proteins | sample SalMarSW160110MG_FD_203677 | JGI IMG/M metagenome (GOLD analysis project Ga0315540, IMG submission 203677) | Salt marsh sediment microbial communities from the Plum Island Ecosystem LTER, Massachusetts, United States - Salt Marsh Sediment SW1601-10 ... | reverse complement strand
CCCCTGTCGGGAGATGTCGGGGGTGATACCGTACGCTTCCCGTACCAGTTCGCAGAGCATGCTCCAGAAGGGCTCACCGTGGATCGTTGGCGGCGGAGCCAGGTGATGTGCCACCTCGTGGGCGATGGCCCCGTAGACGGTTGCGACGTCGCAACGTCCAGCGGTCACCACGATCCGCTTGGGGGCCCAGAGGTTGATCCCGTAAGCATGTCCGGTGCAGCCAGTTCGGGTCGCGCTACGACGTAGCTTGAAGTGGGGCAGCCGCTTCGGGCTGATATCCGGGCGGGCGGTCAACTTGCAGCCGATGACCCACAAACGCTGGAACTCGGCGTGCGGGAACATGACCTTTTCTCGTCGGGCTGCAGCCAAGGCCATTGCTCGAGTCCGAAGTCTCTCGAGTCTCCCAGTCCTCGAGCGAAGCGCTCGAGCCTGCTTCTCTGCCTTTACGCGCTCGAGCACAGGGCAAGTGCGCTCCACCAGTTTCCCCTTCGCCTCGGAGCAAGGAAGACAGAACCGTGCCGCTCGAGCGCGCGGACGCTTCCCGGCCAGCTTGCCGCTCGCGCACTCAGGACAGACCCATCGGTATCGACGTGGGGTAGCCATCAGGCTCGGCGCTCCATGAATCGGGTCAGTTGCCGCTTGACCACCTCTTGGACCAGAGCCCCGCAGACCTCGGGGAGTGTGCCGCTGGTCAGGATTTCACGATCTCCACGATTCAGGGACCAGCGTCCGTCGCCCTGATAGTCGAGGTGGAAGAGCCAGCCGTTGCTCATCGACAGTTCGAGTCCGCCGTCCTGGGGATGGCGCCACAGGGACCAGAGGGGGAAGAAAGAGCACTCGGCCTGGAACTTCCGCAGGAGCGCGCAGGCTTCCTCTTCGGCTTGGTGAAACTCGGTCATGCGGTGATCTCCTCGGCGTTGGCCGGTCGGTGCTCGTTCAGGATGCGGGCGATGATCAGGCGATGGCCTCGGTCCCCGGTCTCGAGCGCATCGCGGCACGTTCGGAGCAGGAACGCATCGTCGGTCAGAACCGCTTCGTCGAGCAGCTCGCGGATCATGGTCTCGGTCAGTATCATCTCCCGACCAGTATAACCTTCTCGTGATATGATGTCAACCACCGGTAGCGTCGCCGGGGTCGTCTGGGAGCCAGAACCCCCACTCCGCGATCTGGATCTCGGTCGCCACGTCATCAGGGTGCCGCCCAGCATTGAACCCCATCGTGAAAAGGGGGTCGTGACGGTCGATCGTCTCCCAAGCCTCGAGTCTCACCTCCGCCGGAGCATGGTCCGGGGGCCATCCCCTGAGCCAGAGAAGCCCCTCGTGCACGGCCAGGGCATACTCTTGCGGGATCATGCGGTCCTGATCCCTAGAACTTCACGAATCGCCGTGCGGCCCGCGGGCGTTCCCTCCCCCTGCCAGGCATGCCTCCCGTCCGGGAAGACCTGCAAGCAGGCGAGGGGGGTCAGGGTGTCCCGCAGCTCCGGCCGGTGCTCGTACAGGGAACACTCGGCGAGCGTCAGGGCGAGGTACAGGCGTCCCTTTTCTCGGGGCTCCCAGACGACTTCGAGGAGGTCGTGCATCAGCTCGCCTTCCTCGCCCGGAGACGGACCACCAGGAACGGAAGGCCGCGGTCGTTGCCGTTCCCTACCTCCTCCAGGATACCCTCCGCGACCAGCTCCCCCGCGGCGTTGAACGTGTCCCAGTCGTCGGCCCTCACTCGAGCGTTGCCTTCTCGGGCGATTCGATCCATCAGGTTCTTTTGGGCAGTGGTCATCAGCCGACCCCTCCATGCTCGTCGTAACGTTTCTCATCGATGATGAACTCACCGTCCAGCTCCATCTCGATCCGGGCCGACAGCGCGTTGACCTGGCCCGCCAGCAGGAGGATCGCGGAACGGACCGCGAGGGTCTCTCCATGGCTCGGCCACTGCACCCGGGTCTGGAACCGCACCAAACCTCGAAGGGCAAGCTCCGCATCCGGGTCGATCGACACGCGGAGCTTCACCTCGAAGTAATGACTGGCCTGCCAGCCTTGCCGCCACTCGAAGAAGTTCGGGTCCGTGTCCGAAGTCGCCTGGAGTCCGGGGATCCCGGCCTCCCGCACCATTTCGTGCACGCGTGCGAAGGCTACTTCGACCGTCGCGTGTCGCCGGCCCTCCCGGGAAAGATCGTCGTATACTCCGCGCATCAGCACTCCTCACAGACCGGAACGTCGCCCACCCGTCGCGTGGCCGCTTCGCCACACTCGACGCAAACGCTGGTAGCCTTCTCGGCCGCCATCAGGGACCGGATCAGCTCCGCACCGTGAGACGTGAGCGTGCCCCACAGCTCCCCACGGGCGATCAGAGCCCGGGTCGATTCCGGCAAACGAGCCAGGATGGTCCGGCCCACGCGAAGGTCCTCGGCGCTGTAGCTCGAAAGGGGTCGGGTGGTCGGGGTGGTCATCAGCGTTCCTCTGTTTCCTAGTATAACATCGTCGTGATAGAATGCAAGGGGAATTCGTCAGGCGGCCTTCGCCGGGGCCGGGGGCGCCTCGTTCGCGGCCTTCTCGGGCAGGCGACCGATGGCTCGGCGCATCAGCTCCACGGCCAGGAGCATCTTGTTGATCGGGGTCTTGGGGGTCTTCGTTGCCATGACCAGACCATCGGCCAGGTCCCGGGAACCTTGAGGGGATTTTTCGAAAAACTTCTCCGCGCTATTTCCGCTTTCCATCTCTTCGTGCTACGGTGACCGTCGCTGGGAAGTACACCCCGCCGGCTCGGCCGCCGTCTCCCTCGTATCGCCCGAAGGCCGATCCCCCGCTCTTGCTGTAGTAGCTCGGCTCATAGGACACCACAGCCGTTTTGAACAGACGATCCCCGTACCGCCGGATGATCGCCCGTACCGTGTTCACGTGGACCCCGGCCAGCATGGCGATCTCCTCGGCCTTTTCGCTGAACTCCTGAAGCCGGATCTTCCCCTTCCGGCGCGGCATGTAGGACGCGATTACCTTGCGCACCTTCCGGGCGTCCGTGGGGAGATCCTGAGCCTCGAGATCCATCAGTCTGCCGCCTCGTGTCCGGCCGCATCCTTCGCTTCGAGGTAGGTCCGAAGCGCTTGCACGGCCCGCGGCATCGCCCAGCGGCAACCCTGGCGCAGGTAGCGCTTGCAGCGCTCGAACTCCGCCTTGGAGTCCTTCATGAGCCACTGGCGCTCGTTCGCCGACAGCCCGGTGTCCTCGGGCCGGACCGGCTTGTCCGGGCTGTCTCCCCAGGCGTAGACGCGCCAGGCTTCGTACAGCGCCTTGTGCTCCGGGGTCGCGTCGATGTGCAGTGCGATCCGAGAGCGGAACGAACGCTCCGCGGCCGCCGTGACGCTGAAATCGTCCGACATGCTCGCCGTCCAGTCGTGGCGCGCCAGGCGATCGTAAAACTCGGCGAGGGTGGGATGGGGGTTCATGGTGTGGCCTTTCGTCCTCTGAGCCATTCCCGGAGCTTCGCCCGGCGAGCAGCCCGATGCTCCTCTTGAGCCTCTCGGTTCGCTCTACGGAGCAGTTCGCGCATCTCCGCCGGGGAGAGCACGACCGTTCCGGGAATGATGGGGGTCTTCATCTCGATTTCAGTATAACACTCTCGTGATATTAGGCAACCCCGGTGCGGGACAAATCCGCCAGGCTGAGGTCGTCGACGGCCGGGTTTTTGCCGTAGTCCACAATCTCTTCGTCCCAGAGGACTTGAACACAGAACCAGGCGAGGCGTCCGATAGGGACCAGTCCGCTCACTTGGTGATAGGGCACCGAGGCATCGTCCGGGGTGTTGATCTTCGTGAGATTGATTTCGCCCCCGTTTTCGGTAACCACCCACCAGTCCCGGAGGCCCTTCCCGGGATCGATGTGTGCGATGATGATCTCGCCAGAGGGAAGCTTGCCTATCCGGCGGATCCCCCAGAAAGCCTCGAGCATGGCCACCAGATAGGAGAGCCGCGGACGCCAGTAGGGCTCCCCTCCCGGGAAAGATGCGCGAAATTCGTAGCCCGGACGCTGCGGGTGGGACATGGTTTCGGTGGTCATGGTTTCCTTCACAGGGGCCGCCATCCAGCGACCGCTAGAGCGATCGAGGCAACGGCCTCGGTGACGTCTTCCTCTTCGGCGACGGACGCTGGTGTGTCACCGAAGGACGTTCGATCAGCAATTTCCATGGCTTCCAGCCACACGGCTCCCGAGTAGAGGACCTCCGCGCTGGTGACGATCATCCGTTCGGCGTCCAGGTCCCGGTCGCCGTCTTCGCTCCACTCACCACACAGCTGCACCAAGAGATCGTCCGGCTGCACCGCCATCAGATACCCCCGAGTGTAGCGTGCGAGCTTCTCCAGCGATGAGCAGCACGAGATCCCACGCGGTTGGGTCTGCGAGGTCTCATCGCCAGCAACCCAACCGTCCTCGCGGTCGGGATTGTACAGGGCCTCGAGAGGCTCATCCCCGCGCTGAATCCGATAGGCGATCATGTCGGTCACTTGGACAGTATAACGACGAAGTGATACAGGCGCAAGGGGGGTTTTCGTGAAGTTTCTCGGGACGCGCCGTTAGGTGGCGGGCCCCCAGGCGAGAACGGTCACCTGGAGACACGTCTCGAGTCCCTGGAGATCTTTCGTCCGGAAGTTGCCCAGGAATTCGGGACCACGCCGATCCCCGGGCCTCAACCGGTAGACATTCACGGTCCGGGGACCCACCGTCGCCCGGACCGATGACCCGGGCAGCTCCAGCCGGGCCCGTCCCCCGACCGTCCGGATCTCGCCCCCGGTCCCCCCCAAAATGGGGGACCGTCGGGTTCCCACGCGGACCGTCTCGGTTCGCGTTTGGCCCGCGGGGCGGAACCCGTACCGGGCGAGTAGGGCAGCGGCCGCCTCGGAAGCGCTCATCCCCTGCGATGCGGTGGCCATCACGCGACCTCCTCCACTTCGTAGCTCAGGAAGTGGTGGCACGACACGCGGAGTCGGCGACCCGTCGAGAAGTAGAACCACCACCCGCTCGGGCTCCACTCGATCCGGTCCGCCAGCGCGGCAGCGTCGACCTCAGCATCCCGGCCGAAGTTGTTCGCCGCGTCGAACGCGTAATCGTCGCTGTAATTGCCGGTGCATCGGATCTTGATCTTGCCAGAGCGCAGGATCTTGAGTAGCGACGGCCGGCGGATCGCGCCGTTCTTCGTCAGCTTGAACTTGACACCCGCGAACTCGAAGGCGTCGCCGGGCTTGGGAGCGGGAAGGGTCTCGGTTGCCGTGCTCATCTCCTGTAAAGTATAACGGCCCCGTGATAGGATGCAAGAGCCCTCGGGCTTCTTTTTCGAGAAAATCGGGAGCCCGCCCCGGGCGATCTCGAGCGCCGTCGCCGAACGCCACTACGCCGGCCAGCTCCGCGGGATCCCTCGCGACTCCCGGACGCTGGACGCGGCGATGCGGATCGAGAGGGTGTTCGCCGAGGTGATCGACCGTCACCCGCCGCCCGGCTCGGAGCGGTCGCTAGCCGGACGCTTGCCCGAGCGCAGCCACGTCGTGGGGGCGCGTAGGCACTCGGACACGTTGTCGTCGTCGGGGTCCGCGAGCACCTTCGCGCGGACCGACTCGCAGGCGAGCGTCGAAACGTAGCACTGCGCCGCCACCTTATTCCGCATGATGTTGCGAAACTGCACGCACGCCGCGAGCGGTTGCTCGTGACACTCGCGGGTGACTGTGGCGCCGTCGATGCCTGCGAACGCCGCGGCCTTCGACGCACACGCGTCCGCGCTCATCCTACAGGCGCCGGTAGGTGTGCCGGCGAGCACCCCCTCGAAGCACCACCACGGCGGGGCCTTCTCCCCTTCGGCAAGCGCCCGATTGTCGCGGGAGGCTTGTGCCTCCGCGGCCCGTGCTTCCGCAGCCCGTGCTTCCGCAGCCCGTGCTTCCGCAGCCCGTGCTTGCATCGCCTGCGCTTCCGCCTCACTTGCGTTCTGCCGCGCCGCGTCGGCGATCTGGTCGCTGACCATCGCGTTTCTCTCCGCTTCGAGCTCGAGCTGCCGAAGCTGGACCTGGTGGGTCTGTTCCCGGGCCTGGCATACTTCAGTCGCGACCGGATCGTTGAAGTGGGCGAGGAAGCACCACCCCTCCCGACGTTGTGAATCCTCGATCTCGTCCGCGTATCGACCCCCGGAGGCCGGTTCGGATGCCTCATACTCGTGCGCGCCGCCTTCGGACCAGTGGCTAGCGGACGACGAGTGCCCGCAGCCCGCCCCGGCCACCAGTGCGTTCGTCAGGGTTGCGATCACGCTGGCGGCAAGTAGCAGTCCTTTACGAGCCGCCGAGGCGATGATCTGGTCATCCTTGGTCTCCATCGTGTCGGTTCTCCTTCTCGGGGGAACGGCGGTCAAGGGATCCGTTCGACCCATCCCGCGCAGCACTGCGGGTGATCGATACGTAGCCCACGCTTGGCCAGTTCGCGATCCAGCTCTTCGGCGATCTCGCGTGTCCGATCGCAGTCTCGCGCGTAGACCGGATTGTGGACGATGTCCCCCTCTCGGATGCGCCGGGCTGCGGCGGAAACGTTCGTCCAGTTCTCGGGATACCAGTGATTCGCCATCGTGTCGGTTCTCCTACTGTCTAAGCCCCGTCCGGCCGGAGCCAGTACGGGGCCGGGGGTCGGGGCAGGGGGTCAGGCGGAACGGGGCTTGGGACGGCCTCTCGGGATTCGCCGGACCGTGCCGTTCTTCGTCACCTTGAGCTTGAAGGTCCGCCGGCCCACGTGCGCGGTGAAGATCTCTCCGGGCTCGACATCGAGCCTCCGGGCGACTACCGCCTGCAGCCGCTCCAAGAGCGAAAGCGGCCGGCGAGCGTAGGCGCGCGCTCTGTTGGGAACCTGCACCCGGCCTCGGCACAGCACCGTGTCGTCGGCAGCCTTGATCGTGTAGGGGAGGGACATCGTGTTCGTTCCTTCTACTGCTCAGTATAGCGTCGGTGTTATACGAGGCAAGGGGTTTCGGGCGAGTTTCTCACAGCTGACCGAAGGCCCACAAGGCGACCAGCAGCCCAACCAAGATCGCCGCTCCGAGAGCCGCCCCGTTCGTCAGAACGCACAGAAGGAAAAGCCCCATCATGAGCGCGCCCGTCTTCGCGAGCACCATCATCGTGTGTCCGTCGTTCACGGTATCTAGTATAACAACGGCGTGATACGGTGCAAGGGCCTGGTCGATTTTTCCGAAAAACTCACCGGTATCTCTTGCCTCCTTAGCAGCGGTGACTACATAGTCAGCATGGTGAACACCGCCAAGACCTGGGACCCTTCAACCATCGGGATTGACTCCGATGACATGGGCGCCATGGATACCGAGGAGCAAGTCGAGCGCGCCGTCGAAGAGATCAACCGCGCCGCGGACATCATGCAAGCGGTGGTCGATGCTTTCCACGCGAACATGACACCCGCACAACGCGCGGAGATCCGCGAAGCCGCTCGGATGGCTATTCGAGTTGCTCGCGAGATCGACGGCCCCATCACCTAGAACGACGGCGTGATACTCCGCAAGGGCGGCCCGGTCGATTTTCCGAAAAACTCACCGGGCTCGCAGGAGGGCCCCAGAGGACCGCAGGAGGGCCCCAGAGGACCGCAGGAGGGCCCCAGGTTCAGATCCTCGAGCTGCGGGGGCGCCGCACGGGAGGAGCCTGAGCGCCCCGAGAAGGTGGGGGAAGGGTCAGACGTCGGTCGGTTCATCTTCGGGGCACCCGGCCTCGCACCACGCCAGCAAGCTAGGGACCGCTTCAGGCGGGACATGGTTCGAATCCTTCGGCGGCAACTGGGCCCGTCGAAGGATTGCCTCACGTTGGTCCAGGACGTCCCGGGTGTGCTGCGTTGGCTTGTGCATGGGCGTGATCCCTCCTCACCACGTTCAGAAGGTCGCCCCGTCGAGACGAGCCCCGTCGAGACGAGACCCCGTGAGGTCGGCCGCGCCGAGGTCGGCCTTGCGCAGATCGGCCCGGCGCAGATCGGCCTTGCGCAGGTCAGCATTGCTGAGGTCAGCTTTGCGGAGGTCGGCCTTGTAGAAGTCAGCATTGCGGAGGTCGGCGCGGAGATCGGCCCCGGTGAGTACGGTCTCTTTGAGATCGGCCCCGGAGAGATCCGCTCCGGAAAGATCGGCCCCGTCGAGACGAGCCCCGGTGAGCACGGCCAGGCGCAGATTGGCCCGGCGCAGATTGGCCCCGGTGAGCACGGCGTCCGTGAGATTGGTGTCGGACAGATCGGCGTCCGTGAGATCGACCCCGGAGAGATCAACCCCGGAGAGATCGGCCCCGGAAAGATGAGCCCCGGTGAGCACGACCTTGCGCAGATCGGCGTCGGACAGATCGGCGTCCGTGAGATCGGCCTTGGAAAGATCGGCCCCGCCCGGGTACCAGGAATATTGAGCAAGGTGCGAGGGGATCGGGTTCGTGGTGTCCATCGTGTCGTTCCGTCTGTTTGGAGATATAACACCTCTGTTATAGCGACGCAAGCCCGATTCGTCGATTTTTTCGAAAAGGCCTCGCGCTCACAACAGGACCATCGGTCCTCGGTCCCGGGATCTTGAGGGCCTAATTCAGCCCCCGTGCGCTCGAGGCGCGGGCTCCCGGGCTCCCGGGGCTGACGGGCTTCCCTCGGCGCTCACGGGCTTCCCTCGGCGCTCACGGGCTTCCCTCGGCGCTCACGGGCTCCCTCGGCGCTCACGGGCTCCCTCGGCGCTCACGGGCTCCCCTCGGGCTCCCATGGCTCCCCTCGGGCTCCCATGGCTCCCCTCGGGCTCCCATGGCTCCCCTCGGCGCTCACGGGGACTCCCCTCGGCGCTCACGGGGACTCCCGCGTTACTGCAGTGACGCGGCATAGTCATCGAGGGCCGTGCGGCCCGCGGGAGTGAGCACGAGATCCTGGCCGTCGACCGTGAATAGTCCGGCCCGCAGGCAACGCCGAAGGTGCGTTGCGCTGGTCGGTTCGATCTTGTTTGGCACTCGGTCCGCCTGGCCAAACAAGTTGCCCAAACAGCGGAGGTTCAGGCGGGTGGGGGTTCCTTTGGGGGCGGCCATCGTGTTCGTTCCTTCCGGCTGTTGGAAGTATAACACCCCTGTTATAGGGTGCCAGTGCCATCGGTCGATTTTTTCGAAGGGGCTTACGGGGCCTCATTGTGACGCGGCAACGTCGCTTCGTTGGCTCCTTCGGCCACCCGCACCCGCAACACACGCCCACACCGGGGACACCGAGTCTGCCGCGCGATCTGCTCACCTACGGACAGCATGACGCGAGCCCCGCTGTTGAGGCAACGATGCTTGACGGGCTTGTCGGGCTTGACGTCCATCGTGTCGGTTCTCCTACGTCTAAAGCCCCGTCCGGCCGGAGCCAGTACGGGGCTGCCGCCTAGGTCCGTACTGCCCCCGGCGGCGGCGGCCGGGGCGGTGAGGCGCTGCGCTGGCTCCGGGGGCCTATCTCCCGGGCGCTGGTGTGTTCGGTGGCATGGCGACGTTAGGGGTGGGGGCGGGGCCTTCAGTGGCGGGCCTTGTAGGCCTTCCAGTCGTGGACCGCGGTCACGGTGATCATGGGAATGAGGTAGCAGGCGAGGGCGAGGATCATCGGGTTCATCGTGTCGTTCCTTCCGTCTGTTGAAAGTATAACACCCCTGTTATAGGGTGCCAGTGTCGTCGGTCGATTTTTTCGAAAAAGCCTCGGGGGCCTCGTTCAGGACCCTTTCGCAAAGATCCGCCATCGGGGTCTCTCCGAGCAAAAGGGCCTCGACCCACAACGCGCGGATCACGGCGTTGGTTAGGGCCTCAGTGTCGGGGGCGGGGGCGGGCTTCGTGCTCACAACCAGGTCCATCGGCCCCGGCCCCGAAACCTTGAGGGCCCAATTCAGTCCTCGTGCGCCGAACGCACACACGCAAGGGTCTCGCCCTGCGCTCGAGGCGCAGCTCGAGGATCCGTATAGAAAACTGGCCCGGAGGGGGCCCCTTGGCACGAAAGCCGTATCAGACCTACGTGAATTTCGAAAGATCGATTCTGAAACCGTTCTTCGGAAAGAAAGGAACCCGCATC
>Ga0315540_10002652_pt1 | contig 10049 bp, 9 predicted proteins | sample SalMarSW160110MG_FD_203677 | JGI IMG/M metagenome (GOLD analysis project Ga0315540, IMG submission 203677) | Salt marsh sediment microbial communities from the Plum Island Ecosystem LTER, Massachusetts, United States - Salt Marsh Sediment SW1601-10 ... | reverse complement strand
TGGTATGCTCAATTACTACTCTCGTCAAGCGGCCTGAAAGTGGGGATTCTGGTTTTTGCACCATACGGGTGGTCTCTGTGAATCAGCAGACAATGATCGATTTGTATTACAATATCAGTAAACAACAATCGCTTGGCGATAACTGACGCCACAACAAGTTGCGGTGTCGATACAGTGAAACTCTGGAGCCCCTTACATGAGAAAATGCACCCATCGAACCGCCGCGCTTGCCTGCGCGCTTGGTAGCTTGCTGACCGGCTGCGCAGTCGTAGGTCCCGCCGCTGTATACAACGGACGGCTTGCCTATAATGAAGCCATCATAAATACAGATAACCAGCAGATGCTTCTGCTCGTCGTACGTAACCGTTACGGTGAACGAAGTAATCTGCTGGCGGTAGCGAGCGTCACTGCCAACGTCAGGGTGGCTGCCAATGCCGGCATTGAGGCGGGCGTTGGCGACAGTGACAACTATGCCGGCAACCTGGTGCCTTTTAGCGCTGGAGTCATTTACGAGGAGAATCCCACCATTTCCTACACCCCTGTTGGCGGGGAAAAATATGCCCGTCAACTGATGGCTCCGACATCTATAACCTCACTGGCGGAGTTCTCGCGAAACCTCGCTGACCCGGCTCCTGTGTTTTATGCGCTCGTATCGGGCGTAAACGGCATCTACAACCCCGATTTCCTGCCTCAGTCAGGCGTGCCCGACGAACGATTCATCCAAATTGTTACAAATATAACAGAGCTTGCCCGTGCTCATCGGTTGCACTGGGTTCGGGATTCAGGGCGGGACCAGCACTTTTCGATCATTATTGATCACTATTGGCCAGACTATACCGACAAGGTTAACAATCTGTTGACCCTGCTGGGGATATCCGCCCCGAAGCATCGTCCATCAAGAATCACGCTGCCAATATCCCTGGCATTGGACGGAAAGGACTCCGGCGGGATCGGCATTTCCACGCGGTCACTCTTCGAGCTGCTTGAAATTCTCTCAAGCGCCGTGGAACTTCCGGAACAGGACCGTGCCGGCGGCGCCGCCGTGAGTTACCCGTCACCGGGAATGCTGGCGAAGCAATTGCGGGTACACTACGCCAAAACCAAACCCAGCCATGCATCGGTGGCCGTCAAGTATCGTGGCGGTTGGTTCTATATTGATGAAAAAGATCAGGCTACCAAGCAGTTTTTCAGGATCTTAACCACGCTGCTGGCTGTCAACATCGCGGAGAGCACTGAGGGAGCGTCCGCTGCGCCCGTTCTGACCGTCCCCGTAAGCCGTTAAGCAGAATACCGTGGATGTTTCGAATCTGGTCGTTTGAGAGTTGAGTGCATTTAGTCAAACAGCTCAGGGTCGATCACCGAATGGTGATTCTGAAGTATCCGCCACTTCATCTGCGTCGCAAACGAACATCACTATACCGTAGCCGACGGCAACCACCAGAGGGATGGAGCCTGCGAATTAATAGTACCACCGGGAACCGCGCAACTGCTCCAGCAACTCGGGCAAGGCGCCTCGGCGTTGCTTCTGCTCGCTGACCCGGCGCCGTACGAAATCCAGCAGGCAGGCCTTGAGGGTCTGGTGGGTTTCCCATAATCCTCCGTCGTCCACCTTTTCAATACCGATCCATACTTTGGGTTCGGCGCCGTCTGATGGGTGCGTCACCCCGGTTCACTGTGGCTCGGACATCCTGCGCCTAGTGGCTTATACTGGTGGTGTCCGGCGGCTGCTCGACTATTGCGCCCGGCTGATACGGCAACCCAGACTGCAGTCGGGTATAGGGGATGCCATGAGCAGTCTGATGACGCGGAGGTCGCTGAACACAATGACCGAGTGTTGCTGGTTGAGGCTTTTTTCCAGCCTGTCATGCCTGGCCTTCAATAACCCGGTGGAAGGTGACTGATTTGGGAACACATGCGGAACTGGAAGCTATCGTTGACCGCTACAGCGGCGAGTCGACCGCGCTGCTGCAGATCTTGCGGGAGGCCCAGGAGATAGAGGGATGGCTGCCGCCGGCCACCCTGACCTGTCTGGCAAGGCTGCTCGAAATGCCGCGTGCCCGTGTCGAGGGCGTGGCCGGTTTCTACAGTTTCCTGCACATCGAGCGTGCCGGCCGTTATCGGGTGCTGTTCTCGGACAACATCACCGATCGCATGGCGGGCAACAGCGAATTGCTCGACCGCTTTTGCAACAGCCTCTGGCTGGAGCGCGGCAAGACCTCCGAGGACGGCCTGGCACTGGTGGATACCACATCATGCACCGGCATGTGCGACCAGGGCCCGGCAATGCTGGTCAACGGTTGGGCGATCCCGCAACTCACCCCGGCCCGGGTTGACGAGGTTGCCGAGCTGATACGCTCACACACACCGGTGGAGGACTGGCCAGCCGCGCTGTTCCAGATCGAGGACAACATCCACCGCAGCGACATGCTGCTCGACGCTTCCCTCGAACCGGGTGCAGCCATCCGGGCCGCGGCCACCAGTGGTCCGCTGGCGACGCTGGAGGCAATACAATGTTCGAACCTGCGTGGCCGCGGCGGCGCGGGTTTTGCCACCGGGCTCAAGTGGCAGTCGTGCCGAAACGCGACGGGTGATATGCACTATGTCGTCTGCAATGCGGATGAGGGCGAGCCGGGAACCTTCAAGGACCGGGTGCTGCTGACGCGCTATGCGGACCTGGTGTTCGAGGGCATGACCGTCTGTGCATTCGTCATCGGTGCTCGCAAGGGCTTTCTCTACCTGCGCGGGGAGTACCGGCACCTGCTCGCACCCTTGCAGGAGGTACTTGCGCGGCGGCGGTCCGATGGCCTGCTGGGTAATGACATCTGCGGGCAGCCCGGGTTCGAGTTCGATATCGACATTCACCTCGGTGCCGGCGCCTATATCTGCGGCGAAGAATCCGCGCTCATCGAGTCGCTGGAGGGGAGGCGGGGTATTCCGCGCAACCGTCCGCCGTACCCGGTCACCCATGGCTACCTCCAGCAACCGACCACGGTCAACAATGTGGAAACCTTTTGCGCAGCGGCCCTGATCGCACTGCGAGGCGGCGAGTGGTATGCCGGCATCGGTACGGGCAAGTCAACCGGCACCAAGGTCCTGTCGGTATCCGGCGACTGCGTGCGCCCCGGTATCTACGAATATCCGTTTGGCGTGACGGTCCGCCAGGTGCTGGAGGATTGCGGGGCGCAACGCACCCAGGCAGTGCAGATCAGCGGCCCCTCGGGTACCTGCATCGATGCCACCGAGTTCGAACGGCGCATCGCCTTCGAGGACCTGCCGACCGCCGGGGCCTTTATGGTATTCGACGAATCGCGCGACATCTTCGAGGTGGCCAGCAACTTTGTACACTTCTTCGCGCACGAGAGCTGCGGCTTCTGCACCCCCTGCAGGGTCGGCACCACGCTGCTGCGCAATGTGATCGACAAGCTGCACAAGGGCAAGGGCTCCCAGCATGATCTGAACCAGATCTTCAAGCTCAGCCGGCTGTTGCAGTCTGCGAGCCACTGCGGCCTTGGCCACACGGCCTGCAATCCCCTGCTGGATACCATCAAACGGTTTCGACCGGCCTACGAGCGCCGCTTGGAGTCGCTGGAATTCGAGCCTGCTTTCGACCTTGACGGGGCGCTTGAGCGCGCGCGGGCCATGACCGGCCGGGATGACGCCGGCGCGCACCTGAGGACTGACGAATGACTGCTGAGGGCAAGACCGCGTCTTTTCAGCTGGACGGGGCAACGGTGCCGTTCGAGCCGGGGCAGACGGTGATCCAGGCCGCACTTGCGGCCGGCCACTACATCCCGCACCTGTGCTACCACCCGGAGTTCAAACCGCACGGCAGCTGCAGGGTCTGTACCGTGGAGGTGGATGGACGGACTGTGGCGTCCTGCACGCTGCAGGCACAAGACGGCATGGAAGTGCTGAGCCAGTCCGATAGACTCAGGAAAGAGCACCAGACACTGGTACAGATGCTGTTTGTGGAGGGGAACCATTTCTGCCCGTCCTGTGAACAAAGTGGCAACTGCCGGCTGCAGGCGGTGGCCTATGATCTCGATATCATGTCGGCTGAGCTCGACCACCTGTTTCCGAACCGACCGGTCGATGCCTCGCACCCCGAGATCCTGCTGGAATTCAACCGCTGTATCCTGTGCGAGCTGTGCGTGCGTGCCTCGGCGGAGGTCGATGGCAAGAATGTGTTTGCCCTGTCGGGGCGCGGCATCACCAAGCACCTCATTGTCAATGCCGAATCCGGTCGGCTCGCCGACACGGATATCGCTGTCACCGACAAGGCCATGGAGGTCTGCCCCGTAGGCGTGATTCTGCGCAAGGGCGTCGGGTTCAGGGTCCCCATCGGCGAACGGCGCTTCGATCGGCAGCCAATCAGCGCCCAGGCACGGGAGGACGCACCGCGCCGGCCGACAACCGGGAACGAGGATTCGACATGAACGATGCCGCACAGCCCAAGGTGCGTGTCGCGACCACTTCGCTGGCCGGTTGTTTCGGCTGCCACATGTCGTTTCTCGATATCGACGAGCGGCTGTTCGAGCTGCTCGAGCGTATCGAGTTCGACCGCTCGCCCTTCACCGACATCAAGCACTGCGGTCCCTGCGATGTCGGACTCATCGAGGGCGGGATCTGCAATGCCGACAATGTTCATGTACTGCGTGAGTTTCGCAAGAACTGCAAGATCCTGGTCGCGGTGGGTGCGTGCGCGGTGAACGGCGGCCTGCCGGCACAGCGCAATCACATCGACCTCGGCGAGTGCCTGGAGGAAGTCTATGTCACCGAGATCAGCCTGGCGAAGGGTTGTATCCCCAATGATCCCGAACTACCGCTGCCACTCGACAAGGTGCATCCCCTGCACGAGGTGGTGAAAATCGACTATTTCCTGCCCGGCTGCCCGCCGACCGCGGACGCGATCTGGAAATTCCTTACCGATTTGCTGGCAGGACGCACGCCGCATCTCGGCCACGGCCTGATCCATTACGACTGAGTACGCATACGGAGTACCGCGCGATGAGTTCCGAGCTTGAAACCGCTGCCAATCCCGCCAGACTGAAACGGGTGGTCATCGAACCGCTCTCCCGCGTGGAGGGGCACGGCAAAATCACCATCCTGCTCGACAACGACGATCACGTGCAGCAGGTGCGGCTGCACATTGTCGAGTTTCGCGGCTTCGAGAAGTTCATCCAGGGCCGACCCTACTGGGAAATCCCGGTGATGGTGCAGCGCCTGTGCGGTATCTGCCCGGTGAGCCACCACCTGGCGGCGGCGAAGGCGCTGGACCAGGTGGTCGGCGTCGACCACCTGACGCCGACTGCCGACAAAATCCGGCGGCTCATGCATTACGGCCAGATCCTGCAGTCACACGCGCTGCACTTTTTTCACCTGTCCTCGCCGGACCTGCTGTTCGGTTTCGACTCGGACGTTGCGCGACGCAACATCGTCGGCGTGGCGGCCAAATACCCGGATATCGCCAGGCAGGGCGTACTGTTGCGCCGCTTCGGGCAGGAGGTCATCCGCGTCACTGCGGGCAAGCGCGTGCATGGCACAGGTGCAATCCCGGGTGGCGTCAACAAGGCGGTGACACAAGCGGAACGCGATGAACTGCTGGAGGACATCTACCACGTCATTGCCTGGTGCCGCTCGGCCGTGGAGCTGGCAAAACGCCTGCACCTGACTAATGTCGGTCTCTACAACAGCTTCGGCGCCTTTCGTTCCAATCTATTGAGTCTGGTCGCGCCGGACGGGGGAATGGATCTCTATCATGGTGTGATGCGGGCGCGTGACAGCAATGGCGACATCATCTTCGACAAAGTCGACTACAGCCGCTACTGGGACCATCTCACGGAGGAAGTCAGGCCCTGGTCCTACATGAAGTTTCCCTATATCCGGGCGCTGGGTGCAGATGCGGGCTGGTACAAGGTAGGACCACTTGCGCGGGTACAGAACTGCGATCATATTCCTACGCCGTTTGCTGAAGCAGAGCGTTGCGAATTCGTCGACTTTGGTAGCGGTCAACCGGTACACGCCACGCTGGCCTATCACTGGACGCGGATGATCGAGCTGCTGTTCGCGGCGGAGTCAATCAAGGGCCTGCTGCACGATGATGACATTATGGGTGATGAACTGGTGGTCAGGGGTGAGCGCCGCGAACGCGGGGTGGGCGTCATCGAGGCACCGCGCGGCACCCTGATCCACCATTACCGGATAAACGAGGACGACCAGGCAGTGCGGGCCAACCTCATCGTCTCGACAACACATAACAACCAGGCGATGAACGAGGCAATCCGTCATGTCGCGAAGCGCTACCTCGACGGTCGCAAGCTTACCGAGGGTCTCCTGAACCACATCGAGGTGGCGATTCGCGCCTTCGATCCCTGTCTGTCGTGCGCCACCCACGCGCTGGGCAAGATGCCATTCCACGTGGAACTGATCGACGCCGAGGGTCAATGCATCGACACCCTGGTCAAGAGCTCGCTGGAGCGGTGTCCCTGAGCCCGGAAGCTGCGACCGGCACGGCACCGCTGCTCGTCATCGGCATCGGCAACCCAAGTCGCGGCGACGACGCCATCGGGCCTTTCGCGATCGAGCGCCTGGAGGCGCTGGACCTGCCCGACACCGAACTGCTAACCGATTTCCAGCTGCAGGTCGAGCACGCGCTCGATCTGGTCGGGCGCCGTGAGGTCGTGTTTATCGACGCTGCCGTCTCCGGCCCCGAGCCCTTCGGCTTCGAGCCGGTGGTCCCGGCGGCAAATGCCAGCGCAATCACCCATGCGCTTACGCCGGCAGCCGTGCTGGAGGCATTTGTGCGTGTCACCGATGCGCCGTTGCCCGCTGCGTTCGTACTCGCGGTGCGCGGCTACGACTTCGAGCTTGGCGCCGCCCTGAGCGACACTGCTGCCGCGAATCTCGATGTGGCACTGCAGATGTTGATTTCACGACTCGCTGCAACGTCGTAACGGTTGGGCTAAAACGGTATTGAACCTGTCTGTGGCGAATTCTTAATCACGCATCGATCAGCAGCCGGAACAGCCTGCGAGAGACACAGAAAAACGCGGCATCACTCCGTAATGCCCTGATGGGTGACATAGAAAAACGACGGTATCAGCTGCCCAATAAAAGGGGCCATACAACCGAAACTCAGGCCGCCTCCGGGTGCCTCACAGTTCTCAATAAACGCCCTCCACTCACAGCTAAATCAGCCCATTGCGGGTGATCTGGAAGAAATTTGTTGGGAATCAAAAATCAGGAAATGCCCTCATTATCACACACATAAAAAAACAAGGGGCGTGTCTACGAACCGGGCGGTCGGAGGTTCGATACCTCTTTCCAGGGCATCCGGGGACCTCCCCAAATGCCGTATTGTGTAACCTATGTGCCCGGAATACTTTGTAACCTATGTCCCGGGAAGCTCACAGTTCTTCTGTACCGGGCAATTTTTCATTCGCTGTGCCACGCGCTCATGCAGGGCCAGGAGGCCGGGAACCCCCGGGTTCGAGTTGCGCTATCAGCTGTTTCCAACCAGTGCAATCCAGAACGGGAAGATTCCATCCATTTTGATCCTCTGAACCAGTTTCAGACTCTGCATATCGATAACATCGACTTCATTGTCAATGGTTGATGTCACATATGCCCAGCGACCATCAGGACTTAGTCGCACACCATGCGGTCCCGCACCGACTTTTATCTGCTTGATAACACCCAATGCATTACGGTCGATCACGTCGACAGTAGCTGAACCGATACTGGTCGTCACAATGACCGAATCACCGACCCCGTCGATTCCGCCGTGAAAAAGGCCTACAGGAATCGACTCTAAAACACGGCGGGAAGCGAGGTCCAGTAAAGCGACATCGCCATGTTGGGTTGCACTTGCATGACTGCGAATCCATATCCAGTGACCGTTGTTGCTCAAATCAAGATTGTGCGGACCATCCAACCCGGGAATATCGATATCCGCGATCTTCTTGAATGACGACATGTCCACGACAGCAAGCTTGTTGGCGCCCTGAACTGTTACGTAGGCGAGCTTCCCATCAGGTGAAAACACGATATTGTGAGGGCTCTTGCCGACCGGTATCGTTTTGGTGATTTTGATGGTCTTCAGATCGATGACTTTCACTGAATCACCGGCAGTATCCGCCGCCAAAGCCAGTTGACCATCGGGATCTATTTTTACACCTTGTACGAGCTCACCGATCTTGAGGGTGCCGAGTTTTCTCCCGGTCTGTGCGTCCGCCACGTAGACCTGTCCGGTACCGAAGCCGCTAATGACAAGGAGTTTTCCCGCTGGTCCGACCGCAACGTAGTGGGCTTGGGGAAAACCCTCCCATACTGTTCTTTGTGGCAGCACCTCGATCGCACCGGAAGCCTGAAGTGCGACATAAACGGGTTCGGGAAAATATTGTTTTATGGGCCCCTGCTGTAACGTAGCGGCACACAGGGTTGTGGCGGCCAGCACAGAATAAACCGTGGCCAGGAAAGTGATGTAGTTGATGCCCGTCCTTCTCATCGCCATGTCTCCTGTTTGCGAAGCGCATTGATACAGAGACTAGCTGCAGTATGCCGGGTGTCAACCATCGGGCAGCGACCTCAAACGATGGCATCTATATGGGAGGCGGCGTGTGGCTCGTTACTATAGAAATAATTTGGGATGGCTGTAGTTATCGATACTCATTGGGTTCTGTTGGCAATTGAGAATTCGTCATATACGGGGACCGCTGTCATTCCATCAATGCGGCCTTGAAGCGTCGTGCGGAATAGTCGAGAAAGCGTTCCAGGTCTCCGCGTACCTTGTCGGACAGGGTTACCAGGCGCACACGCCGGTCGTGTGTGCCGGGGTGCTCCAGCAGGAAGCCGCCATCGATGGCGCTTTGCACATATTTTACGGCTGTGCGCGGGCAGACGTTGGGCATCAGCGCGTAGAGGTCGGTCTTGCGCAGCGCTTCCTTGCGCCGCAGCCACATCTGGGTGAACAGGTCGCAATAGTCCAGGTGGCTCAGGCCGGCCGCCTGGAAGGTCTGCGCCCAGTGGGTATCGATGTCCATAATGGCCTCGGCGATGGCGCTGCGCTGTCTAGCGGTAATTCGACTCATCGTGGTTGTCCGGCTCCGTGCAAGTGCCCGTTTGGAGTGCGAAGCCGCACCAAAGCGGTTCCAAAATCGTAATATTGTCCGCACCCCGCTTCGGACTATATGCAGAAATACATGCAATAATCCATAAATGACGATTTTGGCATGTCCGTTGCTAACAGTATCGCCATGATACCGGATAATCCCAGTCACGCCGAGGAATGTTGGCCATGAAGCTGCTGTTGTGCAAGACCCTCTGGGGTCACACCGGGTCGCTGGAGCAGGCGGCGCAACTTGCCGTGGACGCAGGGTTCGGCGGCATCGAGGCGCCGGTGCCGATCGACGCGCCGGGCGTGGAGCATTTCGCGCAAGTACTGCAGACGCACGGACTGGTCTGGATCCAGGAAATATGTACCGCGGGCAGTTACGTGCCGCGCCGGCATGCGACCATCAGCGAGCACCTGCGGGATTTCGAATCCCAGTTGCACCGCGGTCTGGATATCAGTGCACGTTTCGCCAACATCATGGGCGGTTGTGATGCCTGGGAGATCGATGACAGCGTACGGTTCTTCTCCGAGGCGCAGAATATCGCCGAGCGCATCGGCGTGACCTGCAGTTTCGAAACGCACCGCGGGCGCAGTTTCTTCACACCCTGGAACACCGTGAAGATCCTCGATCGCCTGCCGGGGCTCAAGGTGACCTGCGACTTCAGTCACTGGACCGTGGTTTGCGAACGCCTTATGGACAGTGAGTGGGAGGCCACCGTGCGCGTTGCCCAGCAGGCACATCACATCCACGGCCGGGTCGGCTACGATCAGGGTCCTCAGGTACCGCACCCGGGTGCCCCGGAGTATGCGGCGGCGCTCGCGTCGCACCAGCGCTGCTGGGAAGCAGTCTGGGATTCGCAGAACGGACGCGGCTACACGCAGGTCACCATGACCCCGGAGTTCGGCCCGGACGGTTATCTGCACACGCTGCCGTTCA
>Ga0315540_10002650_pt1 | contig 10051 bp, 6 predicted proteins | sample SalMarSW160110MG_FD_203677 | JGI IMG/M metagenome (GOLD analysis project Ga0315540, IMG submission 203677) | Salt marsh sediment microbial communities from the Plum Island Ecosystem LTER, Massachusetts, United States - Salt Marsh Sediment SW1601-10 ... | reverse complement strand
CCCATTACTCTTTGAACTAATGAATAATTCCCCGCGATAACGGGATTGAAAAATGTTGTTAGTATGAAAATTGGGTTTTGAACGCTTAGTGTATTAATCAGTTCTGATGATAAAGAATATTTAGGAAAATTTTTGTATCTGTGAAAGAGGTTCTTCATTTCCTTATATTTAACCGAATGTATTAAGTTTCTGTCCCTATTAAATATGATTACTAGGATTAAGCACGTTTCACTAAGCTGTCCTAAAATAGTCCCGACAATAAGACCAATTGCTAGGTAGTGAAAATATCCAAGGATTATGAAACCTAAATTAGCTACGACAGCACGAACAACCATGCCAACGGAAATTAGCCTGTAATTTCCCTGCCTGCTTATCCAGTTTCTAAGGCAAAAATAAACTCCCTGAATTAACACTAATATTGGTATTAAAGGAATCCAGGAATATTGTTTCAAAAAAGAATTATCGGAAGAAATCAGGTCGATGGATAAACTTATAATAAAAACTAATGTCGATATAGCAACAACAAATAATAAAGCCAATGCCAGGACATTAAATGCTTTCTCCTCTTCATCTGGTAAAAATACCGCCTGCTCATATTTAAGAGTTGATGTTATAACAATTATATTTACAATTGCCAGAAAGACGGCATATTCGCCGAACAACCCAGGAGAGTAAATTCTTGTTATTATTGGCGCAATAATAATACTTATTATCTGGCCTAATGATGTTCCGCTTATTACAACAAAAATATTCCTTAAATAAGAAGACTTCCTAAAAGAAAGTATCTTCTTTAAAGATATTTTATTATCTGTATTTAAAAGACCGGGGATATTAATGATATGGCCAACAATCTGGTTAAAGAAAATTAATTTACGCTTTATTTATTTTAAGCATATTGCCGTACTTCCAAAAAAGGATGCAAATTTGTATGGTCTTCAGCAACTCTGGAATTCTTAATTTTATGAACTGCCTCAATTGCGGCTCTTGCATCATTTATACCAAAACCTTTTCCATTTAATATTTCTTCATATACCTTTGTATGTAGGTCAGTAAAACCATTCGTAAATTCAAGCTCTTCATTGTCTACCTGGATCGAACGGTAAGTCCGCTGGTTTTTAATTATGGCCTCATATGGTAAATCATTTTTATCTAATGAAAGGAACCATCTTACATTAGCATTTTGTAAAGCTAAAAAACCGCCCATTTTATTCGGTTGGTTAAGGTGCACAATACTGGTTTCAATACTTCCAAAAAGCCACATTAATAAATCAAAGAAATGAATTCCTATATTCGTAGCTATCCCACCGGACTTTGCTACATCACCTTTCCAGGAATAATTGTACCACATCCCTCTTGAAGTTATATATGTTAAAACTACATTATGCTTCTTACCGTTATGTAATAAAAGCTTTTCTTTCAATGCCAAAATAGATGGAAGAACCCTAAGCTGTAATACTGTGTTTACTTTCTTTCCTGTTTCTTCTTCTATTTGCTGTAAAGCATCAAGATTCCAGGGATTTATTACAAGCGGTTTTTCACAAATAGCCTCGGCGCCAATACGCAAAGCTAATCTTATATGTGCATCGTGAAGATGATTTGGAGAACAAATACTTATATAATGGATATTTTTATTTTCTTTCTCTCTCTTCAGAAGTTCAAGATAGCGTTCAAACCTTTCAAACTCCGTAAAAAAACTCGAATTGGGAAAATAGCTATCCAATATTCCTACAGAATCATGTGGATCCAGAGCCACAACAACTTCATTACCGGTTTCTTTTATAGCTTTTAAATGTCTCGGGGCAATATATCCGGCAACTCCGGTAATAGCAAAATTTTTCATATACTCCTAACTTTTATTTTTGATCTGTATCATTAACTATAATGAACCTGTGCCCTGGGTTTTAATAGACTATAGATTTATAATATTTGTTATCCGTTTTAATTTGATAAATAGTTATAGTGATATTTATAATAATACTTGTAACCATTCCGATATTTAAAGTTATTTAGCACTGTACCAAGTATCGGGGTTTGAGTATTCTCTATTAATTTTACAGCTTCATTCATTAATTTACTTTCTGTTGAATCTGCAGAAACCACAAGAATAACTCCGTCAACAAATTTTGCAAGCATTTCAGAATCAATTACGGCAACAATTGGTGCTGAATCAATAATTACAAAATCAGATTGTGCTCTCATTGAACTAAAGAATTGTTCCAACGAACTAGAATTAAAAATTTCAGTTGGATCTAAAGCCAGGGTACCGGACGTTATATAGAGTAAATTTTCCAAATTAGGTTTTCTGGCTACTTCATCAAGTGATGCCGGACCCATAAGATGATCTACAAGCCCGGGTTCTTTTGTTGTCCCCATAATCTTATGCACTCTTGGCCTTCTTAAATCACAGTCTATTAACAAAGTTCTTTTCTTTAACTGAGCCAGGCTGAATGCTAAATTGGTAGCGACCATTGTTTTACCTTCTCCCTCACCGGGTGAAGTAATCAGAATAGATTTAACACGCTTACCATTTATGTTCGCCATTTGTACCCTGGCTCTTAATGCTTTGAAGGCTTCGCTAATGGCAGATTGTTGATCATGAATAACAGCTATTTCACTATATGGAGAACCGTTGCTTTTTGCTCTTTCAAAATGAGGTATCCATACTAGTAAATTGAAATCCTTTTTCCGGATATCATCAGGCGATTTAACTGTATCATCAAAATAATCTTTAACCAACACATAGCCGAACGCAGAGAAAAACCCCGCAACCAATCCAATCAAAATAATCAGAACTTTCATAAGGTTTGCGGGTTTAACAGGCACTCTTCCTTTGCTCAGAATAAATACATTACCCGGTTGTGAAAATTCGTTAATTACTGCTTGCTGATACCTTTGTTCGACAAGTGTATATAGTTTTTGCAATGACTCCAGGTTCCTTTCATAACCGGCATATTCCATTGATTTTTGGGGAAGTGAATTCAGATTCCCATTATAGTTATTAATTATACTTTGCAGTTCATTTAATTTTATTTTAAGTGAATGATTTCTAACTTCCTCTTCAATCATCTTTTGTGTTAGTTCTTTAATCTGCTCGGGGCTGGTAGAAAACGCCCCGCTTTTTATCTCGTTTATCTTAGTACTTAGCTTCTTTTTCAGATCACTTATTTTCTTATCATACTCCTGTACCTTACCAGAAACATCCAGGTTGGGATTTTTGTTTGCCAATGCCATATCCCTGTTCATCTGGAGATCCGCTATTTGTTTTTGAATAGCATCAATATATGCCTGTGCTGTTTGGCTCTCGAGATAATTTGCGAGATGGGGATCCTGCTCGCTTATTTGTTTTTTATATTGATCCAGCATTTCGTCGGAAGACATCAGATCTATTTTTGTTGCATCTCTCTGTGCATCCAGTTGTGAAAGCTGTGATATCAATGCAGATGATTGTGCATCAAGAGCTACTATTCCACCCTTCTCTTTGAAATTTGCTAAAGCATTTTCTGCATTATTCAATTCAACAAGTTTTTCGTGACTTTGCTTTTCAAGAAACTTCCTGATCGTGGTCAATTGATTTCTGTTTTCTTCAAGATTTAGTTCCCTGTATTTATCTGCATAGGCATTGGCAATAATGGCAGCTTCCTTTGGAGATGGAGACTCGGCTGAAATATCTATTATGTCCTCACCCGGTTTTTGGTCTGTCTTAACATTTTTTTTCAATATTTCAATAATATCATTTACATTTTTATGACCATTAATTCCAATTTCGTTTTCTTCTAAATTCAATAATTTAAAAATCGATTTGTCTCTTGAATTTTCAACCGTATCTATTAGCGCATTTGCAACTCTCTCGCGGGTATCGGAATTATTAATTACTTCCATTTCATTTGCAACAAATCTATCCAGGTCACTTACTGATGCATAGCTATCCGAAGATTGAAGAATATTTCCTTGATGCTTCGACAACTTTAAGGTAACAGTTGACCTGTAAATACTTGGTGTGTATAGAGCATATATAAGTGCAGCAATAAAAACTACTGCAAAAATTATTGTAAATGATTTAAGATTTACGCGGACAAGTTGAATATAATCCTTAATAGATTTATTACTGCCAAACATATAATTTTTGATATCAAAATCAGGGTATTTCATATTTTTCCTGTTTATTATTTACGTGTATAAACAATCAGAGCAGCAACGGAGGCAAGCGCTGAGATTATAGAAATTATTACACCCAGGTAATCTTTTAGATACCACTTGGGCGCTCCCGGTATAAGCATTATATCACCTGCTTGCAACTTAGGAATATTAATTGGCTCCGATAAATTCGAATTGTCCGACATCAGGTCACTATAATTAAAGGGAATAACTGTCTGTGATCCATCTGCATTAATCCTGAATATCTTAATTTCATCAAGATTTGCATCCGGGGTTGGTCCCCCTGCAAGTGAAAGGAACTGATTTACACCGTTTGTTGCAGGTATAATATACTGACCGGGAAATTTTACGTACCCCCATATCATCACCTTAATATTAAAAGCATTAGGGTCGGAGTAATCATATAATGCTCCGTTATAATATGTATTATTTTTGTCATTGCTCTTCCCGATTTGAATATTATCCTGTGCAAAGGAATTAGCACCAAAAACTAATAGAAAAAAAAGAACCGTAAATAAAATGTTTTTTGTTTTCATAAAATGTTAAAATTAATTATTTGAAATATTGTTTTTAATGTTTACAATTTTGTTTAGTCCAACTACCAAATTTCTGTTTTATTCTTCCTAATTTATCACTGCTTCGCCTCGTAAGTCCCATTCCAGAACTATTTCAGATGATTGATATCTTACTATATTACAAGAGCCCAGCTATGGTATTGCATTATTTTAGCTGCCTAAATAAGTGGATGGCTTTATATTACTTCATTAATCTTATCTCCCTTCCCCTAACCCTCATCTTAAAAGGAGCCCTCGCTTAACTATGTAACGAAATTCTTTTGCCTGAATTTTTGTAATCCTACACCTAAGCCGGATAAAATCTTCAAACTATTTGTCCAAAGCACCAAACCGTTTTATATTCCTGACTTTTAATTATTACTTTATCAGACCTAATTTCTTTGCCAGAATACAACCTTTCTATATGCCCACTCAAGTAGTTATATTTCCAGAACTTGGCAAAAGTTATATAATACACTCCCTCATAACAACAATCATTCGACAAACGGTGCTCATGTTCGACAATAGCCCCTTTTTAAGCCTTATTGTTAAGTTTCAGAAATGTTTTCTAAGGAATGTTATTGCAAAAATAGTATTTTGTATCTAACTGACGCAGTAAGTTTATAACTCAAAAATTACTGAAAATGCTATTGGGTTGTGACATAAATATAATTGTTGTTAGAACTAAGAAATGTTTTTAAAGGAGGCTCTTTCAAGAACTATAAACTATGTTTTTTAGACAGCGGAGAGGCCGGGATTCGAACCCGGGGTACAGTGTTACCCGTACGGCGGTTTAGCAAACCGCTGGTTTCAGCCACTCACCCACCTCTCCATTTACAATGATGGGTTTTCTGATTTAAAAAATTAAACTTTCCCTATTAACTTTTTACTTATGCTTTGCAATATATACACAAAATACATTTAACCGCTGGTTTTTCCGCCTTTGGCGGAACCTCGCCCAAGGCGATGGCAGCCACTCACCCACTTCTCCAGACACAGAGAAATTGCAAAATTTCTCAAACCAGAATATATATATTTTTATTGAACTATAAAAGAATTTCTAAAGTCAACTGCATATTAATCAAGATCTAGGGCTATCACACATTTGTTCTAATTGAATTGTAGTACTTTCTATTACTATTAACGACACACATTTTTTATAATCTTAAATCAAAATTCCTTTAGAGAAAATCTAAAATAAAAATGACAAGTGGAGTATGTTTTCCTTGCTAAAGTTGAATATAAGATTTAATTTTCAAACAGTGCTATAGTTCAGAGTGCTTTCAGATAGGGGAGGTAGATTATTTATATAGTAATTCTCATATCATACTACAAACTATTTGAAGGACAACATGAAATATTTCAAACCAGTGGTGCTTCTTCTTTTTTTATCCCTATCTTTACTTTCCTTTAACTGCAGCAAAGATAACACAACAAAAACCAATAGAGTAATTATTGGCATATCTTCAGATATAGAAACTCTTAATCCATTGTATGCTTTTAATCTTAATGAGGGCTATATCACTGATATGTTATATTTATCTCTCGTTCAGCATAGCTGGAACTCCACTCTTGGCGAAATAGAGAGCGAACCAATGCTTGCAAAAAAATGGGAATGGAATAACGATTCGACAACAATTACACTCCAGCTAAGAAATGATGTCTGGTGGTCCGATAGTGTAAACGTCACGGCAGAAGACGTTGTCTATTCGTTCGACCTATATTCTGACCCGGTTGTTAATAGCAGGTTCTACGGGACATTCAAAAATTTTTACACAGACAAAGAAAATCATATAGACATTAATAGAACTTTTAATGTAATTTCCCCGTTCGAATTAAAGATACATTTCCTGCAGCATTCCGTACCCAGTCTATTATCAATTGACCTTCCAATCCTCCCGAAACATATTTATGAAAAGATAGCAAGAAAAGATATTGAACATTCAGATGTAAATTTCCATCCTGTGACCGATGGAGCGTACAAATTAACAAGCTGGAAAAGAAACCAATCAGTAATTTTGGCTGCAAATGATAAGTCCTTCCTTCACAGTAAAAGCACCATCAATGAATTCATATTTAAGATAATACCAAATTACAACACAAGACTGCTACAATTAAAGAATGGCGAACTTGATGTTATTACAGATCTTAAGCCTGACGATGCAGAGGCAATGAAAGGAAACAAGAATATTAACATAGTGCCAATTAAAGGAAGAGACTATGATTATATCGGTTGGAACAATATTGATCCTGTTGAATACTTAAAAGATAAAAAGAAAGTGCCAAATCCATTATTTGGAAGCGCCAATATCAGAAGGGCATTAACCTATGCCATTAACAGGGATGAAGTAATAGAAAATTATTTATATCAACACGGAGAAAAAGCTGTTGGTCCTGTATCCCCTATTTTTAAAAGTATCTACGATCCCACGATAGTTCCTTATGAATATAATCCTGAAAAAGCTAAAGAGCTTTTTGCAAAGGAAGGATGGCATCCTTCCCCTGGTGATGGTATCTTAGAAAAAAACGGTAAGAAATTCAGCTTTAAGCTTTATATGGGTACGGGAAATCCTCAACGTGAGCTTGCAATGGCAGTTTTCAAAAATAATTTAAAAGCCGTTGGTGTTGACGTTCAAATAGAAAAGATGGAAACGAGTAGTTTTCTTCAAAAGCTAATAGACAAACAATTCGACGCCTGGATTGCAGGCTGGACTGTTCCTATTCCTATTGACTTGATGATGTTTTGGTACTCTGATCTTGATCAGGCAATGTTTAATATTTCAGCTTATGATAATGCCAAGGTAGATAAGCTTCTACAAAAACTTGAAACAAATATTACAAGAAATCAAAAAGTACAGGTATATAAGGAAATTCAAGTTTTAATCCACGAAGATGAGCCGGTTACTTTTCTTTATTGGTTGGACAAGTTAGCAGCTTATAACAACAGAATAAAAAATATCAGTATTAATCCGCTTGGTCCGATTAATAAAACCTGGGAATGGCAATTAAAATAATTTTTTCTGAAGAAAATTTATCTAGCTAAATTCTAGTTAATAGGAATTGCGTACCCAACATTAAAATTTAAGAATTCTATTTTTTCTTTTTTATAAAAAAGCCAATTATATTTACTCTCAAATAAAAAACCGCTTCTTGTGCCCGTTTCAATAAATAAAGCAATTCCTGCTGCTGATAGAAATCCATACTTTGTTAAATCTGAAACTATCAGTCCGCCTGAAGGAGAAATTATTTCAGTACGTGAAATAAGCAAATTTCCATACCCAACAAAAAATGAAATAATAGGCTTCACAGAAGCATTCGGCAATAAAAATATTCTGTTTACCAATCCGACACTAAATAGATAAGACGTCCCACCAGTTATAGTTGAGTTTGTACCCGAGTAGCCATTTTGAGTGAGGTATTCATTATTATTAACACTTATTTCATTGTAACCGATCTGAAATCCTGTGGAAAACGCCCGGCCTATCTGGTAATTAAGATCGGCTGAAAAAGAAAGTCCTCTTTTTCTTATTGTTGCTTCGCTAAGGGGTTTTTGATTCATAATGCCGCCGCCGGATAAACAAAAGTAGCCCCAGCTATATTGAGAGCTGGTACTGATAGTTTTTTTGCCATTCTTAAATGTTATCCATTCACCTGAGGAAAGAACTATAAAATCTATATCCGCTTTAGGATAAGTGTAATACATATAATTGCTGTCTGATCTGAATTCAACAGTATTTTCATCAATGCTTATAACCTTGCCTTTTTTAGTACCTACATTTTTTATGTGTATCTCATCTGTTGAAGTCTCTTGTGCTATTAACGCATTGCTACAGAGGATAACAATTATAAAGAGAAGCAAGCTGTTTCGTTTCATAACTCTTTAATTTTTATGATATTACAAAGTTAATAAAACAATTAGATAATTTATATATCCGGCAGGATAAATTAGTTGGCGGAGCTATCTGTCCTTCCCAAAAATAAGCTACTTGCTATTTTAAGAAATGATACTAAGTATTTGAAGCTTGTTTCAGTGAACGAACAACAGGGCAAATGTTACAAAGAGCAGCCAGCAAATTAGCCACCCAAAACTGATGAATAAAATAAACAATAGGACATCGTAAGATTTTACCCAGTCTGTAAACCTTTTAATTCCAATAATAAATGACATTTCGACCCCCGGCTTTTTTGTTCATATTCTCAGCAACTTAAATACCAAATTATTATTTTAATTTATGGCTAAATTTTGAAACTTTTTATAAGTTATTTGTCAATAATGAGAGTCTTAAATATTTAATTTCTTATGACTTGGAATTATAAAGGCAAAATCTGAAATTTCAAGAATATTCTTTATTTTTCAGCTAAAAATTAAAATGGTATATTTTTTGTCAATCTTAAGAAAATAATTTTATTAACAATCTAATAAACAGAGGATCGAATGGGAAAGAAAAAGATAATTTATGCAGCGCTAGCAATCATAGTCGTCGCTTTTCTTGCTTACACCATAAGCAATCAAAAAGATAAAAATGCAGAGCCTGAAAAACAGGAACAGGTAAATAATTCAACTACTCCAACGATGCACACGGTAAAAGTAAAAGACTTCATTAACACTACAAATTATACTTACATTCAGGTAAGCGAAAATGACAATGATTATTGGATAGCTGTCAATAAAATGGATGTAAATAAAGGTGAGACTCTTTATTTCGCAAAAAGTATGGAAATGAAAGATTTCCATAGCACCGAACTAAACAGAACCTTCGATAAAGTACTTTTTGTTGATGGAATATCAAAATCACCTAACAGTCAGAGTGGTTTTGTACATCCTGAAATGAATAAATCACCTGAAATAAAACAAAAAATAGAACCTATTCAGGATGGTAAGACAGTAAAAGATATTTTTGCTAATTCGAAAGAACTTAATGGAAAAATTGTCAGAATACGTGCTGAAGTTGTAAAAATAAATTCAGGAATTATGGGCAGGAACTGGATACACATTCAGGATGGAACGAGCAGTAATGGACAATATGATCTGCTCGTTACTAGTAACGAGAATGCAAAGCCCGGAGATGTAGTTACAGTTGAAGGTAAGGTCGCTATCAATAAAGATTTTGGAGCAGGTTATAAGTATCCTGTAATGTTAGAAGAAGCGAAGATCATTAAAGGGAATAAAAAATCATAAATCTTAACAGATTATGTTAGTATAAAAAATCACCCCAATATATCGGGGTGATTTTATTTTAAAGCAAACTAATTTTATTTTTTATTACGAGCATCAACAACTGCAATAGCAGTAACATTTATAATATCTTCAACGGATGCTCCTCTTTGTAATACGTGAATAG
>Ga0315540_10002647_pt1 | contig 10053 bp, 8 predicted proteins | sample SalMarSW160110MG_FD_203677 | JGI IMG/M metagenome (GOLD analysis project Ga0315540, IMG submission 203677) | Salt marsh sediment microbial communities from the Plum Island Ecosystem LTER, Massachusetts, United States - Salt Marsh Sediment SW1601-10 ... | reverse complement strand
GGTAGCTGAAGCGCATATCCACCGGCCCCAGCCTCAGCGGGTTGCCGGGCTCCTTGGCCATGAACTTGAGGATGATGCCTTCCTCAGGCTGGATCTGGATCACCAGGCGCACCGGCTGGGCGTTCAAACCGGTGGCGGCAGGAAAGGCGTTGTGCGGCACGTCGCGAAAACGAATGGAAATTTCCGACACCGCCGCGGTCATGCGCTTGCCGGTGCGCAGATAAAACGGCACATCCTGCCAGCGCCAGTTGTCCACCAGCAGCTTGATCGCGGCATAGGTCTCGGTGTTGGAACGCGCATCGATGCCGGGTTCCTCGCGATAGCCGGGCACGTGTTCCCCCTCGAGCCAGCCGGCGGCGTATTGCCCGCGCACCGCAAAGGCCGTGACGTTGTCCGCCGGTATCGGCCGGCAGGCGCGCAGCACATCGAGTTTCTTGTTACGGATATCATCGGCGTCGTAGGCCACCGGCGCCTCCATCGCCACCAGACACATGAGCTGAAGCAAGTGGTTCTGCACCATGTCGCGCAGGGCACCGGCGTGTTCGTAGTACCCGGCACGGTGACCAACGCCGATGTCCTCGGCCACCGTCACGGTGACATGGTCGATATAGCGGCGGTTCCACACCGGCTCGAAGATCGGGTTGGCGAAACGCAGCGCGAGGATATTCTGCACGGTTTCCTTACCCAGGAAATGATCCATGCGGTAGATCTGGTTTTCGTGGAAATGTGCACGCAGCGTGCGGTCGATGGCCTGGAAGGCGGCAAGACTGTCGCCCAGCGGCTTTTCCACCACGATGCGCGCCCGGCTGCGCTCGCGGTGCAGTCCGACGTGCGCCAGTCCGTCGGCGACCGCACCGAACAGTGACGGCGGGATGGCGAGATAGAAAATCTGCGCATCGGCCGTCGCCCCATCACCGCTCAACTGGCTTTTCAACTGCTGGTAATGCCCCACATCGCCCAGGTCGATGCTGCAGGCACCGAGACGCGCGGCAAAAGCGGTCCACGCCTCACCGTCGGGGGCACCCCGGCGCGAAAAACGTTCCACGCCGTCACGCAGGCGTTCGCGCAGGGCGTCGGCGCTCACGTCACGGTCGACCCCGATGAGGGAAAACCCGGACGGCAACTGGCCGTCAAGGTGCAGGTTGAACAGCGCCGGGCCGATCAGGCGCCATGCGAGGTCGCCCATGGCGCCGAACAGCACGAATTGCACGTGTTCCGGTAACGGGTGATTGTGATTCATTGACCCGGATAATACGTGATGGTGTGACTTTCAGCCCCCAGCGGCGCGCGATAGCGCCAATTCATGCGCTCTCTCGCACCCGGCCCAGGGTTTCCAGCAGCGACTGGTATGGCTTGACAAACTTTTCGATACCTTCGCTCTCCAGCTTTTCCGTCACCGCGTGCATGTCGATGTCCAGCTCGGCGAGTCCCTTCATGGTCTGCGGGGCGGCCTCGATCGCTGCTGCGATACGCGCATGCGGCTCGCCATGCTCGCGGTACGCTTCCAGGGTTTCCAGCGGCAGCGTATTGACCGTGTCGCCGGCAATCAGCGCCTCGACATATTTGATGTCGCTGTAGGCGGGATCCTTGGTGCCGGTACTGGCCCAGAGCAGGCGCTGCGGGCGTGCACCGCTCGCGGCCAACGCCTGCCAGCGCCGCTGCGCGCTGATCTCCTGGAAGCGCTTGTAGGCAAATCCCGCGCTCGCAACCGCCGCCTGACCGCGCAACACGCCCGCCTGCTCACCTCGCCCGCCGCCATCGGCGGCGATGGCATCCAGCATGGGATCGACCATGACGTCGATGCGACTGAGGAAAAAGCTCGCCACCGAGGCAACCGAAGCGATGTCCAGGCCGCGCTCCAGGCGCTCCTGCAAGGCGTCCATATAAGTATCGAGCACTTCGATATAACGTCCCACCGAAAACAGCAGCGTGACGTTGACGTTGATGCCTTCGCTGAGCAACTGGCGAACAGCCGGCAGGCCCTCGGTGGTGCCCGGCACCTTGATCATCACGTTGGGACGGTCGAGCCGCTGCCACAAGGCGCGCGCCTCGGCCACCGTGGCCTCGGTGTCGCGCGCCAGGAGCGGCGAAACTTCGATACTGACAAAGCCGTCGCGGCCGTCGCTGTCGCGGTAGACAGAACTGAAGCGATCGGCGGCACGTGTGATGTCATCGAGAATCAAGCCTTCATAAAGCGTCTCGCGGTCGGCGCCGCGCGCGCCGAGGCGCTTGATGTCTTCGGCATAGCAGGTGTCGTGGGTGATGGCCTTTTCGAATATCGCCGGATTCGATGTCAGACCGGCGATGCCGTCCTCCTCGATCAGCCGCTGCAAGGTACCGTCAACCAGTATGCGGCGGTCGATATAGTCCAGCCACAGGCTCTGCCCGAGTCGCGCAACGGCTGCTGTAGGGTGTATTGCTGTGTTCATATGGCCTCCGAGGATTATTATCAGACAAGTAGCGTCGTATGCCGACACCGGACTGCACTGTTAATTATTTGTGAACCGGGGCGGGCAAGTTCTGGTCCGGCAATACCGTCAAGTCTAGGCAAGCGGTTACCCCTTTGCAATCTTGCACTTTGGCACGAACACAAGGGTTTTACCTGCATAGGTCGCGCGACGGTTAATGAACTTCTGCAACACTTCGATTCCGTAGCTCGCCTATAGTTCCCTGTAGTACCCGCCTCGAACCGCCAGTCCGGTCGCTAAGACGGATCCGGCCCTTCGGAGTGTGCGCCGCGCTTGCGGCGTAGCAGCAACAGCAGCGGCCCCAGCGCGAGAAAGCCAAGTGTCACGAACCAGAAGGCATCGATAAAACCCAGCATGCTGGCCTGCCTGCTGAGCTCACCGGCCAGCAACTGCGGCGCCAGGGGATCGGCCATTGTAAGGTGCCGGGCCGCAAGCCACTGCTGCAGGGCGGGGTTATACGCGTTAATGTCACCGCCCAGACGGTTCCAGTTGACTTGGGTCATGCGTGTCAACACGGTCGCGGCGATCGATATGCCCACCGCACTGCCCACAGTACGCGCGAGATTGAAGATCGCCGAACCCTGGTCAGTAGCCGAGCGCGGCAGTGTTTCATAGACCAGCGTCGACAGCGGCACGAAAATCATTCCCATACCGAGCCCCTGCAGCAGGCTCGGCCATATGAACCAGCCGATCGACACCTGCAGGTTGTACCAGGTCATCAGCCAGGTTCCACTCGCCGCCAGTATCAGCCCGACCAGCACCAGCCGTGGCGCGCCTACCCGGGCTATCAACCGCGACACGAGAAACATGCCCGTGGCCGAAGCCAGACCGCGCGGCGCCATCACCAGCCCGGTGGTTTGCGCCGGGTAGTCGAACAACCGCTCCAGCATCAGCGGCTGCAGCGCAATCGTGCCGAACAGGCCCATTGCAAAAACCGCCATCATGGCAGATGCAACGGCGAGATTGCGGTTGCGCAACAGCTGCAGCTGCAGCACGCTGCCTGGCCGCGACCAGCTGCGCGCGACAAAGGCAACAAGTCCCAGCACACTGGCCGCTGCCAGGGCAGCAATCATATGCGAGTGGAACCAGTTCTCCTGGTTGCCACGGTCGAGCAGCGTCTGCAGGCTGCCGATACCGAGCGCAAGCAGTAGTGCACCGGTCCAGTCAGCCTTCACGCGCTTCGCTGCTTCGGCTTTCACCACGCTGGCAACCATCAGCAGGTTGAGGATACCGATCGGGACGTTGATGTAGAAAACCCAGCGCCACTCGAGGTGCTGGGTGATGTAGCCGCCCAGCGTCGGCCCGAGGATTGGACCGAGCATAATGCCGACCCCCCATAGCGCCATCGCCTTGCCGCGTTCCTCGCCGGGATAGCTGTCGACCATGATCGACTGCGACAGGGGCACGACCGCGGCGCCGAAGGCGCCCTGCAACGACCGGAAGACCACCATTTCGGCGAGTGAATCGGCCTGCCCGCACAGCGCGGAAGCAACCACGAAGCCGCCGATGCTTATCAGCATCAGCTGGCGACGCCCAAGCCGCCTTGCCAGAAACCCGCTCATCGGAATGAATATGGCATCCATCACGATATAGGCGGTCAGTACCCAGGTAACCTGGTCGGCAGTCGCACCCAGCGATCCCATCATGTGCGGCAGCGCGACGTTGACGATAGTCATATCGAGAATGACCATCACCGTGGCAAGCATAACTGCAACGCTGAGCAGCCAGCGCGGCGCCTCGCTGGCAGGGCCGGACACGGACAGCGCCCTCGCCGGCCGGTTTGCAGCGCCGGGAACGCCAGCCACGCCCACCTCAGCGCGCCTCGGCAGGCGGGTTCACGGCGGGTTCGCCGGATGCGCTGGACTGCGTGGTGTCAATCGTCACCGAACTGCTCGCCCCGACACGCAGTGGTGGCAGTCCGTCAGCGTCAGCGCTGATGCGCACGCGTACCGGAAAACGCTGCGTGACCTTAACCCAGTTGCCCGTGGCGTTTTCCGGCGGCAGCAGGGAAAAGGCCACGCCGCTCGCCGGGCTGACCGACTCGACCACACCGTGGAAGGTCCTGCCCGGATACATATCTATGTGGATCGCCGCAGGCTGTCCCGGCTTGATGCGGCGCAGGTCGGTTTCCTTGTAGTTGGCGTTCACCCAGAAAACGCGGTCTTCGACCAGAGGAAGCAACTGCTGACCCGCCTGCACGATATCACCGGGGTGCACGGCGATCTCACCGAGCGTGCCCGGCGCCGGTGCGCTGATGCGTGTATAGGTGAGATTCAGACGCGCCCGGGCAAGCGCCGCCTGCGCGACCCGGATGCGCGCCGCTGACTCGCCCTGCTCCCGCACGGCGCGGCGCAGCGCGGCCCGGTCGGCCTTGAGACCGGCCTCGGCCTCGCGCAGTTTGTCGTGGTCTGTCTGGGTCTGTGCTTCGGACACCGCCTTGTGAGCCAGCATGCGGGTGTCGCGCGCATAGGTTCGTTTTGCATCATCGAGCTGTGCCTGTCGCTGGTCGATCATCGCGCTGGCAGCGATCGCCCCGGCATCGGCGGCCAGCTTCTGCTGCTGCGCGAGCGCCAGTTCGGCCTCCGCCTTCTGTACCGCGATCCGGTAAGGCCGGGCATCGATTTGCAACAACAACCGTCCCTGCGCCACATGCTGGTGATCCTTAACCGGGACGTCGGTGATCCGGCCACCCACCTGGGGTTCGAGACGCACCACGTGGGCGGTGACATAGGCATCCGACGTGCTCGGATAGCGCTCCGTGTGCTGCCAGTAACCGTAAAGCCCCGCGGCAGCTGTTGCCAGCGCCACCACGAGCAGTAACCATCGCGACATTGTCATAGCCAGAAACACTGCCTCCCGGTGCCGGCACGCACCGTTATCTCTTGTTCGGCGTAGCTGCCCGCTGCCTCGCGCACGCAGCGCGGGGCGTGGGCGCCCTGTTTACTGCCTGCCTGTACGGACAGGTGCTGCGTCTGTCGTCCAAGCGGCTGTTGGCCCGCTGCACCGCTGGCAAAGCAGCCGTGGCTCGGGCCCACGACCAGGATCCTGGTCGCGGGATAACCGGTACAGCTCGCCACCCCGCGGGCCGACACGGCTGATTGCGGGCTTTACTGCGAAGCTGTTTCCTCATCCGTTGCAGCTTTGTGTGCCAGGCGCGAAATCAGGGTGTCGAGATCTTCATGCTGCAGCTCGGAAGCGAAGGCCTGGCGATAGTTGAGCAGCAGGCTGACACCGTCGACCACGACGTCATAGACTTTCCAGCTGCCACCCGTGTGGTACATCCGGTAGTCGACCTGGGCCGCCTGTTGCGCCGGGCCTTCCAGCTGGCTCGACACGATCGCCCTGTGGCGGGCGGCATCCTCCCAGCGAACATCCAGCAGCTTGACGGTCTGTCCGCGGTAGCGCTTGAGGACAGCGGCATAGTCGGCAGTCAGCAGCTGGTGAAAAGCCTGCGTAAAACGGACGCGCTGGCGCGGGTCCGCGCGCCGCCAGCCGACACCAAGCGCCTCCTGCGACATGATGGTGAAATCCAGGTGCGGATCGACGATCTTCGCTATCTGCGCGGCCACCGCGGCCGGATCCTTGCGCAAGGTTTCCTGGTTGGTACGAAGGGCGGCCAGCACTTGCCCAGTGACGGTCTTGATGGTTGCCTGCGGCGTATCAGTTGCACCGCTGCCGGCCGCCAGCGGTGCGGTGACAAGCACCGCCAGCAACGCCAGCGTAGCCGCCACCCGGCGGGCCAGGCGGGAAAACTGCGGTCGGTGTCCCACGGACGCTACTCCCTGTCCTGTCGGCATTCGTTGCCGCTGCCGGAGAGCACCTCGTAATCAGACTCCGACAAGTCGAGCGTTCGCCCTGCTCGTCCTGGCGGCTGCCTGCCGGCGCGTCGCCGCAGCCACCACAAGCGCGCACCGAAGACCAGCGCAACGGCCGCCGCGCCCGCCAGCAACAGCGCGCCGAACACCGACGCCACGACGAAAAACACCAGCGTCAGCGCGGTGGCGAACAAGCCTCGGGCCAGGGTGGGAGCCCCTGCTGTCGATGTGCATCTGTAGCCGAATCTGTTCATATCCAAATGCCCCTCGCCCGTGCAGGGTGCGCCTGAGCAGCGTGTCGCCGCGACACTGAAGCCGCGGGCGCTGCCCGCGGGATCGCAACATTGCGCAGACAACATGCCGGACCTGAGGAACACGGGGCATTTGCCGTGCCATATTTGCAGGTCGCTGTATCAGTGGGATTAATCCGGATTTCCACGCCCCGGGGAGGACGCCGAATGGGCAATATTCACATGCCCGCGGGGACTGTCACCCACACCGGCGAGCGTAACGCTGCGGCGAATGTCCGCAGTCTCCGCTCAAGCAGGCGGGAAATCCCACGGTATCAGTACAAGGCAACACCGCCGGCGCTGCGATTTCGCCGGCGAGCTCATACGGGCATATAAAAGAACACAAACCGCCCGTCATCGAAATCGACTTTGAGCGTCGCGCCATGTGACAGCGCATAAGCCACGTAGCCGGGCACAGCGCTGTCGAAATGACACTCACTGGCACGCTGCGGAGACTCGAAATCGCGCTCGCGGTCATACCAGGCGAGCAGCATGTGCTCGCCAAGCCGCTTGCCGGCCTCGCCGCCGGCTGCCAGTTTCACCAGCGTGACCTGGGCCATATCGGGCCCAGCCGGCGTCTCGCAGGCCGTTGCCGTGACGGCGGCTGCGTCGCCTGCAAATTTATCCCCGGTCATGGCATGCGTTTCGCTCGTCTCAGAAGCGCGCAGTCAGGCCGATAATGCCCACAAAAATAAGATAGAACGCGACAATATAATTCAGCAGGCGGGGCACCAGCAGAATCGCCACACCGGAAATCAGCGCGATCACCGGTGAAAAAACCATCAGGTCGAAACCCATCATTAGATGTTTCTCCGTTGTTTGAAGACACCTGCCAAGCATAGCCCAGCCGTCATCGATTGCGCAGCAAACGGCGATAGCCGCCGGCGATGAGTGCGGCGATATCGAGCAGCAATCCCGGCAAGGCCGAGCGGGGCCGGTGGGACAGGTACATGGCGTGCCACTCCGGACTGAATTTCGCCTTGAAACTGCGCAGACCCTTGTAGCTGTAAAACCGGCTGCCGTGCTCGAACGCCAGTCGCGCGACCTTTTCCGATGCCCGCGCGTGGCGTGACGCACCGACACCGCTGAGCGGTGCAATCCCCAGGTCAAAGTAACGGTAACCGGTGTCGCGGGCAAGTTCGACAAGCCGCGCGAAAAGAAAATCCATGCTGCCTTTCGGTGCCGTGGGCAGGCTGCGCATCAGGTCGATGGCCAACTGCTCGTGGGCACCATAGCCGGGCATCAGCGAAGCAAAGGCCACCACCCGCTGCCCCTGCCTGACCAGTGCCAGCGGGCCGCGCTGCAGGTAGTCGCGATCGAAACGCCCGAGCGAGAATCCCTTTTCGGCCGCGTGCTTGCTGGCGAGCCAGGCATCGGACACCGCGCGCAGCTCGCGCCACAGCGTCTCATCGAGGGGGGGATCCAGCACCTCGAAGCGGACCCCGGCGCGTTCGGCCTGTTTCACGCTGTGTCGCAGGGACTCGCGGTTCTTGCCCGCAAGCGTAAAGGACGCTGTCGGTACCAGCGCGCGCTCGCCGAGTTTGAACAACTTGAAACCCAGGTCGTGATACAGGCCCAGATAGGTCTCCGAAACCTCATAGAACACCGGTTCCAGGTCATACTGGTCGGCAAGGTTGTAGAACGCCTCGACAGCGTCGCGGAATACAGCGGGGTCGCCGATCGGGTCACCCAGCGCCACCAGGCGATTGCGGATGTGCGCATAAGCAATCAATACCCGGTTGTCGGCCGCATATAGCAACTGTTTGTCCCCGGCCAGTATCAGGTGCGCAAACGCACCGCCACCGTAACGCTTGAGAAACGCGCCGGCCGCCGCGAGCGCGGCGCGATCCGGTGGGTCGTCGATGGGTCGCGGCAGGCGGAAAAACAACCACCCCTGGATACCCAGGGCAAACAGGGGCAACAACAGCAGTGAATGCAGGACACGCTGCGCGTGCGGCGTACTCGCGACCGTTCCGTATAGCGAGTGTGCATCGCGGACAGTCTCGTACGCCAGCTGCCCGATCGCGGCATACAGACCCAGCGACACCAGCATTGCCAGCAACCACCTGGCGGTCCGCAGGCTGAACACCGGGAAGGTTTTGCGGTAGAACCGCGCACGCTGCATGCGCAACAACACCGCCAGGGCGACAAGGAAGCTCGCCTGTACGTAGTGAAAGTCCCGAAGCAGTGCCAGCAGGGCACCCGCCAGCAGTACCGGTACCACCATGTGGTAGACACGCTCGACCTGGCGGACGATACCGCCCGCCAGAACAATCAAGGTCACACCGACGAACACGCTGCCCAGGTGCAGGCCCTCCAGCAGGGCCTGCGGCAGCGCCATATGCCAGTCGGCGAGTTGTTCGTCGAGCGGTCCGGGCAACGCGGTCGACACCAGCAGCACAACACCCCCCGCAAACGTCAGATAGGCCAGTGCCCTCACCGCAATAGCCGAAAACAGCACCAGTGGCAGACGTAGCACCGCGAGCAGCGGGCTGGCATGCCAGTGCCGCAGCAAGGGAGCCAACGGCGCGTCCTCACCCGAGGTCAGAACCGCCCCGCCGAGATAAATACCTATCAGCCAGGGAACCACGTAATAGACAACACGAAACATCACGATGCCGGCCACCAGTGCATCGCTGTCCGTACCCGGTGTATGCAGCAACAGGAATAGCGCACCGTCCAGCACACCGAGTCCGCCGGGCAGCATGCTCACAGCACCGGCCAGCGAGGCAGTCGCATAAGCGACCAGCACCTGTGTGGCGGAGACATCGACGCCCGCGACGATGATGCACAGCCAGACGATCAGCGTGGCGAACAGCCAGTCGAGAAAACTCACCGTGACCAGGCCCGCCTGCCGCAGGCGGGACAATGCCGGCAGGCTGCCGAGCACACGACGATGGAGTCGGCCATCCCCGGTCAGCAGCACAAACAGCGGCAGGTAGACAGCCGCCACCAGCAAGGCACTGCTGCTGAACCAGGTATCGATGAGCGCACCCGACAACCACAGCGGCCAGGCCAGCGCGGAAAGACCCACCGGGATGGTCAGCATGACCAGAGCGGCCTGGCTTGCCGCCTGTCGCTGCGACAGCGCGTCGCGGCCGGCCAGCAGGTACCTCAGCCCGGAACCCGTCAGCCCGGCCAGACCCACCATATTGTTGAAGGTATTCGCTATCCAGGCGTCGTGGACCCAGGCACGCCAGTCCCGCCGGATACCCAGCGCGGGCGCGATCAGCAGATCGTAGGGCGTCATCGCCAGGATGGACAACAGCGCCAGCAACTGTATGCCCAACACCGGCCCGAGCGGTACCAGGCGCAGTGTATCGCGCACCCGCAGCAGATCGATGGCCGCCACCTGGTGCCAGCCGGCGGCGATAACCGCGGCGAGAAACAGCGCCGGGACAACGACACGCAGCCTGCGGAAACGAAGTGACGCGCGCTCGGCACCGCCCGATTCTGCTGCTTGCGCCGCCCGCTTCGCGC
>Ga0315540_10002645_pt1 | contig 10058 bp, 7 predicted proteins | sample SalMarSW160110MG_FD_203677 | JGI IMG/M metagenome (GOLD analysis project Ga0315540, IMG submission 203677) | Salt marsh sediment microbial communities from the Plum Island Ecosystem LTER, Massachusetts, United States - Salt Marsh Sediment SW1601-10 ... | reverse complement strand
TCAGACCACACATGCCCGCACTGCTCGGCCGGCCTGGCGCCGTCGGTCTTGCGACCCGGGGCGCGGCCATGGTCGCCGCCTGCAAGAGCTCGAGGTCCGCGTCGGTGCCAGCGGTCGGGGCGAGTCCGAAGGGGGGCCGCCGGGAGACCAACGATCGCGTTGACCCGGGGTCGCTCCCTATCAGCGCAGGACGACGATCGCCCTCCGCGCCGATGCGGTTCCCGCCTCGAGCCGCGCGTAGTACACACCCGGCGCCACCCGGGTGCCGCGGTCGTCGGCGCCGTCCCAGGCGACGCGATGGCGGCCCGCGAGGAACGCGCCGTCGGCCAGCGTCCGCACGCGGCGTCCCGAGGCGTCGAACACGACCAGGCGCACCGTGCCGTCGCGCGGCAGCTCGAACGCCAGGCTGGCGCGACCCACGAGGGGATTCGGAAAGGCCGGGCCGAGCCGGCCACGGGCCCCGCGACCGGGTCGTCCACCCCGAGGCTGGCGTTCACCGTCGTCTCGAACCGCGCCAATGCGAAGTTGTGGTCGCCGTCGTACTTCTGGTAGCCGGCGATCACGAAGTGGTTGGCGCCGTCGAAGCAGGCGCCCGACGCGGTCTCGTCGTTTCCCGGAAAGTTGATGAAGCGCGACAGGGTCACCGCTCCGGCCGGTGTGAGCTGGATCCAGCCCATGAGATCTCCGAGCGAGCCGGCCGCGAGGATCTGGCCGTCGCCGCGCACGTCGATCGAATAGACGGCCCCGTCGGTTCCGGCGCCCCAGTCGTAGACCGCCCGTCCGTAGGGCCAGCTGGTGCAGCCACGCGTCGTGCAGGCGGCCGGAACGCCGAGCGACGTGTATCTCGCGACCACGAACACGGTGTGGCCGCCGGTCTCGTGGGATCCGCCGGCGTAGAGGTAGCCGGTGGGCCCGACCGCGAGCGCGTTGAGGTAGTCGTTGCCTCCGACGTCGGTGCGTGTATGCCCCGACGTTCCGAAGCCGGTGTCCAGCGCCCCCGCCGGGGTGAAGCCGACGAGGGCGAAGTCGGCGTCCACGAATCCCCCCAGCACGATGCGCCCGTTTCCCTCGACGACCATGGACGACACCCACTGGCTCGAGACTCCGGGGAAGTCGAACGTCTGCTTGCCGTCGCCGTCGAACGTGTCGTCGAGGATGCCGTCGCTGGTGAAGCGGGCCACGCCGAAGACGAAGTGCGATCCGTTGAACACCGGCCCGGCGACCAGAATCCGGTCGTCGGAGGTCAGTGCGATGGCGACTCCGTAGTCCTGGCCGCCGAAGAAGTCCACGACGTTGTAGCCGAAGAAGCCGAAGGTGTCGTCGAGGGAGCCGTCGCTGTTGAAACGTGCGACCAGGAAGTTCACTCCGTTGCCCGTGCCCTCGTACCCGCCGACCACGATCTTGCCGTCGGACTGGACGAGAACGGCCCGGCCCACGTCGTCGTTGCTGAAGTCGAGCGAGACGCGGCCCCGGGTGCCGAACGTGCCGTCGAGCTGTCCGTCCGTCGTGAACCGCGCGAGGGCGAAGTCGCTCTCCGTGTAGCCGAGGTTGGACACGCTGCCCGCCACGACGAGCCGTCCATCGGACTGCCGGGCCAGCGCGTAGCCGGTCTCCTGCGAACCGGGTGGAAACCCGGGATCGTCGAAAGCCGCCGTCTGCAGGCCGGGTGACTGGACGTACGAATTCGGCCACCTCCGGTAGACGTCGCAGTCGGAACCGTTCGGAACGACGGCGAGCAGGCGGCCGTCGGGGTAGCGGGTCAGCGAGGGCCACTGAGACAGCCCGTTCGCACCGCCCAAGGGGTCCGACGGGCCCAACCCGGAGGAGCCGGTCAGGTTGAACGTGTTGTCGAACGAGCCGTCCGGGTTCAGCGCGTAGAGAACGGCGTTGCCGCCGGATCTCCCGATCATCAGGATCTTGCCGTCGCCGGCGACCGCCAGGTCGGTGATCTCATCCACGCCCGCGACCGTGAGCTTGCCGTCGGAATCGAGGCTGCCGTCCAGCGCGCCGTTCACGAGGTCGTACCTCCCCACGTGGTTGTCGCCGGCCACCAGGAGCTTCCCATCGGGCTGGATCACGACGGCGCGCGCATAGTCGAGATCGCCGAAGCCGGTCGTCAGCTTGCCGTCACCGTCGAAGGTGTTGTCCAGGGTCCCGTCGGCGTTGAGCCGCACGATCCCGAAGTCCGAGTCGAGGGTGATGATGCCTCCGAAGGTATTGCCGACGAGCACGATCCGGCCGTCGTCCTGCAGCACCGCGTCGAAGCAGCGGTCATCGCCGCCCAGGCCGATGGTCAGCTTTCCGTCCCCGCTGAAGGTCGGATCGAGGCTCCCGTCCGGGTTGAGGCGCGCGGCCGCGAAGTCCCAGTCGCCGCCCACGTACGAGTACCCGGCGAGCACGATCTTCCCCGAGGGCTCGATCAGGACCTTCTCGGCGATGTCCGTGTCGTTCGAGATCCCGAACCGGACGAAGCCGCCGGAGCCGAACGAGAGGTCCGGCGACCCGTTCGGCGTCAGCCGGAGCACCATGATGTCCGCGGGGCTCGTGTCGGCGTAGCCCGCCACGACGATCCTTCCGTCCGGCTGGATCGCGACGCTGCGTGCGACGGCCGCGTACTGCAGGTTGGAGAGGGTGGCGGCGCCGTCCTGGTCGAAGCTGGTGTCGAACGTGCCGTCCGGATTGAGCCGGACGACCCGCACCGCGATTCCCGCATAACCCGCGAGCACGATCTTGCCGTCGGGCTGAACCGCGTGCGCCGTCAGGTTGTGGTCGAGCAGCACGTGCCCGAAGGTGCCGAAGCGCGCGAAGTACGGGTCGAGGTCGCCCGGAAGGGCCCGGGCCGTCGCAGCCCACGCCACCGAGAAGGCCGCCAGCATGAACACCAGCAGGCGGTGGGCGCCGGGCCAGGAGGCCGCACTCGGGCGGCGGCCGACGGTCGTGGGGGCTGGGCAGCGCATGGGGCACCTCCGGAAGGTCAGCGGGCGTCGGGCCGTGATCGGCCGCTCTTCCCGCCCAACGGATGGGGGCCCCCGAACGAACAGGAAACAGCAACAAACTCGGTCCGCCTGCGGATTCGAGCCGTACCGCGCATTCGAGCCCCTGCCGCATCGAGGCGCGCTCGGCGCTCTGGCGCATGGACTTGCGGGCCTGCGGTGCCACCCTGAGCCCATGACCCGCCTGCGCCGCGCTCGCCAGCCGGCCGCGTCCCTGCTCCGCGCGATTCGCACCCTCGCCCTGCTCGTCGCGGCCTGTGGACTCGTGGAAGCCCGCCGACTTCGTGAAGCCGTCCGAGGTCGCGCGGCGCTTCGGGATCGATCCCGACTCGACCGGCCCGCGGCGATCGCCCAGACGCTCGACGCGACGTCGAATCTCGCCGCGCAGGACCGCATGAGACGGCTCGCTTCGTCCGAGCGACTCATCGTTCCCGGGCACGACCCGGCGGTCTTCGAGCGCTTCCCGCGGGTCGCACCCGGCGTCGTCCGCATCGAGTAGGCGTGGAGTCGTCCCGACGGGCTACGGGGTGCCCTGCGGAAGATTGACGTGGGCCCTCTCGCACGCGCCCCGGGTCCTCACGACCCGAATCCCGCGATGCTCTCCTCCAGTAGTCGGTTGAACTCCTCTGGCGCTTCCCACATCAGGACGTGCCCCACGTCCGGGATGATCCTCGCCTCGAACGACGGCACGTACTTGCGCATCGCCTCGACGTTCGTCGGCTCCTGGGCGGAGTTGATGGCGACCACGGGAACCCGCAGCGCCTGCAGCGCGCTCGCGCAGTCCTCGTTCATCCAGTGCATGGTGGCGTCCAGTGACGGCCGCCAGCCGGGTCGTGGCCCGCCTGCGAGCATGGCGAGCACGCGCTGGTACGAAGCGTCCACGTTCCGGCGGAAGAAGTACTGCGTCTTCTCGACGGTCGGATGAGTGACGACGTCCATCATGATGCTGTCACGGACCTGCACGACGGCGTCGGGGATCCTCTGGTCGGGATCCTTGATCGTGTCCACGAGGACGATCCCCGCGACGCGATCGGGCATGCGGCGGGCGGCCTCGACCACCACCGGCCCGCCCATCGAGAAGCCCACGAGCACGACCCTCTCCGCGCCGACCGCCTTCACGACCCGCTCGATGTCCTCTCCGAACGCAGCCGTGCTCCAGTCCGCGCGGCCGTCGCCGGACTCGCCGAAGCCGGGTAGGTCGAGCGCGATCACCTCGTGGTTCTGTGAGAAGTGGGCAACCTGCGCGTCCCAGATCGTGCGGTTGTTGCTCCAGCCGTGGACGAGGACGAGCGCCGGTTCACCTTCCCCCGTCGCGTCGAAGGCGATCTTCACGCCGTCCGCGGAGGTGGCAGTGGTGTCGTGGCGGGTCGCGGTGCAACCGGGAACGAGGACGAGGGCGGTGAAGAGCACACTGAACCGGAGTGTCGTCGTGAGGTTCATCACGAACTCCCGCGTTGGTGTGGGGTGGCGGGACTCTCGAGCGCGCGAAACGAGCAGCGGGGCGTCAGGTGCCGCCTCGTGCATCCCTCGGCGCCGCCGGGCACGCTTCGTTCGCAGAGCCTCTACAGCAGGCAGACCGACCGCGCCACTCCTATCCGCCATCCCCCGGTCCAGGCCGGAGAAGCAGCGTCCGAAATCGGGGTTGCGATCGCAGCAGGTCGAACTCGCGGTCCTTTCGCGGCCAGTCGAGCCACGGCAGGTCGCTGGGGCTCGTCGCGCGGGGCGGACCGAGAAAGCCGTCCGAGACCCTCGGCGAACGCGACCTCGCCGACGTCACTTCAGCCCGAGATCGCTCCCCTTCGGGGTTCCTGCCTCGATGCGGACTTCATTGAAGAGCGCGTGGACCGCCGGGCTCATCATCGGCGCTTCGATCGGCCACACCAGCGTCATCTCGGCGCGGCGCGGGGCGAACGGTTCCCGGTCGAGGAGCGGGTGGAGCTCGGAGGTCAGCCGGACGACTATCGGGGCGAAATCCCGGAAGGAGCGCTGCATGAGAAAGCGCACCGCGCGGTCGTGCTCTTCGACCCGCACCGCGACGCAAGCCGCGCCGACGATGAATTCGCCGCCTCCGGAAGGCCAGGCTCCGCGGTCCCAGGCCTTCAGGAAGGTCCTCGCGTCCTCGAAGCGTTCCTCTTTCAGCGCCACGGAGGCCTCGACCACCTGCATGGCGACACGATCCGCGCCGTCGGCCAGCGCGTCGCGGACGGCCTGCCTCGCCCCTTCGAGATCTCCCCGCAGGAGCGCCGCCGTGGCCCGTGTCAGATGGACACCCGTCACGTAGAACTCTTCGTCGGAAAGCAGCCGCGCACGGTCGGAGACCGTCACCGCCTCTTCCATCCGCCCGGTCATGGACAGCAGCCACGCCAGCCACCCGTGAGCGAACGGTTCCTGGGGATCCAGCTCCATCGCCCGCCGGATCAGCCGCTCGGTGGCGGCGACATTGCCCGCGCCGAACTCGTGCACCGCCAGGGTGATCAGGGTGGGCGTGTAGTTCGGGTTCGCCTCGGTCGCCTTGATCAGGGAGCGGCGAGCCGCTGCCGGGTCACCGGCGTATCTCAGGACGAGCCCCTCGGACTTGTATCCTTCGGCCAGCTTCGGGTTGAGCGTGATGGCGCGGCGGGCCGCCTCGAGGCCGCGCGTAGCGACCCCTTCCGTATCCTCGGTCAGCTCCCACTGCAGCGTCTGTCCACAGCAGTCAGCGATGCCCGCCCAGGCAAGCGCGTACTGAGGATCGACCGCGATCGCCTGCTCGAAGAGTGCAAGGGCCTCCCGGAAGCCCTCCGGCGAGTAGGTGCGGTAGCGCTCGCGGCCCTTCAGGTAGAGGTCGTAGGCCCGGACGTCCTTGGGCCGGTCCTGGACCAGTTGCCTTGCCTCCCCTGGAGAGAGCGCGACGCGAAGTGCGGCGGCGATGGAGGACGCGATCTCCTCCTGCACGGCGAAGACGTCCTCGAGCGTCCGGTCGTAGCGCTCGGCCCAGAGCTGGAACCCGTCGGCGGCGTTCACGAGCTGGACGGTGATCCGCACCCGGTCGCCGGCTCGCCGTACGCTGCCCTCGACGACGGCCCCCACACCGAGGTCCGCTCTCACCCGCGCCGGATCCACCGGGGTTCCCCGGTAGCGCGCCACGGCGTTGCGCGAGGCGACCCGCAATCCCTTGATCTTGGAGAGGTCGGTGAGGATGTCCTCCGTGATGCCCGAGCAGAAGTACTCGCTCTCGGAGTCCTTCGCCAGGTTCTCGAAGTACAGTACGGCGAGCGAAGGTACGTCGGGCGACGCGGGCGCCGCAGAGTGAGATCCCGACAGGTCGAGGCGGATCGCGTTCAGCTCGCGTCGCAGGTCGCCGATATCCCGCGGCCGCTCCTCCGCGTCCTTGGTGAGGCAGCGTCGCACGAGGTCGCGCAGCCGCTGCGGGGTGCCGCCCGGCAGGATGCTCCAGTCGGGCTCGCGCTCGATGATGCGCGCGATCACGTCGGAAGCCGTCGCGCCGCCGAAGGCCTGGTGCCCGGCGAGGCATTCGTAGAGCACGCAGCCGAACGCCCAGACGTCGGCGCGGCGGTCCACCGCCCGCCCACGCGCCTGCTCGGGGCTCATGTACGAGGCCGTGCCGAGGATGACTCCCTCGCCGGTCTCCGCTTGCACGGCTGTCGGCGACGACGACAGGTCGAGCGCGGACGAGCCCTGGGGGGCACCGCCCTTCGCGAGCCCGAAATCGAGCACCTTGACGGCACCGGAGGGCGTGAGCATGACGTTGCCGGGCTTGAGATCGCGGTGCACGATCCCGCCCTCGTGGGCCGCTTCGATGGCGGCCGCGATCTGCCCACCCACTTCGAGGGTCTCGCGAACGGGGAGCGGGCCGCGGGCGAGCCGCTGGGCGAGCGACACGCCCTCGACGAGCTCGAGGGCCAGGTACGAGCCACCGCCGGCGTCCTCGATACCGTAGATTCCGGCGATGTTCGGGTGGTTGAGCGAGGCGAGCAGCTGGGCCTCCCGCTCGAAGCGCGCCCGACGATCGGCCTCGTGGGCGAGGCTCTCGGGAAGCGCCTTGATGGCCGCGGTCCGGCCCAGGCGGGTGTCGCGAGCGCGGTACACCTCACCCATCCCACCGGCACCGAGGGGCTCGATCACCTCGTAATTGCCGATTCGAGTGCCGGTCGTGAGGGCCATGGTCGGAAAACCTACCGCAGGCCCCTCGGTCCAGAAAGCTCCGCCCGTCCGGCAGGCCGAGTCACTCGAGCCCGGGAAACGAGGCCCGACGGGCGGCTGCCGCTGACGGAGCTCATGGTCACGATGCCGGTCGGAAGCTCAGGACAGGCCCCCCCGGACGCTGCTCGCCTGCAGCGGCATCACGGCATCAGGTGCTGGCTGCCGCCGCGGGCCGGAACGCCTCCGCGTTCTCGCCGAACGACCACAGGTGCGGGGGCGCCACGCCGAGCGTCCGCAGGTAGGCGTAGAGCTGTCCGCGGTGGTGGACGTACTTGTCCGACATCAGCGTGAAGGAGACGAAGCCGGGGAAGCTCATGCCCCACGGCGTCGAGGTCATGCCCATGACGCGATCCTCGGGCAGCGAGCGCACGGCCTTGTCGGCCGCGTCCCAGCACTCGTGGCAGTAGCGCAGCAGGCCCGTCCTGGTCTGCAGCAGCGCCTGCCTGTTCATCGTGTGCCTCCGGGTCGGGATGGAGTCGGCCTCACTGGAGCGTTTCCATCCTGGGGAGCGCGATCCGATTCCGCCAGATCAATTGCGGTGCGAGCGCGGCTCGCAGCGTTCTCGCGATCGTTTCTCCCCCGTTCAGACGGTGATGACGATCTTCGAGCGCGCGTGGTCGGTTTCGAAGCGCCGCATCGCGGTCGGCAGCTCCTCGAGCGGATACATCGTCTCGATCTCCGGCACCATCCGGCCGCCCTCCAGGAGCTGTGCGAGCATGTCGGCGTGCTCCGGCCCCGGCACCTCCGAGGAAGGGTTCGACCAGTGAATGCGCCGGGCCTTCGCAGCCGCCGGGCCCCTGATCGACTGGTCGAGCATGAGCCGCATGTTCGTGAACCCGACAATCACCACCGTGCCTCCCGGCAGGACCGTCCGAAGCATGTCCCCAACGGCCCGGTTCCCCACGTTGTCGAGCAGCAGGTCACAGGACTCGCCCGTACGCGTGAAGTCGGTACGAGCATAATCGACGACCCGGTCCGCACCGAGCCGCCGCACCATCTCCACGTTCCGGGTGCTGCAGACACCCGTGACCCTGGCTCCGAACGCCTTCGCGATCTGGACGGCGAATGTGCCCACGCCGCCGGACGTGCCGTTGATGAGCACATTCTGGCCCGGCTTCAAGCCCCCCCGCTCGCGCAGTCCGATGAGCGCCGCGACAGCCGCCCCGGGCACGGCGGCCGCCTGCTCGACGGTAACGTTCCCGGGCTTGCGGGCGACGAACCCGTGCTCCGAGACGATCAGGTATTCCGCGAACGCGCCCAGGCTGAAACCGTCGGTGCCCCCGAATACCTCGTCGCCGGGTCGGAATCGCGTGACCCCGTCGCCCACCGCGTCCACGGTGCCGGCGTAGTCGTAACCCAGGATCGTGTTCTTCGGCCTGAGCAGCCCGTACTCGAGGCGGACGAGGACGGGCTTCCCACGCAGGAAGTGCCAGTCCACGGCGTTCACGGAGGAAGCTCTGACCCGGATCCGCAGCTGGTTCGGGCCAGGATCGGATGATTCGACCGCTTCGAGGCGAAGAACCTCGGGCCCGCCGTAGCGCCGACTGGTCATGGCCTTCATGCGTGCGCCCTCCCCGGCGATCAGGTCAGGGACGCATCCTCCACGACGCCGCTAGCGGATGCCCCTCCTGTTCGCCCGCCGGGGCATCGGGCCGCGCTTGCCCGCGAGGTTGAACGCCACCGCGGCGCGGATCAGGCGCTTGAAGGCGGCCTCGTCGAGCTCTTCGCCTTCGTGGAGGTCGATCGCGCGCCGGACCCTGCCCTCGAGGCTGGAGGTGAAGAGGCCCGCGGGATCCTCGAGCGACGCGCCCTTCGCGAACGTGAGCTTCACGGCGCTCTTGTAGGTCTCGCCGGTGCAGAGGATCCCGTCATGGGACCACACGGGAATGTTCCACTTCCACTCCTCGACGACCTCGGGGTCGGCGGCGTGGATGAGCGCGCGCATGCGTGCGAGCGTCTTCCCGCGCCAGTCCCTCAGCTCCTCGATCCTCGCGTTGATCCGTTCGGAGGCGGATTCCATCCCGGTCACTCCTCTTCGGCCGCATGAGGCCGAAGCACCAGCCTGCCGTAGGCGACGAACGCGCAGAGTGCGGCGACCACGAGCCAGTAGGCGACGGGACCGTAGTCCTTCGTCCCTGAGGCGATGTGGACCGTGGTGAACATCAGCATCTCGGCGCCGATGAGGATCGCCCCGATGGGCGCCGCGAAACCCAGCCGCTTCCGGATCATCGGGGCGACCAGCCCCAGAGCGCAGAGCAGTTCGACGACGCCGAGCGCCATCCAGAGCCCGTGGGGAATCGCGCTCAGGGAAGGCACGGTCTGCTCCGAGTTCATGTACTTCCAGAGGGCACCCGTCACGGTGTGCAGGGCAAGGAGGATCTGGAGAATCCACAAGAGGATGTTCACGATCTTTCGCCTCCCAACAAGCTCTGGCTCAACGCGGCGTCGGGGTCCCGGCCCCGGGCTCGAGAAACCCGTGACGAAGGGCGCTTCGACGGGGTCTAGACACCGAACTGCTTCGCGTATTCACCGACCAGTCGCTGCCAGCCGTCGAACTTCAAGGCCTCAGGGCCGACGATTCGCCCCATCGGCTGGCCCGCGAGGGACCGTTCGAGGACGTCGAAGCAGATGTGCCAGCCCGCGGCCCCCCACGTGATGAAACGTCGCTCGATGCTGTGCCAGAGGGTGAGGCGTGTGCCGCCGCTTCCCGACGGTTCCAGCTCCCATCGAAGCCCTTGCCCCGCCCAGCTGTACTCGAGCAGCCGTGGCTCTTCCGCCCGCTGCACCGTGGTCTCGGAGACCTGCGGCGTCGGCGCCCCGACGGTCGTGAGCTTCACCGACCCGACTGTCGCCAGGCTTCGA
>Ga0315540_10002644_pt1 | contig 10058 bp, 8 predicted proteins | sample SalMarSW160110MG_FD_203677 | JGI IMG/M metagenome (GOLD analysis project Ga0315540, IMG submission 203677) | Salt marsh sediment microbial communities from the Plum Island Ecosystem LTER, Massachusetts, United States - Salt Marsh Sediment SW1601-10 ... | reverse complement strand
ATCTTCGAGACCGCGGATCTTCGTCCGAGGCCAGGTCTGCGAGGCGCGAGGCTAACCGGCGGGCAAGCGCCCCTCGATACCCTCCGGCGTCTCGCGAACCTCGAGCAGGCCGTCGGCCGCAAGCGCGATCGCCGCCTCGCGGACGGACCGCGCGTCGTGCGTCCCGATCGGTTCGGCGTACCCAACCCACGAGCCATCCTCGGTGATGTCGCGGGCACGAGCGAGGATGCGGCCGCGCAGCCAGCGGTTGGTCGACGGAAACGGTGGCTCCGGGCGTCTCACCACATTTCGAGGAGCGCGGGCACGCGTGGAACGAGAGCGTTCAGCCGCATATCGACACCACGGCCTGGCCGGGCAATCGCCACAGCGCGGGTTCACCGGCCGGCACGGCCCGGCCCCGAGGTCCATCAGCGCGTGGGTCCAGTCCCCCGCCCTGGCCTCCGGCACGACCGCATCGGCGAGCGCCTGCATCTCGGACGGGGCGAGCGCGCCGCCGTCGCCGGCTGCCACCCGACCCAGGACGCGGCGCACGTTGGTGTCGACCGCACCCACGGCCCGCCCGAACGCGATCGCGGCGACCGCCCTGGCCGTGTACGTCCCGACTCCAGGCAGCGAGAGCAACCCGTGGACCGTGTCCGGCACCCGGCCGTCATGCCGTTCGACGATCACCCGCGCCGCTCGGTGGAGGCTGATCGCCCGGCGGTTGTAGCCGAGGCCGGCCCAGGCGCGGAGGACGTCGGCAACAGGAGCCGCTGCCAGAGCCTCGACGGTCGGGAACCGGGCCATCCAGGCGGTCCAGGCCTCGGCCGCTCTGGCTGCCTGCGTCTGCTGCGCCATCAGCTCCGAGACGAGGACCGCGTACGGATCCCGCGTGGCCCGGAACGCGAGCCGGCGGCCGGACCCGTCGTACCAGGCCAGGATCGCGTCGCGCAGCAGAAGCGGGACGGCGTCGCGCAGGGCGGGCGGGACGGCGTCGGAGGCGTCAGGCTCGGCGGTCATCTCCGTACGATAGGGGCGGAGAGAGCGAGGAGGCGGTCGATGACGATGCGGTTCGGAGCGACGTTCTGGGTCCAGCGGACGAGCTGGCCCGAGCTGCGCGAGGGCGTCCTGCGGGCCGAGGCGGCAGGCTTCGACGACCTGTGGATCGACGACCACCTCCTCTCGGACGAGGGTGACTGGCGCGATCCGAAGCTCGAGGGCTGGTCGACGCTGACGGCGATCGCCGCGGTCACGTCCCGACCGCGCCTTGGCCTGATGGTCGCCGCCAACACCATCCGCAACCCCGGGCTGACCGCCAAGCTCGCGACCACGCTCGATCACGTCTCGGGCGGTCGCGCGATCCTGGGCATCGGCGGTGGCTGGTTCGAGCGCGAGCACGAGGCGTTCGGGTTCGACTTCGGCGCCGGGTTCGGTGAGCGTCTCGACCGCCTGGGGGAGGCGGTCCCGCTCATCAGGCGCCTGCTCGACGGCGACACGGTCACCCACGACGGCCGCTTCTACCGCTTCCGCGACGCTGTGTGCGCCCCGCGACCGATCCAGCAACACCTCCCGATCCTGATCGGCGGCTCGGGCCCGAAGAAGACGTTGCCGCTGGTCGCGCGGTACGCGGACCTGTGGAACATGTACGGCACGCCCGAGCAGGTGGCGGCCGCCGATCATGTCCTTCGGACAGCCTGCGATGCGGTGGGGCGGGATCCATCGACGATCGAGCGCACGGTGAACCTCAACACGGTGATCCGGTCCGACCGGGCGTCGGCCGAGCGCGCGTGGGCCGGCTGGCGCGACTCGCACCTGCCACAGGAGGATGAGCGCGACCTCGAGGCTGGTGGCTCGCTCGACGACGTGGCCGCGACGCTCGCCGCCTATCGGGACGTCGGCTTCCGGCACCCGGTGCTCATCTTCCGGACCCCGTTCGATTTCGAGACGATGGATCGCCTGTCCGAGCTGCGGTCCGCACTCGAGGCGTGAGCGCCGTTTGACGTCCCGATAGGCGTCACAGGCATGTCGCCGCCGCACGAGCGCGTCCGGAACCGGGCGGAACGGGCGTTGGGTCAGGCGACGGCGGCGGGCTCCGCGGATGGGCCGACCAGCGCACTCGATCCCAGCCGATCTCGAACCTGCGCGGCGGCCGCGAGCCCCTGGGTGATGCAGTCGGGCAGGCCGACGCCACGGTACGAGGCGCCGGTGGCGACGACGGCCGGCCAGGCGGCGACCGCGGACTCGACGGCGGCGACCCGATCGAGGTGGCCGACCGTGTAGCGCGGCATCGCGCCCTGGTGCCGCGCGACCCGAACCAGCATGGGTTCGCCGGCGATCGCGAGGGTGCGCTGCGCGTCGGATCGGGCGGCGACGACGAGGTTCTCGTCGGACAGGGAGGTCCAGGCGCCCTCGTCGCGGACGAACATCCTGAGCAGGAGCGTGTCATCGGGCGCGCGGGCGGGCCACTTCTCCGAAGACCAGGTGCAGGCGGCGATCGCGCCACCCTCCGAGGGCGGGATGAGGTACCCGTGCCCGACGAGCTCGCGGTCGACGTCCCGGCGCTGGTAGGCAAGCGTGACCAGGATGCTCGTGCCGTGGGGAATGGCCCCCAGGGCCCGCGACGCGGCGGGCAGCTCGCCTTCGAGCAGCGTCGCGGCCGATGGCGCCGGGACCGCGAGGATGACCGCGTCGAACCGGCCGCTGGTGCCGTCCCCAAACCGTGCCTGGACACCGGATCCGGCCCGGGACAGCGACCGCACGCCGAGCCCGGTCCGCACCTCGACCCCCGCACCGGCCAGCGACTCAGCCAGCGCGTCGGTCAGCCCGTCCATGCCGCCGCGCAGCGAGACGAACACGCCCAGGGGCTTGCGCACGGGCTGCTCCGGCGTACCGGGTGCCGGCGGCGATGCCGCGGCTGAAGCCGCCCGGGCCTGGATCGCCCGTCGCATCGCGCGCCCGTCCGCGAGGCCCGCGAACAGCAGGCTGCGGTGGTCGCGCTCGGCGGTCCGCAGCTGGGGCACGACCGCATCGAGCGACAGTTCGTCGATCGGCGTGCCGTAGACGCCGCCGACCAGCGGTCCCGCAAGCCGGTCCACCAGCGCATCGCCGAGCCGTCGCCGGAGGAACGTCCCCACCGCCACGTCGTCGGACCCCAGCAGCCGGGGCCAGACGACGTCCCTGGCCATCCGCAGCTTCTCGGGCCACGAGAATAGCGGGGTCCGGGCAAACGGCATCGCCTTCGTCGGCAGCACCAGGCCCAGGCCCTCGGGCATCGGGATCAGCTCGCCCCGGTGGCGGATGTACACCTTGCGGGGATCCTGCGTACCGACCAGGTCGTCGCCCAGGCCCAGCTCACGGGCCAGGTTCACCGCGGCGGGTCGAGTGGCCAGGAACGAGTCCGGGCCGCGCTCGATGACCAGGCCGTCGACGCGCTCGGTCGACACCTTGCCACCGAGCCGGTCACCGGCCTCGACGACCATGACCGGGACCCCGTCCCGTGCCAGGGCGCGCGATGCCGCAAGCCCCGCGATGCCGCCGCCGACGACGAGGACGCCCACCGCGTGACCTCAGGCCGGGGTGGACGCGCCGGATCCGGCAGCGCTCGCCACGACCGGCATCCCGTACGCCGGCACGTTGCCGGTCGGGATGTACGGGCACAGCGGATCGGACTCCAGCGGATCGCCCGTCCAGACGTACGCCCGTGCCCGCGAGCCACCGCACACCCGAGCGAACTCGCACCGGCCGCAGCGGCCCTTGAAGCCCTCGGGGTTGCGAAGCCCGCGCATCACCTCGTGGTCGCGGTACAGGTCGACGATGCTCTCGGTCCGGACGTTGCCCAGCGGGATCGGCAGGAAGCCCGACGGATGGACGGTCCCCTCGTGGCTCACGAACACGATCCCATTGCCGTCGCGGATCCCGAACCCACGCCCGACCGGCGTCGCGGCGATGGCATCGGCGTCCATCCCGGCCGCCTCCATCTCGCGGATCGCGAGCCGCCGGTAGTGGGTGGCCTCGGTCGTCTTGACCTGGAACGGCGCCGTCTTGGACAGGCCGAGCAACCACTGGTTGAGCTTCTCGGACTCGACCGCGCTGATCTCGCGCAGGTCCGTGCCGCGGCCCACCGAGATCAGCATGAACAGCGCCCAGCGCAGGATGTCCATGCCCTTGAGCAGCTCGTACACGGCCGGCAGGTCGGCGAGGGTCTCGTCGGTGACCAGCGTGTTGACCTGGATGGGGAGCCCGGCGGCCCGGGCCCAGCGGGCCGCCTGGAGCGTCGTCTCGAACGTGCCCGGCACACCTCGGAAGCCGTCGTGGCGCTCCGCGTTCGAGCCGTCGAGACTCAATGAGATGTTCTGGATGCCCGCCTCACGCAGCGAGAACAGGGCGTCCTGGGTCAGCAGGCTGGTGGCGGCAGGCGCCAGCGAGCAGCCGATGCCGCGCTCGGTCGCGCCGCGGACGAGATCGTGGAGGTCGGGCCGGTTGAGCGGGTCGCCGCCCGTGAACACGACGTGGGGGTACGGCCGTCCGAACCGGGTGATCTCGTCGAGCAGCCGGTAGCCCTCGTCGGTGGTCAGCTCGAGCGGGTTGCGCTCGGAGATCGCGGATGCCCGGCAGTGGCGGCAGGCGAGCCCGCAGGCGAGGGTCGTCTCCCAGTACACGAGCATCGGGGCGCGCCCATAGACGTAGCCCTCCGCGCGCACGGCACCCACGCCGGTGATGCCGCCCGGGTGCCCCCCGGGGCGGCCCCCGGGATGGCCGGAGCCGGGGTGGCCGGGGGCGTTGCCGGTGATCGTGGTCATGTTCAGCCTCCTGCGGGTGCTGGGGCGGCCGCAGCGGGCGAGAGGGCCGCCTGCGCGACGTCCGCCAGCCCCGCGATGAACACGGGATCGGTGTTCATCGACCGGGCGCGCTCGAGACGGATCCCCACCTCCCGAGCGACGCCCTGCGCCTCGATATCGATGTCGTACAGAACCTCGAGATGATCGGCGACGAAGCCGACCGGCCGGATCACCAGCTCGGTCACGCCATCGGCGGCCAGACGCCGGATCTCGTCGAGGATGTCGGGTCCCAGCCATGGCTCGCCGGTCCGGCCGGCGCTCTGGAACGCGAACTCGTAGCGGTCCAGGCCCACGGCCTCGGCGACCAGCCGGGCGGTCGCCGCCAGCTCGTCGGGGTAGGGATCGCCCTGCGCGAGAACACGGGCCGGCAGGCTGTGGGCGGTGAACATCACCCGCACCGGGGCGGGATCGGGGAACTGCGCGACGGCTTCCCTGGTCGTCGTCGCGAGCGCCTCGATGAACCGGGGCTGGTCGTGCCAGGAGGCCACGTGCTCCGCGGTGGGCGCCTCGTCCCCAAGCGCTGTCAGCGCCTCATCCACCGCGCGTCGGTAGCCGGCGGCATTGGACGACGCCTGCGGCGCCAGCGCGATCGCCGCGAACCGTCCCACGCCGTCGGCGGCCATGCCCCGCACGATGTCGCCGATCCTGGGCTCGATGTGCCGCATCCCGGCGTACACGGGCAGCGGCGCCCCGCGGGACGCGAGCTCGGCCGCGACGGCCGCCCGCTGCGCCTCGACGATCTGCGACAGCGGCGAGCCGCCGCCGATCGCCCGGTAGCGACCGATCAGCTCCTCGAGCAGCTCCGGGGTCGGCGGGTGACCGCGGCGGATGTCGGTGTAGTAGGCCTCGACCTGGTCGAGCCGGTCGGGGCTGCCGTAGGCCATCAGCAGGACGGCATCGCGGGTCATCGGGAAGCTCCCTGTTCGTGGACGAGATCGACGAGACGGGCGAGGTGCTCGGGGTTGGTTGCGGGCAGCACCCCGTGCCCCAGGTTGAACACGTGGCCGGGACGGCCGTGGTTCTGGCCGATGATCCAGCGGGTCGCCTCCTCGACCCCCTCCCAGGGTCCGAGCAGGAGGGCGGGATCGAGGTTGCCCTGGACGGCCCGCTCGCCGACGATCCGGCGCCCGTCGGCGAGCGAGATGCGCCAGTCGAGCCCGATCACGTCCCCGCCGGCCGATGCCTGGATGCCCAGGATCCCGGCCGTGCCGACCCCGAAGTGGATGGTTGGCACGTCGAGCCTCGAGACGCCATGGAACAGGCGGCGCATCCACGGCAGCATCCGTCGCCCGTAGTCGAGCGGGCTCAGGACACCCACCCACGAGTCGAACAGCTGGAGGGCCTGGGCACCGGCGTCGACCTGGGCCGTGAGATAGCGGATGGTGCTCTCGGTGAGCACATGGAGCAGGGCCGCCCATGCCTCGGGCTGCGCGTGCATGAACCGCTTGGTCTGGGCGAAGTCGCGCGACGGTCCGCCCTCCACCAGGTAGCAGGCGAGGGTGAACGGGGCGCCCGCGAAGCCGATCAGCGGGACGGGAGATTCGGCACGGATCAGCCGGATGGCGTCCATGATCGGGGCGGCGGCATACTCGGGCTCCGCCGCGCGAAGCGCCGCGACGTCGGCCATCGAGCGCACCGGATGCTCCATCACGGGTCCGACGCCCTCGCGAATGTCGAACGCGACTCCCAGCGCGGCCAGCGGGGTCGTGATGTCGGCGAACAGGATCGCTGCATCGACGCCCAGCCGGCGCACGGGCTGCAGCGTCACCTCGGCGCACAGCGCGGGGTCGCGGGTGATCTCCAGCAGTGTCGCGCGCTGGCGGATCGCCCGGTACTCGGGCAGGGCTCGGCCGGCCTGGCGCATGAACCACACCGGGGTGGTGTCGACCGGCAGGCTGCGGGCGGCGCGCAGGAACCGAGCCCCGGGCTCGGCGGTGGTCGGACCCTTGTCCGCGGAAGCGGTGACCGTCGCCGTGGGGGTGCTCATGCCGCCATCGCCGTTCGGACCGCGGTCAGCGTGTCCGCAACCTCGGTCGCACCGTGGGCCGCCGAGATGAACCAGGCCTCGAACTGGGATGGCGCGAGCAGCACGCCCGCGTCCAGCATCGCGCCGAAGAACTGCGCGTACGCGTCGCGATCGGCCGTGAGCGCCTCGGCCGCGTCGCGCGGCTCGCCCGACCGGAAGAACACGGTGAGCAGCGACCCCACCCGGGTGATCGCAACCTCGCGACCCGCCTCGGCAGCCGCGGCCCGCAGCCCGGTCTCCAGGCCGGACGCCGTCCGCTCCAGGCCCTGGTAGGTGTCGGGTGTCAGCAGGTCGAGGGTCGCCACGCCCGCGGCCATCACCAGCGGGTGACCGGACAGCGTGCCGGCCTGGTAGACGCCGCCCTCGGGAGCGATCCGGGCCATCAGGTCGGCGCGTCCGCCGTAGGCGCCGATGGGCATCCCGCCGCCGATGATCTTGCCCAGGGTGGTGAGGTCGGGCGCGATGCCGAAGCGCTCCTGCGCTCCCCCGCGGGCCACCCGGAACCCCGTGATGACCTCGTCGAAGATGAGCAGCGCGCCGTTGGCGGTCGTCTGCTCCCGCAGCGCCTCGAGGAAGCCCGGCGCCGGCGGGATCACGCCCACGTTGGCGGCCACGGGCTCAACGATGATCGCGGCGATCCGGTCGGGATGCGCGGCGAACGCTGCCGCCACCGCGTCGGCGTCGTTGTACGGGAGGACGACAGTGTCGCCGGCCGTGGCTGCGGTGACCCCTGCCGAGCCCGGCATCGACAGCGTTGCGAGCCCGGAGCCCGCCTCGACCAGCAGGCTGTCGCCGTGGCCGTGGTAGCCGCCTGCGAACTTGACGATCAGGTCCCGGCCGGTGGCGCCGCGGGCGAGGCGGATGGCACTCATCACGGCCTCGGTCCCGGACGACACGAAGCGCATCCGCTCCATCGAGGGCATCGCCGCCCGGATCCGCTCGCCGAGATCGATCTCGAGGGGACCGGTCGCTCCGAGCGCGAACCCGTTGAGGGCGGCAGCGCGCACGGCTTCGACCACCTCCGGCCGGCCGTGTCCCAGGATCGCCGGACCCCAGCTGCCGATGTAGTCGAGATACCAGCGGCCGTCGACGTCGCGGACCCGCGGCCCCATGCCGCGGTCGAGGATCAGCGGCGGCCGGCCGACCGAGCGGAAGGCGCGGACCGGGCTGTTGACGCCACCCGGGAACAGCGACGCGGCTCGCTCCCGGAGATCCGCCTGCAGGGTGCTCGTTGCGGGACTGGTCATCTCAGGCCTCCCGGGCCCAGGTCGCGAGATCGGCCGCGGCATACGTGATCACGAACCCGGCGCCTGCCCGCAGGATCGAGGTGACGCTCTCGGTCAGGACGCGCCGGCGGTCCAGCCAGCCGCGCTCGGCGGCAGCCTCGAGCGCGGCGAACTCCCCGCTGACCTGGTAGGCACCGATCGGGACGTCGAACCGGGCCCGGGCCGCGGCCAGGATGTCGAGCGACGGCATCGCCGGCTTGACCAGCAGCATGTCGGCGCCCTCGTCGAGGTCGACCTGCATCTCGCGCATCGACTCGCGCGCGTTGGCCGGGTCCATCTGGTAGCCGCGCCGGTCGCCGAAGGCGGGCGCGGATCCGGCGGCGTCGCGGAACGGGCCGTAGAAGGCGGAAGCGGTCTTGGCGGCGTAGGCGAGGATCGCGGTGTCGTGCGCCCCGGCGGCATCGAGCCCGGCCCGGATCGCAGCCACCTGGCCGTCCTGCATCCCGCTGGGGGCGACGATGTCGGCGCCCGCCTCCGCCTGTGAGGCCGCCGTGCGCGCGTACAGCTCGATGGTCGCGTCGTTGTCGACCCGGCCGTCGGCCATCAGCGGGCCGCAGTGGCCGTGGTCGGTGTACTCGCACAGGCACGTGTCTGCGATGAGCACGAGATCGAGGTCCGCATCGCGCAGCCGGCGCAGCGTCTCCTGGACGATGCCGTCGGCGATCCAGCCACCGGTGCCGACCGCGTCCTTCTCGGCCGGCAGGCCGAACAGGATCAACCCGCCGACACCGAGCGCCGCCAGCTTCCGCGCGTCCTGAACCGCCTCGTCGGGCGTCACCCGATCAACGCCCGGCATCGAGCCGACGGGCTCGCGACCCTCGCGGCCCGGATACACGAACAGGGGCGCGACGAGCTGACGCGGATGGATCCTCGTCTCGCGGACGAAGGCCCGCAGGGCCTCGGTTCGCCGGGTGCGCCGCAGCCGGTGAGCGGGCGGCGGAAGGTTCGGCTCGAGCTCGAGGGCGCGAGGCTGGTCGGTGACGAGGCTCATCGGGATCCTCCGGGTGACGCCGGCACGGCGCTCGCCGGCGATTCGGGTTGCGGGGAGACGCCGGGCAGGCCCAGCGCGGCGGCAGTGAACGCGGCGATGGCGGGAGCCTGCGGCCCTGATGCGATGAGCACGGTGGCGAAGCCCAGCGAGGACGCGACGCCGGCGGTCGGCTCCCCGATCGCGATGACCGGGGTGGCCAGCAGGGCATCCCGGGTCGCATCGTCGGCGGCAAGCGCGATCAGCCCGCGGGCGGTCGAGCCGCTGGTCAGCACGACGGCATCGAGCGGGCCGTCGTCGAGGGCGGTGGCGAACAGGGCGCGGGAGCTCTCCGGCCCCTCACGGGTCTGGTACGCGACGACCTCGGTCACGGTCCCTCCGCGGGCCCGCAGCACAACGGGCAGCCCCGCGTCCGCGATATCGGCCCGAGGCAGCAGGATCCGGGCACCCGCCTCGATCGGCAGCTCGCGACCCAGGCTCGCCCCGGACGCCCCGGACGGCTGGAACGTGTCCGCGACCCCAGCGTCGGCGAGCGCTTCCGCGGTCGAGGCCCCAACGGCGGCCCAGCGCCTGTCGGCGGGGTCGATGCCCGTGCGACGCACGGACGCGATCGCGGCATCGGCCGCGGTGACGCTGGTGACGACGATCCAGTCACGGGGCCCGGTCGCACCGAAGGCGGCATCGATGGGCTCGGGCGCAGCCGGAACGGTCTCGATCGCCGGGACGTGGACGGTGGCAACGCCCTCCACGTGCAGGGCATCGATGAGCGCCCCGGCGCGGCCGGCCGGCCGCGCGACGAGCACGCGCGGACGCTGTCGAAGATCGACGATCCGCGTCGCCAGGCGCTCCGCGAGCGCCCGGTGCTCCCCCGCGGCGACTGCACCGCGGACCCACGCCACCGATGACGGAGCCAGGGCAGCTCCGGGACCGCGCGCCCATGC
>Ga0315540_10002643_pt1 | contig 10059 bp, 6 predicted proteins | sample SalMarSW160110MG_FD_203677 | JGI IMG/M metagenome (GOLD analysis project Ga0315540, IMG submission 203677) | Salt marsh sediment microbial communities from the Plum Island Ecosystem LTER, Massachusetts, United States - Salt Marsh Sediment SW1601-10 ... | reverse complement strand
TGGCCCGCGGTCGCGCGGTCGTAGTACTTCCGCGCGAGGTAGTACGTGTTGTAGTACGCGCACGACGCGGCGGCCGCGCCGAGCGCGCCCAGCAGGACGGCCGTCCGGAGAATCTTCGATGGGGTCAGAGCGCCTCCTGCAGGCTCGTGACGTCGAGCGGCCCGCGGTTCAGCGCCTCGATGCCCGATACGGCGGCGATCGCGCCGGCCACGGTCGTGATGACCGGGATGCCCAGCGCCACCGCGCGCTCGCGAATCGCCTTTTCGTCGTATTCCGTCTGCCGCCCGAGCGGCGTGTTGAGCACCAGCTGGATCTCCCCGTTCTCCATGAGGTCCACGACGTGGGGACGCCCCTCGCGGACCTTGAACACCTCGCGGCACGGGATGCCGTTGCGGGCGAGGAACCGGGACGTGCCGCGGGTCGCCACCAGTCCATACCCCAGTTCGACCAGTTTCTTCGCCATGAATGTCACGGCGCGCTTGTCGTCGTCGCGCACGCTCAGGAACACGGTCCCCCCGGTCGGCAGGGGCTCCCCGGAGCCCAGGTGCGCCTTGGCCAGCGCCCGGCCGAAGTCGAGGTCGCGGCCCATGACCTCGCCCGTGGACTTCATCTCGGGGCCGAGCAGGGCGTCCTCGCCCGGGAACCGGCTGAACGGTAGCACCGGTTTCTTGACGCTGACCATGCTGACTTCGGGCTCCGGCGGGCGGATGTCCGACAGGCGCTCCCCGGTCATGACCCGGGCCGCGAGCCGTGCCAGCGGGATCCCGACCGCCTTCGAGACGAACGGCACCGTGCGCGACGCGCGCGGGTTGGCCTCGAGCACGTAGACCTGGTCGTGCCGCACCGCGTACTGGACGTTCAGCAGGCCGCGCACCCCGAGCGCGCGGGCGAGCACCGATGTGAGGCGCCGCACTTCGTGCACCGTGTGGTCGCCGAGCGTGAACGGCGGGATGACGCAGGTCGAGTCCCCGGAGTGGACCCCCGCCTCCTCGATGTGCTCCATGACCGCTCCCACGAGCACCGTCTCGCCGTCCGCGACCGCGTCCACGTCGATCTCGAGTGCGCCCTCGAGGAACTTGTCGAGCAGCACCGGCTCCTCTTCGGAGATTAGCGCCTCGCGAACGAGCCAGTCCTCGAGGTCGTCGCGGTCGTACACGACGCGCATGCCGCGCCCGCCGAGCACGTACGACGGCCGCACGAGCACCGGGAAGCCGAGCGCCTCGGCGTGCTCGAGCGCCTCCGTGCGCGAGCGCGCGATCCGGCTCTCGGGCTGGCGCAGGCCCAGCTCCTCGATCAGCGCGCGGAACCGCGAGCGGTTCTCGGCCAGGTCGAGCCCGTCGAACGGCGTCCCCAGCAGCGGCACGCCGGCGTCGTGCAGAAACCTCGCGAGCCTGAGCGGCGTCTGGCCGCCGAGCTGGACGATGACGCCGATCGGCTGCTCGGCGTCCACGACGTTGAGCACGTCCTCGGTCGTGAGCGGCTCGAAGTACAGCCGCGTCGAGACGTCGTAGTCGGTGCTCACGGTCTCGGGGTTCGAGTTCAGCATGAGCACTTCGTACCCGCGCGACTTGAGCTCGAGTGCCGCCTGCACGCAGCAGTAGTCGAACTCGAGTCCCTGGCCGATGCGATTGGGGCCCGAGCCCAGGATGAGCACACGCGGGCGCTCGGGCGCCGGCAGCTCGCTCTCCTCCTCGTAGGTCGAGTAGAAGTACGGCGTCTCGGCCTCGAACTCGGCGCCGCAGGTGTCCACGGCCTTCGTCACCGGCACGATACCGGCCGCGATCCGGCGCGCGCGCACCTCCGGCTCGGGGAGCTCGAGGTGGAAGGCGAGCTGGCGGTCCGAGAACCCGAGCCGCTTCGCCTCGCGCACCCGCGCGTCGTCCCAGCCCGTGTCGGCGAGGACGCGGTCGAGGTCGGTGATGCGCTGCATCTGGGTGAGGAACCATGGGTCGATGCCGGTCAGGCGCGAGAGCGCCGACGGCGTCTCGCCCGCGGCCAGGGCGCGGAACAGGTCGCGCAGGCGGTCGGGGTGCGGCTCGCGCATCGTGAGCTGCAGCTCCTCGAGCTGGTCGGGCTCCGCCGCCCCCGGCAGCAGGTCGCCGGCGCCCGTCTCGAGCGCGCGCCACCCCTTGAGCAGCGCCTCGGGGAACGTGCGCCCGATCGCCATGACCTCGCCGACCGACTTCATCTTCGTGCCGAGCCGGCGATCGGTCGCGCGGAACTTCTCGAACGCCCAGCGCGGGATCTTGACGACGCAGTAGTCGAGCGAGGGCTCGAAGCAGGCGGGCGTCTTCTTCGTGATGTCGTTGGGGATCTCGTCGAGCGTGAGCCCGGCCGCGAGCAGCGCCGAGATCTTCGCGATCGGGAAGCCGGTCGCCTTGCTCGCGAGCGCCGAGCTGCGGGAGACGCGCGGGTTCATCTCGATCACGCGCATGTCGCCCGTGTCGGGGTGGACCGAGAACTGGATGTTGCAGCCGCCCGCCTCGATCTTGATCTCGCGGATGATCCGCAGGGCCGCGTCGCGCATCGTCTGGTAGCAGCGGTCCGACAGTGTCTGCGCCGGGGCCACCGTGATCGAGTCGCCGGTGTGCACGCCCATCGGGTCGAAGTTCTCGATCGAGCAGATGATCACGACGTTGTCCGCGCCGTCGCGCATGACCTCGAGCTCGAACTCCTTCCAGCCCAGCAGGCACTCCTCGATCAGGATGCTGCCGTTCGGGCTGGCGGCGATGCCGATGCGGGCCGACTCGCGCAGCGTGCGCCGGTCCATCACGAGCCCCGAACCCTGCCCGCCGAGCGTGTACGAGGAGCGGATGACGAGCGGGTAGCCCAGCTGCTCGCCGAGCGCGACGGCGTCCGCGACCGAGGTCGCGTAGCCGCTCCTCGGGAGCTGCATGCCGCAGCGCTGCATGGCCTGCTTGAACAGGTCGCGGTCCTCGGCGGTCTGGATCGCCGACAGCGACGCGCCGATCAGCTGGACCCCGTGCTTCTCGAGGATGCCGCGATGCGAGAGCTCGACGGCCAGGTTGAGCGCCGTCTGCCCGCCGAGCGTCGGCAGCAGCGAGTCGGGCTTCTCCTTCTCGATGATGCGCTCGGCGATCTCGGGCAGCAGCGGCTCGACGTACGTGCGGTCCGCGAACTCCGGGTCCGTCATGATCGTCGCCGGGTTCGAGTTCAGCAGCACGACCTCGATCCCGAGCGAGCGCAGCGAGCGGCATCCCTGCGTGCCCGAGTAGTCGAACTCGCACGCCTGCCCGATCACGATCGGCCCGGCGCCGAGCACGAGCACCTTCTTCACGTCCGGACGCCTCGGCATCAGCGCATTCCTCCCGCCGGCACGGGCACGACCTTGCGGCCGCGGCGGCGCTCGACTGCCCCGGCGAACGCCCGGAACCAGGGACGCGAGTCGTGCGGGCCCGGGGCGGCCTCGGGGTGGTACTGCACGCTGAAGACGGGCAGGCCGCGGTGGACCATGCCCTCGAGCGTCCGGTCGTTGCCACTGAAGTGGGTCAGCTCGAACTCGCCCTCGGGCAGCGTGGCCGCGTCCACCAGGAAGCCGTGGTTCTGGCTCGTGACCTCCACGACGCCGGAGCGCCGGTCGATCACGGGGTGGTTCGCGCCGCGGTGTCCGAACTTGAGCTTGCTCGTCGTCGCGCCGAACGCGAGCCCGAGCAGCTGGTGGCCGAGGCAGATGCCCAGCGTCGGGAGCTTCTGGGATACCTCGCGCGAGGCGGCGACGGCGAAGTCGAGCGGCTCGGGATCGCCGGGGCCGTTCGAGAGCAGCACGCCGTCGGGGTCCATCGCCAGCACGTCCGCCGCGGGGGTGCGCGCCGGCACGACGCGCACGCGGAAGCCCTCGGCGCGCAGCCGCCGGAGGATGTTCCACTTCACGCCGAAGTCGAACGCCACGCAGAGCGGCTTGTCGCGGTCCGGGGCGGGCTCGCGCCCGGAGGGCCCGCTCTCGCTCCACCAGTACGGCTCGTCGCACGTCACGACGTCGGCGAGCGCGAGGCCCTGCATCGGCGGGCTGCGGCGGGCCTTGTCCACGAGCGCGTCGGCGTCCGTGGAGACCGTCGAGAGGCAGCCGCGCATCGTGCCGCGATCGCGCAGGTGGCGCGTCAGCGCGCGCGTGTCGATGCCGGTGATGCCGGGCACGTCGCGCGCGGCGAGAAGGTCGTGGAGCGTGCCGGTGGAGCGCCAGTTGCTCGGGACTTCGCAGAGGTCGCGGACGACCATGCCCTGGGCGCGCAGCTTCTCGCTCTCCCAGTCCTCGTCGTTGACGCCGTAGTTGCCGATCAGCGGGTAGGTGAAGGTCAGGATCTGCCCGCAGTAGGACGGATCCGACATCACCTCCTGGTAGCCGGTCATGGCCGTGTTGAACACGACCTCGCCGGTGGCCTCGGAGGCGGCGCCGAAGGCCTCGCCCCGGAAGACCCGTCCGTCCTCGAGCGCGAGCACGGCCGGCGGGCGCCGGCTCACTTCGCGGCCTCGGCGGCCGGCAGCACCATCTGGTGCTCGAACTCGACGTCGGGCGCGAGGTGCGTGAAGCGCCCCCCCATCATCGTCGCGAGCACGCGGCCGCGCACCCGCCATCCCGCGAACGGCGTGCTGCGGCCCTTCGAGTAGAAGAGCTTCGGGTCCACGGTCCACTCCGAGGCGGGGTCGAACAGCGCGAGGTCGGCGACCGAGCCGGGCTCGAGGTCCACCTCGGGAAGGTCGAAGAGCCGCCGCGGAGCGTCCGTCCACAGCTCGATCGCCCGCCGGAGCGTCAGGTGGCCAGGCTCGACGAGGAACGTGATCGTGAGCGCGAGCGCGGTCTCGAGCCCGACGATGCCGAACGGGGCCTCGGAGAACGGCAGGTTCTTCTCGTCGCGCGTGTGCGGCGCATGGTCCGTGACGAGGCAGTCGATCGTGCCGTCCTGGATCGCCTCGATGCAGGCGCGCACGTCGTCGGCAGTGCGCAACGGCGGGTTCATCTTCGCGCTCGTGTCGTAGTCCCCCACGGCCTCGTCGGTGAGGATCCAGTAGTGCGGGCAGGTCTCGCCGGTCACCGGCAGCCCGCGCCGCTTCGCGTCGCGCAGCGCGTCGAACGACTGCGCCGTGGAGAGGTGCGCGAGGTGGACGCGCGCCCCGGTCAGCTCGGCCAGGTCCACGTCGCGGCGGCACATGACGCTCTCGGCAGCGCCGGGCAGCCCGCGCAGCCCGAGCCGCGTGGCCGTGAAGCCTTCGTTCATCACGCCGTCGCCGCGCAACTCCGGGTCCTCCTCGTGGCAGACGATCGGGAGCCCCGTCGGCCTGGCGTACTCGAGCGCGCGCCGCATCATCGCGGCGCTCGCGACCGGGTGGCCGTCGTCCGAGAACGCGACCGCGCCGGCCTTCGCCATGGCCATGAGCGGCGCGAGTTGCTCGCCCTTCTGGCCCACGGTGACGGCCGCGATGGGGTGGACGCGCGCGTGCGCGGCGTTGCCCGTGCGGTGGCGCACCCACTCGACCCACGCCGGCGAGTCCACGACCGGGACCGTGTTCGGCATGCACGCCACGGCCGTGAAGCCGCCCGCGGCCGCCGCGCGCGTGCCCGTGTCAATCGTCTCCCTGGCCGACTGCCCCGGCTCGCGCAGGTGGACGTGCAGGTCCACGAGCCCGGGCGCGAGCACCGCGCCGTTCGCGTCGAGCACGCGTGCGTGCTCGTGGCCGCGCCGCGGGATGGGCACGACGACGCCGTCCTCGACCGCGATCGTCACGGTCTCGCCGGTCTTCCAGTGCCGCGCGTCCTTGAAGAGCGTCAGCGTGCTCACGCCAGCTCCTCGTTCCACGCGGCCCAGCAGCGCTTGAGCACCGCGCAGCGCACCGCCACCCCGTTCGCGACCTGCTGGAGGATCACGTTGCGGCCGTAGTCCGAGATCGTCGAGTCCACCTCGACGCCGTGGTTGACCGGCCCGGGGTGCATGACGACCGCATCCTCCTTCATCAGCTCGACGCGGGCCATGTCCACGCCCCAGACGCGGGCGTACTCGACGAGCGAGGGCAGCAGGCCCTTCTCCATGCGCTCCTTCTGGATACGCAGCGCCATCACGCCGTCGGCGTCCACCATCGCCTCCTCGATCGTCCCGGCGAGCGTGCAGCCGAGTGACTCGACGTCGGCGGGCATCAGCGTGCCGGGCCCGCACACCGTGACCTCCGCGCCGAGCGTGTTGAGCCCGGCGATGGCCGAGCGTGCGACGCGCGAATGCGCGATGTCTCCGACGATCGCGAGGCGGCGGCCCTCGAAGCGCCCGTGCCAGGCGTCGCGCAGAGTCAGCAGGTCGAGCAGGCCCTGCGTCGGGTGCTCGTGCATGCCGTCGCCGGCGTTCACGATGCCCGTGCGCGGCAGGTGCCGCGCGAGGTAGGCCGGCGAGCCGGACTGCGAGTGGCGGATGACGACGAGTTGCGCGCCCATCGCCTCGAAGACCTTCATCGTGTCGAGCAGCGTCTCGCCCTTGTTCAGGGACGAGGACGAGGCGCTGAACGTGAGCACGTTCGCGCCGAGCCGGCGCGCCGCGACCTCGAACGACGTGCGGGTGCGGGTCGAGTCCTCGATGAACGTCAGCATCACCGAGCAGCCGGCCAGGTCGTCGCGGTTCGGCTCGCCGCGGCGCAGCCAGTCGCGCTCGGCGGCGCCGTCCGCGAGAAGCGCCTCGAGCGTGTCCCGCGACATCCCCTCGAGACCGAGGAGATGGCGCGCCCGCGAGGCGAGCGGCGGGTGAGAAAAAATCCCCGCGCCCTGGGGCGCCGGGATGGGCAGGGACGTCGTCGACATGGTCATCCGGTTCTCCCTTCGGGACCTCACGGGGCCCCTTTAAAGGTGGAGGAGTTCTGGCACGGACCGCGGGGGACTCTAGAGGAAGGGGAAGCCCGGTTCAAGCCCGCGAACGCGCTCGCAGGCGGGCTTTGCATGCCCTAGAATTCCCGTCCGACCTGCATGCGCCCGCACCTCGCGATCCTGCTCCTCGCCGCGCTCTCGGCTCCCCCGGCCTTCGCCGGGGTGGTCGTGGTGGACCCGTCCATGCAGTCCGTCACGACCTCGCGGCTCAAGGTCACCTTCGACTCCGACCGGCCCGAGGTGGTGCGCAACCTCCTGTGGAAGGACTGGAACCCGACCCGCGACCTGGCCGGGGAGAACGGCGTCGTGAGCGAGTTCTGGGGGCAGAGCTTCCGCGGCGTCGCGGGGACCGGCTTCATCGTGAACAGCGCGATCGAATCGCATACCTGGGAGGTGCTCGATTCGTCGGCCGCGAGCGCGAGGATCCGCATCTCGAGCCTCAGCGCCGGCCAGCCCTCCGTGACGACGACCTACCTCTTCGTCGCCGACCAGCCCTGGTACGTCGTCGAGCGCACGGTCCACTTCGGCGAGGCCCCGGACACCGCCTCGTGCCAGCTCTACGCGCCGCGCGTCAACTTCGTGGCCTCGTACCATGCGCTCCGCTGGCGTGACGTCTCGGGCGCCTGCGTGCAGCGCGGCTACTGCGCCGGCGGCTGCACGGACCCGAGTTGGGACGGGCGCTGGGTGGAGCACATCAGCATCACGAACACGGACTCCTTCGCGGTCGCGCAGATCTACCCTGACTCGACGCCCCCCGGCACGATCCTCGTGCGTGGCTCGGGGCCCGAATCCTATGCCGGCTGGGTCTCGCCGCTCGTCCCCGCGGGGCTCAAGGACGGCGACCTCACGACGCGCATGATGGTCGCGTTCACGACCGCGCCGGCCGACACGAATGCGCTTGATTCGCTCTGGACGGTGTTCAACGGCCGCGGCGCCTGGACGCTCGGCGCGCCCCCGCCGGAGCCGCGGGGCCCGCGGATCGCGCTCGCCGCCTCGCCCAACCCGGCGGCGGGCCCGACGCGCTTCTCCTGGACGCTGCCCGGGCGCGGCCGCGCGCGGCTCGAGGTGCTCGACCTCGCCGGGCGCCGGGTCGTGACGCCGCTCGATTCGGAGCGCGGCCCGGGCGCCGGCGGTCTCGTGTGGGACGGCCGCGGCGACGACGGCCGGCGCGTGCCGCCCGGGATCTACCTCGCGCGGCTCGTCACGCCGCGGGCGGTGGCGACGGCGCGAATCGTGCGCCTGCGATGAGCGCGGAGGCGCGCCGCTAGAGCAGCACGCCGCGCAGGACGATGCTCGCCACCGTGAAGTAGATGACGATGCCCGTCACGTCCACGAGCGTGGCAACAAACGGCGCGGAGGCGCTCGCGGGGTCGAGCCCCGTGCGCTTGAGCAGGAACGGCAGCATCGAGCCCACGATCGTGCCGAAGGTCACGACACCGACGACGCTCACGGCCACCGTCCCCGCCACGAGCAGGTAATGCTCGCCGTACGAGTGCAGCACGAGCTGCCAGATGACGACGCGCAGGAAGCCGATCACGGCGAGGATCGCGCCCATCACGAGGCCCTGGCTCAGCTCGCGGTGGATGACGCGCCACCAGTCGCCGAGCGTCACCTCGCCCAGCGCCATGGCGCGGATGACCAGCGTCGAGGCCTGCGAGCCCGAGTTGCCACCGCTCGAGATGATGAGCGGGATGAAGAGCGACAGGACGACCGCCTTGGCGATCTCGTCCTCGAAGCGTCCCATCGCCGCTGCGGTCAGCGATTCGCCGATGAATAGCACCGCGAGCCAGATGACGCGCTTCTGGATCATCTCGCGGAAGCCCACCTCGAGGTACGGCGCGTCGAGGGCCTCGGTACCGCCGATCTTCTGGATGTCCTCGGTGGCCTCTTCCTGGATCACGTCGACGATGTCGTCCACCGTGACGATGCCCTTCATGTGCCCGGCCTCGTCCACGACGGGGATGACCTGCAGGTCGTGCTGCTGGAACAGCCGGCCCAGCTCCTCCTGGTCCATCTCCTCGCGGGCCGTGAACAGTTCGGTGAGCATCAGCTCGCGGACGGTCCTGCCCGGGGTCGCCGTGAACAGCTCGCGCAGGCCCACGACGCCGACCAGCCTCTGGTCGGCCTCCAGCACGTAGACGTAGTTGACGTGCTCGAGCTTGTCGCGCCCCTGCCGGCGCAGGTAGGCGATCGCCTCGTCCACCGTGGCGTCCGGGCGCACGCGCGCGTAGCGCGTGTTCATCAGGCCGCCGGCGTCGTCCTCGGCGTAGGCCATCAGCGCCGTGACCTCGGCCCGGGTCTGTTCGTCGAGGAGCGCCATCAGCTCGTCCCGCTCGCCCTGCTCCTCGCACTCCTGGAGCACGTCCGCGGCGTCGTCGGGCGGCAGCAGCCGCATCCAGGAGCGGCGCTGCGTCACGGGCATGAGCGAGATGAGCTCGTGCTCCTCGCGGGCCGTCAGGTCGAGGAAGAAGTCCTCCGCCTCGGCGCGGGGCAGGTCGAAGAACGCCTCGAGTCGGTCCTCGGGGGCGAGGATGCGCCAGGTCTCCTGGAGGTCGTCGACCGCGAGACCGGCTTCGCTGACGTCTTCCCTGCGCAACGAGTTCACGGGGGCGCTCCGGGCGAAGGGCGGGGCCTCGCCGACCGTGCGGCCGATTCACGGAAGGGCCGGGTCCCGCCACGATGCGGATGGAAGTCGAGCCAAGCTACCCGCTCGCCCGCGGGGGAGTCCACAGGTTTGAGCGCGGGGTCGCGGTGCTAAGCTCCCCGCGTCTTCCGCCGATCCGGAGCCCAAATGCTGCGCCGCTCGCTCCTCGCCCTCGCCCTCGCCGTCTTCCTCTCGCCGTCCTCCGCGCACGCGCAGTGGAAAGCCGGCGGCGTCACGCTGCCCCTTACGCCCCTCGACGACTGGGAGGCGCTCTGCTCCGACGGACAGGGAGGCGCCTACTTCCTGTCCATTCCCCTGTACGGGCAGTACCCCCGGCAGCCGATCGCGCAGCACGTCCTCGCCGACGGACGGCTGGACCCGCTCGACGGCACGACCGGCCAGCAGGTCGTGATCGCGCCGTACGGGGTCGGCCAATTCAACGCCGTCGCCGACGGCTTCACCGGCGTGCTCGTCACCTACCAGCGGTGCGCGCCCCAGCGGCCCCACACGGCGTGCTACGAGACCGGACAGAACCGCCTCGCGCGCTGGCAGTCCG
>Ga0315540_10002641_pt1 | contig 10064 bp, 8 predicted proteins | sample SalMarSW160110MG_FD_203677 | JGI IMG/M metagenome (GOLD analysis project Ga0315540, IMG submission 203677) | Salt marsh sediment microbial communities from the Plum Island Ecosystem LTER, Massachusetts, United States - Salt Marsh Sediment SW1601-10 ... | reverse complement strand
TTCACCTCTTCGCCGTTCAGCATCCGGTTCGACAACATCTTCACAGACGTGTAAAAGCCCTCCCTGCGATGGGCCATAAAATCAGAGCACCAGAACTGTTTGTTGCCGTTAAACGCCGGCGCATTCTGCCGCTGCTGCAATCGCGCGGAAAAGGCCCTCAATTCCTTTTGCCGTGGCGTTGGCAATGCAGCCAGCATGTCAACAACTCCTGGCAAGCTTTCACCCGGGCTTGCCACAGTATGCAGGCTCCCCGCCGAATAGGCAGGCGCAACCACCTTTCCCTTCCGCGTCATCTCCCGCCCCACCGTGCTGTAGTCGATGATGTCACCCCGCACCAGCCATTGCTCGCCGTCGAGCAGATAGGAACTCAGGATCGCCATCCTGTCCGCAGGAATTTGGAAACCCGTTCCCCAGGCGAAGGCAACGAAGCGCCCAACATCGATGGCGTAAGCCAGACCGTATCCGCCGCTATAGAGCTGGGCGCCGTGCTGGTGGAATGAGTAATCCTGCTGAATTCCCTCTTCCGCAGGGCTCACGATCCTGATTTCCTGGTACATCCGGCGGTAGCCTTCTGCTACCGTGCCGGCGTTTTCTTCCAGGCAGCCGCGCACGATCTCAATCGCCACACCCCAGGTCAGGTTCGCGCCCGTCCACGGACCCTTTTGCCAGTCACTGCGCTTCATGATCTCGACCACTTTTGATAGCTGCTCGCGGGAAAGCTGCTGTTGCATCAAGAAGGCAATCTCCCCTGCCAGCCGGGGCACGCCGATCTGGTTCCACCACCAGTTCGGGTTCTGATAATCATGGAGGGTCCAATACTTCAGCGCGCGCAGGACCTTTGCGTCGAGCCCTTGATCCGGGTGTCCGGCCTTGCGATCAAAGGCCGCGGCCATGGCCATCACCCGCGTTCGGTCCAGATGGGCGGCCGCGCTCCAGTTGGACCGGGTCTCGCTCTCGTAATCGACGTCGGACCAGCCCCCATTGGGTCCGAGCTTTTCCGCATACTGCTTGCCAAATTCCTTCAGCTTCCGGATCTGGTTGGCACCCCTGGGCAGCACGGACGCAACATAACGCTCACGAATCAGCGCAAAAGCCGACGGCGATCCATCACCTGTAGATGCCAAAACGTACGGCGGTGCCAGCAAGGTGGCGGATGCAGCCAGGCCGGTCTTTAGCATATCTCGGCGGGAATATCCCACTTTCATTTCTCCTTCATTCCGCAGGCGCTGGATTTCGCGCTCCATCAATCACGGGATCGTGGCGGCGGCCTCCGCGCGGCACTCGCAGACTCCATTTCACGGCACTCTAGTGCCTGGAAAGCACGGTCGGCGGCTTCCACGCGCCGGCGGCCAAGCCATCGCCAGCGCAAGGAAAATAGAAACACAAGGGTCGTCCCTATGAGGGGTGAATTCCTTTTAGGATTCCGTCCTCGGTGACCATCCGGCGCCCCCGCTGCCGGTGCGAGAGTACCACCGCAGTATTGACCTATCAACGGAAATTCCCAAACGGGGTTGGCGCTGCGAAGTGCCCGCGATCGGGTTCATCGCCATTCAGTTCCCCAGGATCCGAAAATTGAGGACACGGGTTCCACGCTGCCTTGCCGTAACCGGCCTTCAGTGGACGCGGCTGCTCTGAATTCCCTTTCACCCCTCCTGGGGATTTATACCGCCGATGGCAAGCAGCCAGGACCGGAAGTGTTCCGTAATTCTGTGGTGAATGAATCAGGAAACCGTCCGACCTGAAGATTGGTATCTCAACAGGGCGCATTGAGACAAGTTGCAAAGAGATGCACTCTATGTGCAAACCTTTGTCGCTAAATGCGCAAACCTCCGCAGCATGGCATCAGAGATTACCGTAGTCCATAGGGACTGTGCCCGATCCTCTACCGGGCCAATCGTTCTAAACATTGGTGGAATCGCCCAATTGAACATTCCCAATGCATACCTTACTTTAGAAAGGTCAGATGGTGTCAGGGGTGGCTGCGAACCTGTTCGATAGAGGAAATTGAGTTACAGGTTCTGGTCTGGCGGGGAGATTGCTTCAAGCTTACTGAAAGAACTGCGGAGATGGTTTTCTACACAAGAAGCACACCGGCCACACATCCACGGCACTTCAGCAGGCATGGAGAGACCAGGCTCTGACCGCGCTTTGTGAATAGGATGCTGCAATTTTGCTCCTGTCACCTGAAAACACCAGACCAGCGGGCAATTGTCGTCCGTGATGGTCGGGAACGTATAAGGAGGGGTTCATGAAGAGGTTCCTCACAAGATCATGGCACGAGACGGAAGGAGCTGACTCGGCTGAATATGCTTTGATGTTCATCCTGGTAAGCGTGGCAGTGATTGCGGTCCTTCAAATCATGGGAGCCACCCTGAAACACAGCTATGCGAATGCCTCCTCAACTGTGGCCAGTGTATCAGGACAGGCACCGGCAGGAACGTCTGGGTCAGGCGGCCAGCCGGCCTCGGGTGGTGGGTCCGGTTCAGGCAGCGGATCTGGCTCTGCTGGTGAACCCGCTTCGGGTGGTGGAAGCGGCAGTGGCGGCGGAAGCAGTAGTGGCGGCGGAAGCGGCAACGGTGGAGGAAGTGGCAACGGCGGCGGACATGGACACGGAAACGGCGGTGGACATGGACACGGAAACGGCGGTGGACATGGACACGGAAACGGCGGAGGCGGATACGGTGGCGGTGGCGGTGGCGGTAATGGCTCGGGCATCGGTGATGGCCATTTCGGCGATGGGCATGGCCACCTCGGCGGAAGGCGCTAACAAAGCAAAGGATCTCCTCCGTAGACAGGACGAGCTTTGTTTGGGTATACCCTTGGCCGCCAAGTACGGTTGGCAGGGCTTGGTCTTACGCCGGTATCTGGCTGCCGCCCGCTGACAAAGCGGCTTAAAGAAACAGGCTGGTTCGCAAGATTTCAGTAACGCGCAACGCGCCAGCAGCAGGGAAGTTCTCACGAACAGGAGGTTTCAAAGCACCTACTCTGGGAATAAAGGACGCGTAAAATGGAGCTTCACGGCAGAAAGGTTTTCGATATCCTGGAAAAACCGCTGAGCTTGGCCACGAAATTTATTTTCAGCCTGACTGAAACGAAGGTTCTTGGATCGCGCGGCGGGTCCCCTGATGCCCACTACAAACCGTCTCCATCAACCCATTCACCGATAACTTCAAATCCTCTGATTCCTGCATGTATTTTGCTGCTTCTTGGGTACCTCGTCGTATCATTGTCCCCAATCCGGGTCTGGCTGACTGAGACGGATAACCTCCCCACCTTGGCGAGTATCTTTTCGTTTTCGAGCAACGGAAAAGCGCCTTCCCTGCCCCAGGCGGGTGAAGACGTCAGCGTGTGGGCGAAAAAGCAATCCGGCTTTTATTACTGCCAGGGCGGCACTCTGTTCGGCGACAAGCCGGGGGAAATAATGACGCAGTCCAATGCGCTGACGTCGGGCTACCGTCCCGTCGGCGGCAGCTACTGTGCAAACAGCCAGGCAGTCGTTGCCTCCGCAAATGCCGGGGAATCGTCCGTTCTGGTTGCAGAAAACCAGCCGGAAACCCCGGTTCCGAGCGAGGACGTGAGGGTCTGGGGGTTAAAGCAGCTTGGCTTTTATTACTGCCGGGGCGATGCCTTGTTCGGCGTGAATCCCGGGCGGTTGATGACGCAAGCCGACGCTCTGGCCGACGGGCTGCAACCTTCCTACCACGCCTGCTCCGGCAGCAATGCGAATCTGGCGTCCACAGGAGATTTATCCCCCGGGACCAAACAGTCATCCGGCCCCGCAAATGCCCCTCCACATTCCACGGACCCGTCAACTCTCATTTCAGAGAAACCGGCGAAAACATCGCAGGCGGGCGCCCGCGTCACAGTGTGGGTCAAGAAGGAGTTTGGATTTTATTACTGCCGCACTGATGTCCTGTTCGGCAACAGGCCGGGACAGCTGATGTCGCAGGCTAACGCTCTCACGGCAGGCTATCAGCCTTCTGACGGCCACTGCTCTGACGGAAAACAAACCCAGGCCACCGCCGAAAGATTGTCGCCACGCGTGTTCCCCGGCAAAAATTAGCCTCGGAGACAAAGCGAACCTCTCATTAGTATGGGCCACCTGCAGCCCCGCGGCTTCCACCTGAGTTCCTTCCTTTCATCATCTTCGCCAGAATTTCGCCTTTCAACCGCTGAATTTCACCTTTTTCTCTTCAGCCTACCTCCACCGCACGCCTGCTGAAACTCTAAGTAATTCTTTAGTTAACTGTAACTTAACCGTAAGCGCTAGCAGCATTGCCCACACTGTAGCCGATGGTTGTAGCACCAATGGCCGATTGCCGGGAAAGTTATTTCAAGGTTCAATTTACACCCGAGGGGAGAAAACCATGGTCGGAACAAACGGTGCATTAGCCATTATTCCAAGCGATTCTTTCCACTGGCGGCCCCGAGTCCAGTTCATAGAATCCTTCCGAACGCGCGCCTCAGCGATTGATTATGCCTTCCAGTACGGATACACCCTGATCGTGGAGCGCAACGAGGGCAGCTTTGCGTTGTTCGACGTGATGTTGGACCCGGACGGGTCATGCACGGCCGACCTCAACCTCGAATTACTCAAAACAGAAGAAGTTCTGGTAGAACCTTTCACCGGGGGCTGGACAGCCCTCACGATCCGGACGGTCTGGGAGTTCTTCAGGCGGTTTGCAGCCGCCGTTCGAAGCCTCTGCGTCACGGAGATCGTCCCGCGCCTTCGCCAGGCCTTCAGCAGGCGCCGTCGAGCAGCTTTTGAGCGCGCCATTCGTCTTGCGTGGAGAAGGATAACCCGGCCCTCCAGCTTTGGCGTCCACCGCCATTCCTGGCGCTCATCCATTTCCGACATCTGCAGAACAAGGGTCAATTCTCTTTCCACCGCCCGCATTCACGCCAGGCGGATGGCCGCCCGTGCCACTGCCTTCTACCACCGGGAAATCATTCCGTTCTGCCGGTCTGCCGCCAGCCGTTGCTGGTGGTCGAACCCTGCAGTGGCTTTGCGCCGCGGCTGGCACAGGAACTCGCAGGGCAGCGTCTCCGACATCACCAGACGCCTTGCCGCGGAAGCTTCAGTCCTGTACGCCCGCGACGTCATGCCGCGGCTGCGCTACGCCCTCAGCCGTCGCTGCCAGGCCGATATTCACTTCGCCTGCCGCCGCACCTGGAGCATCGCGGTTCTGAAGACCCTTCGTCTGGCCGAACAGTTTGCCACCACCGTTGGAGCCTTCCACGTCCGGCATGTAGCGCCGCGCTTGCGCCAGGCCGCCGCCCACTACCAGCAGGCGGATTTCGAAGGCACGCTTCGCCGGAGCATCGGAGCGGTTACGCCCCCACAGCATTCCAACTTTTCTCAGCTTGGCTGATTGCCACAGGATATCAACGATTCACAGGCCGGCACTTTGCGCGGTCAGATGCCGGCATACCACGCGTATCCAGCTTCCGGCTCAGCGGAACCCAGGCCCTTGCCGAATTGTTTGATGTTATCGGTCAGGGTCAGGCGGGTGATGTACTTGAGGCTCTTGTAGCCGAGTTGCCGGGGCACGCGCATGCGAAGCGGTCCGCCATACGGCACGGAAAGCTCGCCGCCATTTATTCCATCCGCCACGATGGTTTGAGGGTGCAACGCATCGGCCATGTCGATGCTCTCCCACCAGTCCGGTTGGATCGAACGGTAGACAACATACCGGACCTGGGGGTGCGCACCCACGCGGTCCAGGATATAGGGGAGTGGCACGCCGCTCCATTCGGCGATATAGGACCAACCCTCTTCACAAGCGATCAAGGTGATCTGGCTACTGTGGGGAAGACTTCTCAGATCCGCAAGCGAGAACGATGCCGGCCGGGCGCCTGAAGCGCAAATGGTCTGCAACCGCGCTCACGAGCGCCTTCGGTGAGAGGTCGGACCGGTAGGGAAACAGGTTCCGCCGGAAATGCCCTTTAAAGAAGCCGAAGGCCAGGTAGAGCCGCCCGGTCAGGACGGCAAGCCAGGCGGCTTCAAAATGGAGATAGCGGCTCCAGCCGTTCTGGTCGGGCAGCACGTAGCCATACCCGGTCGGGACCATGTTTCTGGAGGCTGGAATCGGCAGAGAGAATAGAGGAGCGGTATTGACGTTACCGGTCTCACCCCAGTAAAAACGCGGGTGAGAGATGAGAATTTCCACTCCACTGACCAGCAGGGCAAAAAAGGCCAGGGCCGTCAGCCAGTGCGTGACGCGAACCAGGGCAGGATGCCGCGGACGAAGCGTTTCCATCATCGGCGCGATTGTACCACTGGTCAGCCCGCCACGCACCACACAAAGCCGGGCGGCGAACCCGCGATCCCGCCTGTTCATCCCTGGCAGCGTTACCTTCCGGAGCAGCCGGCGCTGCCGATGCGGCCCCGCAGACGCGCCTTATCTGTTGGCGTGGCGCCGCTTCCGGCCGCCTCCAATGCTGTCCGTAGGCGCTGGCCGATGGTTGTAGTACCAATGGCCGATTGCCAGATAAAGCAGTTGCTGGTTCACTAGTTATCGGGAGGACGCTATGGGGAAGTCAAACAATACCTTAGCACTGGTTACCAGTTCTGAATTCAAGTGGACCGCCGAGATTCAGTACATGGAAAGCCTCGCAAACCGCGATGAAGCCATCCGCTATGCCAGCCAGCACGGCTGCAATCTGATCGTAAAGTACGAAAAGCGGAACGGCCCGCAGTTCGACGTGATGCTCGACCCGGAATCGCGCTGGACGTCAGAAGCCGGGCCCGGGCAATCCGGAACGGTCACAGCTGTGGAGAAATCCAAATCCGGCGGGAGGAGGACACGCGGCTTCCTGGGCATGTTCGGACTCGCCAGGTGGATTGAGGGTGCCGCAGCAGGCGCTTCACGGCATTAAGACGCCGCACCCTCCGCTATTCGCCAGCCGGTGGCCGCCGAGTGGCCCGCCCTTCCGGTTGTGAGCCCCGCGGCTTTTTGGCATGGGTGCCGTCTCAACCCACAGCTGGGGCGAAGTTGCTTCTGAACGGTTCATCTTTCCTTTCAAGTTTGGGTGCCGCGAAAAGCGCACCGAGCAGCGCGGATCTCCTGTTGTGAGGTCCGCGCTTTTTTTGAAGCGGCGGTGTCAACGGTTTCTCGCGCCCAGGAATCGGCCCCGCCACCGGCTCATCTCTCAGAGGCCCTCAGTTATTCGCCTTCAATGGGCGGCCTTTTGCCTTCCGCTTTCTGCCTTCTTTGTTCCTCGAAACCGCCCCCTGCCACCCTCCATTATGTTATGGTGGTGCGTCGGCGCGAGCTTTGACGGCCGCGCAACGCATCTTCCCGGGACCATGGCACCATGCCGAAATCAGCAAAACGGATTCCCACCGGCGCTTCTGGCAGATCGATCTTGATGATGGCGGTGTGTGTTTTCCTTCTGGCCGCCGCTACGCGGGCGCAGAAACCGCCCGACACCATTTATTACAACGGCGTCATCGTCACCCTGTGGACGGCCCATCCGGTGACGGAGGCCGTGGCTATTCGCGGGAACCGATTCACCCGCGTCGGCTCCAACCAGGCCGTACTTCGCACGGCGGGTCCCGCCACGGTCAAGGTCGATTTGCACGGGCGGTGCGTGCTGCCCGGCCTCATTGACAGCCACTGCCATCCCATTGAGGCAGCGCTTGGCGAGCGCGACAGCCAGGTGCCGCCGCTGCACTCGATTGCGGATATTCAGGCCTACATCCGGCGTCGGGACGCTATGCTGCCGGCCCGGCAGATCATCCTGGTCCCGCACGTTTTCGTAACCCGCCTTAAGGAACGCCGTTATCCCACCCGCGGGGAACTGGATGCGGCCGCGGCAGGCCGGCCGGTCATTGTGGACAACGGCTACGCTTCAGTGCTGAATTCAGCGGCGCTCAAAGAACTGGGCATCTCCGCCGGCACCCCCCAGCCCACGGACGGAAAAATCATCAAGGACGCGCAAGGCAGGCCCACCGGACTCGTTCTGGGCGCTCCAAGGCTTCTGGCCCCGCTCCGGGCCGACCCGCCCGCCACCTTCCAGGACCGTCTCTGGGCGCTCCGAGCCATGCTGCATCATTACAACAAGGTGGGCATCACCAGCATCATTGACCGTGCCGAGGGGTCGGCGGGTTTTCGCGCCTACCAGGCCCTCCATCGCCAGTCAAAGCTCACCGCCCGCTGTTATGTCACCTACGTGATCGGCGCGCAGGGCACGACGGCACAGGTGCGCGACTCGATCCTGCGGATTCCTTTTGTGACCGGATGGGGAGACAACTGGTATCGCGTCGGGACATTGAAAACCTTCGCGGACGGTGGCATCTGCATGGGAACCGCCTACCTGAGAAAACCTTACGGACCCAACACAGAACTTTATGGTTACCACGATCCGAACTATCGCGGGGTGCTTCGCGTTCCGGAAGCGAACCTCGTCGCCATGGCGAAGACGGCGGACGAACTTGGCTGGCAAATGACCGCGCACACCACGGGCGGTGGCGCAACCGATCTTCTTCTTCAGGCCTATCAGGCAGCCAACCGCGAGAAGTCCATCCGTGATCTCCGCTTTACGGTGACCCACGGAAACTTCCCCGACCCTCACGCCATCCAGATGGCCAAAGACCTGGGAGTCGCATTCGATTGCCAGCCGGCGTGGCTCTACCTCGACGGACCGGCCATCAGAAATGTTTTTGGCCCCGCCCGCATGGCAAACTTTATTCCGCTGGCCTCGCTCTTTCGCGCCGGAGTCGTGGTGGCGGGCGGCTCCGACCACATGATCGGGTTTGACCCCAATACCTCAACCAACCCCTATAATCCCTTCCTCGGCATGTGGATCGCCATCACCCGCAAGACGGTGGATGGAACCGTCATCAACCCCGCCCAGCGCCTCAGCCGCCGGCAGGCGCTCCGGATGTACACGCTCAACGGCGCATGGCTCTCTTTTGACGAGAAAAAGAAGGGCTCCATTGAACCCGGCAAACTGGCTGATTTGGTTGTCATTAACAGGGATTATCTTTCCTGCCCGGTGGATGAGATCAAGGACATCCAGGCTCTTCGCACCGTGGTCGGCGGCAGGGTTGTTTTCGACCGTCTGCACTGACCGCTGCCGGCCTGTTGCCATCCTTCCCACATTTTATTCAAACCAATGGGTTTTGGCGTGCCCCGCACTGCTTCAGCCGGCCTGTCGCAACGTGCCTGCCCCTGCCGGACACAGGGCTCACGGCAGCCACCAGCTGATGGTAGTAGTACCAAAGTCCGATTGTTCATCTTAGCAGTTACTGGTTCAATAGTTGCGGGAGGGACACATGGGCAACTCAAACAATACCATCACCATTCTTCAAAGTTCGCGTTTTAAGTGGCCATTCCAGGTTCAGTACATCGAAAGCCTGGAGACCCGGGACGAAGCCATCCTGTATGCCGGCCGCCACGGCTGCAACCTCATCGTCCAGTACAGCCGGCGCACGGGCCCGCAGTTTGATGTGCTGCAGGATCCTGAACAGGTTTGCACGTCCGTTGCTGACAGCGAGGTCATCCAAATAGCACAGGACGAATTGATGCAGCGCCACTCCAGCGGACGGAGCCGGTCCGCGCTCTCAGGCATCGCCAATCTCATCAGGCGCTTTTCCGCTGCGTCCAAGCGCCCCCCATCAAATGGTTGACGGTTAGCAGACAGCGCGTATCTCCTGGTTTTAAGGCCCGCGGTTTCTTTGTTGCGGCGGCCTTCATCCTTTCGCTTTCCCCCTTCTGACCCCTGCTTTCCATTTTCGCCGTCAGACCTCAGCTCTCAGCGCGCCCGGATACCGGCAGCCGCACGGCCAGCGGGGCCTCTCCAGGCAAGAGGTCCTGGCAAAAAAGTCCTTCAGAAAATCACAAAGGCCTGCGTTCAGTTGGTCCATACGTCCCGGACCTTAGTCCTAAAATCGTGACTTGGGCTGCCAGGCAGTGGTGAGGCTGCTGGGGGTGAAGCCGGGGGACATTTCGCCCTTGGTGGCGTAGCGGTAGAGCGCGGCGAGGAAGATGCCGTGCGTCGATGCGCTGACGATGGCGAGAAAGATAAAGTAGATGACCATGGTGCAGGCGCCGAGCGTG
>Ga0315540_10002640_pt1 | contig 10065 bp, 8 predicted proteins | sample SalMarSW160110MG_FD_203677 | JGI IMG/M metagenome (GOLD analysis project Ga0315540, IMG submission 203677) | Salt marsh sediment microbial communities from the Plum Island Ecosystem LTER, Massachusetts, United States - Salt Marsh Sediment SW1601-10 ... | reverse complement strand
GTGCGAGGTGCCGATCGGGGTGCCCGGCTTGCGAAATGATCCGGCCGAATGTGGGTATTAGCGCATTTTCCGGCGAAGTGGACGCCGGTTCGTCGCTGAAAATACGACCACTCAAAAAGAAATAGAGCGAATTCCGATTCCGTCAGAACGGAATTCGCTCTAAGGCCAACGAACAAATCAAGCAGCGGCCGCGCCATTATCCCCGGAACATGTCGCGGGGGTCGAAGGTGACCTCAACGTCGCGCCACACCTGGTATTTCGACAGCGGCAGGTGGTAGGGCTGGCAGCGGCGGATGGCGCGCATGGCGCTTTCGGCGGCAATGCGGAAGATTGGATGGCTGCCGCGATTCATCAGCATCGGGTCGGCCGAGAGCTTGCCATCCTGGCGCAGCTGCAGCCGCACCTTGACGATCAGTTCCTTGGCGTCGACCGCGCCCGCGGGCGGATTCCAGCACGCCTGGATCTGCGCGCGCAGGGCGTCGATCTCGGTCTGCGTCAAGGCTGCCGAGCGGCCGGTCGGCAGGCCGAGCGACGCCGTGTTATTCAGCGTTGCACCCACCGCCGCCTGGCGCTGCGGCTTGCGCTTGTCGAGCAGGGCGGCGATGCGGTTGGGATCGAAGACCTGCTGCTTGCGCTTTTCTTCCTCGCGCTTCTTGGCCTCTGCCTTGCGTTTCTCTTCCCTTCGCTTTTTCTCTTCCGCCTTGCGCTTCTTTTCTTCCTTTTTCAGCGCTTCGGCGATGGGATCGGGCTCCGGTTTCGGCTCAGCTTTCGCCTTCTCCGGTGGCTTGGGCGGCGGCGGCTTCACCTCGGGAATCGGAACCGGCATCGCGGAGGCGGTCTTGATCTCCTGCTTCTCGGTGACTTTGGGCGTCACCTCGTCGACCGGCTTCGCCTTATCGATCTTCTCCACCAGCGGCTTCGGCGAGACGACCTTGGGCGCGGTCTTCACGCCGGCGGTGATCTTGGTGAAATCGGCATCGGAGATGATGTCGACGGGCAGCGATTCGACCTGTCCGGCCTCCAGCGGATTGATGCTGAAGGTCACCACGCTCCACAGCAATATTGCGGCGTGCAGCGAGGCCGAAACGATGAGGGCGACCCGCTCGTTCACGATCCCTGCTCCACTTCCGTCACCAGCGCGACCCGGTGGAATCCTGCCGACGAAATGCGCCCCATCACCTTCATGACGGTGCCGTAGTCGACCCTGCGGTCGCCGCGCACGAAAATGCGCTCCTCGAATCCGCCGCGGGTCTCGGTTACCGCCTTGAGCTTGGGAACCAGATCCTCGACCGCGATCTCGCTGTTCTGCAGGAAAACCTTGCCATCGGTATCGACCGATACCGTCAGCGGCTCCTTGTTCTGTTCGAGGCTCTTTGCCTGTGTCTTCGGCAGGTCGAGCGGCACGCCGACCGTCAGCAGCGGCGCCGACACCATGAAAATGATAAGGAGGACCAGCATCACGTCGACCATCGGCGTGACGTTGATCTCACTCATGATTGGCTTGCGGCGATGGCGGCGCTTCCCCGAGCCACCCGCCCCAGCCAGCATCATCCCCATGCCGGCAGTCCCCGTGCTTCTGTTCGCGTCCGCTGGTTGTTCCCGCGTGCGCTTCTAAGCTTTTGACCCTGCGCCTGTTTTTTCGGCGCTTAGGCCCGTTCATCGATCTGGCGCGAGAGGATCGCGGAAAACTCGTCGGCAAATCCTTCCAATCGCGTCGTCTGTTTGCTCACCTCCGAGGCGAACTTATTGTAGAAAATGGTCGCCGGTATGGCAGCGACCAGCCCGATTGCGGTCGCGAACAGCGCCTCGGCAATGCCCGGCGCAACCACTGCGAGTGACGTGTTCTTTGACGCGGCGATCGACTGGAAGCTCGACATGATGCCCCAGACGGTTCCGAACAGGCCGACGAAGGGGCTGGCGGAGCCGACGGTCGCGAGCACCAGCAGGCGGCGGTCCAGCCGCTCCACTTCGCGCTGGATGGTCACGTCCATCACCTTCTCGATGCGCATCTGGAGATTGGCGAGGGCTGGGTGCGGTCCTTCGAAGCTGCGCTTCCATTCGCGCATGGCGGCGACGAACACCGCCGCCATCGCATGCGTCGGGCGCGCCGAGAGCGAGCGATAAAGCTCCTCCAGCGATTGGCCCGACCAGAACGCCGCCTCAAACCGGTCCATCGCGATGCGGGTTCGGCGGTAGAGGATGATCTTCTCGATCGCGATCGCCCACACCCAGACCGAGCAGGCAAGCAGCCCGCTCATGACGAGCTTCACGACCCAGTGCGCCTGCCAGAACAAGCTGAACAGCGACAGGTCAGAAGAGGCAAGGCCCGGCAGTACGTGTGATTCCATGATGGTCCTAAACGGCCGCGCGGCGGGGCAGGAGCCGGTGCCGGCCGATCAGTCCTGGTGTGCGGCCGGCGTCGATCAGCGGCTTCGCGGCGATATTGAAGGTCAGGACTTGGTTCGATTCCCCGCCAAACATGACCAAAGAAGGGCGCAAGACCTTCGCAAAAACCCGCATGGCTTCGGCGAAAGAAGCATCTGGGCCTAGCCCCGAAGCATCTCGGAAGCCCACGACAGCGGTTGCTGCGCGGGCATGTCCGCGGCGACCCTGTGCCGGCCACCCCGGACACGCCAGTGCTTGGCGCCATTACGAACCGTCAGGGTTAAGGGGGCGTTAACGGAAAATGCGGGGGGCAGCTCTGCTCGCTCCCCCGCTTCAGATGAGTGTTCTTTGCGCTTGGTCACGATCGAGGCGGAACAATCATCCCGCCCCGAGCGCGACGGCGACGTGGTAGGTGACGAACGAGGCGAAATAGGCCAGCGCCAGCATGTAGCCGACGGTGATCGCCATCCAGCGCCAGCCACCGGTCTCGCGGCGGATCACGGCGAGCGTCGCCGCGCATTGCGGGGCGAAAATGTACCAGGCAAGCAACGCCAGCGCGGTGGCGAGACTCCAATGCGCCGCCAGCACCTGCCCGATCTTGTCGGTCGCCTCCTTGCCTCCTTCGATCGCATAGACGGTGCCGAGCGCCGCGACCGCGACTTCGCGCGCCGCCATCCCGGGAACCAGCGCCACATTGATCTGCCAGTTGAAGCCAATCGGCGCTGTCAAGGGCGCCAGTGCATGGCCGATCATGGCGGCGAGGCTGTAGTTGATGTCCGGCCCGGCGGCGCCCGCGGGCGGGCGCGGAAACGAGGCGAGGAACCAGATCAGGACCATCATCGACAGGATGATCGTGCCCGCGCGCTCGAGAAAAGCCCGGGCACGGTTGAGCAGCGCCAGCGCGATATTGTGCGGGCGGGGCATTTTGTAGTCCGGGAGTTCGAGCATGAACGGCTCGGGCGGCGCGTCACGCCATAAGATCCACTTGGCCACGAATGCGACGGCGAGCGCACTGACGATGCCGATGGCATAGAGGCCGAACAGCACCAGGCCCTGCAAACCGATCCAGCCAAAAACGTGCCGGTCCGGGATGAAGGCAGAGATGATCAGCACATAAACCGGAATGCGCGCCGAGCAGGTCATCAGCGGCGCCACCAGAATCGTCGTCAGCCGGTCGCGCCGGCTGTCGATCACCCGGGTTGCCATGATGCCGGGGATGGCGCAGGCGAAGCTCGACAGTAGCGGAATGAAGGCGCGGCCGTGCAAACCGGCGCTTCCCATGATGCGGTCCATGAGAAAAGCGGCGCGGGCGAGATAGCCAAAATCTTCCAGCAGCAGAATGAACAGGAAAAGGATCAGGATCTGCGGCAGGAACACGACGACGCTGCCGACGCCGGAGATCAGCCCGTTCTGGATGAAGCTTTGCAGCAGGCCGGCCGGCAGCGTCGCGGCAACCAGTCCGCCGAGCGCGTCGAAGCCCGCCGAGATCAACTCCATCACCGGTTGCGCCCACGAGAACACGGCCTGGAACATCACGAACATGATGCCGAGCAGGATGACGATGCCCGCCACCGGATGCAGCAGCACTGCGTCGACCCGACCGGTCAGTGTGTCAGGGCGGCCGGGCACCCGCACGGCGGCTTTCAGAATACGGTCGGCCTCGCGCTGCAGCGCGCGCAACTCGCTGGAGTTGGGCGCGATCCACTCCGCCGTCTGCAGCGTCGGCGGCGGCAGCGCGGTGAACAGGTTATCCACCCGCTGCAGCAGCTCCTCGACGCCGCCCCGGCGGACCGCGGTGGAGGTCACCACCGGCACGCCCAGCTCGGCCGACAGCCGGTCGAGGTCGAACTCGAAACCGCGCCGGCGGGCAATGTCGATCATGTTGAGGGCGAGGACCAACGGGTAGCCGAGCCGTTTCAATTCGAGGATCAGGCGCAAGGCGATGCGCAGATTGGTGGAGTCGACCACGCATAGCAGCATGTCAGGGACGGCTTCGCCACTCAGCCGCCCGAGCACCGCGTCGCGGGTGACTTCCTCGTCGGGGCTGCGCGCGCGCAGGGAATAGGTGCCGGGAAGGTCAATCAGGTTGACGGTATGGCCGGCCGGGGTGCGGAACAGGCCGGATTTGCGCTCGACCGTGACGCCCGGATAGTTCGCGACCTTTTGACGGCTGCCGGTGAGGGCGTTGAAAACCGCGGTCTTGCCGCTGTTCGGATTGCCGACAAGCGCAAGATTTCGCGGCGCAGCCGGGGTGGTGGCGCTCATGCCTTTGCTTCAGTCTGCCTTTACTTCAGCCTGGCAGGTCGGCTCAGCTCACCAGAATTGCCATGGCCTCGCGTCGACGCAGCGCGATGGTCGCATCATTGACCCGGATGGCGATCGGATCGCGGCCGAACATTCCTTCGTGCAAAATCTCGATTTTAGCGCCTTCGACAAAGCCGAGTTCCACCAGGCGGGTCTCGAGCTCGGTCGCTGACAGCGCGCAGGCATGGCCATTGACGTGAATGGATTCGATCCGGCCGCAAAACCCGCGGGGCGCCTGGCCGAGAGGCCTGATGCCAACCGTTCGATCGAGTGCCTGCTCGGCCATAACCGTCAATCCCGCGCAAACTTGCCAATGATTTTCATTACCGTAAATGTTGTTCAGGGACTCGCGGAAGTCAATAGAGAAAGGCACTGAAATTCAGTATGTTAGAATGCTTATAGAGTTTTACTAAGGCCTGGCGTGCTTGGATTAATTCTAAGCTGCGTCGCCGAAATGCCTAAGTCGGCGACTCGCCACGCGATTTCGAGCCGCGCAGCTGGTCGACGGTGGCACGCGCCTCGTGGGCTTCGACGCCAAGCCGCTGCAGGGCGAAGTCGCTCATGCCGACGGCGATTTCCCGCTCGCCGATCACCGCAAGGCCGACGCCCGACTCGGCGAGATAGAGCGCTTCTGCTTCCGAGTGGGTGCGCACCACCGTCTCGATCTCAGGGTTGAGCTTGCGCGCAAGCGCAATCACCTGGCGGGTCTGGAACGCGTCCGGCAGGGCCACCACGATCAGCCGGGCGGACCGGGGCAGGGCGGCGCCCAGTACCTCTTCGTGGGTGGCATCGCCATAGACGACGCGGACGCCCTCCGCCTTCACCTTCTCGGCAAGCTTGCGGTTGGATTCGACAACGATGTAGTTGAGTCCATGCGTCCGCAGCGCGCTCGCAACGGTGCGGCCGACCCGCCCATGGCCGACCAGGATCGCGTGGTCGGCCAGATGCGGTGTGCCGCGCAGCGTGATCCCTCCGCGACGCCCCACCAGGCGGGCGAAGGTCGGGGACGCCGCCAGCCGCACGGCGAAGGCGCGGGCGAGCGGAAACATCAGCGGGTTGAGCACGATCGCGAGCAGCGCCACGGCGATGACGAGGTCGCGGGCGGACGCATCCATCAAGTCACGCTGAACCGCCTGCTCGGTAAGGATGAAGGAGAATTCCCCGATCTGGGCAAAGGACGCGCCGACCAGCGCCGCCGTCTCCGGTGCCGCGCGCATGAACAGCAGCACGACGATCGTCGTCATCCCGGTACCGACGACGATTGCGATCAGAAGCGCCACGATCTCGACCGGCATGTCCAGCAGGGTCTTGGGGTCGAACAGCATGCCCACCGAGACGAAGAACAGCACGGCGAACACCTGCTGCATCGGCAGCGCTTCGCCGGCAGCCTGGTGGCTGAGGTCGCTTTCGCCGAGCGCGACCCCGGCGAAGAAGGCAGCGAGCGCGAGCGAGATGCCGAACAGCATCGCCGAGCCGTAGGCGATGCCGAGCGCCACGACGATGACGGCGAGCGTGAACAGTTCACGCGATCCGAATCGCGCGACATAGCCGAGAAGCCAGGGGATCGCCCGCTTGCCGACGATGACGATGATGGCGACAAACCCTGCGATCTGCGCCAGCGCGCGGCCGAATTCGAGCAGCAGGTCGCTGAGGTCGACCGACTGCCGGGCGCCAACCACCGGCAGCATGGTCAGCGCCAGGATGATGACGATGTCCTGCGCCACCAGCCAGCCGAGCGCGATCCGCCCGGGGGTCGCAGTGATCTGGCCGCGCTCCTCCAGCGCGCGGGTCGCGACCGCCGTGCTCGCGACCGCCAGCGACAGGCCGACCACCAGCCCGGCGCTCGGCGGCAGGCCGATCAGGGTGGTGGCGATCAGGTAACCGATGCCGCCGGCGACCGTGATCTGGATCAGGGCGCCGGGCACCGCGCTTCGCCGCACGGCGAGGAGGTCATCGAAGGAGAAACGCAGGCCGACCTCGAACAGGAGCAACGCCACCCCGATTTCGGCCAATTCGTTGGTGATGGTCTGATCGGCAACGTAACCGGGCGTGAAGGGCCCCAGCGCGACGCCCGCAAGCAGGTAGCCGAACACCGGCGACAGCCGCGCCGCACGCGCCGCAGTCCCGCCGATAAAAGCAACAAGCAGTCCGGCGACGAGCGTAGGCAGAAGGCCGATTTCGTGCGGTCCCATCGATCAGCTCTTGGAAGCGAGATGGTATTGGACCGCCTGCTTGGGGCTAGCTCCTTGTTTTGCCGCAAATTCGTTACGGCTGGCGCGCGAACATTTCGTCGCACGCGGGTTTCTCAAGTCAAGTCAGTGCAGGCCTGGGGCCGGAGATCGGTTCGGCCGGCACCGCAGGGGCTATTTCTTGCCGTTGACGCTCGCCCGGCAGCCGGGGTTCTGGATCGCACGCGATTTTTTTTTCAGGCAGGAAATCATGTTATCGACCCGCGGGACCTCGTTGTTGCAGAGGCGGAAGACGTCGGAGGTGCAGGCCGCGTGCCGCTCATTGCCAGCCAGCGCCTGTACCGGCGCGCCGATGGCAGCAAGCATCGCGGCGAGAGCGAGCACGGTTCCAGCTCTCGCCAGGCACTGGGTCGTCGTCGACATGGGAACTTGACTTTCGATGAGAGATTTCGCGGCTTAGCAAACGGGTCGCGCCCGTTCGTTGCTAGGTCTAGCCTAACCGGCATCGGGCCTCTGTGAGGGTGATCACACCACGGGTCGGCGGATTTCTCTAAGGATCGGCCGTATTCTTTCTTAAAGCCGGATCAGCTTGTCCCGACCAGGCTTGCGTGGCTGCGTGTCCGCGCGCGCGCAAGTCGCTATAATTTAAAAAACTTATGCCAGTGCAGGACAGGCGACGAAGGCGGGCGCAGGACCGACAGGGGATGAGATTCTTCAAGCGCTTCCGCGCCGGTCTGTTCGGCAAATATGTCGCCTATTTCGTCGGCTTTGCGATCTTCGTCCTGGCGACGAATGTCGGTCTCGACCTGTGGTTCATCTATCGCGAAACCACCGACGCCGTCGTCAAGCTGGAATGGGAGAAGGCGGAAGCCGCCGCCCAGCGCATTGAGCAGATATTCGGCGAGATCGAGCGGCAAATCACCTGGACCACGCGGGCGAGCGCCAATCTCGAACAGCGCCGCGCCGATTATGTACTGCTGTTGCAGCAGGTGCCGGCGATCGACGAGATCATGCAGATCGACGGCAATGGCCGCGAGCTTTTGCGGATCACCCGCTTCTCCACCGAAGCGATCGCCGGCACCGACTATTCGCAGGATCCCCGCTTCACCCAGGCACTGGCGAAGCGCGTCTGGATCAGCCCGGTGTTCTTTCGCAACCAGGTCGATCCCTATGTCAATATCGCGATGGCTCATTCCGGCGCCTATGCCGGTGTCACCGTGGCCGAGGTCAACTTGCGGTTCCTGCGCGACTCCATCAGCGGCATCCAGGTCGGGTCCGAGGGCTATGCCTATGTGATCGGGCCGGAAGGCCGGCTGCTGGCGCAATCCGGGCAGAACCGGATTCCGCGCGGCACCGCCATGTCCGATCTGAGCCAGGTCGCGGCCATCCTCGCGGCGGGCGAGGACAAGTCCGGCCTGTGGGGATTCGGACGCAACCTTGCCGACCAGTCGGTGCTGGCGGCGGCGGTCGCGATCCCGCGCTTCAACTGGTTCGTCGTGGTCGAGCAACCACTCAGCGAAGCCTTCAGGCCGCTTTACGCGCTGCTGTTCCGAATCGGCTGGCTGCTGCTCACCTGCACTATCCTTGCGGCCCTGGCCGGGGTCGCTCTGGCGCAGCGGATGGTGGTGCCGATCCGCGCCCTCCACAAGGGCGCTTCGCAGCTCGGCGCCAGCGAGTTCGGCACCCGCATCGAGGTCAATACCGGCGACGAGATCGAGGACCTCGCCAACGAATTCAACAGCATGGCGGGCAAGCTGAAGGAGTCCTACGGCCGCCTGGAGCAGACCGTCGAGGAACGCACCCGCGATCTCGCCCGCTCGGTCCGCGAGCTGAAGGCGCTGGAGGAGATCGGCCGCACCGTTGCCTCTTCGCTCGATGTCAGCGCCGTGCTCGCTACCGTCGTCGATCGCGCGGTCGAACTCGCCCGCGCCGACGCCGGCCTGATCTTCGGCTATGACAAGGCGCGGCAAGTCTTCCACCTCAGGGAAGCACGCGGCCTCGACCACGCACTGATCGAGGAAGCGAGCGAGATCAATATTCCGTTGGACAGTCCCCTGGGACACGCGGCGCTCGCGCGTGAGCCGATCACCATTCCCGATCTCGCGCAGATCGAAAGGAAGCGCATGGGGGACCTCGTACTGGCGGCCGGCTTCCATTCGGTGCTGACGCTGCCGCTGGTCGGCCGCGAGGACATTCTCGGCGCGCTCGTGGTGCAGCGGCGCGAGGTCGGGGATTTCGCTCCGACCACGGTGAGCCTGATGCAAACCTTTGCCGACCAGTCGGTGATCGCCATGCGCAATGCCGAGCTGTTCCGCGAGGTGGAGGAGCGCGGCCAGCAGCTTCAGGTCGCCAACGAGCACAAGTCCCAATTCTTTGCGAATATGAGTCACGAACTGCGCACGCCGCTCAATGCCGTGCTGGGCTATGCCGAGCTCTTGGTCGACGGCATCTATGGCACGCTGCCAGAGAAGGCGGTCGAGGTGCTCGAACGCGTGCAGGCGAACGGGCGCCACCTGCTCGGCCTCATCAACGATGTGCTCGACCTCTCCAAGATCGAGGCTAACCAGCTGACGCTGTCAATGGCCGACTATTCGATGCGCTCGGTCATCGAGTCGGTCTTGGCGTCGACCGAATCGCTCGCCAAGGCGAAGGGCCTTGCGCTCACCGCGGAGATTGCCGACGATCTTCCGATCGGACGCGGCGATGAGCGGAGACTGGCGCAGGTGTTCCTCAACATCGTGGGCAACGCGATCAAGTTTACCGAAAAAGGTTCGGTCGCGATCCGCGCCAAGGCAGAAAGCGGCGCCTTCGACATTGCCGTGCGCGATACTGGCCCGGGAATAGCGCCGCAGGATCAGGCGCGGATTTTCGATGAGTTTCAGCAGGTCGACGCCAGTCATACGCGGCAGAAAGGCGGCACCGGGCTTGGCCTTGCCATTGCGCGGCGGCTGACCGAAATGCACGGGGGAACGATCAGTCTCGTCTCCGAGTTGGGGGTTGGATCGGAATTCCGCGTCATCCTTCCGGTGCGCGCGGCGGCAGAGGACGCGCAGTCATGAACCCGCGTATTCTCGTCATCGAGGATACCGAGGATAATCGCCGCATTCTGCGCGATCTGTTGAGCAGTGCCGGCTTTGATCTGATCGAGGCGGGCGACGGCGAAAGCGGGGTGGCCATGGCGGCCGCG